>Ga0315327_10001026_pt1 | contig 14313 bp, 15 predicted proteins | sample M110032315metaG_FD_203460 | JGI IMG/M metagenome (GOLD analysis project Ga0315327, IMG submission 203460) | Ammonia-oxidizing marine archaeal communities from Monterey Bay, California, United States - M1 100m 32315 | ecosystem: Environmental > Aquatic > Marine > Coastal | place: USA: California... | reverse complement strand
AGAGAAACTGGCGGCCGTCTGGTTTGCAGTAAAAACGTAAATCTATGTCAGCTATCATCGCCCATTTCTGTATGTCAGGCTCGTTGCTGTTTACTGTGAATGCTGTTCTTCTTTTCGGTTGTAAACCTACAGGTTTAACTCCGGCCCGTGACGCAACTTGATCACCCCAAGCTCCGGCTGCATTGACGATTAGATCAACAGGAATTTCTCCTGTTTTTGTTTCAAGAGTCCAGGAATCTCCACTTCGTCTTGCTGAATCAACTCGTGTTGAAGTTTTAATTTGGCCACCATTTTTTCGAAAATGATTCAAATAAGCCTGATGTAAACAATGGACGTCTATATCTCCTGCTCCTTCGTCTACAACAAAACGATCTAAACCTTCTTCTCGAAGTGCCGGAAACCTTTTTTTCGCTTCGGATTTGCTGATTTCTTTAGTAGGTATCCTCCCAGAACTATTTTCCTCTAAAAAACGATCTACCGATGAGCTCTGTTCAACAGTTGCTATGTGCATGACATCTCGCGGTATTACGAACACATTTTCTGTTAAACCTTCAGGTGGATTCAAAAGGAAATCAACACTTGCTTTAGCAATGCTTCTAGTTGATTCAACTCCATCATTTTCAAGAAGCAGGGCAGCTGAACGTCCTGTTGTGTGGTGTCCCAGTTGATCTTCTGCTTCTAGAAGAATGATTTCAAGACTGGCATCGGCTTTCAACAAATGGTACGCGGCGGTAGCGCCTGCTATTCCCCCACCGATAACACCTACACGTTTTCGCAAATTTCCGGTCCTTTACCTAGGGGGAACATCTTCTCACAAAATTCATCTAAAAAAATAGGCGGTTGAAGGCTTTTCGTGGCGTATCATGGCCTCACTTGGTGACCGTAGCTCAGCTAGGTTAGAGCACCTGTTTGTGGTACAGGATGTCGGGGGTTCAAATCCCCTCGGTCACCCCAAGATATTTAAATAACTGTGTTTGAATAAACGGTCTTGAGTAAGATCTTTATCTATGCGCCTCTAGCTCAATTGGCAGAGCATTTGACTCTTAATCAACAGGTTCCGGGTTCAAGTCCCGGGGGGCGTACCAACAACTCAGACCACATTAGCGGGTGGTTTTCTCCAGCATTGAAAGGATCCATTCTCCGGATGTCGTTGGAGCGTGATGCGGTGGCTCGATTGGTGATGTGCAGGTGGGAATACATTCGATAAGGGTGTCATACGCAGGTTGGTGAAAAAAAACAATCGAGAGGCGGTCTCTGGAGTGACCTTCGGGGATGACCACACGGTGGTAAGTGGACTTCCACCGGTCGTTGGTCCAAGAGGCCATGAGGTCGCCCAGGTTGACGACAAACGCATCTGGTACGAGTGGAATATCTTCCCATTCTCCGTCAGTTGATTTGATTTGCAATCCGGGCTCACCGTCGTGGAAAAGGATGGAGAGACTGCCCCAGTCAGTGTGTTCACTTCTTCGAAACTGACCCTGGTCTGCAGGTCTCTCAAGTTCTGGATAGTAGTTGACTGTTAGGCTGGTGATGTGGTCGCGGATCTTGTCATCAAACCAGTGCTCGTCAAGATTGAGGGCTAGCGCCATCAGCCTCATGAGACGAGTCGCTAGATCTTCCATAACCCCGTAATAAGTCTCGAAGGTGTGTTTGAAACCTTCAGGTCTTTCTGGCCAGATGTTTGGAGCGAAGAAAGCCTCACGGCCCTCTCTTAGACCAGATCGTAGGGCGACCTCATGGTCATCAAACCGATTGATGGAGAATGCCTCACATAAGTCTGGCGGGGTCACGATGTCTCGCGATAATGCCAGCGTGGATGTCTCGATTGGTGTGAACCCTCGGTAAACACCAGGGCCACCGATGCAGCTCATCTTTTCCTCATGAGGAAGCGAGAAAAACTCGCGCGATACTGCGTCTATCCCCTTAATTACCTCGTCCGATACACCATGGCCGGTGACTACAAGAAATCCGGTGTCTTCACATGCTTGGCGGATTGTCTCCACTACCTCTTCGCGATGTGCACCCGGTTCAGAAGCGCCGTTGAGATCCACCAGTGGTATTAGCGAGGTCATCGCCACCTTCTAGAGTTTTTTAGAGGGTATTTAGCCGTCAGCAGTCTCCGGTCCAATAATTCCTCCGACCTCAGAAATCACGTCCGCTGGAAAACCACTCCGTTCAGAGTGCTCTTGCACGAGACCCTCATCAGCCGCCTCATAGATACAAAAGGACTTGTCTGCTGTCCCGTAGGAATGTCTCCAAGAGATGTCTTTACCTTCAGCTCTCATTGCCTCCAAAGTTTCGTTAGAGTGAGCCGCAGCTCCTTGCAATTCATCAGGTCCCATTTCGCCCATTCCAGGCATTGATCGTTCTATCACATATAAGGGCATGGCTTACCACCTTTCAATCTGACGACAACACAACCGCCGCTCGCCGTGACGGTACCACGCTCGAGAAGAAATAGACAATCGGTCCCTAAGGTGGGTGGATAACTCAGGTGTTCCTATGTCTCCTTAATTAACTTTTTCAAATCAATAGCGAAAAGCAGACCCCAAAAGACACCACCGATAAGACCACCGATCATCTGCTGAAAAACATTGGCTCCTCCCATGCCGATCCCTAATAGTGGGATGATCAGGGTGAGGTAAGCAACACCCACCATCCTTCGAATGATGTGACGTTGACGTAACCCTATTGAGACAAAAAGCGCCGCCAATAGAGGGAAAGGAATAAAAGTAGCCAATGCCTCGATCCCTCCGAGCGTTCCATCTCTCGAAAAGAATTCTTCAGCCAAGGAAACAAACAGACCTGTGAAGAGACCAGTAAGTACCGCCGCTAAAAATATCCGACCACTAATTCGCACCGAAAAGTCGTCTCGGGTATTAGTTCCTACTTCCGTTTTGAATAGGTTCAGTGTCAGGCATCATTTTATTTAACACGAAGTAGACAGGGCAGAATCGAGTCACTGGGCTAATAATCTGTAACCCTGCCACGATGCCAGCAATCCACAACCACTGTGTTGAGACTGTTGCTGCCAGTATCACGCTGAGCATGTTGGTAGCTCCGACAATTCCATCGTGTGCTCGAATCTTGTTTTGCATTTAAATCCTCTTTCCTGTTTAATCAAACTTCGTTATTTCGTAGATTAAACAATAAGACGATCCTGTGCAATTCTCCCTGAGTGCTCCTCATCCAGCTATGAGAAATCGGTAGTTTTCACGAACTCATAAAGACGAGGGAGGAACCCGGATAGGTGTGTCATCTCGGTGTAGCAGTGGTTGATCAAGAATGGTCCCAGGAAATTAGGTGTACCTGTCGGAAGAATAAATCGACTGCGCATCTCACACCCTTTTCCAGTTCGGCGAACAGCGTGGATGAGTCGACCTTTCTGAGTGCCGCTCTCGTCGTCGCTACTTCCTGTAGTCGCACAGATCACAGTCCCATAATTGGCATTGTCGAGAGAGTCGGTATCTAAACCGATATCGCTTGGGTCATGAAATGTGATAGCGAGCCGAGATTGCAGAGTACCTATGTATTCATCGACCCAAGAGGTGTTGCCGATATAACGCTCCCGATCAGTCAGTCCCGATTCATTACTGAGGTCGTAGCGCGGTTGGGCGAACAAATGGGCTTGAGGGTGCCATAGCTTGTATCTCTCCGTGCTGATTATGTGCCAGCCGAACCACCAGTCAATCATCTCGGGCGTAGTGTCAGGCCATGAGGTTTTGATTGCGATACTAAGCTCTCCGTTTGGACAGATAGCGAAACCATTCTCTAGGGGCAGATAGTCCGGTTCGAGGAGATCTCTGAGGTTTTCAAGGTTCATTCCCTCCATATCTTCCCTTAGTCCGACATTAATCGCATCTCGGATCTCTTCGGACAGGTCGGGAATATTCCAGTCAAAAAATGGCTTAGTGAATTTGTCATACTCATCTCTCCATATTCCGAGATGGGTGCTTCTGTCTGGGTCCAATGTTGTCTCGTGGGTTGTTTGAAACTTAGCGGGCAAGGTGTTTCCCTAGTCGTCTAAGTAGAGCCAAGCAAACTTCAAGATCAGGCACCTCGATGAACTCGTCGGGCCGGTGGGCCACAGCGATGTCTCCCGGTCCCCATAGAACTGCAGGAATGCCGGCTGCCTGAAAGAGGCCAGCTTCGGTTCCATAAGACACGACATCTACCGGTAGGGTCCCACCGTTCGATGACACTTCATCAGGTAGAAGAGCCTTCATCAGGTCAAGAGCCGGTGAGTCATCTTGCCATTCGAGACCGTTGATCTCGCAAACCATCTCAGTTTGGATTGAAGCTTCCGGATATACAGTTCGCATCTCGTCTAAAAGAGTGGCTTCTAATGTTGCCATTTGTTCCTTCACGAATGAAGCATCCTCAACCTGCACTGGTCTCATCTCCCAGTCGAAGCAGCAACGGTCAGCTACCACGCATCGCCCCTGTCCGCCACTGATCGTTCCCACATTGAAGGTGGTGGGTGGAGGATCATAAGGACTGTCACTAGGAGCTCGAAGAGTCATGTCATCTGCAAGACCAAGCAGACCGGAAATCCAGCGCATTGCATAGTGCACTGCGCTGACTGCCTCTGCAGGAACTGAACTGTGACCGTTCATTCCTGTCACTGTTGTCCGGTATTCGTAACAGCCTTTGTGTGCTCCTATGGTGCGGAGTCCGGTCGGTTCACCGATCACAGCCGCGGATGGTCGAATGCCACGCTCCGCGAGGTCATCCAAGAGAATAGGTGCTCCGTGGAAACCGTCCTCTTCGTCAAAGGTTAAAGCTATGTGTATCGGCAATCTCAGATCCAATGCCGCATATATGGGAGCCATAGCTAGTACACATGCCACGAACCCCTTCATGTCAGCCGTTCCCCTGCCGTAGACTCGACCCTCACGACAATCAGCTTTAAACGGAGGTGTCGTCCAGTCCGCTGGATTTACTGGGACAACATCTGAATGGCCTGAAAGTACTACACCACCTTCGATGTCAGGACCAATGGTGGCGAACAGGTTGGCCTTTGTGCGAGTGTCATCGTAGGTTAGGACTACCGTGGCTCCCAGAGATTCGAGACGGTCCTTAACATCTCCAATCAGATTCAAATTAGGAGTTAGAGCCACAGTGTCGTAAGCAATAAGAATGTCCAGCAAATCTAAAGCTTCCTCGACCGGTACCGCCTCAACATTCTCGATCATGACCAGACCTTACAATGCCGTTTACCAGCTTCCCACTTCCAGACTACGAGCTTCTCCTATTTCAACTCAATCTGAAGATGAGTTTGTCGTGTTCAAAGCAACCGCAAGTAGCCGCTAGTTCTCACATTCGCTATCTGTCACATTCTTTGCTTCTAAAGCCTTTTATCTCGATTCAGCAACCATGGCCAGATTTTTCAAAGTGGCTTCCATGCCTTTAAGATTGTGGGCGGCTCGGTCAGAAACACCACTAATGATCCAACCGATCTTGGCTCCCAACCATGTTCTGTTATCTGTCCACGACTCTGTCACGATACAACCGTCTTCGACCGCGTCTATCTGATAAGACCATTCACACCACTCTTTTCCACCCACCCGAAGAGAAAAGGACAATTTTTTTGGTGGTTCACATTCTGTAATTAAGACCTTCGTTGACCATTGTCGAAAACCGTTTTTGTTTTTCCCTCTGAAAATGGCGCCCTTTTCAACGCCGGTCACACCTTTTTCCCAGCGTCCTCCACTGTTTTCCGGAGAGAGATTTCCCATTGATTCGAGATCAGAAATAATTTCCCAGACTGCTTGTGGTGTAGCCGACATTCTTCTGTTTGTTTCAACCCTATCTTTCATAAACAATCACTTACCTTTTGTAGCTACTGGTTCAGGGTCAACAGCAGAGGCTTCAGTTAATTCCTCTGCATCGGTGTTCCAATCCTCATACTGAATTATCTGCATCTCTTGAAAACGTTCACGAAGCCACCCGTCACGGTGATCAAGAAGTCCGAGTTTTTTACAATTTGGAACAATTTTTGAGAACAACAAATGTTGAAAACGCTGCTGAGAACGTGTGTTTGAAAGCATCGTCTCTATTTCAGAATTCGAAACTCCAAAAGCTGGCCACAGTTCAGGATTAAGGCTTCGTCTTCTCATCAGATCACAAGCCTCAAATGCGAATTCCTGACGTTCTCTCAGCTCATCTCCGGAGAGCTCCTTATAAACCTTCTGTAAGGAGAGAATTCCGAATGCGACATGGCGAGCTTCATCAGCCATTACATAACGAATCAACTCTTTAAGTAACGGATCTCGAGTGGTTCCCATCATGAAACCAAAAGCAGCTAAAGCTAATCCCTCGATCACTACCTGCATTCCCAAAAATACGACATCCCAACGCGAATCGGCCAGAACCTGATCTATTAAGGTGCGAAGGTTTTCATTGATCGGATAAGTAGTTGGCATTTTCTCATCCAAATATCTGGCAAATGCTTCAACATGGCGAGCTTCGTCAACAACTTGAGTGGCTCCGTAATATTTCGCATCTATCCACGGAACTGCTTCAACAAGGCGAGCAGCAACCAATAAAGCTCCTTGCTCCCCGTGTAAAAAATTGCTTAACGAAGTGCACTGTGAGTGAACAGCGAATTCAACCCACTTGTCATCTGTCCATGAAGCGACTGGAGAACGATCAATATCAGCCAATGATCGGGCAGGAAATCCTGGAGGTACTCCGGATTCTTCTGCTTGTAAACGAATAAGTCTTTCAGGGTCAACATCAATAGACCAGTCCAGATCGTCACTAACGTTCCACTGGGAGCGTTTGGCTTTTTCATAGAGACGGTCAAGGCCACCTCCGTCACGGTCATAATCCCATGTAAAAGTGGTGTCAAAATCAGCTCTCACCCGAGCAACAAGATCCTCGAAAGACTTTGCATCCATGAATCGAAGTCTACAGAAAAGACTCAAAATATGATGGAACCCCTCCTATATGAAATATCTGGACGATTCCAACAAGTAATTATCTTAAAAAAATGTTCTTTCTGGCATTAAGTTGTAATGTTCGCTGATGTTTCAAAAAGGTTCCGCAAATAAAGGTACACGCTCGCCTGCTGGATTCTACGGATGGCATATGCTCGCGCTCGCTTCTCTTGTCGGCATCCTTACAGGGCCAGGTCAATCGGCTGCTGTCTCGGTTTTTCGTGAACATCTCTCTTCGGGTCTAGATCTTTCCGACTCGGCTATAGCCACCGCTTACCTAGTCGGCACATTGACATCTTCTGCTTTCCAACCAAGAATCGGAACTTGGGTTGACAATATTGGAGTAAAAAGAGCCACAATAACCGTCGGACTGCTATTTGCTATAGCTGTCGCACACATGTCAATGATCCATGGTGTTATCTGGTTGGCAGTTGGTTTTCTTGGAATCCGCATTCTTGGGCAGGGAGCTCTTAGTCTGACCTCAACTGTTGCTGTGGCACATTGGTTTAATATGCGTCGCGGTTTCGCTATGGGTTTGAAAACGACAGTGACTTTTAGTGGAATGAGCGCTGTTCCACTCATTCTGGCACTCACCATTGAGGCATGGGGTTGGCGACAAACCTGGCTGATAGCCGCAGCAACTATTCTTATAACTGTCGTACCGATCGCTTTTTTCGGGTATGTGGATCGACCTTCGGATCTGGGACAGGTACCTGATGGAGGCAAATATGAGGATCAAATTATTTCAGATAAGAGAGTTAAATCTGTAACTCGTGATGTGGCTATTCGCACAAGGACGTTCTGGACACTGGCGTCAGTAACTATCTGTAGTTCACTTTTTGGCACCGGTCTTATATTTCATCAGAGTAATATTCTCGGAGAAATCGGTTATTCAAACTCTGAGGCTGCCGCCATGTTCTTACCTACAGCTGTGGGTTCTATATTAGGAGGCCTAGGGTTTGGATGGCTCGCGGATAGATCTATCCGCCCCTGGCTTCCAGGCACTTCTGCCTTTCTGATAGCTGCAACAACTTTTCTCGGAGGCTCTGTCACTTCTTTCGGAGGAGTTATATGTTATGTCTTGCTTTTTGGCTTGGCAATGGGAGGGGTGGCTTCTTTAAACACTGCACTACTACCTGCACTTTTTGGAGTCGGACACATTGGCTCAATTACAGGGTCTCTCAGTTTTCTAAGTGTTCTAGCCTCTTCGATCGGAGCGCTCGCCTATTCATTAGGAAGTAACGTGTTCGGTGATTACCGAAGTACCAGTGTCGCATTCACGCTTGTTCCACTGTTTGTTGCATGTATAGCAATGATGAACCGTCGTTATTTCATTACAGAAAAATTTACTACGCCATAGAAGGAAAGAAACAGTAATACAAACCAGCATGTTTCACTTCAAGGCAACATCCGGCAAACCTTTTGCTTACTAGGTCACCTATTCAAAGCTTGTGAAAGCCCTTCAGGGTCATCAGTCCCGACCACGAGTCTTTTGCCGTTAACTTTGCGAATCTCAACACAACTACGTCCCCATACACGCCAAAGCCAACCACCTGAAATTCCTCTTATACCCGCGCCAACCCATCCTGAAATTTCAATGATTTCGTGAGAGACAATTTCACTTCTAGGTAGTCGGGTTCGAGGCCACCCGTATAAAAATCTGAATTCGAACTGTTCAAAAGTAACGACAGTGGTAGCTGACATGAATGATCGAATAAAAACAAAATAGATAACAAATACGGTGACAATGAGTATCCATGAAACACTCTTGGAAGTAAAAGATCCTGCAGCAATATTGGGTCCCACAAGGAACAAAACGCAAAAAATAAGAAAAAGCATTCTCCAATTTTTTGAAATGCTTTGAGTGTGTTCGTAAATCACATCTAGAAATTAGCAAATTTCAGCATGTATAGTTCAGATATGGCAGATTCAGATATTAAAGCAATGACAGCACAAATTCCTGGTGTGGATTTTGAAGAAACTTCTTTCACGAATCCTGTGCCTCTAAATGAGGCAATGGTAGCGATCGTCACATCTGCGGCACTCCATCATCCTGATGATGAGGAATTCACAATGCTCGATATTGGATATCGGGTTTTGGAATCATCAAAGCATGACTATGTATTGCGCCATTGGAGTCCCAACTTCGATCCAACCGGTTTCGCGTTGGATATAAATACTGTTTTCCCAATTGACCGTCTGCAAGAACTAGCTGACCAGAATGTAATCGGAAAAGTTGCTGAACAGCATCTTTCATATGCTGGAAATCAGTTCGATCTTTCTTCTATCCAGCTTGATAGCGGCCCTTCGGGGGCGCAGTTTCTAAAAGACCAAGGTGTCGATGTAGTACTTCTAACCCCTGTTTGACCTTTGTGCACACGTACCGTGAGTACGCTCGCACACATTTTTGAAGCCGCTGGTATGGCGACAATTGTTTTCGGGTCTATCAAAGAACAAGTGGAATCAACTGCACCTCCACGTGCGCTTTGTTGCGACTTTCCTCTAGGACGACCCCTTGGTGAGCCTCAGAATCCTGAGTTTCAACATAGGGTTCTCGAATCTGCTTTCCAATTACTTGAAGCTGAAGAACCTATTATTAAAGAATACGACGTTTCAATTCCCGATACCGCCGATGAAATTCTCGCCTGTCCCCTACCTCCAAGACACGATCCTGATTTACATCCTGCCTTAGATGAAGTGAGAGGTTTGCGTCCTGCATACGATCGGGCTATTGAAAAATATGGAAATCGAATTGGCATGGGGCGAACTGTTGATCTGGAGAATCTGGAAGAAGCAATCACAGCTCTGATCAAGATAACTGAGGGAACTCCATGGAAGGAAGCTGGTATACCTGGCTTTCCCTCAAGGGTCAGTCAAGACATTCGTGGATATTACGAAACTGCCGCTTTGGAACTTTCCGAAAACGCACCTAAAGCATGGGCGGGGACTCGTTGGTTTTTCAAAAATACAGAAGCTGGGAAGCTTCTCATGTCTGCACGTCAAACTATGGCCGACTCAGGGGCTAATCAACCTATATGGTTTTACATGGCTCCGGGAGACAGTTAAGTCTTGACTCACTTACTATGACTGAACATCTCTGGGACTTGACCGCTAATAACTTAGCCAGAAAGATTGCTGACGGTGAGGTTTCCAGTCTGGAAGTCATCGACGATCATCTGAGTCGGATCGAAGAGGTAAATGGTTGGTTGAACGCCATTACACGTGTTTTAGCTGACGAAGCCAGAGCCGCAGCTAAAGAAGCAGACAAAACCGTAGCCGCCGGCGATGAACTCGGTCCCCTACATGGTGTCCCTTGCACAATTAAAGAAAACATAGATGTAGCAGGTACTCCGACAACTCAGGGGCTTCCGGTTTTCGCTAATCTCATCGCCCCAACCGACGCTCCGCTCGTCGAACGCCTCCGTAAAGCGGGAGCGATCCCGATTGGTCGAACCAACCTTCCCGAGCTTGGACTGAGAGTAAGTACTGACAACCCTCTGCATGGTTTGACTCGTAACCCGTGGCATCCGGACCGGACAGCTGGTGGTTCATCTGGTGGAGAGGGATCTGCAATCGCATCAGGAATGTCACCTCTAGGACTTGGTAACGACATTGGCGGCTCTGTTCGCAATCCGGCTTTCTGCTGTGGTATTACAGCTCTCAAACCTACGCATGGGCGCCTGCCGGCTTTCAGCGTTTTTGAACACGATCAAAATCCTGCTTTATCCTCACAAATCATGCTCACTGATGGCCCAATGGCCAGATCAGTTTCAGATCTACAAACCGCTATGAAAATCTTGAACGGTCGCGACCCCCGTGATCCCAGATCTGTTGACGTTCCACTAAATGGTCCTGATGTCAAACGTCGAGCAGCTGTAGTTAAAAACGTCCCAGGTGCCGAATGCTCTCCGTCTGTGATCGAAGGAATTGAACGCGCTGCATCGTCTTTAGAGGAAGCCGGCTGGGAAATAGTTGAAAGCACTCCTCCCGGGATCGACCTCTGCTCAGAAATATGGGCTCATCTCCTGGGATCTGACGTATCACTTCTAATGGATGCTGCACGTCCGATCCTGAGTGAGGAAATGGCTAAAGCGCTAGATAGTGATATAACTGAACAGTTCTCCTCAGAAATGATGAACCCGAATGTGATACACACGGAAAGAACCCGTCTCGCTAGAGAATGGTCGATTTTTTTCGCTGAAAACCCTGTTGTAATCATGCCCACCTGGCCACAAGAACCATTCGAACATGGCGCTGACCTCCGTGAAGAATCCAGACATGAACTTATAGAAATACTGCGTTTTATCACGCCAGCGAATGTGCTCGGCTTGCCTTCCGTAGCTTTACCAGTTGGTGTATCTGAGGGTCTCCCTCAAGGAGTGCAATGCATCGCTGACCGTTGGCGTGATGATTTAGCTTTAACAGCAGGATCAGACATTGAATCTTCTCTGGGAGTAATCACTCCGATAGACCCAATTACTTCATGAAGTGTTTCTTAATTGATAAATATTTCGCCATCTAGATTTTGAATTTCATGACTAGAGGCGAAATTTTTTGTTGACACGGCCATTAACTCGTTTTCAAATGAGACAACTTGCGCTGAGCCTGATCGATTGTAGACAGCGTAACCATTGGTGAATTCGCGGATAAACAAACCTTCAATACTGTTGAAGAGTTGTCGTTTCTCTCCAACAGGAAGTCCTAGGTCAGCGTCCCAAAAGTCATACCAGTTGTGGTAATGGTCAGATGTTGGTTCAGCATTGTCGTCGCTGAACACAATATGTCCTTCGGAATGGGTTAAGGCAATAGTGGTGAACACCCTCATCCATTGCCGGTTTTCTGCAGAATCACGTTCTGAAACTTGTACACCTTCGTTCCCATAGTCGTAAACAACCCTCCAACCTTCCAGACAGTTGATCCGTGGTTTTTGTAAATTCTCAGACGCCCAGTGGAGTGTGTTTTCAACTTCAATCAAGTGTTCAACGGTGTACCCTTCCGAGTAGTCAGGTTTGTACAACTCCATAAACGTGCCGTTCACATACGGTGCAGATAAGGGAACTTTCCATTCGTTCGTGTTCACGAGAATCAAAAACTCATCACCAACCAGTTCCCGGATACGGCGCAGGATCGCCAATCGTGATTCGAGTTCTTCTTCCTGAGTCAGGTAGAAAGTTGACCAGTCCATGAAAGAAGCAGCGGTTCTGCTGTGTTCATTCCACCAGTCAAGGAAAATACCGTCGACTATGCCAGACTCTTTTAAAGAAAGTGCTTTTTGGGCGATCAGTTCAATGAGATCAGGTTTAGTAAAGTCAACTAGTCCCGCGAGTGCCTCTTCAGGTTCGATTACACCATCCTTGTCAGAATCTTCACCCCATCCAGGAATCGGATCCCCATTGGCATCCCAAAGCCAGAATGGAGAATCGGGCGGGTAATGACCGTATTCCCAAAACTCAAGATCATCCTCGTCAAGTTCAATGGTCGCATCCCTGTATTCCACTGATATCAATGTCTTAATTTTCGGGTTGAGGTTTAAAAGTTCTTCCTTCAGTTGTCTGGCTTGGGTTAATGCAGGGTCGCTGTTGGTATCGACGAGAGTCGTGGATAGTCCTTGATATGGCTGGTCTTGTGTTGTTTCCCAGAGGAGTTTGGATGCCCAAGGTCCGCCCCAGTAGAGATCATGTCGGGCGATGTTCTCAACTGTCGTAGAATCTGGACGATTTTGTACACCCATCCATGGTTGACAGATTTTTGGGAAACCTGACACCAGCCAAGGGATCTTATTTTCGATGCCTGCATCTTCACAAGGATCATGTCCTTGCGGATGGGTATCGGCGAGCATCTGAGAAAACTCGATCGAGGTCACATGGCAAAGAAGATACAGACCTGATTCCTCTAAAAACTTCATGACATCATGATGAATGTCTCTGCCATTCGGATTTTTAGCTAATTCGAAAATCCCGTCTCTGCTGTAATAGTTATCTTTAGGGGTTGGACCACCAGTAAAAGTTGTCTCCTTGATTCCTCTTTCAGCTAAAGGTGTCACAAAAGAGTTCCATGTCATTTCGTCGAGATCTTCTATGTTGTACATCAACTGGTTTCTTATCCCAAACATTGTCGCCATGACACGATGAAACGCTTTTTCGTCGCCGCTCATTCCTGTGGTGGAGTTTTCAAACATCTCATCCCCATCAAACGCAGGGGTTCCTCTTGCTGTAAGGGTCTGACCCGCAGAATTTATCGCTACTGCGTTATCAACTGAAAAAAGCTCCTCTCCGTTGAGGTCAACGATTAAGTCACTATCGGGTTTTAAAAAATTCTTATGAGGTTCCCCTGTGAAAACACAGAACCCAGTTTCGTTGATAATGCACGAGTACCTGTCCGGCGGTCGTGTGGACGGCTTTGTTGGTTTTGAAGGGCTCGATGAAGCCACTGTTGTGACAGTCGTACTCGGAGCAACAGTCGTACTCGGAGCAACAGTCGTACTCGGAGCAACAGTCGTACTCGGAGCAACAGTCGTACTCGGAGCAACAGTCGTACTCGGAGCAACAGTCGTACTCGGAGCAACAGTCGTACTCGGAGCAACAGTTTTAGAAGTTTCGCTACAGGATGGTAGCAATAGGAGCAGGCAAACGATTATCGACAACCTTTGCACAAGCACATTATCAAAGTTTAGAAATGACCTTCGCATCAACCCTATTGTGTCAGAAATTTCTGACAGGCTCGTTGTAGAAAATAATTTCGCTCTGATATTAATCTTTGCCAGGTTTTTTGAATGCGATTTTTGGCACGAACTTAGCTAAGTCGCGTCCATGCGATCCGTGATTCTTGTGTACACCTGAGTAACTTTTTCTGATCCGAGAGTGTCGCTTATCTCCATCCGGTCACTCGCGGTGATCCGACGTCGTAATTCCTTCATTGCTGCCTCGAAGGCACCTTTTGACCCGTCAGCTAGTTCGTAGACAGCCAGATATGGGAATCTGATGGGCCATGGTCTGCCGGTCATGTTCATACCGGTCTCTTTGTAACGTGAAGCTGCGGAAAACCCTGGCACACCTAAAACCTCTGGTAGGTGAACTTCTTGATACCAACGGTTGAACTCTTCATCTTCTTCCTCTGAAGCTGATTCTGTGAATGGCATGAAAACAGTTTCGGGTATGTCATCGTGGCCGCCGACTCTTGGCCCTGTTTCGATGTAATACATTGATCTCACATTTTCGCGGTCGATTGTATCTGGTGGTGACCGGAGCATTTCGTTGGCTTCTATACGTCGCATGTGTTCATCAGATACAGCCTGAAGTGCATCTAAATCTTCGACTTCGAGTTCATACAGAGCCATGTATTCCTGATCGAATGTTCTTTCTCCGGAGAAGGC
>Ga0315327_10001024_pt1 | contig 14339 bp, 13 predicted proteins | sample M110032315metaG_FD_203460 | JGI IMG/M metagenome (GOLD analysis project Ga0315327, IMG submission 203460) | Ammonia-oxidizing marine archaeal communities from Monterey Bay, California, United States - M1 100m 32315 | ecosystem: Environmental > Aquatic > Marine > Coastal | place: USA: California... | reverse complement strand
TTAGGGACTGGAGCAGAGATGATTGGATGGATGCATGTATTGCAAATATGTTTACACCAATTGAGTTGATTAAAGCGTATGTAGATGGCATGCAAGAAAGAAAATTTGGAAGAATTATTAACATTACTTCAAGTTCAGTAAAAGCACCAATAGATATTTTAGGCTTATCTAATGGAGCAAGAAGTGGATTAACTGGTTTTGTGGCCGGTATTGCAAGAAAAACAATTATAAATAATGTCACTATAAATAGTATATTACCTGGACCATTTGATACAGATAGGTTGCGTAGTAGTTTTAAATTTGTATCGGAAAAAACAGGGAAAAGTATTGAGGAAATTAGGGCAGCTAGAGCTGCTGAAAACCCTTCTGGTAGATTTGGTACACCTGATGAATTTGGCGCCGCATGCGCATATCTTTGTAGTAGTCATGCTGGATATATAACTGGTCAAAATCTATTAATAGATGGAGGAGGATATCCTGGTACTTACTAGGATATCATCCTATTCTACAATGACTGCTCCGTTTGTAATTTTAAGACTAAGTTGACCTTTCATTAATTTTAAGGCTAAAAATCCAAAAACTTCATATCTCCATCCTTTAAGGGCTTTTACATCTTTTTCTCCTTGAGCTATTAGTTTTATATCTTCTTTATTAGCTATCAGAATAGGAGAAATATTATGTTTTTCTGAACAACTTTGTAATATAATTTTTAGAATATCAATAGTAGCTTTGGAGGGAGATTTTGTATTTTTTATACTTAACCATTCAGTGTTTTTGTTTTTTTTTCCAATTTCAATATTTTTTAATATTAAATTTCTATAAGGCATATCTATCTTTTTAAGATTTATTCCTCTTAGGTTATCAAAATCTTTAATATTATTAGGAGGGTTTTTAGCTAACCTAATTATAACATCATCCCTAAATATTTTATTTCTAGGTAAATTATACTTTTTTGCAAGATCTTCTCGTAATTTGGCAATTTGTCTAAAAATTGACATTGTTTCTATATTTGGACTATAAAATTTTATTCTTTTCCAAGCATTTAGAGGCTCAGTTTTATATAAACTTAAATCTTTAAATTTTTCTACTTCTTCTTTAATCCAACTTGTTCTCTTATTTTTATTCATATGATCTCTTAAAAACAAATAAATCTTCGAAAGATGTGTTACATCTGAAATAGCATAGTTTATTTGTTTTTCATTTAATGGTCTGATTTCCCAGTTAGTGAACCTTGCACTTTTATCTAGCTTGATATTAACTATTTTATCAACAAGTGATTCATAACTTGCTGAATCTCCATAACCACAGGACATTGCTGCAGACTGAGTATCAAATATGGGTTTAGGTATTTTTTTTAAAATATTAAAAATAATTTCAAAATCTTGCCTAGGAGAATGCAGTACTTTTAATATCTTTTTATCAAGTAATAATTTAAAAATTGGATTTAAATTAATTTTATTAATTAATGGATCTATTGCCCAACCATTTCCTTTAGAATCACCTATTTGTATTAAACATAGTTTTGGGTAATAATACTTTTCTCTAATAAACTCAGTATCTATACATATAAATGGTTCATTTTGTAGCTTATTACTGAGAATTTCTACTTCATGAGATTTAGTTAAAAGAGTCATTTTAATAGAAATAACATTAGAATAGTATATTATCAACAAAACTAAATACATTTTGGTTTGAAATTTTTATAATTTTGTCTAAAAGATATATTATATTTTAAATAAATAATAATTAACTTTATAAGGATAGTTATATGCACCTTTATCGCTCAAATAATTGTGGAGAGCTTACTTCAAGTAATGTAGGCAATACTGTTAAGTTATCTGGATGGATTGACCGAAAAAGGGATCATGGTGGACTATTATTTATAGATTTAAGAGACCATTATGGAATTGTACAAATAGTAGTTGATAATGATAATAAATTTTTTAAATTATGTGAAGATACTAGGTTAGAAAGCGTAATTACTGTATTAGGAAAAGTAGTAAAGAGGTCTGAAGATTTAATTAATAAAAAACTTTCTACTGGAGAAATTGAGGTGTCTGTTGAAGATTATATTATTGAGTCTTCATCAGAAGTTCTTCCAATGCCTGTATCTGGAGACCACGATTTAGGAGAAGAAGTCAGATTAAAGAATAGGTTTTTAGATTTAAGAAGGCCTACCATGCAAAAAAATATGATTTTAAGGTCAAAAATTATTTCTTCTATTAGAAATAAAATGATAGAATCAGGCTTTCATGAGTTTCAAACTCCTATTTTAACAGCTTCATCTCCAGAAGGTGCAAGAGATTTTTTAGTACCATCACGTTTAAATCCTGGAAATTTTTATGCTTTGCCTCAAGCTCCTCAACAGTTTAAGCAATTAATAATGGCATCAGGTTTTGATCGCTATTTTCAAATTGCGCCATGTTTTAGAGATGAGGATGCACGAGCTGATAGAAGTCCAGGGGAATTTTATCAATTAGATATGGAAATGGCTTTTGCTACACAAGAAGATATATTTAATGCAATTGAACCAGTTTTAACTGAGGTTTTTAGAGATTTTTCAGACTGGGATATAACATCAAACCCATTCCCAAAAATTACATATAAAGAAGCAATGTTAAAATATGGCACAGATAAGCCAGATTTGAGAAATCCTTTGGAGATATGTGATGTAACTGAAGCTTTTTTGCATGAAGGAGTTACCTTCAAAGCATTTAAAGAACAAATTAATAAAGGAGCTGTTGTAAGAGCTATTGCTGCTTTTAGTGTAGTAGATAAACCAAGGTCATTTTTTGATAAATTAAATGCTTGGGCTCAAGAACAAGGGCAACCAGGTTTAGGCTATATTTTAATAAGCGAGGGAGAAGCTAAAGGGCCCATAGGCAAGTTTTTATCTAAAGAAGCTATAGAAATTATAAAAAATAAAACAATGACAAAAGATGGAGATGCAATATTTTTTATTTGTAATAAAGTTAAAGAAGCAGAAAATTTTGCAGGAAAATCACGTATGAAAATTGCAAAAGAGATGGATATAATTGAAAAAGATGTTTTTAAATTTTGCTGGACAGTAGATTTTCCTATGTATGAATTAGATGAGAGTACTAATACTATTATGTTTAGCCACAATCCTTTCTCTATGCCTCAAGGGGGTATGGAAGCGCTTGAAAATAAAGACCCCTTAGATATTTTAGCATGGCAGTACGATATTATTTGTAATGGAGTAGAGTTATCTTCTGGGGCAATTAGAAATCATAGAACAGATATTATGGAAAAGGCATTTAATATAGCTGGATATACATCAGAGGATTTAAAAACTAGATTTGGAGCTTTATATAATGCTTTCAAATATGGAGCTCCTCCACATGGGGGTATAGCGCCTGGAATTGATAGAATAGTTATGTTACTTGCTAACGAACCAAATATAAGAGAAGTAATAATGTTTCCTATGAATCAGCAAGCTCAGGACTTGCTAATGGATGCACCTTCTAAAATTGATAATAATCAACTAAAAGAACTTTCATTAAAGTTAAATATAATTAGAAAGCTGGAAAATTAATTAATCTGAAACTTTAATTAGTAGCTTACCAAAGTTTTTTCCGTTCATTAGTCCAATAAATGCTTCAGGAGCATTTTCAATACCTTCTACTATATCCTCCTTATAAACTATTTTGCCCTCTTTAATCCATTTTGCTATTCTTTCAACAGCTATGTGATATTTTTGAGCAAATTGGAATACTAAGAAACCTTCAGTTGAAGCTTGATTAGTTAGCATTGATCTATGCGTTCTTAATCCAGGTTCTGGAACAGTCAAATTATATTGAGATATAACGCCGCAAACTGCTACTCTGGCATAATTAGCGAGTTTATTTATTACAGAATCGGTAATACTACCTCCTACGTTATCAAAATAAACATTTACACCATTAGGACAGAATTTATCTAGCATATCATCAACATTTTCATTTTTATAATCTATAGCTGCATCAAAATTAAGAGTATTTGTTAAAAAGTCACATTTCTCTTTTCCTCCAGCTATTCCTACCACATTACAGCCAGCAATTTTTGCAATTTGTCCAACCAGTTGACCTACTGCTCCTGAAGCTGCTGATACTACAACCGTATCACCTGGAATTGGCTTTCCTACATGAAGAAGACCAAAAAACGCTGTCATGCCTGGCATACCTAAAACTCCAACAGCTGTTTGAATTGGAGCTAAATCAGGATTTATCTTTCTAATTGTTGAAGGAGTTGCAACTGCATATTCCTGCCATCCTAGTGTAAAACCTTCGACTATATCACCTACTTTATAATGGTTAGTTTCTGAATTTATTACTTTTCCAACAGCACCACCTACTATCAAATCTCCTTCATTTAAAGAAGCCGCATAGCTTTTTGCTTCACTCATTCTTCCTCGCATATAAGGATCTAGAGAGAGCCATAATATTTTTATAAGGACTTCACCATGTCTTATTTCTGGAATTTTGCTCTCTAAAATTTCAAAGTTTTCTAATTTAGGCATTCCTATAGGCCTAGTTTTCATAATTATTTGTTTGTTTATGCTCATTATACTTATCCTTTTTGTTAAATAGCTATATATAATATATCCATTATTATTAACTTTAAAAATCTTTTATTGGGGAGCTTGCTTTTGCAAAAATATTTTTTTTCATTCTTCCTGACAAATATGCAGCTCTTCCCGATATCACAGCCTTATTCATAGCAGAAGCCATTAAAACAGGATCATTAGCAAGAGCAATTGCTGAATTTACTAGCACTCCGTCACACCCCATTTCCATTGCAATACATGCATCTGATGCAGTTCCAATTCCAGCATCAATAATAACAGGAACAGAACAATTATCTATTATAATTTTTATATTTAATTTTCTTTGTATGCCTAAACCAGACCCTATTGGTGAACCTAAAGGCATTATGGCTGAACAACCATTATCTTCTAATTTCTTTGCTAAAATAGGATCATCAGTGCAATAAGCCATAACTTTAAAACCTTCTTTAACAAGAATTTTTGAAGCTTTAATAGTTTCTATCATATTTGGGTAGAGTGTTTTTTCATCACCAAGAACTTCAAGTTTTACTAAATCCCAGCCTCCGGCCTCCCGTGCCAAATTTAAAACTCTTATAGCTTCTTCAGCATTATAGCAACCAGCAGTATTCGGTAAATAAGTATATTTTTTTGGATTTATTATATCAGTTATCATAGGTTCCTTAGGGTTAGATATGTTTGTTCTTCTAACTGCAACCGTAATAATTTCTGATTGAGACACTTCTAAAGCTTGCAAATTTTCTTCAAAATTTTTAAACTTTCCACTTCCTATGATTAGCCTTGAATTATATGATTTTCCTGCTATTAGAAATTCTTTATCTTTAGAAATATTGTTTCCTCCTCCTATAAAATTAACTATTTCAATTCGATCATTTGCTTTTATTATATGTGAATTATAGTTTGATTTATTTATTATTTCTCTATTTATTTCAATAGCAATATTATTATCATTCAAATTTAATAATTTAAGAAGTGTTGCAACTGATTGCGTAGTTGGTATTCGTCTAGATTCTCCATTAATATGAATATTTATTTCTTTTGTAGACATATTTATAATTTTTTTCATTTCTTTGTTATTTATATTTATAATGTATATTATTAAGGAATAAATATATATTATATGGATAAATTATAAAATACTATTATAAGGATACTTTGTGAATAAATTTAAGAAAATTTTAGTTATAAATGGACCAAATTTAAACTTATTAGGAAAAAGAGAGCCGGAAATTTATGGAAAAATAAGTTTAAAAGAAATAGAAAATAACTTAATTAAATTAGAAAATAAAACATCTTATAATATTGAATGTATTCAAAGCAATAATGAAGGAAAGCTTATAGAAATAGTTCAAAATGCCCGCGAAGATTATTATGGTATAATTATAAATGCTGGAGCATATACACATACTTCAATAGCTTTAATGGATGCTTTAAAATTTTTTAATAAACCAATTATAGAAGTTCATATGTCAAATATTTATGAAAGAGAGAATTTTAGGCATTTGTCTTATATTTCTCAAGTAGCAAATGGAAGTATATGTGGGTTTGGAGCAGCAGGATATGAAATAGCGGTAAATTGTATTATAAAATTAATAAATTTGGATTTAAACAAGTATTAGGAGATTTAAATGGGAAGAATTTCAATAGATAAGTCTTTGATAAAGGATCTATCGGACCTTTTAGATGAAAATAATTTATCAGAAATAAGTGTTACACAGGGAAGGCAATCAGTTAAAGTTGCAAGAAATATTTCTTCTACCGGAATAGTTACTACTCATTCAAATATTTCTCATTCAGAGCAAAAAGAAGGTAAAGAAACTAATTTAGAGCAACCTGGTACTGTTAAATCACCTATGGTGGGAACTATATACTTAGCTTCTTCGCCAGAGGCTAAACCATATATTACAGTTGGCCAAAATATTAAAGAGGGAGATCAATTATTTATAATTGAGGCTATGAAAACTATGAATCCCGTTAAATCTCCTTATGCTGGAGTAGTTAAACAAATAATTGTAAAAAATGAAATGTCTGTAGAATTTGATGAAGCACTTGTAATAATTGATATTAGTTAAAGAAGAATATTGTGATAAAAAAGGTTTTAATAGCTAATAGAGGCGAAATAGCTTTAAGAATAATTAGGGCTTGTAAAGAGCTAGGTGTTCAAACTGTAGCAGTTCATTCTACAATAGATGAAAATGCTATGCATGTTCGTCTCGCTGATGAAAGTGTATGTATAGGTCCTCCTTTAGCTTCTAAAAGTTATTTAAATATAGCAGCAATTATTTCTGCAGCGGAAGTAAGTGGAGCTGATGCTATTCATCCTGGTTATGGCTTTCTTTCAGAGAATGCAAAGTTTGCAGAAATAATAAGTGAGCATGGACTAATATTTATAGGCCCAAAACCTCAGCATATATCTGAAATGGGTGATAAAGTATCAGCAAGAAAAGCAATGCAAAGATTAGGAATTCCTTTAGTTCCAGGTTCTGATGGAGCTATTAAAAATTTAAATGAATTAAAAAAAATAGCAAAAGACGTAGGTTTTCCAGTCTTAATTAAAGCTGCTTCAGGTGGAGGAGGTAAAGGTATGAAAGTTGCTAAAAAACCTTCTGAATTAGATGAGGCATGGAATTTAGCTCGTTCTGAAGCAATGTCTAGTTTTGGCGATAATACGGTTTATCTTGAGAGATATTTAGCTAACCCAAGGCATATAGAATTTCAGTTATTTGCAGATAGTTTTGGAGATGTTGTTCATTTTGGAGAGAGAGATTGTTCATTACAGAGAAGGCATCAAAAAATTTTGGAAGAGGCTCCGTCTCCTGCACTTAAAAAAGAAGAAAGGGATAACATTAGTAAAATAATTGTGAAGGCTGTAAAAAAATTAGGATATCTTGGGGCAGGTACTTTTGAGATGCTTTATGAGAAAGGAGAATTTTTCTTTATAGAAATGAATACTAGAATACAAGTAGAACATCCTATTACTGAAATGATAACAGGTTTTGATTTAGTAAAAGAACAAATTAATGTAGCTAGTGGGAAAAGGCTTTCTGTTAAGCAAAAAGATATAAAGATTAAAGGACACTCTATTGAATGTAGAATAAATTCTGAAAATTCTAAAACTTTTATTCCCAGTGCGGGTAAAATTAACAATTATCATGCACCTGGTGGATTTGGAGTAAGAATAGATTCTTCTTTATATTCTGGTTATAAAGTACCACCTAATTATGATAGCTTAATATCTAAATTAATTGTTCATGGAAATAATAGAGAAGAAGCAATATTAAAACTAAAGATAGCTTTGAAAGAGTATGTGATAGATGGAATTGACACTACACTGGCTCTTCATGATCAAATAATAAATAAAAAAGATTTTATCTCAGGTAATTATGACATTAGATGGTTAGAAAAATTATTAATGAATAATGAATAATAGTTTTAAAAATAATTATGTAAAAATAGATTATAAAAATATTCTAGAAGCATATTGTCATGGAATATTTCCTATGGCAGAAAAAATTAATAGTCTAGACATATTTTGGGTAAAACCAAAAAATAGGGGTGTAATTGACCCTTATAAATTAAATGTTAGAAAAAAACTGAAAAGGTTTATTAATACTAAACCATTTAAAATAAAAATTAATACTGATTTTATTGGAGTTATTGAAGGGTGTGCAGAAATAACAAGTGATAGAGAAGAAAGTTGGATTAATCCAAGTATAAGAGATGTTTTTATAGAACTACATTATAAAGGCTATGCACATAGTATAGAATGTTACTCTAATAGTAATTTAGTAGGAGGTTTATATGGGGTGGCAATTGGAGGAGTATTCTTTGGAGAAAGTATGTTTAGTAGAGAGAAAAATGCAAGTAAAGTAGCTTTATTGCATTTAGTAGATAGGTTAAAAGTAGGCAATTTTGTTCTTTTAGATACACAATTCATAACGGAGCATCTTAAAACTTTTGGTGCGTATGAAATTGATCAAAATTTTTTTTTAGTTATTTTAAAGGAAGCTTTAAAAATTAATTCAGATTTTTATAAAATGAGTAAATTGGGAGAATTAGATATAAATTTATACCCAAATTCTAGTAATTATTAACTAGTATTTATATGCACTTTATTAATTTTATATTATAAATTGGGTGAGCTACTTGAGATAAACTAATATTATTTGATAATAACCACCCTTTAAATATAAATTTATCTTTTTTTCTATCTTTTAAAGTAAGGTATGTAGCAAAGCTATTATTATTTTCTTTATTTTTTATGCACTTTTTTGAAGAAACATCTATATTTTTGAATATTACAGTATTATTTACTGCAACTTCTAAAATATAATATTTACTGGATACTTTATCGATTATTTTAAGGAAAGATTTTTTATGACTATCTGCGTTTGCTTCAGAAATACATATTAAACAAAGCAGAAGAGTTATAAATATAATATTAATTTTTTTTATTGGATATATCAGTATTTTTTTCTTTCATCGATTTAATTATTGTTTCGATAAATTGTTTAGGATCAGCTCCCATCAAAATAGCATCTTCAATTGCATCATCTGTAATTTGATTAATCTCTATAATATTTTCATTTAAAATTTTAATTTTTTCAGTACAAGATATATTTTCATCATTTTCCCCTTTCCATATTTTTGGAAGTATGATTTTTTCTTTGATTGTCATTTTATTCTACTCTCTTTTTAGGTGACCACGAACTATAAGAAGGTTTTTCAGTTTCTTTATTTTTAGTATTTTTATTAAAAATATAATCAATTCCGGTAGTATTGGCTTGATGACTAATTTGCCATTTTTCTCTTTTAATATTTTTTTGAGGAATTTTATTTGATGTATATGTTAACCATGCTTGCCATTCTGGCGGAACTGAAGAAGCATCATTATTTTTATAATATACTACCCATCTTTTACTGTTTTTATTTAAGTAGTAAATATTGCCAAAACTATCCTCTCCAGCTTTTTTACCAAATAATAATGTATTTATAATGGTTCCGAGATTATTAAACATATTTTTCTTTCATTTATATGATTTAAGTAATTTATTAACTTTCTTCCATACTCTTATTAATAATAGCTTTTAATTTACTCAATTCTAAAGCCCCTGCATATAATTTTCCATTAATAATAAAAGTAGGCGTTCCTCTTATATTTAGTTTTCTTGCTAGATTTTCATTTTTTTCTAATATGTTTTCTATTTCTATATTATTCATATCTTCTTTTAGTTTGTTGATATCTATTTTTAAATCTCTAGCCATTGAAAAGATTTTTTCTTCATCTAAATTTCCTTGCATACTCATTAAAGCAGAGTGTAATGCAAAATATTTTCCTTGTGCTTTGGATGCTAATGCTGCTTTAGCGGCTATTCTACTGGAAGGAGATAAAATAGGGTAATCTCTAAAAGAAACTTTTAAATTATACTCTGATCTTAGTAATTCAGTAATAGCATCTAATGATTTTTTACAATAACCACAATTATAATCAAAAAACTCAATGATAGTAACTTTAGGCTCGTTTGATCCCATAAAAGGTATAGTAGGATCATTAGCCATATCTATAAAATTATTTTCTAAAAATTCTTCATCTAATTCAGCATTTTCTTGCATTTTTTTTCTTAGTTTATCAACAGATTCTAAAATTACTTCAGGGTTATCCATTATATATTGGTATATATATTCGTTTATTTCTTCTGTAGATAATTTATCTTCAGTAAAAGCTACACCTATACATGAAATGTATATTAAAGAAAAAAGAAATATATTTATTAATATTCTTGTGAAAGTAACTAACATATAATTAACCTTTATTTTTTATTAATCTCTCTTTAGAAAAAAATATTATGTCTAAAGCTCTTATATCACTAGGACTGTTTTTTATAAAAGAAATTCTTGCTTTTTCTGCAAATTGAATTGATAGGTCAAATTGACCTAATAAAAAATATGATTCAGCAGAGGCTAATTGGGCTAGACCTATATTATTATTTCTTGCCTCAGCTATAGATAATAATTTCCATGCAGCAATATTTTTAGGAATAGCTTTAATAATTATTTTCAAATTAGCGATAGCTTCATTATTTTCTTTCTCTTCTCCATATTCTATTTGAGAACGTGCTAATGATAATAATATTATTGGATTACTGGGTAATAGATCCGAAGATATCTGCAGTTGTTTTATGGATTCATAAATTTGTCCGTTTTCAAATAGCATTTGTCCCAAGACCTCCGGAAAAAAAGGATCATTTTTATCTAATTTAATTAATTCCTTTATTTCTTTAATTCCTTTATCTAAATCTGGTAATCTTAAATAAGCTATTGCTCTAGCATACTTAGTATCAATTTCTGTTGAAGTTTTTGGATAAAGCAACAACGTCTTACCAGGGCTATTTGTAAAAGCTATAATTTTTGCAACTATTCTTTTAAATTTAATATCATCAACTGAGGAATTTACTATTTCATCAATTTCAATATTTTTAGTTGCATCAATAATATCATTAATTCTTTCTTGGGATATAGGGTGAGTTCTTAGATATGGATCTTGTCTATTTTCATGAAGTAGTTCTTGTTTTCCTAAGTTTTTTAGTAAGTTAGTTAATGGTATACATGAACGGTTTATAGCAGTCATATATTTTATAGCTGCAGCGTCAGCGAATTTTTCGTTTTGTCTAGTATTTTTATAAAAATTTCTTTCTGCTATAGTGGGCCCTAAAGTAGCTAATTTTGCCATACCTCCTGGAGTATTTATTCCAGCCATTTTAGTAGCGGCCATAAGTCCAGCTGTAAGAATAGTAGAAATTATAACTGTTTCATTAGCTTTCTTCATGGAATTCATCGTTCTATTTAAATGTCCGCCAGCAATATGACCTATTTCATGTGCTAAAACACCTATCAAAGCATCTACATTGTTTGCTTTCAATATTAACCCTGTATTAATAAATATATTTTGTCCACCAGCCACGAATGCATTAATAGTTTCATCATTAACTATATATATATTTACTGAATTAGGATTTAATCCAGAAACTTGCAGTATTGGTTCTACCCAATCTCTAATATATAACTCAATCTCTGCATCTTGAATTAAGTTTAAATTTTGTGCATTAATTAATTTTAGAGGTACAAAATATACTAATAAAATCAGCATAAATGAAATTTTAGAGTATAAATTTATATATTTTAATAGTATAGTAAATATTTTTAACATTAATATCCAAATATGAAGTTATTAATATATATTACAAATAAATTATATATAAAAATTATATATATATATATAATTAATTATTTATAATTAGGTTTTTTTATGACAATTATAAATTCAAAAAGATCAAATATTGCTCCTTTTTTAGCTATAGATATGCTTACAAAAGCAAATAGCTTAAAATCAAAAGGCCAAAATATTATACATATGGATGTTGGTGAGCCCGGAGTTAGCACTCCTAAACATATATTAAAATATGCGAAAGAAATAATAGATAAGAGAAATATTGGATATACTGAATCAATAGGAATACCAGAATTAAGAGATAAAATTTCTGACCATTACAAATTTTGGTATGATCAAGATGTAGATTCAGAATGTATAGCCGTAACTGCAGGTGCATCAGGTGCATTTATTCTCGCTTTATTAGCATTATTTGATCCTGGAGATAAAATTGTTATTATGACTCCTTACTATCCTGCATATATAAACACAATGAAATCTTTAAACTTAGAAATAATATTTATTGAGGGAGAGCATCAGTCCAGTTATCAACCGACTTTAAAAAAGTTAAAAATAATACATAGTGATATTAAAGGTATTATAATTGCTTCTCCAGCAAACCCTACAGGTAGTATTTTAAAAAATAGTGAATTAAAAAATATAGCTAGTTGGTGTAAAAAAAATAATAAAATTATTATATGTGATGAGATATATCATGGCATAGAATATGGCAAAATATCAGATACTATTCTACGCTATAATAATGATGCTATAGTAATAAATTCATTTTCTAAATATTTTAGTATGACTGGATGGAGATTAGGGTGGCTTATTGCCCCAAAAAATTTAATAGGTGTTATAGAAAAGTTATCCATGTCGTTATTCTTATGCCCTTCTACGATAGCGCAAATGATAGCGATAAAAGCTTTCGACGATTATAACATTTTAAATAATAATGTAGCTAATTATAGAAAAAATAGAGATTTACTAATTAATTTTTTTGAGGACTTGGGCTTTTATAAATATGCTCCCGCTGATGGAGCATTTTATTTATATTTAGATGTATCTAATATTACTGATAATTCTCGTGATTTCTCATTAAAATTATTAAATGAAGCTGGTGTTTCAGTTACTCCTGGGGAAGATTTTGATCATAAGTTAGGTAAAAAGTACATAAGAATTTCTTATGGAGGCAGTAATAAGGATATTTTTGAAGGAACAAAAAGAATAAATAACTGGTTAAAATCAAAAATATAGATATTAATTTTCTTCTTTATTCCACCATCCCTTTTTTGCAGGACCTTTTTTCTTAGGCTTTGTGGCCTTGTTTACTTTTTTTGTTTTACTAATTTTAACCAATTCTTCTTTATTTTGCATAGAATTTTTAGGATACTCTTTAGCTTTACTTTGCTTAGCCTTTTTTATAGGTTTTGTATTAGGTGTCTTTGAAATATTTTTATGTATTTTCTTTTCATTACTAATATTTTTATTTTCAACTTCTTTTTCATTTGTAATCTTTTTATTTACTATATTTTCTTTTGTAGTATTTTTATTTCCTATATTACTATTGTGCTTATTATTTTTATCAATGGCTTTAGAATTAAATTTTTTAAATTTATTCTTATTACTTGGCCTTTTAATTTTATTAGATTTTTTATTATCTGTTTCACTTTTAGAGTTTTGCTTATTTGAATTTTCATTCAAAGTATTAATATTTTTAAGGATATTTTCCTCATCTTTTAAATTTGGATCAGGCACAATGTTAATAGTGATATTTCTTTTTTCTTCAATATTAAATAACTCTTTTCTTTTATTATTAAGTATATGAAGGGCAGTTTCTTCAGGTATTTTTATAGTTAATGATTTTTCATTATAGTTGGTGGCTTCTTTTTCAATTTTATGAAGAGCTTTTAATGTTAGAGATTCTAGTGACCTTATTCTTCCAACACCTAAACATTGCTCACAGGTAACAAATTCAGCCTCGTAAATGCTTGGTCTAAGTCTTTGTCTAGACATTTCTAATAGTCCAAAAGAAGATATATTTCCTACTTGTATTTTAGCCCTATCTGAATGAAGTCTTTGCTTTAAAACATTTTCAATAAATCTATTATTTTTACTTAAAAGCATATCAATAAAATCTATTACTATTAAGCCTGAAAGATCACGAAGCCTTAGTTGTATAGCTAATTCTTCCGCAGCTTCTTTATTAGTTTGAAGAGCAGTTTCTTCAATATTTCTTTCTTTAGTAGCTTTCCCAGAATTAACATCTACAGCGACAAGTGCTTCAGTTTGATTTATTACAATATACCCACCGCTCTTGAGAGTAGCAATAGGGCTATGAATTTTTTCTAATTTTGTATCTACATTATATTTTTGTAATAAAGGAGTCTTATCTTTATACTCTTTTAAAATTTTTATTTTACTCGGCATTAAAGTTTTCATATAAGTTTTTGCGGCTTTAAATGCATTATCACCTTGAATTAATATTTCTTCAATATCTGTATTATATAAATCTCTAATGCCTCTTTTTATAATATTATTCTCTTCGTGAATGAGACATGGCGCTAC
>Ga0315327_10001021_pt1 | contig 14370 bp, 8 predicted proteins | sample M110032315metaG_FD_203460 | JGI IMG/M metagenome (GOLD analysis project Ga0315327, IMG submission 203460) | Ammonia-oxidizing marine archaeal communities from Monterey Bay, California, United States - M1 100m 32315 | ecosystem: Environmental > Aquatic > Marine > Coastal | place: USA: California... | reverse complement strand
TGGGCACTGCCTGTGTTCGGGTTTCTGGTGAGCGGTATTCATTCGGGTTATGCTATCTACTTTCCTGAGCTGTTCCCATCGCGGTTGCGTGGGACGGGAGGCGGATTGTGTTTTAACTTAGGGCGTATTATTGCGGCTCCGGTGTTATTTTTGACCGCCTGGATGCAGCAATCCATGGGGTTTACAACCAATCAAACGGCCGCTTGGCTGAGCGGGTTCTTTCTGCTGGGCCTGGTGATTATCCGATTCGCTCCGGAAACTCGGGGAGAGGATTTGCCGGAGTAGTTCTTGTTTTCTCCTACTATGAATCCCTATACCAATTCAAATCTTCTTTTTGGAGATATTCACAATCATTGCGGAATCTCCTATGCTCATGGATCGTTGAAAGATGCCCTGAACAACGCCCGTGAGAGGCTCGATTTTGTGAGTGTCACTGGTCACGCTCACTGGCCGGATATGCCGGAGCCGGATGAACGTATTAAGTACATCATTGATTTTCATGAGAAGGGTTTCGCTAAGCTGGAGAAGGGTTGGCCGAAGATGATGGAGACGTTGAAGCAGTTTAACGATGAGGGGAGATTTGTCGTGTTTCCAGGCTTTGAAGTCCACTTCTGCGAGTGTGGCGATCGCAATATGCTCTATAAGGATTTGGAGGGAGAGATTTTGTACCCAAAAAATTTGGACGATTTACATAATCAACTGCGTGAGTTGCGGGAGCGGGGTAGGGATGCGATTGCTCAGCCGCACCATATTGGATATCTCAAAGGCACGCGCGGTATCGATTGGGAGAGCTTTAGTCCGGAGTTTGCGCCCTTTGTTGAAATGCTCTCCATGCACGGCTGTTCTGAGTCGTCGGAGGGTATCAAGCCGTTTCTGCATTCCATGGGTCCGAGCGATTGGCAAAGTACGATTCATTATGGGTTGAAGCAGGGGCATGTGTTTGGTTTTTCAGGCGGTACGGATCATCATAGCGCGCATCCCGGCAGTTACGGGCATGGAATGACCGGGCTATGGGCAAAGTCAGGCAATCGCGAGGATATCTGGAACGCGCTATTGAGGCGCCGAATGTTTGCGTTGACCGGCGATCGGATGGATTTGCAGTTTTTGGTGAATGACATGCCTATGGGATCGGAGATTGCCGCGACCGAAAAGAGACGCATCGAATTCGCGTTGCAAGCTGGTGGGGCAATTGACTGCGTTGACATCTTGCGCGATGGCGAATTGGTGAAGCGCTTTTCACAGTACGAATTCGAGTGCTCTGACGGAAAGAAGGACGACTTGATTCATACGAAAATTTACTTGGAGTTGGGGTGGGGCGCTCGTCACAAAACCTGTAACTGGGAGGTTGAGCTGGGAATATCGGACGGCGAAATTAAAGCGGTTGAACCGCGCTTCCGTGGTCGCGAAGTGATATCGCCCTTGGAAGCAGAGGAGACTGGGAACTACTACTCCAGCAAGGTTTTGGAGAAAGGAGAACAGTTCGTTCGGTTTGAGTCATTTACCGGTGGCAATCCAAATAATTCAACTAACCTGTCGCAGGGTGTTTGCTTAGAAGTGCGTATGCCCCGCAATGCAAGGGTGTGGGCGAACCTCAATGGCAAGCGGGTCGAGTGGTCGTTGGCAGCGCTAATGGACGGCGCTCGCTCGGGGCTGTCGTCGGGCATCGCTTCGCCCGCTTGGCGCTTCAACCGCGCGCCAGCGCCAAACCAATGGAAATGGTCAGGCGAATGGGAGGATGATGGAGGTGAGGGGTCCGCCTACTATATGCGAGTTCGACAGCGAAACGACCAATGGGGATGGTGCTCGCCGATCTTTTTGAACCGATAATTGGATTTTCCGTTTACTAGATTACGCTCGTTTTCAATACGAGCTGTTCGGTTCAATCACGTTGAGTTTACAAAATGAACTTCGGCTGCTTCAGCGTGTCTTCATCCGTTACAATTTTGTAATCTGCGTGATCGCGAATATGGGTAACAGGATAGTCATCTCCGGATTTACCGAGAACTGCGAGCCGTAAAACGGTATTGGCCCAATCAAGAATGATCCCATTGCGACAGTATAGTCGAACGCGTTTGGCCTGAAGAATCTGACGCATCCCAAGGGTGATTCCGTGCCGTGGAAAATTTTCCAGATTTCCACCGACTTGGGACCGAACTGCATTGATTGTCCGAGTAAACTCATTGAGTTCGACTACCCGTGGGTCCGACTCGCGAATGTTGGGCTTTGGTTCGTTGAAAGCGAGATGACCGTGAATTCCGATCCCGCCATAAGTCGTGTCTATTCCCCCTTCATTCGCTATTCTGTCCTTCAATCGATGCAGATTCTCCTGGTTAGGGAAGATGACTCGTTCTGCTGGTATTCGGTGCCTCTCTTTCACGCGCTGCATGAATGCTTCATCGAAGACGCGGCGAAAACTAAGTGGGTGATCGCAAGGTAAAGTCGCGCCGTTGATGTCGCACTGTTCATCCATCATGAAAAACCAACAGTTTTCCAGTTTGATATTTTCATCGTTCACCCGTTTTGCGAGGATCCTGTATTGTTCCACGGGTCCAACTGGGAGAATAAGCTTTGTTGGAGCATTTTTTTGGTTATTGAGAATGATTTCTTCTGCAACGGAATTCGCAAAGTGCTTATATAGAAGGTCGATGTTTTCGATCACGATTAACTTGCTTCCGGCCTTCTCCCTCACTGCCTCGGGAGTCAGGCTCAATAGTTGGCGTATTTCTTCTGATCTTGTCATTGAATCTACTTTGCTAGGATTGTTAGTAAGGATAATCCACAGAGGCGCGTCGACGCAACGAGGAATAATTGCGCGTATGGTCGAAGTCCTATTGAGTGACGAGATTTCGACTAATCGTACCATATCCGAAATGGTACATTTTTATTGGATACGCGATCATAAATTTACGTTTGAAAACTCAAACTTGCCAAAATCAGGATACTGTTATTCTATATATAGATAGGCTTCGTTCGATGATAGTTAGTTTAAATAACAACATAGAAAATATGGATATTTCCCGGCGACGATTCATTGGAAATATTGTCTTCCCCGTAGGCGGTATGACACTGATGCCGTTGTTGAGCCTGAAAGCCGCCGGAAACTATGGTTCATGGATTCCACTGTTCAACGGCAAGGACCTGACGGGTTGGCGTGGGGTCAATGGCACATCGGCCAACTGGAAGGTGGTAAACGGATTGCTAGTCAACACGGGTCGGAAAAAGGGGAACGCAAGTTGGATCGCGCACGAGCGTGTGTTCGATAACTTTGAACTAGAGGTAGAATTTCGATTCGAAGTGGGATGTAATGGCGGTGTTTTCTTCCGTACCCCGCTGGTGGAAAAGAGTCCCGCCTATCTGGGCAATGAAATACAGATTGCCGACATGTCCGACTCGGGTCTTCAAAAGAAGCTTACCCCCGATCGCCACCTGGGCGCCCTCTACACGGTCGCCCCTCCAGCCTTTGATGCGTCGAAACCACCGGGCGAATGGCACCGTATGAACGTGCGCTGTGTTGGCACGCGCTGCCGTGTAAGTATCGAAAATCAAGTGGTTCAGGATGTTGATCTGACCAGTTTTTCCGATGAGGTGAAGGAGTCTCATCCAGGTCTCCTTCGCAAAGACGGTCATATCGGATTGCAAAGTAAGGAAGTCCGGATCGAATTCCGCAGTGTCCGCATCCGGGAAGCGCGGTAAGGTAAAAGCACACAGATTAATAGGCCTCCATGATCAACTGTTGACTAAAAAGTCTATTGTTTTGGGGTCAATAGGCCGCTAAATCTTTTGTTTGCAATAAATAGCTATTCTGATTGTAGTTTTAATTGGTGTCGGAACTCGGCCCTGAACATAAATGCATAAACGATGAGGATCCTAAACCGTCGTAGTTTTTTGACCTCCACGATGGCAGCAATTGGATTGCCCTATTTGGAGTCATTTGCCAAAAGCGAAAACCCAACGAAGCAGGCGAAGACCTTTGTGGCTATAGGCAGTTTTTTTGGTTGGCACCGAGAAGATCTCTACCCCAGTCAGGTGGGAAAGAATTACGCTCTACCGAAGCTTATTGAACCCATTGCAGCGCATCGAAACGATTTTACGATTTTCTCTGGGCTTGATCATAGAGCTAGTAATGGTCACCACCACTGGCCCAATTTTCTTTGCGGAACTGCTGGAGATTATTCGCTCGACCAAATGATTGCCGACAAGATCGGGCAGAAGAGTCGTTTTCCCTCTATGCAACTCGCCGTTGGAGGAGTGGAAGACCAGGGAGGTGTTATGAGTTTTACTAAACAGAAAATTCCTTTGCCCATGATGCGCCGGCCCAGCGTTCTTTACAGTCAACTTTTTGTTTCGGAATCAGATAAAGACCGTACGGAGTATATCCTTCGTAGTGGGAAGAGTGCTCTCGATTATGTTCTGGCGGATGCGAAGCATTTACAAAACAATGTTTCTAAAGCGGATCGCAATAAGTTGGAGGAATATTTTCATTCCCTGCGTTCAGTTGAGAAGCGGATCAATCAAAAAATTGTTTCTATTGATGATGTGATTGCCCAAACAGATTATAAGCTTCCAGAATTAGGAAAAGACGCGGTTTCTGCAAGCCTGATGTTGGAAGCGGCACCTTTGATGTACGATCTTATGGCCTTGGCTATTGAAACAGGATCCACTCGGGTGATCACCTTGATGCTAGGAGGTTTAGGCTCAGTGTTCACAATTAATGGTGAAACATTGAAGACGGGTTATCATAGTTTGTCTCACCATGGAAACGATCCGGATATGATTCGTGATTTGCTAAAAATTGAATATAAGCTTATGACGATATTTAATGATTTCTTAACTCAACTGAAGGAAAAGAAAGACGCTTATGGGAATCCCTTGCTTGACAGCACTGTTGTTCTTTTAGGGACAGGAATGGGAGACGCCAGTAGGCATGCCAATGACAACCTGCCAGCTTTGGTCGCGGGTGGTGGATTTGCCCATGGAAGTCATTTATCTCTTGATAGAGATAGATATCTACTTGGAGACCTCTATATCACCCTTATGGATAAGATGGGTGTGAAAGTGAATAGTTTTTCAAATGCCAGCAGCAGCCTTAATAGTGTATTTGTATGATAGATACACATTTTATTTTCGCGATACTGATCTTGATTTGAACTTGGCCGATCGCAATTTAGATCACTTATTCGTCCAATGAAAAGTAAGAATCCGCTCAACCTGCTGATAGCAACTTTAGCAACAGTAAGCTTGAGCGCGAACGACGGGTCCCTGATTTCGGATACGCATTACGAGCTTCTCAACAGCTATTGCTTGAATTGCCACGACGAGGAGGAGATGGAGGGCGATGTGAACCTTGACCGCGATTCCATTGACTGGAGCAAAAAGGAAGAGCGTAGCCTCTGGTTAGATGCATTGTCCATGTTACAGGAAGGGCTCATGCCTCCAGAGGAAGAAAAAGACGAAGATCAACCAAGCGAAGCAGAACGCGCCGCCTTAATCGACTGGCTGGATGCGTCACTAACTGAAAACACATCTTTTGGAGGCACATTGGCACGTCGCTTGAGCAAGGCGGAATACCAAAACACAATCCGCAATCGTTTCGATCTTCCCAAATATAAAGTACCCCTTGGTTTTCCTGAGGATTCGACTCGTCATGGCTTTAATAATACAGGTGATGGACTTATTCTGTCTCCAACTCTATTAGAATCCTATTTCAATATTGCAAATCAAGTGGCGGAAACACTTTTTCCAGTGGAGAAGGCGTCTCCAGAATCGTCAATCAGGGTAGTGGGACCAAATGATATGGTGGCGAATTATGCGGCGGCTGCCAAATACGATAATGCGTTGAGGTTTGCCTCGAGTGGTACTGAAATTATGCGCAGTTGCAGTTGGCCGAAGCGAATGATGATCAATTCATCGGGAGTTTATAAGATAACGGTGAGCGCTTCGAGCTTTCTTCCAAGGTCAAGGAATCTGATGAAGGAAGGTCCTATGTTATTAGAGCTACGAGCGAGAGATTTGGGGGTAGGGGAACGGGCCCGAGTTAATCGTTTTCGTCTTTTGGAAACGATAAGCGTTTCTTCAGAAACTCCCATGGAGGTTTCCTTCGAAGCTGAGCTGTATGAAGGTGAGACGATTTTGTTCCATTGGAATAATTCCCCATTGAGTTACGGCGGAAGACAGAATGGGGATTTTGGTAGTCATGTTCGTAAACGTTTTGAGAACGATAAACGTGTACTAGCTGCATGGCAAAAAGTTATTCTTGATAATAGTCACGATGCGAAAGAAGGCACTTTATTTAACTATGGTGATTTAAGAGGAATCTCGGGTTGGGAGCGGTTTAAGAAAGCTAAACAGGATAAGAATTTGGACATGAGCCATGCTACTATGGACTCAGCTCAAACCGAAGAATTGATCGCATTATTTGCTCATCAGGGAAACGTTCTTGGTGAGGCTTTTGTCTATGATTATTTTGAAAAGGGTCCCGCATTAGACCTTCATGGATTTAGTGTTGAAGGACCTCTTCGATTGGTTGATGGCCCCAAAGACAAGGCGATCAAGGATAGGCAACAGCGTTTGTTTGGTGTTCGAAATAGAGGACAAACCAAAGAAAAAAACGCCAGTGACATCCTAGAGAAACTCTTGCCTAAGCTATTTAGAAGACCTGTTGAGAGTCACACGATTGATGCCTATTTGCAAATTGCCACTGAGCATTGGGCAAAGGGGCATTCATATGAAGATGGCCTTCACCTATTGGTTCGCAGCATACTGATGTCGCCAAGGTTTCTGTATCGCAAATTAGATGAAGGTCCAACGAATGATTATGATATTGCGACGAGGTTGTCCTACTTTTTGACGCAAGGACCACCTGATAAGATGCTTGTTGAATTGGCGGCAGCTGGAAAATTATCGGACTCCGAAATCCTTAAGGAACAATCACTGAGACTGCTTCCAAAAAATGCGCAGAGTCCTTTGGTGCAAAGCTTCACTAGTCAGTGGTTGGATACGAAGCGCTTGAATTCGATTATGCCAGATCCAAAATTTGATTTCACAGCAGACGATATCGATTTGGCAAAACGAGAGGTTGAGCATTTTTTCGCAGCGATGCTTAAGGAAAATCGGCCTATGACTGATTTTATAGATCCCGATTTTACGTTTACCACACCTAGATTTGCCGATAGAATCTATAAGGTAAAAAATGAAAAGAATATAGACGATAAAGACAGTGAGAACGAATTTCAGAGAATCACATTAAGGCGCGATGGTCGTTATGGCGGTCTTCTTGGCATGTCGGCGGTTATGACTGCTACGGCTAATGGTGTAGACACGCAGCCTGTTCTTCGAGGTGTGTGGCTTCTTGAAAATATTCTAGGGTCACCCGTCCCGGAAGCGCCGCCGAATGTGCCGGCCCTGACTCCTGATACGCAAGGCGCGGAAACGCCAAGGGATGTATTGGCAGCTCACACGGAAAACAGCTCATGCATGAAGTGTCACAAGAAAATTGATCCTCTGGGTTTCGTCTTGGAAAATTTCGATCCAGTTGGCCGTTGGCGTGACAAGTGGCCAGATTCGGAAAGGATTATTGATGCATCGGCAACGCTACAAGATGGGTCAACGGTTGAGGATGTAATAGGGCTCAAGCGTTGGATGGTAACGAATATTGACCTGTTTTCGAAATGTCTTGCTGTAAAACTAATGATCTATGCGACCGGGAGAGAACCGAGTTATATAGAAGTCAAAGAAATAGAAGGCATTGTTAAAACCAATTTAGAAAACAATAAAGGTTTTCAAGATCTCTTCGTGGATTTGATTTTGAGTGAGACGTTCCGTGCGAAATAGCATTTCGTGTGCGATCTGGTTTTCGGGGTTAGATAGAAAAATAAAACAAATTCTTGCCCCCAGAAATTAGCTTGTCCCTCTCTGTGATTAGGGCCGCTTGTTCTCCTTGAACTTTTTATTGCGGGTGTGAGCCAGGGCCTCCGTGGCGGCCCCCTTGTCCCCCTGCGATATCATCCAGGCATCCAGCTGAGTGGACAGGTCTCCCTTGAGCTCAGCGTATTCCGGATTATCGATCAGGTTCTTGAGGCAATGGGGATCATTCTCCACATCATAGAGTTCCTCGGCGGGGCGGTGCTGGTATTTCTGGGTCATGGCCAAGGCGAGCGCATCGCCAGCCTTTGCCTTTTCGATCCACGACATCCAGAAATCGGCCTTGTCACCACCTGGGCGGGTGACGAAGTTCTTGAATGTTTCGGTATGATTGAGGTTGCGGATATAACGGTGGGTTTTGGTCCCGGCAGATCGGACGCCGAAGTTCTCGGATCCTTCCCCAATGCCGCGGGTCGTCTGCAGGCCAAAGGTGTATTTCTTGTGCTCCGCGCTTTCGCCTGTGAGGACGGGCAAGAACGAACGCCCGTCCATCGTGTCGGAAGTTTCCAATCCGGCGGCGTCGAGGAAGGTGGGAGTGACGTCGACGTATTCGACGAGAGCGTTTGACTGGGAGCCCGCCGCTATCGTACCGGGCCAACGCGCAATCATGCCGGAGGTGAGTCCTAGCTCAAAACAAGTCCATTTTGCAAAGGGGAAACCAGAGCCCTGTTCGGAGACGACCATGACGAGGGTGTTTTGGGTCAGCTCGTGTTTATCGAGCAATTTAAGCAGAGCGGCACATTGGGCATCGAAGTAGGTGATCTCAGCGAGGTACTTGGCGTATTCCTGCCGCGTATTAGCTGTATCCACAAAAGTTGGCGGCAGCTTGAGTTTGGCTGGATCGTATACGGAGGCATCACCCTTGTTGTAAGGCGTATGTGGTTCGCTGGAACAGGCAAACAGACAGAACGGTGTACCGCCTTCTTTGGAATCTGTAAGGAGTTTTTCGATGGTCGGAAAGGGATCATCTTTAAAAGGATCAGCAGCTCGGAACTCTCCGGAATACTCGAACGGAAAGGACTCTTCGGGTGAGATATGAGTTTTGCCTGACAATGCCACTCGGTAGCCGGCATCGCCTAGATAATGCGCTATTGATTTAGTGCCTGGGTAGACGCGGGTGTGGTTGGGCCAAGCGCCGGATTTTACCGGGTAGATACCTGTATAGATATTGTGCCGCGTGGGAGAGCACATCGGTGCGGCCTGGAAACAGCGGGAGAACTGCATTCCCTCTCTGGCGAGATTCTCAAGAGTGGGCGTTTTAGCCTGCCCGCCGTAGACCCCCATGTCCAGGTAGGTACAGTCGTCTGCGATGATGAAGACCAGGTTGGGCCTTTCGGCTGCATAGGAGGAGGCTGCAAACGTGACTGCAATAAATAGGGTGAAAAGCGGTAGGTGTTTCATTATCAGAAGTTCAATTTAGAAGTGCCGGGCGAAGGCATTGTTGATAGGAAATGAATGTGTCTCTTCGTTCGGTACAATGGTTACACTGGAAACGTTAGCGTGATCACTCACGACTGACAACTGCTCCCATGTCATCTTTCTATCTCCCATCCCGGTCGGCATCTCCACGCCCGTGCTTATCCAGTAAATCCTGCGAAGCCGCAGGGCGAAGCGCGGGATGGCGCCCTTTATCCGTTCAATACCCAACCTTCGCGGTACTTCTTGCTAAGGTGACGATTGGCTTCAGGATTGTTTGTCACTTCCATCTTTTTGGCATCGTATTCGAGCTTCTCGCCCACGTCGTAGGCGACAAGACCCAGCAGGAGTTGCTCAATCAGGATACCAGAATAATCGAAGTTGCAGGTGGTTTTAAGATCCGTCTTGCAGGCATTTGTCCATTCCTCCTGGAAGCCATCCATAACCGGGATAAGTTCATCTTTCTTGCGTGGCTCAAAGTAGGTCATGTCGGCAGCTTTGCCATAAGGAATAACCAAGCGTGTCTTGAAATCGCAGATGAGGAAACCCTTGTCGCCCTTAAACAGGGCGCCATGGTCAATCTTTGAGAGGTCAAGGTAGTTCAGAGGTGATTTTGGCATGCTGCCGCCCTGGTGCCAAGTGACACGTATTTCATCACGCCAGCTATTGGCTGGATTGATGCAGGTGGAACTCATATTGGAAGGCGATATTTCTGGATTGTAAGGATCGCCTTTGCTTTGAGCGGAAGTCGGGAGGTCGGCGTCCAGCGGACCGAAAGCGAGGTCCATGGTATGGCTGCCCATGTCGCCGATTTGCCAGTTGCCGAAGTCACGGAACATATTCCATGAAAGGCAGTTTCTGCCTAAAGGCCATTTTTTGCTATCGGGGTGGAGATAACTTGTATCGCCTTTTTTCGATCCAGCCAGAACAACGCTTACTTGCGATTGAGCCTGAAAGTAGCGTGGGTTAAATGGGTGCATCGGTGAAGGCCCTATCCAGAGATCCCAATCAATGTGATCTGGAGCGGAGCCGCTTTCGGGTAAGTATCCCGTTATATTGTGTGTGCGGTTGGTCCAGGCGTGGACATCCTTGAGATTGCCAACGGCGCCATCCTGGATGAGTTCGCGTATGCGTGCATAGTTTGGTTCTGCGTGGTGTTGTGTGCCGCATTGGGTAGCCAGTTTGTCTTTGTTTTTTAGATAGGTATCGCGAACCATACGCGCTTCCTGGATGCTGTTAGCGAGAGGTTTTTCGCAATAAACATGCAGCCCGCGGTTCATGGCCCATATGGATACAAACGCGTGATGGTGGTCAGGGGTGCAGCAGACGACCGCATCAAGGTCTTTTTGGTCCAGGCATTTTCTCCAATCCTTGTAGAGCTTAGCGCCGGGGAATTCCTTTGAAGTAGCCGCCAGAACGAATGCATTCACATCGCAGATGGCTACAACGTTTTCTTTTTGAAGCATGCTTCGATGGCGTCTGGAGCGGCCCCAGCAACCGATGAGCGCGATATTCAGCTTATTACTGGCCGCGGACTGGCCAAACAGCGATCCGCTAGGCATTATCAGCAGCCCAGCGCTGGCTGCCGCCGTGGATTTTACAAATTTCCGTCGATCACTTGTAGTCTTATTCATAATGTATTTTGTCTAATCCTTAAGTTCTTCTCCTGTAATCTGCAATGCATTGATGCGGAATCGGCCAAATGATTTTTTGACCTCCGCAATCTGAAAACGATAAAAATCAAAGTGCCCAAATAATAAAAGCGGTGCAACCTCAGTTGTACCGCCTATTATTATATCAAACTAACTTAGAACTACTTCTAGAATTTAAATCTGGCTCTTAGGCGAATGTCGCGTCCTGGTGTGTGGACATATTTGAATACGTCGAAACCGCCATCGGGTCTTGCGGCGTTGCTAAGGCGAACAACTGAGAAATCATCTTTGTCGAAGAGATTTCTGATGTTCAACTGTAACTGAACTGGTATACCAAACATCTCAGTATCGTAACCGCCGACCAGGTCAAAGATGGTCATGCCATTGAATTCCTGCAGCCCCAATGTAGAGGTTTGAGTCCAGGTTGCTCCACTACGGTAACGTGCTCCACCACCGATTGAAAAATTAGCCAGTGCACCCTCCGTAAAAGCATAATTGGTGAATAGATTGAACTTTTGGTGGCGTTGTCCGGGGCTTGACCCTCCTGCACGCGCTTGTACGCTATTAGCTTCGGATTCCGTTTGTGCTATGGCACCGCCAAGAGTCACACCAGGTTCGAATACTCCATTATCAGGAAAAACAAAGTTCTGATCAAATTGAGAGAAGAACGCTTTACCTGTTGGCCCCTCCCACCAAGGTGTGAATTCTGAAAAAGTATCAGCAACCGTAGAATTAATATAAGAAGTATTTGCCGTGAATTGCCAGTTTTCGGTGATGTTCGCCGTTGCGGATAATTCCCAACCTTCGGAACTGTTAGAACTGGTTATCACGCCTCCTGCGTCTGTGCGCTGATTGTCGTTAATTGCCTGCGTAATAAACGGAGCGATGGGAGGAACAGCCGATGGATTTCCCGTAGACAGGTTGTCGTAAATGTTGTTTATTCCTGTAACGGCGTTTATATCGTTCCAGGATGCAAAGGAAGATTCACGGTCGGCCGCGGTCTCGTACACAGAACCCGTTACCACGAGTTTCCCTTCCATAAGTTCCAGCATGACACCAAAATCTTCAGATTTGCCTTGTGGTACAGGAACCGCCTGACCCTGTTCTCCGGAAGCACCCATAATAGATCTTTCGGCGAACGCTGACAATCCAGCATTGTTAGCCTTGTTTGCCATCAATGTAACGATATTATTTACGTGATATGCCACGCCGTAGGTCACGGTTCTTTCACCGCTAAGAGATGTAATGCTAGGATTGTCAAAGTTGATCTCCGTTCGTTGATTATCAACGTCGTTTCTGAAATGAGGAGGGGAAAGATTCAGGAAATCATCTTCTCGAACACCCATAGTTGCAATTATTCGGTTATTCCAGAAGTAACTTTGAGTGGCTACCATCAACGAGTCGATCTCACGCGTGTTACGTTTACTCCGATTTTGAACAAAAGTTGATGTCAAGTTTCGTCCGTCTTCCGTGGTGAAGCTAAATCCCTCTCCACTGCGTGCAGGATCATTTCCAACTCTCCAATCGGTGATCTTTGAAGGATCGGTTACATAGTGGCGGTAGTAGACACGGTTTCGGGCATTATCAGGAACTGCGTGGAACGGTCCGCCAAATGTTACGTTTGGATCATTCCAGGCGTTAATAAAAGAATCACGATTGAAGCTTCCATCCTGAGTTTCCCACATGGCGGCTATCCGGTGGCGGCCTAGCCAGTTATCAAAGTCCTGCTCGTGCGAGAGACTGGCGCGCAGCCACTCATCTTTCCAGGAGCGATTGTCCTTTTCAATTTGGGCTTCGAAATATAATTCGCCGAAGTAAGGATTGGTAGATCCGTCGCGGTTGGTCGGATTGGCATCTCCAAATAGGTGGTTGTTGGCACCCAATCTGAATGTGGGCCTTTTATAGTCGTGTTGCGCGAATACGATTTCGAAGTTAGTGTTTTCTCCGAGCCGCTGCTCGTAGCTGGCGTTAATCATATCGATATCTCTTTCGCCTCGCATGTGCCAAGGGCCAGAAACCGCCGCGAATATTGGTACCTCAACCGTTCCTCCAGGGCCTTTGGATGGGTCATTGATGCTGGCGGTGTCGGGGGTGAAATGGTTATCTCGCGAATAAGCTGGATTCGTCGTTTGAGTCTGGCCATTTAAATCCATGATGGAGCCAGAATTATCAATGTAGGTAACTCTGGTTGTCCCATAATTTCCGCCAATACCTTGATCTGCTCCAACGCCTTCGCCTATCGCAGGTCGACCACTCTCAATCCAGCGACTAGAACGGTCGGAAGGCCCAAATGGAACGGTAGGGGAATCAACAACATCGCCATGTTCCCATTCCACATTGAAGGTGGCGCTTTCCGTGGCTCGCCATTGTACCGCGATATGGTAGCGTTTGTCTTCGCGGTAGACATGATCAGAAGGACGGGACGGGTCTCCGTTTTTATTGTAAAGAGCGTTAAAACGAATGGCTAATTTGTCCTCAATCAAGACTCTATTGACGTCGATGCTGGTGCGAAAACGATCGGCATCTCCCACGGTTATATCTAAAGTTGTGAATTCGAAGAAACGAGGTTTTTTGGTCGATGTATTCAATACACCACCGGGAAGTCCGAGACCAAATAGAATGGAGTTTGGACCTCTGGATTCATCGATCCGTTCTACATTGAAAACATCTTGGTCCAGTCGGGTTTCAAAATAATTTCTTGCCGATCCGGCGTCCAGGCCACGCACTCGGTAGCGGGCATCAAATGCTGTGAGCTGATTGGCGCCGAATGAACCATCCTGATCCGAAAGTTCAGGTGTCATGTTTACGGAATATTCGAGGACCTCCTCCATTGAATCTACACCGATATCACTGATGAATTCGGCAGTATAGACAGAGATAGGAGCTGGAGTATCTCTGAGGGCGGTATTCATACGGCTACCTGCAAGCGTGTTCGCAGCAGCATAGCCAACGTCTGCGGATGAATCGACGGAAAAAGGAGACAGTTCGTAGATTTCATCGTCCCCATCTTGGGCAACGAGGTAATTCGATAGTGGCAGTATAAAAAGTGCGTACGCAAGTTTGGGTAGGGTTCGTGTAGTTAGTTTCATTAGCTTAGGAGTTAATTAGAGTTGCGATACAACAAAGTAGATTCGCGTGAATCATCTTTGATATCACTTAGGAGTGAATAAGGGGGTTTTTTAGGGTTATAGCTTGGAAGGGAATCTGGCGGAATACTACAGGTCGATTAGTGGATTAAAACACCAATGATAGTTTAACAGTAAACTTAGTGTATTTATTACCTTAAAGTTGGCAATGTTGGCCTTAAACTCTCGCCAAATTCGGGTTCACTTAGATCTCAAAGATCATGACTGCGATTTAAAGGTTTCACCGCTGTTACACT
>Ga0315327_10001019_pt1 | contig 14380 bp, 12 predicted proteins | sample M110032315metaG_FD_203460 | JGI IMG/M metagenome (GOLD analysis project Ga0315327, IMG submission 203460) | Ammonia-oxidizing marine archaeal communities from Monterey Bay, California, United States - M1 100m 32315 | ecosystem: Environmental > Aquatic > Marine > Coastal | place: USA: California... | reverse complement strand
CGACTTTCCATATTCTCTCCTCATCGTCTTCACCATTGAAAGTAAACGGAATTTCTGCATCATCTACTAACAATCCGCTCGCCACTTCTTTTACAAATTCGCTACCATCAGCAAAATCATTACGTTTGGCTATCTCCACGTAGAATCCTGCCTGAGGCAAACCTTGGTAAAACGAACCGGGCCATCCCAATTCCCAAAAGGTCTTGGAAGGCCCTTCGTAATTGTATACTTCCAAAACTAAACTTCCGTTACGCTCGACTAACCGAATAGGGGGATTATGGCTAAGTTTCGTCCGCTTAAGTGGACGGATGGCAGTATAAATAGATCCACTACCCACAACTATGGTTTCATCTTCCCCTACGACCTCAGGGAGCATCACCACTTTACGATCTCCTATCCAAATTTCGTCAACCCATTTTCGCCGCATCCAGACCAAAACCAACTTTAAACCCGAACAGGGTTGACGAGCACCAATCACACGGGGTGTATAAAGCCCGATTGCACGCGTCCGATCTTGTACTCCCCAAAACCGTCCTTCATCAGGCTGGAGTTGCATATTCGAACGTGACGGGGTCGTACGGAAATCTCCTAACCATTTTTCATCAGCTACGTATTTACTTAGCAAAACATCCGTCTCTGTACCGCAATTAAAATGAGCAATGAACACACTAGACTCACCCTCAACAAATCTATTCGCCTGACTACTAAGATCCTTCGACGCCACGCCAATTGAAAACTCGTCACTTAGATACGTTGTCAACATCTGTTGACCGGATGAATCCGATGTCTCCTTTATTTCGCAGGGAATCGATTTGTCTTCAAGTCCGCCCAATATCCATTTGGGTAACATTCCAGATTCGATCCAACTACGCATCCAACCAATCTCAGAGGGCCCAGACAAATCTACCTGCGATTGATAAGCTCTGCTAAAAGGTCCAGACCAACGATTTGTAGCCAAATGCCCATGTAGGAGCGCACTCAATCCCATTCTCGCAGAAAAAACATCAGCAATCAGGCGTGTCGAATCGTCACAACTGAGTTTTGCCAATTCCGCCAGACGTTCTATCGACATCCCTGTATAACCAGGGCAATTATATTCGTAAAAAGTACCGGATTCACCCGTAAAACTCATCCATTGTCTTAGTTTGTCTCGCCCACGTTCCATAAAAAACTTGTCACCGAGTAACTCACCACCTAAGCAGGTGTCAAATACATCTGCAGCAACGATGGTCGTATATCGGAGATGAACATCAATTCGAGCAATCGCTTCTAAGCCCAAACGGATTCCCTCAAAAGCCTTGTCTTTTAAGTTGACAGGCAACAACCCGCTCTTATCCAACAAGACTTTGATCAGCGGCATAACAGTAAAGTGTACGGCATTCAAATCTTCTACTGCCTCGTCTTCCCGCTCCCAAGTAAAATTTCCGTAGTGTGGTGCTCCCGTCCTACGCTCCTGCGATTCGAATACAGCGTCCATGACCCGTTCCGCTCGCACTATATCTAATTCTGTCCCGTTTTTAATTAATTCTGCGACCAAATTCATACCTGGAATCGTCGCATGAAATACTTTTCCATTCACGTCTCGTGCAGGCAAATTTACATCTGAATCAAAATCGTCCGGCAAAATCAGAGGTACTGTATTTTGATCCATATAGTATCCTTTTATTTAATTTATTGTCGATAAACAACACCGTATAATCTGTTAATCATAAGCAAACGCTACTATTGTAACCAAAACTCTCGAACAAAATGTAAAAATGAAATCGTTTACTCATTCCCCTAATATCGCGATATTGTTGGTCAAGAATTTTTTTGATTTTAATCATTTAATTAATCTTCAAAAATCAGTAACATTAGTAAGGAGATCGCTATGCAAGAAGAAGATTTACTTTCTGATGTACAGATGGCACAATTCGTTGCCCACGGATACGTCACCGTTAATACCAATCTAAGTGTAGATGTTCACCAAAAAATCTTCGATGAACATACGATGGTATTCGAAAAAGAAGGTAATCCTGGGAACAATCTTCTACCGCGCATGCCATTGGTAAATCGTGTATTTACAGACCCAAAGGTCGTAGGCGCACTGATTAGTACACTGGGAGAAGATTATTATTTACAGCCACATCGACACCCGCACCATAATATCGCTAATAGCCAGGGACAGAGCATGCATCAGGACGGTGGCAAACGCTGGTCTCACCGCACGAGGTATCTCTTGGCATTCTATTATCCACAAGACACTCCTCTAAACCGAGGCCCTTCCGGGATCATACCAGGAAGTCATTACTTTAATACTCCTGAGGGAGCATCCATTGATGCAGAATTACCACTAGTGACTCCGGCAGGCACGGTCACTATTTGTGATTATGACCTTTGGCACCGTGCAATGCCAAATACCAGCGAAAAAAATCGTTTCATGATAAAGTTTTTATTTGCACGCATGACAGAACCTGAAAAACCGACGTGGAATAATAAGAATCGAGAATGGGTCAACGTCCCTCCTGTGCTCCCTGACGACAGCATAGATTGTCAACAAATGTATGCTCATCGCTGGTACTGGCATTGTGGTGACGACCAAGCACCGCAGTATCCCACAAAAAAATCTCCGCGTGAACTGTTAAATGAGATCACCGGAAAAAATGAACGCCGAGCCATAGCAGCTGCTTATCAGGCAGCAAGCCTTGGCGAGAGTATCGTAACCGAACTAATTGAACTATTAGAAAGTGATTCGGAAATGACTCGGAGAAACAGTGCCTACGCCTTAAGCGCAATAGGTAAGCCATCTGTAATACAGTTACAAAATGCTTTAGATGCCGATAAGACTGAGAAACGAGCTGACGCAGCTACTATACTTGGAGAACTCGGAACAATCGCGAGCAGCGCAGGCAAAAAATTATGTGAGACCTACGACGACAACGAAGAGATCGTACGGCGTCGCTGTATTGAGGCCTTAGGGACAATAAAACCTAATTCTCCAAACCTGATCCCGACTCTAATATCCGCACTTAGAGATGAACGGGAATCTGTGAGACAAGCTGCAGTTATGGCAATCTGTAGAATTGGAACAAGAGCAACAAAAGTAATACCCGCGCTCAAAGAAGTAATCGACGATTCGAATCGATACGTTCGAGCTGATGCCCTACATGCGCTAAGAAGAATCAATACCACCGAAGCTAAAGACGAACTTATCGAGCAACTAATGCCTGCAAGATGGTGTCCTCTCACCTCACCCGAAAGTACTTTTTGATGACTTTTAGACACAATTAAAAACCAGTACTACAATAACGTTTATCTCTCTTATTTAGACGACAACTATGGCATACAGCGAAACTCACCGACCCCAGTTCCATTTCACCTCAAAAAAAAATTGGTTAAACGACCCCAACGGCCTGGTATATTTCGACGGAGAATATCACCTCTTCTTCCAGCACAACCCCAAAGGGTTACTTTGGGGCAATATGACATGGGGGCACGCTGTCAGCCCAGACATGATACATTGGACACAGCTTGAACATGCGTTATATCCCGACGAATTGGGTACCATATTTTCGGGTTCCGCCGTAATTGACTGGCAAAACACGTCCGGACTCGGAGAAGGGGATATCCCCCCTATGGTAGTTTTTTATACCTCTGCCGGATCAAATCCCGTTCCCTTTACCCAAAGCATAGCCTTCAGCAATGACCGCGGACGCTCTTGGAAGAAGTACCAAAACAACCCAATCTTAGATAACATAGTTGGAGAAAACAGAGATCCCAAAGTACTTTGGGATTTAGAGAGTCGTCAGTGGCTTATGGCTCTTTATCTATCAGAATCAGATTACGCGATCTACGGATCTGAAAACCTTCTACAATGGAAACCAATTTGCCAACTTGAACTACCTGGAGTTAGCGAATGCCCTGATCTCTTTCAATTACCTTTAGACGATAATCAAAATGAAAAATATTGGATCTATTGGGGAGCGAATGGTAGCTACGTCGTAGGAATTCTTGAAAAGGGGAATTTCACTCCTGAAACCGAGGTCCTCCAAGCTGAATGGGGACCCAACGGCTTCGCTGCCCAGACCTGGAGTGATATACCTAAAGAGGATGGACGATGCCTTCAAATATCATGGATGCGCGGGGGTAAATATCCAGGTATGCCATTTAACCAACAGATGTCTTTCCCCGTCGAACTCTCGCTTAAAAATACGCCCGATGGAATACGCTTATGTCGCCAACCAATCCAGGAAATATCGAATCTATACCTAAGAAATATATGCAAGAGTGACATAACGATTCTGGAAGGAGTCCCACTTATCCCACCGATTAAAAATGAACTTTTAGATCTATCTTTCACTTTGGATATGGGTGATGCTCACACTTGGACCGCTAAAATATGCGGAAAAGATCTGGTCTACCAAAGCAATCTACACCAGCTTTCATTCGAAAATACTGCTGTTAGCATCAAACTTCGAAAAAAAAATATGTATTTACGACTTCTCGTAGATCGCACCTCATTAGAAATATTTCTACACGAGGGAGAGGCAGCTATGTCGTTCTGTTTTTTGCCTGAAGCGGCAAATCACGTTTTAGAATTTCAAGCCGATGGAGGGGATATTTATCTCAGGAATTTAAATATCCATACCCTAAGATCGATATGGATTTAGACAATCTTTTATAGACATTGCGTTTTCGTTAATCTAATACATGTTCTGTATGAGGTTTAAATTACAACACTCAGGATATACCATGTCTCAAAAAACCGACGAGATAGCAATTAAGCAAAAGCTAGTAACTGCAGCAATCACAATATACATCGAAGATAAAACAAATTTATCTGTAACTGCAGTAGCGAAAAAAACTCGTATTAAAAAAGCTGACATTTTCAAACTATTTCCTTCTACCAGAGCAATATTAAATTATTTCTATTCGCTCTGTATTCTACGTTACCGAGAGATGATAAAGGATTTAGATGATTTTGACGGATGGGAACCAGAAGAGCGACTCGCTAATTTTGCTTACGCGATGTTCGACCTCCTCGGAGAGGAGCGCGAATTTATTGATCTTCACTTTCGAAGCGATGTTTTTCCCTACAGCGACACCAGATTCCATCGCGACTCGCAAAAGTTGTTTGAAGATCTAATCGGAAATGTTTGCTGTAAAGAATGGGTTGGAACATTCCTTGCAAAAGAATACATGCACGTGGTCTACTTTTGGCTAAATGATGACAGTGATGACTCTGAACGCTCCATAGCCTTAGTGGATAAAACAACCGCTTTCATAGGAGAAGGTCTTCGCTCGGAGAAATTAGTACTAAAAGGTGCTGACCTCGTTAAATACCTCGTGACCAATAATGTGATTAAAGTACCCTTCCCAAATAACGTTCTCACCAAGTTTCTCAATTGGATACCATGACTGATTTTCCATCTGGAAAATTTCAACGTGGCAAAGTGTTAGCTAAAACCGGTTTAAAGGTAGGTACCAATTACGCCCGATTTTACGCAAAGCAGGCCGGAGGAAACACCACAAAAGAGTCACGAAAAGAACTAAACTATAAAAATGCGGAAGATATCTTTGACAACTTCACCAAATTGAGAGGAAGTGTATTAAAACTTGCACAGTCTCTTAGTATGGACAGTGGAGTTCTCCCTCAGGAATTTGTTGAAGTAATGAGCCGAGCCCAGTATCGCGTCCCTCCGATGAACCGTGCACTTGTTCGTCAGCAAATACGTCGTGAATTAGGCAAATATCCGGAAGCCGTGTTTTCAGATTTTGACGAAGATGCCATTGCAGCCGCCTCGATCGGCCAAGTGCACAGAGCTACAGATGACCTAGGGGCAAAATTGGCTATTAAAATTCAGTACCCCAATGTTCGCGATACCATTCGCTCTGATCTAGGTATGGCCAGAACAATTTTTTCACCCATGCTCCAAAACACCGACGTGGATACCTATATCGACGAAATACGCAAAACTTTAATGGAAGAGACCGACTACTTTTTTGAAGGAAAACAAATAAAAAATTTCTCCAAGATTTACGGTAATGATCCTCGCGTAATTATGCCAAAATGGGTGCCTCACTTGAGCAGTGAGCGAGTGTTGACAATGAGTTTTATAGAGGGACAACATTTAGATGTTTTCCTAAAGACAGTCCCCGATTCCAGTTCCAAAAATCACTTTGGTCAACTACTCTGGGATTTCATTCACGATCAAATCCGGCGTCGCATATATACTTTCCATGCAGATTTGCATCCAGGAAATTTCCTTTTTCGCGATGATGGCCGACTAGGAATACTTGATTTTGGTTGCGTAAAAAAATTCCCAATAGACTTCCTCGACACCTGTATTAGTATGCTATCTTCTCACATCATAGATGATGAGGTTGCGATAAAAGAATGCTATATCGCAACCGGCATACTTAGGGAAGAAGACTTGAATTCCGATAAAAATTCAGAATTATTTGAATTTTTGCGAGCTTTCGGTAACCTAATAGTAAAACCGTATAACTGTTCAAGATTCGACTTCGGAAACAGTGAGTATCGAACACAGTTCAATAATTATATGCGTGAATCTATGCAGTGGAGAGATATCCACGTTTCAAGGCATTTCATTTTTATCAGTAAATTATTATTCGGTTTATATGGAATATTAATGCAATTGAAACCAACTGTCATAACAGGACAAAGCAGAGAAATTCTGATAGAATCTTCTATGCAGAGGAATATTTGATATCTGTACTGTCCCTATTATTTTTTCCTCACTTAATTGCGGCCCTGCCTCTAACCAAGAATTTATTTCCGATTATTCAAAAAAAAGTGCACCGAGTTACCAGGCACGTTATTCAAAAAACATATCAGAATCCCCTTGTGTTATATCCCCGCGCTGCGATATAAAACTACCACAAAACGACAAACCCGTGGAAAACACTATTTGAAAAGTTTATTATCGCACCTTATTCATATTCGACTAAAAGAACCTTAGGTGATTTGAGCGTCATATTGCATTCATATATATTTTCTTAAAATAGATGAACACCAAGCAGACTATAGCAGAGGAATTTTTAATGTCTTTTAAATTTGTTTTCCTTGGAAAAAAAGATGGAATCATCGAAAAATATGCTACTGCCATGCAAGAAGCGGTGCCTGGATTAGAAGTATATTTCGCTTCCAAAAGAGATCAACAACTCGTCGATATAACTGAAGCAAGTGGATGTTTTGGAACCTTAGATAAAGAATTGCTCGCTCCAGCAAAAAAACTGGAATGGTTGGCCGCTCCTGCAGCCGGTCCTCCTCGTGGGTACTACTTCCCAGAGCTGATAGAAAGTAACATACAGGTTACAAATTTTCGAGGGATTTTTAATGATCATATCTCTTCACATATTATGGCCTTTGTGTTGTGTTTTTCACGTGGAATGCATGTTTTCTTCGCGGACCAATTCAATCAAAAGTGGACTAATAGTGGAGAAAAAAGCCCCGCGGTTCATCTACCTGAATCTACGGCTCTTATCGTTGGCGTAGGGGGTATAGGGGCAGCGACGGCACTACATTGTAAGCATTTTGGAATGGAAGTAATAGGAATTGATCCAAGAGTATCAACTGAACCGGAAGGCATCGACCGACTCTATACGCCGAATGAGCTAAACGACTTGCTTCCCAAAGCCGATTTCATCGTCGTAACGGCTCCCCAAACTCCTTCTACCGAGGGACTTTTCGACAAATCAACTTTTTCAAAAATGAAAGAAAGCGCCTTTTTCATTAATATCGGGCGCGGGTCTAATGTCGTATTATCCGACCTTAATGAGGCACTGCGAGACGGTAATATCTCGGGCGCAGCTCTCGACGTATTTGAGATTGAGCCACTTCCGCAAAATCATCCGTTGTGGACCGCGCCAAACTTTTTAATGACGCCCCATATGGCAGCGGCAGGCCCATACCTGACCGAAAGACGAATTGAGCTCATGGTAAACAACTGTCGCCATTTTTCAAACAACGAGCCATTATTAAACGTAGTAGATAAGACAAACTGGTTCTGATAAGGCCGTAAATCAACCCAGCCATTCGTCTAAATTTTCTTCTACAAACGCATCGTCATTTAGATGTGGATATGCAGCACATACTCGTTCAATCTCGGACGCCTGTCCAGAGGAGAGGGTTTCTGCCGGATCGATGCACCATATGCCCTCCAATAATCTCTGACGACGAAGGACCTCATGTATTCCTGGTATACAACCTGCAAAATGATTTTTAACATCAAAAAAGGCAGCGTTACAATCCGTTACCTCCACAGCAAGTGAAAGCATCGCCTGTGGTATAGGGTCTTGCGAACCTCGGTAACGCCCGCATGCATGTAAAATATTAACCGCTTCGCGCGTCCACACGGCCCAGTGTCCAAGCAAGCCACCTGCGAAACTTAGTTCCACGCCAGAAAAAACATATTTAGTTAATAAATCTATAACTATAGAGTCATCGTTACCCGTATAAAGTGCTATATTCTGCGAACGCCCGGAGTCGGCCAAACCACGGAGCACATCAATAGTCTGATAACGGCAAAACGGAGCAACTTTTATAGCCACAACATTTTCTATCTCACAAAATTTTCTCCAAAATTCGTAACTCAGAGATCGTCCACCTACAGATGGTTGCAAATAAAAACCAATTATCGGTATTATTTCTGCAATCTCTCTGCAGTGAGAAATCATATCATCGTCACTAAAATCCTCACACGCACCAAGACTCAAAAGGGCTGCATGGTAACCGGAATCAACAGCTAATTTCGCTTCACCCATCGCCTGTTGGGTTTTCCCAATTACTCCGGCTATACCTATGCAGTCTTTATTACCATTCTCAGCAATTTCTGCTGCGGCTATTTCGAGGACCGGCTTCAAGAGATCCTTATTTCGAATTGCAAACTGAGTAGTATGAACTCCAACAGCCAAACCGCCGGCGCCCGCAGCCAAATAATATCGAGAAAGCGCTCGCTGCCGTCTTTCATCCAGCTTTCCATGCTTATTTAGTGCGAGCGGGTGAGCTGGTATTACTTGGCCAGCCAACAAGGCATCATGAAAATTCCGTGGTAACCTATTCATGGTAACGATCCAACAATGAGCAAATAAGCACTTGCCTTTACTTCGTCATCAATAGACCACTCCTTGACTTCACCACCGACACGTTTTATCACCTTCTCCGCCATTTTGTGAAACGGCGGACGGCCCGGATCCGCTATAATTACCTGGCCTACACCAGAATCTATAGCCTTTTCCACGAGTTTGTAGACCGGTTTTTTCATCTCGTCCCAAAAACAAATATCACCACCAATAACCAACTGGAAATCACGTAATTGCTTCTTTTTTAATTTATCAAACGTTGCTTCATACGTTGTGATATCGACTCCATTAATCTCAGCATGAAGATTCAAGTATGGAAAAACCGCCGCATCAGCATCAAGCCCGGTAACTTTGGCATCAAATTTTTTAGCGCAAAATATCCCCGCTGGGCCCCAGCCACAACCTGCTTCTAAAACGCTAACACCGTTTGGTAAGCCTTGGGACGTCAAAAAATCCATGATGCACCAACTGGAGTTCCAAACTTTGTTGCCATGAATATTCGGCTCATGCGCTCTCCGCAGTTTGCGAACACGTGAGTCCGAGGATTTTAAAACGGTAATACCATACGCTCTGCGTTCAGTATTCTTTTTTGTGTTCTTCTTCTTTTTTACCATACTCCTCCAAAATAATTAACCACATTAATCCAAAACGCTCCAACACTGGCACAATTTTAATCTCATATCGAGATTTATTAGTATTAAAGTAACCAGACTCCACAAAATGAGAAAATAATTGTCACTGACTAACTTAATTCATCTTCGATATCACAAAAATGGTGGCTACCGCGAATTCCTTATCCTTGCGCTACCTTTGATTTGCAGTTCAGCTAGTTGGAGTATCCAAATGTTTGTCGATAGGGTTTTTCTTACCTGGCATTCAACTACGTCTCTTGCAGCAGCCTTACCAGCAGGATTTGCTAGTTTCACAATCGTAAGCCTCTTCATGGGAACCGTTCAATATGCAAATACATTTGTTGCCCAGTATGTTGGAGCCAAACGTCCTGAGCGAATCGGCCCCGTAATATGGCAGGGTGCATACCTTTCTATTTTTAGCGGTATTTTCGCCCTAATTCCATCCTATTTTGCTAGCGACCTTTTTAATTGGATTGGTCATGCTCCTGAAATCCGTCAAGAAGAAATCACCTATTTTCGAATCACCTGTTATGGAGTCGGGCCACAGGTCCTTGCCACCGCTATCTCTTGCTTTTTTAGCGGACGTGGACAAACAAATATTATACTATTAGTCAATGCCGTCTCGATTTCTATAAACATCATTTTGGACTACGTTCTAATATTCGGACATTGGGGCTTACCCACCATGGGTATTGAAGGAGCAGCCTGGGCAACAAACATAGGTTTGCTTGTTTCAGCTCTGTTATTCTGTATTCTATTTTTTCGGCGCCAACACCGCCAAGTTTTTGCAACATTGCGTGGCTGGAAACCAGATATAACACTCGCAAAGCGCATGTGTTACTACGGTGGTCCCAATGGACTCAATTTCTTCTTGGACATAATGGCCTTTACCTCTTTCATATTGATAGTAGGAAAGTTGGGCCCAATCCCTTTAGCCGCTACCAACTTAGCGTTCAACATCAACAGCTTAGCTTTCATGCCATTAATTGGATGTGGAATAGCCGTGTCTACTATGGTAGGACAACGTATCGGCGCAGACAAACCCGAAGAAGCCGAATTCTGCACGTGGACAGCAGTCCACATCGCCGTTGGATATATGGCTTTAATGACTATTTCCTATCTTACCGTTCCCAAAATATTCTTGCTACCGTTCGGAGTACATGCTAGCGGAATCGAATTCCAGCAGGCTAATCTACTTGCCGAAAAATTACTACGTATTGTTGCAATTTATTGTTTATCCGACGCATTTTACCTGATTTTTACCCATGCCTTGAAAGGCGCAGGTGACACTCGCTTTGTCATGTGGACATCATGGGGCTTAAGTTGGGGTACAATGGTCGTACCTGCATATCTTTCTTTAACCTTTTTTCAACCAAGTATTTTTTTATTATGGTCTTTCATCTGTCTTTATCTAATCCTGGCAGGAATTGTATTTTACTGGCGTTTCAAAAAAGGAGCCTGGAAAGAGATGAAAGTGATAGAGCCAACAACCATAACATAAAATTCAAGAATATATGATATTCAACTTATCTACCATTATTCATATTTGCTGAGGCCAACAAATGACAAATCAATTTTGGGGGCTTGATTTAGGTGGCACAAAAATAGAAGGCGTAATACTTGCCTCAACTGAACAACCTGAATCAATACTTCGTTTAAGAGTCCCTACAGAAGCTGATGACGGCTACGATCACGTGATCAGCCAAATAAAAAAACTTGTTGCACAAATGGAAAATAACGTTGGATCGAGGCCCAATAAAATTGGGATTTGCACACCGGGAGTTATCGACCCTCAAACTAACCGTTTGAAGAATTGCAACGCAACATGCTTAAATGGACAAATGTTAGCTCGAGATATTGAAAGTGCGTTGTCTATCGAAGTGTGTACTTCAAATGATGCAAATTGTTTTGCTTTGGCAGAATCTCGTTTAGGTGCCGCGCGAGGATCTTCAACCGTGTTCGGAGTCATTCTTGGATCCGGTGTTGGGGGAGGAATTGTGGTAAACGGCACAGCCTTATATGGAGGTCAGGGTATTGCAGGTGAATGGGGACACATCCTTCTCGACCCTAACGGTCCAGATTGCTATTGCGGACGTCGCGGCTGCGTAGAAACTATTCTATCTGGCCCATTTTTGGAAGAATTCTATAAAAATTTATCACAACAGGATCTTTCTTTATCAGAAATAAATAAACTAGCAGAAGCTGGTGAGGACCCGCACGCGGTGTCAACTATTGATCGATTAACGCAACAGTTCGGCCGGGGAATCGCAAATGTCATTAACATTATTGACCCACATACAGTTGTAATCGGCGGTGGCGTAAGTAACGTGAAATCGCTGTATACAAAAGGAGTGATTGAGACCGCCAAACATGTTTTCAATCATCAACTAGACACAAAAATTGTTCAAAACCAGTTAGGCGATAGTGCAGGAGTATTTGGTGCAGCTATGTTAGTTGCCTAGTGACCTAGTTACTATTACTTACTATGTCTAAAAAAATTACTCAACATTCGAATTAATTTTTTTCCAATTCTCGTATTCAGCCATCGTCTTTTCATCTGGAGGATAGGTTCCAACTATACTAGCACCTGACGATATTTTCTCGTAAATAAATTCTTCTTTCCTCTCCATTTCAATAGCAAGCTTTGCAGTATCTTGCGCTAACTTCGCCGGCACAACAACCACTCCTTCATCGTCTCCTACAATTATATCTCCGGGCAACACAGCTACTTCGCCACACGCAACAGGAACCTGTATCTCGCTGGGAAAATGTATAGTCTTATTTGTATGAGCATTCATTCCTACTGCAAAAGATGGTAAGCCACTCGAAATAATTGCTGGTGAATCACGATAAGCCCCGTCAGTAACAATACCCGCAGCACCTTTTACCTGTAATCTCTTAGCAAGTATTGATCCCATCGTACCCGCACGCGTATCGCCTCTAGCATCAATAACAAAGACAGAGCCCTCAGTAAATTGCTCAATTCCAATTCGTTGCACATCCTTTAAATTATCAACAGGCTCTTCATCAAGATCCTCTCGAGCCGGTATATAACGAAGGGTATAAGCAGGTCCTGCCATACGCATATTAGGACCCAATGGGACCACATCATGCATAAAACTACGAGTGATTCCTTGAGAGCGTAATACAGATGTCACAGTAGCAGTCGACGCTAATTTTAGTCTTTCGCATATTCCAGTTAATTCTGTTGAATCCATAATAAATCCTCTCCCTATTATCTTATTGCCCCTCGTGCATCCACTGGCCAGACAGCCTCTACCCTTCCGTCACGCAAGGCATAGATACTATCGTGTTCATTAAAGCCAGGACACGGGTGGGCAAGAATGACCTGGACCTGCTCACCTATCTCAGGTTTGTTCTTACAAGATTTTAAATCTATTTGACCATGTTCTTCAGAAGCACCTGAAAGAAGAGCATCTGGATACTCGACCACATATCCCATAACAGTTTGACCATTGAATTCGGCCGTGGCAGCACTTAGAGATTTGCTACCAGCATCAATTACCGCACGATCCTCATCAGGCCGACTGACTACCGTTGCCAATACCCGGCCCGCACACTGGTCCACAGAATGTGTCCCTGTAGACAAATGTTTTATACCACCCACCGGATATTCTCCTGCACGAAATTCGGTTAGTTCGGGTATCTCATGTGCAGTAAAAGCACAGGGCGTACTTCCGCCACTAACAATCGGATAGGGTAAACCAACTTTGTCAAATTCCGATATTACTTCCTGTAAAAATGGTCGGATATTTGGAGGGGCAGGCATTATCATTATCCCGCGCAATTCTAAGCCTGGCGATTCATCTATTTTCTTTCCGAGTTCAACAGCCAACTCCGGCGTCGGCACACCGGTCCGACCCTGATCTAATTCAACAATAACTCCTAAACTTACATCAAGGCCCACTGCTGCGGAAGACAGACCATTAACGGTATAGATCGAATCAGCCGATACCGTTACGCGGGCACGGGTGGCCAATGCCATTAAACGCTCTAATTTCTGCCGACCGATTACATTGAACGGGATTAAAACATCTCCATCAAGACCTCCAGCAACCATCACCTCAGCTTCGCTAACTTTTTGACAGGTAATCCCTATGGCACCCTGCCTCAATTGCATATGTGCCATAGCTACACATTTATGTGTCTTTATATGAGGCCTTAGCCCGATAGCGTGCTTATCAAAATATTCTTGATAACGCTGTAAATTTTCCTCAAAGCTATCCAAATCAACAACCAATGCCGGAGTATCTATTTCCTCAACACGCATAAAATTTTTCCTTTCGCTCGCAAATAGATTACTTCCTGTTTACACGATCTGTCAACAAGCAACTTGCCAATTTAGACAATATTCGACCAAATTAATAATATGCCAATAGAATTAGATCATTCACAATATGCAATCTCAGTTTGCGCGCTAACCTACAATAATACGAAGTACGTTGAACAGTCATCCATTCGGCTACAAAAATTATGGGGGGAAATACTCATAGATAGCAAACCATATAGTTTCAGCGGTATGGATTACTACGCAAGAGAAATGGGCGGTGGACTACTGAAAAAATTTATAGTCTTCGAACGACAGGTCCCACTACACACACTCTATGAACAAAAACTGCAGACGATAGAAATAGAAAAACAGT
>Ga0315327_10001018_pt1 | contig 14382 bp, 9 predicted proteins | sample M110032315metaG_FD_203460 | JGI IMG/M metagenome (GOLD analysis project Ga0315327, IMG submission 203460) | Ammonia-oxidizing marine archaeal communities from Monterey Bay, California, United States - M1 100m 32315 | ecosystem: Environmental > Aquatic > Marine > Coastal | place: USA: California... | reverse complement strand
TGGGCGCGTCATCGGTTCGTCCGACCAGAAGGGCGAATTCCCTGCCCGTGATCCCCAGAAGCCGGAAGATCTGGCCGCCACCATTTACGACGCCCTGGGCCTGCCCCCCAGCATCAGGTGGCATGACCCCGAGCAGCGTCCGCACTTCCTCTATCACGGGAAACCCATGGCCGGGCTGTTCTCCTGATCGGTTCCTCCGCAGGCAACCCCTGACCCCGGGCCAGCTGACCTCTACTGTTCCTCCACCCCGGGACCGTCACCCGGATCTCTGCCAACCAATTTCGACGAACCGACCCCGAACATGGTGAGAGATTCCAGGGTGGCATGCATGGAGGCCTGCAGGGGGTGGACTCGTTCCCTGGGAACCAACTGCACCTGTCCAATGGTGGCAGCCGGTACCGAGGGCAGGAAGACTGCCACTTTTCCGTCAGCCAACTCTTCGATTTCAAATCCAACCGCCCGCGAATCGGAGCCGTAGAGATCCACCAGCACAGGACGAAACTGTCGTTCTTCCTCATGCCCGAGATACTGGTGAATCAGGGTCCGGATCATGCTGTATCCCGGAATACGCTCGAGAAGAAAGCGCTCGATCCAGCCCCGCATCGCTGATCCCCACCGCGTCCTGACCGCGACCCCCGTAAAGTAGCAGAGCAGAAATACGGCCGACAGAGCCATGGCGATTACCGAGTAGCGCAAGAAGATGGAGTCAAAGGGAAGCTTCTCCACCACGGGGAGCAGAAGCGACCTGAAGAGAGAGGTAATCTGCCAGAGGGCAAATCCGATAATCCCGATCGGAACCACCACCAGTACGGCCCCCATCAGCGTTGTCTTCAAAAACCCGAGGGGCTTTCCATCCTTGTCAACGGCCATGACGTATTTCTGCACGAATCGACTGGAGTGTCGACGCTTTGGAGCAGATCCTCCCTTTAAAGCGGCTTCAACCTGAAGGAGGCAGTTTCTCCTCAGGTCTATCAGCCTCAATCAGTTCCTCCCCTCTGATCCGCCTTCCGTTCCTTCAGCCTGCGCCGGCTCATACCACTCGCCGCGCAGCCAATCGACGATGAAGCCGATTTCCTCGTCGCTGATTTGAGCCGGCCGTTCAAGCGATCCATCCTCCCTGTATTTCGGTCCGAAAATGGACATGCGGTCATTTCGTTTCCCGTAGAAACGCTTGTGCGCGGGATTCCTGATGAAGGCAATTTGCCACTCCCGGTTGCCATAGCCCGTCAGATCGATGCCCTTCTCCCCTTCCCCATGGTAGACGTGACAGTCGGTGCATTCAATCGAAAGCAATTCACGCCCCTCCTCGACAAGTTCTGCCTCAGCCGCATCTAGCACGCTCTGGGCCTTGAGTTTGGCTTCCGCAGAAAGGGCCACTGCCATCGCATGAACCTCTTCGGGAGGAAGATCCCCAAAACTGTCACCCTTGAGAAACTTCAACATCTTGCTGCCTTCCATGAGCTTGGTTGCGCCCAGGAGATCGCGATGCGCGAAGGACTCCGCATTCAGAATATTCCTGGACCACTCACGCCCCGCGAAGCCTTTCAGATCGGAGGCGCTCTGCTTATTCGTGACCGGTTGGCCCGTTCCGTCGTGCCCACCGTAAACATGGCAGGAGGCGCAGTTTTTCGCAAAAAGCTTGGGCCCCTGGATAAGCGGATCGTTGCGCAGCAAGCTGATCGCCCCCTCCGGCGGGATCCCGTCGGGCGACTTGGCGAGCACCTTGACCCGGTCGGCTTCACGATGGGCTACCGCCACTGCCGCCTGATGCCCGGCACTGGTCCAGTCATGCGTAAAGGCCACCAGCGTGTAATGCACGAACCCTCCCAGCACTACCACGAGGAATACAAGGTTGAACATGTGCCCCATCCGCTTGCGCCCAATGAAGGGCATCAGGAAGACAACCGTCGCCACCACGCCCGGAATGACGAAAGCGCCCGTCATCAGGTCGAAGTCCTTGAGCAGGGCAAAGAGGGCCATGAAATACCAGTCCGGACGGGCCGCGGAGTAGTTTTCCGATGGATCAGCGGGCGCGCTCAGCTCCGTTCCAACCTGGCCCACGAAAAAGAGAATCCCGCCCATCACCACTGCACAGGCAATGGCATCCCGCAGGACCTGGTCCGGCCAGAAATAAGCGTCCCCGCGACGGGGACGGGCGTTGTCCTCTTCCTCCAGGCCTCTCTTGCGCACGTAAAGATAGAGCACCCGCAACAGACAGAGCAGCGTGATCACTCCGGGCACGATTCCCACCAACGGCCTGGAGCCCTCCGGGAAAGCCTCCCAGTTGATCCCAACCATCACCATCGCAAAACCCATCGTAAAAAGGGAGACCCACCAGAAGGGGCGGGTGGAGGCGGCTGTCTTGGGTGCCGCCGGTGTGATCCCGTGCTTCCGGAACAGATAGATGTGCAGCACGATGAGACCGATCAGGAGGGCCGGCAGAACTCCGGCATGCAGGGCAAAGAAACGGGTGAGGGTATGATGCCCTGCCTCGTTGCCGCCGATGAGAAGCTGCTTGAGATAATCTCCGATGAGGGGCGTGTTCCCCACGATGTTGGTGGCTACCTCCGTAGCCCAGTAGCCTTTCTGGTCCCAGGGCAGGAGGTAGCCGGTGAGCCCGAGACCCATCGTCACTCCCAGGAGGGCGAGGCCAAACCAGAAGTTGAATTCCCGCGGGGCCTTGTAGGCCCCGTCCACAAGCACCTGGACCAGATGAAGGACCAGCAGCACGATCATGAACTGCGAAGTCCAGTGATGAATCCCCCGTAGCCAGTCGCCGCCTTTCACGTTCTCCTGGAGATGATAAACGCTCTCCCACGCCGAGTTCGCACTCGGACTGTAGAACATCCATAGCATGATCCCGGTAATGAACTGGACCAGGATGGCAAAGGTCAGGGTGCTCCCCCACACATAGCGCCAGCGCGCCCCGCCAGGGATATTTTCGAAAAGGGCCTCTCGGGTGAGCCGCCGGATTCCGGTACGGTTGTCGATCCAGTTCAGCAGGTTCTTCATCGAGGAAGGGAATCAGGAGTTGAACGGGTCACGAGGCCGCCTTCTTTTCGGAGATGCCGGCCTTGAATTTCTGGAAGCGGACCCAGATTTCCCCCTCCTCCAGCTTCTCCTGGTCAACTTCCAGGGTGTCCAGGCCGCGCTTGGCCTGGGTGTTGTCAGGAGCCAGGCTGCCATCGGTCCGGAAGCTGCTCTCGTGACAGGGACAATAGTAATGCGCTCCATGAGCGCCTTCTCCGCGGTACTCCACTGCACACCCGGCATGCGGACAACTCGCGCTGAAGACCACGACCTGTTTCTCCGCAACCCGCTGGGCGTAGACCAGCCCCAGCGGGACATCCTTGTAGGTGGTCCAGGCATCGGTCTTGTCCGCAATCACCTTGAACGCCTGGGGAGGCCCCCCCGCTTCCAGGCTGTCGAGGGTTGTCAGACGTGCCCGAATCCCCCCCGACTTACTGCTCAGGAGCGGACTGAGCACCACCCGCAACCCTATCACAGTAGGCGCCGCCACGATCGCACCCCCGAGCGCAACACTTAAGAATTCCCGTCGTGGGGGACTTGCAACCTCGGGGGAAGCAGGCTCACCCGGATCCTCTCCTTCCTCTTTCAGCTTGTCTTGCGCCCCCCCATCCTGCACCCCGCGAAGCGCCTCAGACATCGGCACATCGGCAATATCGTCATTTGGATCGTTACTAGACATCGTTTGTTGCGAATGAGACCGCCGGGACTCTACCGCTAAATCACTTCCATCTCAAGGCCGCCGCGTGATCGCGCAAACTCAAATCCCAGACTGAAGATGTTCCACCCCAGGTTCTCCCCAATCGGAAATCTGGATCCTGAAATCCATCAAACACCCCACCCCTTCCGCGGCTCACTTCTGACGAACTGATCGGCTTCCGGGTTTCCCCTGGCTTTCAGGTTCTCCGAGTCCCACTCGATTTTCCTGCTGCTGCGCAAGGCCACGTTGCCCAGCAGGACCATCTCGGTGAGAGGCACGGAATACTCGAAGTTCGAGAGGCAGAGAGAGCCTCCCTTGCAGGCCTTGATCCACTCCTTATAGGGGTTGTCTCCCACCCGCGGGAAGATCGGATCGGGATCCTCGTAATTCAACTCCTTGCCCTCCGCCAGCACGCGGAAGCCATTCGGGTTCCACTCCCGGAAGGCGATGGTGGCCTTTGACCCGACGATGAGACTGCCATTCTTGGGCAGGCTCTTCTCCCCGATGATATCAGGACTCGGCTTCTTGCCTCCATCATACCAGGTCAGGCTCACCGGCGGCTTTTCACCCCGGGCGGGAAACTCATAACGGATCACGCTCCACTTCGGCGCGGTGTCCTTGTTCACACCCGAGACATCGGCCATCACGCTGGTAGGCGCACCAAGGTCCAGTGCCCAGAATGCGGCATCCATATTGTGACAACCCATATCCCCAAGCGCCCCCGTCCCGAAGTCCCAGAAACCACGCCATTTGAAGGGATGGTACCCGTCGTGATAAGGGCGCTCCGGAGCGGCTCCCAACCACAGATCCCAGTCGAGATACTCGGGCACCGGCTTGGAACCCTCGGGCCGATCCATCCCCTGCGGCCAGATCGGTCGGTCGGTCCACACGTGTGCCTCCTTCACCTCTCCTATGATCCCGGCCCGCACCACTTCCACCAGCTTGCGCGTGCTGCTGTAGGAGTGCCCCTGGTTACCCATCTGCGTGATGACTTTCTTTTTCCGGGACAGCTTCAGCATTTCACGGGCCTGCCAGACATTGTGCGCAAGCGGTTTCTGCACGTAGACGTGCAACCCCAGCTGCATTGCCAGCATGCTGGCCGGAAAGTGATGATGATCCGGGGTGCTGACCGTCACCGCATCAAGTTTATCGCCGATTTTCTCCAGCATCACACGGTAGTCGCTGAAAGTCTCCGCCTTGGGAAACCTCCCCTTCCGGGCGCGCAACGTCCGTTCGTCGACATCGCAGAGCGCGACAATGTTTTCGCTCATTACGCCCTCACTGTCCGCAGTTCCCTTGCCACCCGCACCAATCACACCGATATTAAGCTTTTCGTTTGGAGAAACCTTGCGCCCGAAGAGCGAACCGCTGGGCAGGATCAAGGGGCCGGCAACTGAAGCGGATGTTCCAAGAAAATGACGACGGGACAGGTTGGCTCTCATTGATGGTATTCGATGAATTTCAGGACTTAAGGTCAAGCTGTTGGAGCATCGACTCCCCTCCCATGGGTCCGCTACGAGCGGCAGACCAGGACCGCCTGACAGAATCCGTCTTACCATTGCTCGCCTGGCGGAGCCGCTCCACCTGCTACCGGGAAAGATTCTTTTCTCCCTCTTCCCCCATCCTGGCCTCCAAGGCCTCGTTACCGCCCACCACGTAGTCACTCCTCGACTCCCGGGCCAGTGCTGCCATGGCACAGCCCCTTTTCAGGGCAAGATCCACCTCGTCCTCCAGAAGCGAGTAAAGCACACCAGCTACAAAGGCATCCCCGGACCCGATCGGACTGACCACCTCGGACAGGAAGGCCTCGTGGTCACACAAATGATCGTCAAGCAGGGCCCGGGCCCCAAGCGCACCCCGGGTGAGAACCACATTGGCAATTCCAAAATCATCCTGAAGGCGGTGCAATTCGTCGTCGGGATCTCCCGTGCGTTCCCATACCGTCCCCAGATCGTCCTGCCCGATGAAAAGCACGTCGATTCCGCTGATGATGGAGGATAGAACCTCGCGGGCCCGGGCCGGCTCCCAGAGCTTGGCACGATAGTTCACATCGAAGGAAACCCGCACCCCGGCCTTGCGTGCCAGGCGCACCGCTTCCGACACGGTGTGACGGCAGTTCTCCGAGAGGGCCGGGGTGATCCCGGTGGCATGAAAGAAGGTGCTTTGCTGCAGGGCCGTCAGATCTACTTCCTGGATCTTGAACGATTCCACCGCCGCCCCGGCCCGGTCGTATGTGATCATCGTCCGGTTCCCGCCCAGGCCGGCTTCCACCCACATCTGTTCGTTCCGTCCACTCTCGCTCCAGAAGACGGAGGAGACGTCCACGTTGTGGGCGCGAATCCCCGAGACAATGCGCTCCCCAAGGGATGTCCGTGCCACCTTGGAGTGCCAGGCTACCCGCTTCCCCAGTCGCGCGAGCGCAATCGCGCAATTGGACTCCGCCCCCGCAATGTCGAGACGGATGCCTTCGCTTGAAAGGAGAGGCGCCCCCGGCTCGGTGGTGAGGCTCAACATCGTCGAACCGAGGGTGGTGAGATCCCAGGTTTTCATCTTATGCGAGGTCCACGCTACCCGGATCGTCCATTGTCGGATTCCACCGGAATGAAAAGGAAGGCGCCCGCACCTAGGAGTGGGGCGGGTCCACCCGGTCCGGACTAACAGGAGCCACCACCGGCACCTGATGGTCATCCTGGCCTTCCACCTCCGCCGCCAGCGGCATGGCTGCAATACCGGCGGCCGCGGCACCAGCCAGAAGCTGCTTGCGCTTGTTGGAGTGTCCGAAACGCTCCCGGCGAATGACCAGCGAGTTCCTGTCGTGGACGCGGTAGATCACATTCCGCACCTCGTCATCGCGGAAGAACTCACCACCCGCCTGGAAAATACGGTACCAGAGATGATAATCGTCGGCCCCGAGACCAACCGCGCGCTCCTGGTAGTTGCCCGCCTTGAGCGCAATCTTCGTCCGCATGGTGACTGACGAATGCGGCAGCATGTTGTCATCCGAGTTACCCGTGAACATGGTCTCCAACGGCTTGTTGGGCCAGTGCAGACGCGGGGTAACCTCTCCTTCCTGCAGGGTGTTGAGTAGGCAGCCGTAAACATCCACCCCCTTCTGATCCAGGGTCCGAACCGCCCGCTCAAGGTAGGTGGGCAGGAGCTGATCGTCGTAGTCGAGGGGTTTGTAGAACTCGGTCTCGCACCGTTCGAGAGCCTGCCGGTGAAGCCAACTGCAATGTTCGATATCGGCCCCGAGACCAGTGCATATCAGCGGCAGGTCATAGCGCGCGGCGAGCTTCTCGCCCAGCGACCACGGCCCATCGACCAGGAGAACAGTCTTGAACCTGCGGTACGTCTGGGTCGCGATACTGTTGATAGCTTCGTCAAGATAGGACACATCCACCCCCTCGTGGATGCGGACCCCGAAAGTCACGCGTGCGTCTTCATGCTGCAGTCCGGTATGAGTAAGCCTCGCCAGGACCGGGCGATAGGAACGAGCGTAGTTAGAACCAAGAGAGAGTTGATCCATGGAGGCGAGGCACTTGACCGGATCGAGCCTGGCTGCCTTGAGGATGGCTCGGTGCGCCACCTTCGCCAGTCGCCTGGGATTGTCATTCCAGTCGATGAGGTAACCATTCTGTCCGTTCCTGATAAAATCCGCGATGCCACACGTTTTCGTCACCACTACCGGGATGCTGCAGCTCAGGGCTTCGGCGGCGGTGAGAAGAAATCCTTCCTTTCGGCTATTGCCCAGCAGAACGTGGCAACCCTCCAAACGATGGCGATAACTCAGGGCGTTGAAGTCGAGCGGCCTGATATCGAACCGATCCATCACCCCCAGCTTGCGCGCCAGTTTCATGACGGCCTCCATCGCTTCACTCTGCACCCGGAGAGTGTAGTCCAGACCCGCGGTTTCAGCGCCAGTCCAGGCCCGCACCACAAGACGTGGGTTTTCGGCGAGGAGGTAGGGCAGAGTCATCAATCCCTTGTCTTCGAGTGGACGTCCCATCCAACCCACCACGATGCGTCCCTGGGGATCGTAATTCCCCTTGGCCATGCAGAACTCGGTCACCGGCGGAGGGAGAATCCCACCATACACATGATCATTCTCGTCAATCCACTGCCCGTAGCGATCCATCACCTTTTGCGAAACACCCGCCACCGTCATTCCCCGACGACCCGCATACGCCTTGCTGAAATAACGCCAACCCGCCTCGTCCCAGGAATGGAGCACCAGCGAGGTCGGTCTCTCCGGCAGGCCCTCAAGGTTGCCGTAACTCAAGAACCACGCACTCGGGTCATTGGGTGCCACCCGGGTGATCTCGCCACACGCGAATCCGTCCTCGACTGCCCTGTCGAGGAGCGGCATGTCATCGGACTGGCAATAAAGCGTGGTACGATCACGAACCCACCCCGGCAACGTCTCAATGTAACGCAAGACCGCGGTCTGGGCCCCTCCCAGGGCCATATTGTGACTCACGAAGCAGGGAGAAATCTGAGGGAGCATGGTGTGCGACATGGTAAGGATCGGTGAACTGTCGGGGGGCGCAGAGTTTACCGAACTCGGCCGCCGCTGGCAACAACCGCGCGACATGCCCTTATACTCCTACGGTGGTAATTCAGTCCAAAATATTCAAATTTCATGCCAGAACCCCATTTTCCCCGGTTTTCCCCCCTCCCTGTCACTACATGAAGTGACTCGCAGCCAACGCGCACCAACCAGGAAGGAACGTTCTGTAAAATGCGGAAAAATGTTCAAGTGAAGACAAGGGTGCTGTCACGCTGTAGAATTCCTCTCGGCTGATTTAAACTGTTCCCAAGTTCGCCCCCATGAAGCCCTGCTCCCTCGTCACGGTTCTCTGCCTCGTGTTCACGGCGGCAGGGAATCTCGTGGGCGGGGAGAAACTCCACTGGTCCTTTCAGGAACTGCGGAAACCCGACCTGCCTTCTCCCTCACCGGATGGCTGGGGTCACAACGAGATCGACCGATTCGTAAGCGGTCCCCTGCGGGCGGCGGGACTGGAACCCAGCTCCCAGGCCGACCCTCTCACCCTTCTCCGTCGCCTCACCCTTGACCTCACCGGCCTCCCCCCGACCCTCGGGGAAATCGAACGCTTCGAATCTGCGGTAGAGGACCAGGGCCCGGATCAGGCCTACCTTGGGCTCGTCAATCGCCTTCTTGCTTCACCTCATTACGGGGAACGCTGGGGACGTCACTGGCTCGACGTGGCTCGCTACGTCCAGGGCAAGACCAAGGTCGCCGCGGTGCCCCGGATCGACATGGCTGAACCCTACCGGGATTACGTGCTACGGGCTCTCAATGCCGACAAGCCCTTCAACCGCTTCGTCCTTGAACAACTGGCCGGCGATATCCTGGCCCGGGACATGCCCGACGGACTAACCCATACCAAAGACCCCCAGGCTTACTTCGACCTGCTCGCCGCCCCCGGCTTTCTCTCCATCGGCCCATGGTTCGCAGACTGTGCCGATCCCAACTCCCTGCGCATGGATATCATCGATGAGCAGATGTCCACCACGACCCAGGCCTTCCTCGGCCTCAACTTCGGCTGCGCCCGCTGCCACGATCACTTCTTCGATCCCATTCCCACCCGTGACTACTACGCCATGGCCGGCATCTTCGGAAGCACCCGGATCCTGAAAGAGAACAGCAAGAACTGGCGGGACGGGCGATACCGGCTGACGCGACCCGAAGCCCCTGCGGAGAAGATCCGCGCGGATCAACGCATTCGAGGAATCATCGCCAACCTGCGGCGGGATCGATGGGGACACCTCATGGACGCTCATGATGACTTCGTGGCCCGGGAATCCAAGGCACGGGGCAACGCCTACCGTCAGGCTCTCCGAATGCTCCCTCCCATGCCGGCTATCGAGATCGAGGCCGAGGACTACCAGGGGCAAAACAACGTCCGCCGGATCGAACTGGGCGATGGGATGGTGGTCGAAACGCAGCGGGAACGCCTGCAATGGGTCGGCTGGCGCCCTGATCTACCCGAGGCCGGGACCTATACGGTCCTGATTCGCTGCGCAGCCCCGGAGTCCTTCCGTGTGGAACTCAAGCTCGACGGCAAATCCGTTGTGAAAGATCTTGCCCTGCCCACCACCGGTGGCTGGCAACCCGAACACTTCCGCTGGGTCAGTCTCGGACACTACCTCTTCCGGGAGGGGACGAACGATGTGCGGCTCTGGGCACAGGACCACTCCTATCTTCCACGTCTCGACAAACTGCGCTTTGTGCGCACCCCGCCCCACCGGGGAAAGTGGCTCAATGACGCTGCGAGGAAATTTGATGTTAACAAATCGATCCTCTCCGAACTTCAATTCGTCCCCCGGGCCTGGCCCCCCGGAATTGCGGATCTTGAACGGTTCCTCACTCCTCCCGCCCTGCCCCGGCTGGATACCGAAATTGCAAAGCTCCACGACCTCTACCCCCCGTTACCCCGGATGCTTGCGGTGACCGATGTCCCTGCTCCCCGGAACGAACCCATCCACCGCGGCGGCGAGGTCTACAACGTAGGGCAGGAAGCCATCCCGCGTGCCGTTCCCTCCTTCGCGAGGGACCTTCTGGACAGTCCGGCGATTCCGGAAAACTTGAGCGGACGTCTCCAGCTTGCCCAGTGGATAGCGAATCCGAAAAACCCGCTTACCGCCCGGGTGATCGCCAACCGGCTCTGGCAGGGGCACTTCGGGACCGGCATCGTGGCCACCCCGGGAGATTTTGGAATCCAGGGAGCCCCTCCCACCAACCAGCTTCTCCTCGACTTCCTGGCCGCCAGACTCATCGAGGAGAAGTGGTCACTCAAGACCCTCCATCGTCTCATTGTCACTTCGGCGACCTATCGCCAGAGCAGCGCTCTGGTAGCAGCCAAGGCCGCCCTTGATCCCGATAACAGACTTTTCTGGCGCTTTCCCCGCCGCCGACTCGAAGCGGAAGCGCTCTACGACTCCATGTTGAGCCTTGCCGGCAAAGTCCCGCGCCAACCCGGCGGACAACCCCTCGACAGCAGCAGGTCGAAAGACCGTGCGATGTATATTCTCACCTCGGGACGCTCCCCGCTGGGAATGGGTATTGAGATCCGCAAGATGCTCCACCTCTTCGGGTATGACCCCTCCGGAATTCCCGTCCACCAGCGCGACCATTCGATGAATGCGGCCCAGTCACTCTTCTGGCTCAACAACAAGCTGCCGCGCTACTACTCTACCAGGATCGCGGAGCACCTCCTCTCCCTCCCTGACCTCAACGACGAACAACGCGTCACAACCGCCTTCCGCATGATCCTCGGCCGCCCTCCCGGCCCGGAACTCATGGAACAGACCTTTACCTACCTCGATCACTGCCGGATCGTGCAGGATCTCGGCGAAACCGAATCGTGGGCCCGGGTCTGTCTCGGACTCTTCTCCTCCGACAGCTTCAGTTATCTCGAATGAACCAGCACCATCATGAGGAGACCGGCGGCGCTCCGGTCGTGCCCTGGTCCCGGAGAGGATTCATGGGCTTCAGCGGCCTGGCCCTCTGCGATCTCCTTACCCGGCAGTCCTGCCGGGCATCAGCCGGAGGATCCTCTCCCGGTTCCAGCAATCTCGAGCCTCACTTTCCCGCCCGCGCGAAGCGCATGATCTTCATCCTGCTCGACGGCGGACTCTCCCAGGTCGATTCCTACGACTACAAGCCGCGCCTGCAGAAGGAGCACGGCAAACCCCTTCCTGCCTCCATCAAGTCGCCCAAGTTCACCTTTGCCGAACGGGGCCATATCATTGGATCGCCTTTCCAGTGGAAACAGTGGGGAGAGAGCGGCTGGTGGGCCAGTGACCTCTTCCCAAGGATCAACAGCGGATGGATCGACAAGCTCTGTTTTCTCCACTCCCTCCACCACGAGAACGAAGATCACGTCACCGCCATGTCGATGCTCAACACGGGCGTTCCCCGTGAACTGCGTCCTGCCCTCGGCAATTGGCTCCTCTACGGACTCGGCTCCGACAACAGCGACCTGCCCGGCTACGTTGATCTCACGCCCAAGGACGGCAGGACTTTCCCCACCGGTTTTCTCCCCTCCTCCTTTGCCGGGGCACCAATCCTGAAGCCCTCAAGGAAAGGAGAGAACCTGAAGTGGGACAACCTCGCGGCCGGATTCGGCGCCCAGCGCGAACACCTCGACTTCATCCGGGCTGTCAACGCGGAGCATGACCCCCTTCTCTCCGAATTGCGTAATCGCGAACTCGCCTTCCGCATGCAGGGCGTGGCCCCGGATATCATGGACCTGAAAAGGGAATCACAAGCCACGCGTGACCTCTACGGGATTGGCGCGAACCACACCGATGAATTCGGACGCACCCTCCTGCTGGCCAGGCGCTTCTCGGAAGCCGGGGTGCGTTTCGTGACAGCCACCCATTCCACCTCGCGCTACGGAAACCTCTGGGATCAGCATGCTGGCCTGGAAAAAGGGCACCGGGGCAATGCTAATGCCGTGGACCAGCCCATCGCGGCCCTCCTTCACGACCTTGAGTCCCGGGGCATGCTGGAGGACACCCTCGTCCTCTGTGGGAGCGAATTCGGTCGCACTCCCAGCCGCGAACTCTTCGATGGCCAGATGGGACGCAGTGACGACGGTCGCGACCACAATCCTCACGGCTTCACCATGTGGATGTGCGGTGGGGGCACGAAGCAGGGGCACCATTACGGAGCCACTGATGACTACGGCTACTATGCCGTGAAGGACAAGGTGTCCATCCACGACCTGCACGCCACCATCCTCCATCTGCTGGGGATCGACCACGAGCGACTAACCTTCCACCACTCCGGTCGCGACTACCGCCTTACCGACGTCTTCGGCAAGGTTGTAAAGGATCTCATAGCCTGAAACCCCGGCGTCAGTTTGCCCTGACGCGCCTGCTCATTTCACCGGCTTCAGCACGATGCGCCTGATATCCATGATCCCCCGGGCCTTCTTGAGGACCTTCACGCTCAGTTCCTGAGGACCATCCTTGTCGAAGGTCACCTCCCCAAGGGAGACATCAATCCAGTTCTGGTAACCTCCGGTGTCCTTCACCGTGAACTCCAGGGAAGCTCCCGCTGTCTCCAGGACCGCCCGGCTTCCCCCTCCTCCCCGGCCGCATCCCTGGGTGAGAATAACCTCATACTTTCCCGCGGTCGCCACAGCGTAGTTCCAAACCGGATAATCATTCGGGTTCCCCCAGAAGCCGATGCAGAGCTTCTTGGGATTTGGTTCGTAGCGCAGCATCACTCCCGAAATCCGGCAGTCCCGGGCATCCAACTCAATGACCTTGCCCTTCTCCTGCACCACATCCTTGCCCTCGCGGGCCGGCACCAGTCTCAACGCCATCACTCCCTCTGCGGTCCCATTCAATTCAATGACACAGGGCCCGGCCTTCTTCATATAATATCTTCCCAGGTAATCCGGGAGAGACGGGACCTCAACCGGTCCCTGCCCGTTGAGCGTGGCCTTCAGGCCGGCATCGGCAGTGCCCTCATACATGAGGTCATACATTCCCCAGCGCGTGGCGCGAAACCGGGTGGTCAACTTCCCCCCGTCCGCACTGAAGTCCGCCCTGGGTATGATCACCACCCCACTCTTTTCGAAAGTCGGCTTGGCCGAAATGCCCGGAAGCGCAAGGACGGAGACTATCAGGAGACGCGTCACGAGATCCATGAAACAAGTGTTACCGGGCGAGCGAACCTTGCAATCTCCTATTTCGAGCCCTTCCGGACCAGATAGCAAAATCCTTCTGATCCCACCCTCCCTGTCATAGACTCCCCTCCGATGAAGCTCCTTCCTCGCACCTTCCTGGCCCTCCTCCCCTTTTCGGCTTCTCTCAGCGCCCAGCCTGCGGACCAGGACCTGCGCCTCGGCCTCATCGGGCTCGACACCTCCCATGTCATTGCCTTCACCTCCCGCTTTAACGAAAAGGACAACCCCAACCATGTCCCGGGCGCAACAGTAGTGGCTGCCTTCAAGGGTGGCAGCGCGGACATTCCCTCCAGCATCAACCGGGTTCCGGGATACACCAGGACCCTCACCGAGAAATATGGCGTCAGAATCTACAACGATATCGCGAAAATGTGCGAGGAGGTCGATGCCATTCTCCTTACCAGCCTCGACGGGCGCCCCCATCTTAAGCAGGTCAAACCGGTCATTGCAGCGGGCAAACCGGTCTTCATCGACAAACCGGTGGCGGGCTCCCTGAAGGACGCGGTCGAGATCTTCCGGTTGGCCCGGGAGGCGGAAGTTCCCTGCTTCAGCAGTTCCTCCCTCCGCTGGTACACCGGGGTAGTGGAAGTAGCCACTGCCGACATCGGGGAACTCCGCTCCGCCATCTCCTATGGCCCGGCAACCCTCGAGCCTCACCATCCCAGCCTCTTCTGGTACGGCATCCACCCCACCGAATCGCTCTTCACCGTGATGGGACCGGGCTGCCAGAGCGTGGTAGCCACCGAAAGCGAGAAAACCATCGTGGTGACCGGCAAGTGGGCCAACGGCTCCATCGGCACGCTGCAGGGAATCCGCACCGGCAAAACCGCCTACAAGGTCACCTCCTTTGGAACCAAGGCCATTGCGGAACAGAAATCCGGGGGCGACTACACCCCCATGCTCCAGGAGATCGTGAAATTCTTCCGCACCGGC
>Ga0315327_10001008_pt1 | contig 14421 bp, 12 predicted proteins | sample M110032315metaG_FD_203460 | JGI IMG/M metagenome (GOLD analysis project Ga0315327, IMG submission 203460) | Ammonia-oxidizing marine archaeal communities from Monterey Bay, California, United States - M1 100m 32315 | ecosystem: Environmental > Aquatic > Marine > Coastal | place: USA: California... | reverse complement strand
TGGTGATCTGCTACAAATACAAAAAAATAGATAAGAGAAAAAAGTTTGGAAAGAATCTCAGTAAAAAAGCATTAGTTTTTGAAAGCAAACGTCTTTACGATAATGAGGTTCCAAGTTGGATTGTAAGATACTTGAATGAAAAAGGATATAAAATAGAAGAAAAAGCCAGCTTTATGTTAGCAGAATTTTTAGGAACTCAGTTGTCTAATATCAGTAACGAATTAGATAAGTTGATGATAATTATAAAAAAGGAAGAAAAAATAACAGCTAATATTGTGGAAAAAAATATAGGCATTAGTAAAGACTATAATATTTTTGAATTTCAACAAGCTCTTGGAAGCAAAGACATCCTAAAAGCAAACCAAATAGTCAATCATTTTGCTGCAAATCCAAAGAATCATCCCTTAGTAGTAACACTTGGGATGCTATTTTCCTTTTTTCAAAAACTCATGACTTACCATAGTATAAAAGATAAAAATAAAACTAATGTAGCCGTAGAACTAAAAGTCAACCCTTATTTTGTAAATCAGTATAGCAGTGCTGCCCAAAACTATTCACAAAGCAAATTATTCGATATCTTTATATATTTAAAACAGTATGATTTGAAATCAAAAGGAGTAAATAATACAAGCACAAAAGATGGTGAATTACTAAAAGAGTTGGTATACAAAATACTGCACTAATTTCATTACATTTGCATCAATTTTTGAATATGAGAAATTTATTCTTATTAACTTTACTATTGTTATTTACCACTAGTATTTTTGCACAAAACGGAACTATTAGAGGTTTTGTGTATAACAAAGAGAGTGGAGAACCCATAATTTTCTGTAATGTATCTCTTGAGGGAACCACTATGGGTGCACCTACAGATGTGAATGGTTATTTTTCGATTGCTAAAGTTCCGGCAGGCAATTATAAAATAATTATCACTTATTTGGGGTTTGATTCTTTGCAAGAGAACATAGATCTTACAGCTGGAAAGATTCTTACCAAAAAGTTTGAGTTATCTGAATCCAGTATAAAATTAGAAGAGGTGAAAGTGTCAGCAGAACGCCAAGAAATGAAAACCGAAGTAAAAGCTGCTGTAATTAAGATTACACCAAAAGATCTGAAAATGATTCCAGCCATTGGAGGCGAGCCAGATTTAGCCCAATATTTGCAAATTGTTCCAGGCGTAATATTTACTGGAGACCAGGGAGGACAGCTTTATATTAGAGGTGGTTCTCCTGTCCAGAATAAAGTTCTATTAGATGGAATGATAATATATAGTCCTTTTCATTCAATTGGCTTATTTTCTGTTTTTGATACCGATATTATCAGAAATACTGATGTGTACACAGGCGGTTTTAATGCAGAATATGGCGGAAGGATTTCTTCCATTATGGATATTAAAACAAGAGATGGAAATAAAAAGAATTTTCAAGGAAAACTTTCCGCAAATACTTTTGGCTCCAAATTATTAATGGAAGGACCACTGAGTAAAACAGGTAAATCCTCTTTTGTTCTTTCAGGAAAAACCTCTTACCTGAATAAAAGTTCCGATCTTTTTTACAAACATCCAATTCTCTCTTTTGATAAAAAAGGACTTCCTTACTCTTATACTGATTTATATGGAAAATTGTCTTTCCATGGAAATAATGGTAGCAAACTAAATATCTTTGGTTTTAATTTCTCTGACCAAGTAAATTACGAATATATCTCTGATTTGAAGTGGGATTCCAAAGGGGTTGGAAGCCAGTTTATACTTGTACCTGGAAATTCTCCAATATTGATTGAAGGAAATTTCGCTTTTTCTAATTACAGTATAACTATGAAAGAGGTGGCTTCACCCTTGCGTTCAAGTGAAATTACTGGCTTTAATTTAGGGTTCGATTTTACTTACTTTTTATCAAAAGGAAAAATTAAATACGGTTTTGATGTATTGGGATTTGAGACAGACTTCACCACTTACAATTTGGTTAATTCTATTATTGAGCAAGATGAAAATACTTCAGAATTTTCGGCTTACGTAAATTACCAATACACCTTAAAAAGATTTATTATTGAGCCAGGATTTAGAATTCAAAAATATACACTCGGTTTTTCGCCTGAACCAAGATTAGGTATGAAATACAATGCAACCGAAAAATTACGATTAAAATTTGCAACAGGAGTTTATTCCCAAAATATCTTAAGTACTGTTTCAGATAGAGACGTAGTTAATTTATTTTATGGTTTTATATCTGGCCCTGATAATATTCCACTACAAGAAAATGGAGAAGAATATCCTCACAAGTTACAGAAAGCAATCCATTTTATTGCTGGAATTGAATATGATTTAGGAACTAATGTTGATTTAAGCATTGAGGCTTACAGAAAGAATTTTACACAACAAACCAATATCAATAGAAATAAGACCTCTAATTCTGATAACGATTTTATTATTGAGACCGGCTATGCCCAAGGATTAGATATATTGCTTAAATATAGTAATAAGCAGCTTTATTTCTGGGGTGTTTACTCATTTGGTTTTGTTCGTAGAAATGATGGGGTAATGGAATATGCGCCACATTTTGACAGAAGGCATAATGTAAATTTGATTACTTCTTATAAGTTTGGAAGGAACAATTCTTGGAAAATGGATGTGCGCTGGAATCTGGGTTCAGGGTTTCCATTCACACAAACGCAAGGATTTTATGAAAGTTTAAATTTCCAAGATGGAATAAATACTGACTACACTTCTGTCAATGGAGAATTAGGTATACAATATGCCGAATTAAATAAGGGCCGTTTACCTTATTATCACAGATTGGATATATCTGTTTCAAAAACAATAAAAGTAGCTAAAAGATCAGAATTAAATATTAGTACGTCAATTACTAATGTGTACAATAGAGAAAATATTTTCTATTTTAATAGAATTAAATACGAAAGGGTAAATCAGCTTCCTATAATGCCAAGTATTGGAGCGAGTATTACATTCTAAATCTTCGGATTTTTAAAAAACTTTTAATAAATTTTTTATCAAGTCCGATAATATCCGATTGAAATAGTATTTTTGACAACAATTAAATTACTAATTAATTGTGAGTGTTTCTACTACAAAATACATTTTCGTAACCGGTGGTGTTACCTCTTCACTTGGTAAAGGTATTATTTCTGCATCCTTAGGAAAACTTTTAATGGGAAGAGGATATTCAGTTACTATTCAAAAATTAGATCCATATATAAATGTAGATCCTGGAACAATGAACCCTTACGAACATGGTGAATGCTACGTAACAGAAGATGGAGCAGAAACCGATTTGGATCTAGGGCATTACGAGAGATTCTTAAATACTCCAACTTCACAGGCAAACAATGTAACTACTGGAAAAATATACGAAACCGTAATTAATAAAGAAAGGGAAGGAGCTTATTTAGGGAAAACCGTTCAAATTATTCCTCATATTACTGATGAAATAAAAAGATCGATTAAAATATTGGGTAAAACAGGAGAATATGATTTTGTAATCACGGAAATTGGAGGTACAGTAGGTGATATTGAGTCTTTACCCTACATTGAAGCGGTTCGACAACTAAAATGGGAGTTGGGAGATGATGCTTTATTTATTCATCTTACTTTGATTCCTTTCTTAAAAGCTTCTGGAGAATTAAAAACAAAACCAACTCAACACTCTGTAAAAACACTTTTAGAATCTGGGATTCAGCCAGATATTTTAGTATGTAGAACCGAGCATAATTTGAATGCTAACATCAAAAGAAAAATTGCCCTGTTTTGTAATGTAGAAAAAGAAGCTGTAATCGAATCGATTGATGTAGATTCTATTTATGAAGTACCTATTAAGATATTAGACGAAGGCCTTGATAAAGTCGTCTTGAAAAAATTAAACCTGAATGATTCTGCTAAGTTAAATCTAGATAACTGGGTTAGCTTTTTAAAGAAATTAAAAAATCCAAAGAAGACAGTGAGTATTGGTTTGATTGGGAAATATATTGAGCTGAAAGATTCTTATAAATCTATCTCAGAAGCATTTATTCATGCAGGAACAACACACAATTGTGCAGTGAAAATTAAATGGATTCATGCAGAAAATATTAAAGCTAAGAATGTAAAAAAAGAATTGAATAATTTGAATGGGATCTTAGTAGCACCAGGCTTTGGTGACAGAGGAATTGAAGGAAAAATACATGCTATAAAATATGTACGAGAAAATAATATTCCGTTTCTCGGGATTTGCCTTGGTATGCAATGTGCTGTTATTGAATTTGCTCGAAATGTCATTGGACTTAAACAAGCGCACACCACTGAGATTGATGGTAATACAAAATATCCTGTTATAGACATAATGGAGCAACAAAAGAAGGTCATTAACAAGGGGGGCACTATGCGTTTAGGATCATTCCCTTGCAAAATTAAAAATGGTTCAAAAACAAAAAAAGCATACAAACAAGAAATTACAAAAGAAAGGCATAGGCATAGATATGAGCTTAACAATACTTATTTAAAAGATCTTGAAGATGCTGGAATGAAGGCAACAGGCGTAAACCCTAAAAGCAATTTGGTTGAGATTGTTGAAATTCCAAAACATCCTTGGTTTGTTGGCGTACAATTTCATCCGGAATACAAAAGCACGGTTTCATCTCCTCATCCCCTATTTATAGATTTTATAAAAGCTTGTCTTAATCAAAAAAGATAATGAAACAATACGACAAGAATTCTTTAATAGGACTTTTATTAATGGGATTTATTCTTATTATTTTCAATACTTATTTCTTTCCACAGACAGAAATTACGGGGACAGAAAAGAAAGATGTTACAGAAATTGTTACTACTATCAATGAAACTCAAGTTAAACAAAGTCAAACAGAATTAGTAGCAAATGCAATTGTTGATTCTTTATTTACCCAACATTTTGCTAATCAGTATGGGGTATTTGCAAATACGGCAATAGGAACAGAAGAAGAATTCATTCTAGAAAATGAAAAAATAAAAATTATCTTTTCAACTAAAGGCGGTAGAATCTCTTCAGTTATTTTAAAAGAATTTCAGACTTCTGATGGGTTGCCTTTACAGCTTTTTGATCCAGATTCATCAAGATTCAATTTAAAATTTACAGTAGGTGAGCCTATTGAAACAGAAAATCTATTTTTCTCTTCAAAACAAAATGGAAATTCCCTCAATATGAAACTTATTGCTGATAAGGATCATTATTTGGAATATATTTATACGCTTTCTGATGATTACATAATCGATTTTGATATTAATTTGGTTGGAATGGAATCATTAATTCCGCAAGGAGTGAATTTTATGGAGATGCAATGGCAGATGAAAACACCACAAACCGAAAAAAGCAAATCCAACCAAGACATGTATACTGGAATTCAATACCAATATAGTGCAGATAAAGAAGTAGATTATTTAAGCTTTACCTCAACAGATGAAGACAAAATAACTGCCCGATTAAACTGGGTTGCTTTTAAACAACAATTCTTTAGTAGTATATTTATTGCAAAAGATGGTTTTGAAAAACCAACTCATTTAGAATCTGAAAAGAATGAAAATTCAAAATACATAAAAGATTTATCAGCTCAATTTGAACTTCCTTATGAGCATAAAAATAATGAACAGCTTAATTTTCAATTTTATTTTGGTCCAAATCATTATAAAACATTAGAATCCTACAATGCTAGTTTTGAGGAATTAATTCCACTTGGATGGGGTATCTTCGGTTGGGTAAATAAATACATCATCATTAATCTTTTTGATTTCTTAAGTAAGTATATGAGTAATTATGGTATGATTATTTTTCTGCTTACCATTATTATTAAGCTAGCACTATCACCTTTCACTTATAAAGCATATTTATCTCAAGCTAAAATGAAGGTATTAAAGCCAGAGATTGATAAAGTTACAGAAAAGCACAAAAAGAAAGATCCAATGAAAGCACAACAGGAAACCATGGCACTTTATAGAAAAGCTGGTGTAAATCCAATGGGAGGATGCTTACCAATGCTTTTTCAATTTCCAATACTTATTGCCATGTTTCGATTTTTCCCTGCCTCTATTGAGTTAAGGCAGAAAAGCTTCCTTTGGGCGGACGATTTATCTTCTTACGACTCTATTATGACACTGCCTTGGGACATTCCTTTTTATGGTGATCATGTAAGTTTGTTCACTCTTTTAATGACTATTTCTACAGTCATGTATACTAAAATGAATAGTCAATCTATGGGAGGGCAAATGGAACAAATGAAGTGGATAATGTATTTAATGCCTATTATGTTTTTAGGATTCTTTAATAATTATGCTGCAGCTCTGAGTTATTATTATTTCTTAGCAAATATTTTTACTTTTTCACAGCAATATTTCATGAAACGATTTATTGATGATAAGGCAATACTAGAACAATTGGAGGCCAATAAAAAGAAGCCACCAAGACCAAAATCTAAATTTCAAAAAAAACTCGAAGAAATGCAAAAAAAGCAAGAGCACCAAATGAAAAAAAGAAATAAGTAATGAGTCGATCTTTACTCCTTGTCTTTTTAGTTTTATTTGCTTGCGGCAGTAGTAAAAAAGGAACAGAAATAAAAGAAATAAAGAAAGAACTTATCATTTCACTAGAAAGAACGCCTTGCTATGGTACTTGTCCTATTTATAAAATAAAAATCTTCTCTGACGGCTCTGCTTTTTATCATGGGGAGCGCTTTGTAGAAAAAATAGGGAATTATGAGTTTTCGGTAAGCAAAGAAACTTTAAATTACATCCTAAAGAAAGCAGACGAGATTGGGTTTTTTGAATTAGAAGATAAATACACAGCAAACATTACTGACTTACCAAAAACCATAACTTTCATTAAAAATGGGAAACATAAAAAAAGGGTTGTCGATTATTATGGTGCTCCAAAAACTTTGAAAGAATTTGAAAGCTTAGTGGATGGCTGTATCGATTACAGAAGAATGAAAAAATTACAAGACTAGATCTTTTGCAAGAATAGTTCCATTCCTTTTCTTTTCTCTTCATCTAATAAATATGATATCTTATTGTTTAAATAATCCGCAGGATTCTTGCAGTCTCTATACATATGTGCTGCTGAATTAATAGATTCCTCAATATTTTCAACCCCAAATTTAAGTGCATTATTAAATTCTTTTTTAAAATATTTGTCGAGTTTCTTGTTTGCAATCCAACAAGCAAAAACAAAAGGTAATCCAGTCATCTTTTTCCAAATATCTGACAGATCATAAGTGTATTTAAACTTATCTTGAAAATAAAAGGCTCTATCACCTATTATAAGTCCAGCAGTTTTACCACTTATTTGAGTTTCATAATTCTCATTTGACTCAATCAATTTTGGAGATACTCCCCAATGTTCTTTTAACAAAATCTTTAACAATTCAACTGATGTTCTCGATTGATAATCCAATAGAGCGCATTCAATCTCATCAAAAGGAACATCCGAAAAAAGACAAACTGTATCTACAACACCATTAGCTCCAATGCAATAATCAGAAATAATCTGAGCATCTTCTAATTGCTTTAATACTACAATAGGAACCAAGCCAATATCTACCTTCTTTGAAAGTAGCTTTTCGGCACAAATAGAAGGAATATCCAAACTGATGTCTAACTTTTTATCTAATTCATATTGATTTAGCCCATAAATAAACGGAATAGTATTAAGGTAAGAAACAAGTGAAAGTTTGTATTTCATTAGAAAATATCAAATTGTTTAATAAATAAAACTATGATATAAATACTTACGGAAAATTTGAGAATTGTACCACCTAAAAAACCAGCTAATGCTCCCATTGCAATTTTTATTGCACGAGTTGTATCTTCCTTTGCTTCCATCTTTGCGCCTAAGAATGCGCCAATAAATGGGCCAATTATTACACCAAATGGGGGAAAAAGTAACAGTCCTAAAACCAACCCTAAGATAGTTCCATTGATTGCTTTTACCCCTCCCCCAAACTTTTTGACTCCATAAACCTGTAACCAGTAATCTAAAAATGTAATAAGAAAAACAATTGCGGCTAATAACCATAAAGTTTCTACATCAATATTGTATGAAGTAAAGAAATGAAGAAGCAAAAGCCCTAAAAATGAAATAGGAGGACCTGGCAAAACAGGAATTATACAGCCAATAATTCCAATTAATAAAAGTATAATTACCAAAACTATTATTAAATTCATTTTTCAAAAATACGAAAAGAAAAGTAGGTAAATGGTTTTATTTATGATTTAGCAAAATCCAAGTAATTACATAATTATTTAGTAAATTTGCAGCTTCATTTAACACAGGTAAAATGGATTTAACTTCTTTAACTGCAGTATCTCCAATTGACGGAAGGTATAGCCAAAAAACAGAAAATCTGAGGCAGTATTTTTCGGAAGAAGCTTTAATAAAATATCGGCTTTTAGTGGAAGTAGAATATTTTATTGCTTTATGCAATAGCTCCATTTTACAATTAAATCATTTTCCTGCTGAAAAGTTTTCTGATTTAAGAAATCTATATAAAAAATTTTCTGAAAAAGATGCACAAAGAATAAAAGACATTGAAAGCAAAATAAACCATGATGTAAAAGCGGTAGAATATTTCTTGAAGGAAGTATTTAATGAATTGGATTTGGAAGAATTCAAAGAATTTATTCATTTTGGCCTTACTTCACAGGACATTAATAATACTGCTATTCCACTTTCAATTAAAGATGCTATAGAAGAAAATTATTTGCATCATCTTAAAAAAATATTAAAAGATTTAGAAGATAAAGCAAAAGAGTGGAAAGAGGTTCCTATGCTAGCCAGAACGCACGGACAAGCGGCCTCACCAACAAGATTAGGAAAAGAAATAATGGTGTTTGTAGAACGAATTAAGAATCAATTAACGCTATTAAAAAGCGTTCCTTTTTCTGGTAAATTTGGTGGAGCAACAGGAAACTTTAATGCACATCATATTGCTTATCCAGAGATTGATTGGGTAAGTTTCTCCAATAAGTTTATTTCTTCTGCACTAGGATTGAAACGACAACAAACTACAACACAGATTGAGCATTACGATAATTTAGCAGCACTTTTAGATAATTTAAGTAGAATTAATACAATACTTATTGATTTCTCCAGAGATATCTGGACTTATGTTTCTATGGATTATTTCAAACAAAAGATCAAAAAAGGAGAGATTGGATCATCTGCGATGCCGCATAAAGTAAATCCCATTGATTTTGAGAATGCAGAAGGAAATTTGGCAATGGCAAATGCTGTTTTTGGATTCTTAACAAATAAACTTCCTATCTCCCGTCTGCAAAGAGATTTGACAGATAGTACAGTTCTTAGAAATATTGGTATTCCTTTTGCTCATACTATCATTGCCTTTACTTCATTGGAGAAGGGATTAAGTAAATTATTGCTTAACAAAGAAGTAATTGACACCGATTTAGAGAATAATTGGATAGTAGTTTCTGAGGCAATTCAAACCATCTTAAGAAGAGAAGGATTTGCAGATCCTTATGAAACTTTGAAAAAACTTACCAGAACAAATGATAAAATTACTCAGGAAATTATTGCTGAATTTATTTCAAATCTGGATGTATCTGAAAAAGTGAAAAAAGAATTATTAAATATTACGCCTTTCCGTTACACAGGAATTATTTAAGTAGTAATCTTATGTTTACTAAGATAATCTTCCCAATTCCAAATAAAGTGAGACATTAAGTTTTTAAGCTCTTGGAACAAAACGGGGTTTGGTTCATTCTTTCTTCTAAATAAGTTTACCTGAAAATCATTAATATTATATTTATCAAAAACGGCAGTAGCCATTGCCTCAATACAATTGTCCGATTTTCTTAACAGCTCATCTAGATAAGTGCAATAATCTCCTAATTGCTCTATAGAAATCTCATTTTCTCCCTCCATCTTATCTGCCATTATATCTAGTAAGTGATTGTGTAAATTTTCAGCATCCTTTTGTTCAAAGAAATCAGGAATCATTTTTAAGTTACCAACAAAAACTATTAATCGAAACCATTTGATCTCTTTATTTGTCAGATTTGGATTACGCTCTAAATTATTATTATTATTTAAGAAATCTTGAATCTCCACAAAACCATTTACTATGACTTCATCTAGAGTCTCTACAAGAAGATGAGCTGTTTTACTTGCTAATATTTTCTTTTTATTTGATAATATCCCTAAAAACTTTATCATCTCAGATTTTTCAAATTAAAATGTAACCTTGCTTTTTCCATAATGTGTTTACCTATAGCAAGACAAGCAGTTGCAGCGGGTGATGGAGTATTAAGAACATGTAAATTATTTTTATTCTTCACTATTTTGAAATCATCAATTACTTCTCCATCATAACCTAAAGCCATAGCTCTCACTCCGCTTCTATCTTCAATAATATCTTCCATTTGTAAAGTTGGAATCATCTTTCTCAATGCTTTCAAAAATAAAGCTTTTGAAAAAGCTCTCCGATACTCATTGAAGCCAAATTTCCAATGATTTATGAACAACCTCCATGTGCCTAAGAAACTAAGTGCTTCTATTGTATCCTTCCATGAAAAGTCTGTTTTTTGATACCCCTCTCTTTTAAAAGTGAAAACCGCATTTGGACCACATTCAATATCACCACCAATCATCCTCGTGAAGTGAATACCCAAAAATGGAAACTCAGGATTAGGTACTGGATAAATAAGATTCTTTACTTTGCTTTTTGCTGTGTCTGACAAGCGGTAATAATCACCTCTAAATCCTACAATCTTCATATCTAATTTTACCTTGTCTTTTTTAGCTAATCTATCCGAGAATAGACCTCCACAAAATATAGTATGTCTTGTTTTATATACTCCATTTGTTGAAAACAATAGTCCTTCATTGATATCCAATAACTCACAATTAAAAGCTATTTTACTGTTTGGATTTGTTTTAGTAATCAGATCTGCAAACTTATTGCAAACTAATTTGTAGTTAATAATCCCTGAATGAGGGACCCAAAGAGCTGCAACTCCTTCTGTATTTGGTTCAATCTTCTTAAATTCTTTTGGACTTAGTATTTTCAATCCTTTCAATCCATTCTTCATTCCATTAATCTTTAATGCTTCTAATCTTTTTACTTCCTCCTTATTTGTAGCTAAAACAATTTTACCACAAATATCATAATCAATATTATTTTCTTTAGCAAAATCAATTAATTGCTCCCTACCTTCAACACAATTCTTTGCTCTTAAAGAATCTGGCTTATAATAAAGTCCTGAATGAATAACTCCAGAATTTCTTCCTGTCTGATGCAACGCAAGTTTACTTTCTTTTTCTAAAATAATTAGATCTAATTTTGGAAATTCTTTCTGCATTTGATAAGCAGTAGCTAATCCTACTATACCTCCCCCGATAACTGCAATATCATATTTAAACTCTTTCATTTATTGGCTAATTCTTTTCTTTAATGGTAAATACTCTGGAAATATTAAACCCAAAATAAATATCGCCATCTGACCAATCTCCTGTGGTTTCATGAATAAATGCTGGCTCAATCATAGCTGAGGAATTACTCAAGTGTACTTGAAAAACATGCCCTCCTGTTTCAATATCAAAACCAAAAGAAAGCACATCATTTTTCATATTCTTTTTTGTCTGCATAAAATATTCTACATTCAATGAAATTCTATTATTTAGCTTATGTCTTGCTCCAAGGCCCAAAGAAGTTCTGTCATTATTATCTGCATATTTTACTAAATTATAATGCACAAAAGTTGGAGAAATCTGAACAGATAGATCTCTATTTATTTTTCGTGCAATAAGTAATTGATGTGCATAACTTAATTGATTACTAAAGATAAAAGATTCCTCTTCCATCTCTATCAAACTATATTGTTTCATAAAAATAGATGAATTTACAACAATTGTACACGGAAATTTTTTATTGATATTTGATTGTCTCTTTAGTCTTACTTTTGCAGATAAATCTATTGTTTTTAGTGCTGAACTTCTTCCAACTCTAACATTGATCCAATCTTTAATTCCATAATCAAATCCTAATCTAATTTGTGAATTATCCAAACCAAATAAATTGTAAAAACCTGAATTAAGCGTTCCGAACCTATGTTGAATCTGAAATTGTAAAACCCCTTCTGAAGTCAATTCTACAGATTGCCCATTAACAATCTTTTTATCTTTAAAGGTGGAGGCTATATACATTGGCTCATGTGAACCTAGTAGAGATAATAAGTCATCTTGTGCTTTTGCAAAAATGCTTGACAACATTATAAAAATAATTACGATCTTTTTCATTGTTTTTTCATCTCAATGGTTACTTTAATCTCTATTTCTTCTGCTATATTATACATTACAATTCTAGGAACTTTAATTTTATAATCTTTTAATTTTACAGAAAATCTAACAGCAGAAATGGAAGCTATATTATCATTTACTTGTAAATCTCCGGTAACACTGATGATATTAGTTTCTCCATGAATTGTAAGTTCTCCTTCTACATTTGCAACACCTTCTTTGTGAGAAATAACTTTTCCAACAAAAGTAGATATTGGGAAAATATCCGATTCCATATAATTCTCATTAAAATGTTCTTGCATTAAGAATCTTGAAAATATAAAATCTATAATGTGTAACTGAAAAACTAGCGCCTTAGTTTTAGCATCATAAACAGCAGAAACTTTATTATTTATGGCCGAAATATCTTCGACTGGTGCTTTAGAAAAAAAACTAATTGTTCCATCTTTTGCTAAATATTGCTGGGCATTTACAGAAAAACAAATCAGGAATAAAAATATACTAATTATTTGGTGCACCATTTTCTTTCCAGTTTTCAATAATTAATATTTCCTCTGTAGTTAATTTTTCCCCATTCTTTGGCATAAATCCAACTTCTCTTTTTATACTTTCAATAACCGTGCCGTTAATCACTTTATCTTGTATCTCCTGGAAGTTTGTTAAGGGTATTATTCCATCAGAGTTATTTTGAAAATGACACCCTATACAGTTCTTCTCAAAAATTGGTTCTACGCAGTTAACAAATGAAGGATTATCTGTTTCACAAAGAGATAACTCGTTATAAGAACAAGAACTCAATAACAATAATAGTAAAGAGTAAATTATAAAGATTCTCATTTTACAAACTTATTACTTTTTGTAAAAGTAATTCTATTAAAGAGCAATAAACCGACTAAAAATAAAATAATCACTACCCAAAGTGCTATTTGCTGGCTATAATAGTTAGTAATAATTCCAAAAAGTAAAGGACCCAAAAAGGAAGTTGCTTTTCCTGTTAGTGCAAAAAATCCAAAAAATTCATTTTGCTTTTCTTTGGGTGTGAGTTGTGCCATTAGTGAACGACTACAGGATTGGTTTGGTCCTACCATTAAACCAATAAGTGTGCCTGCAATCCAAAACATCTCTTTTGGTACTTTAGTCTCTGGCGCGAAATAGGCAAGGAGTGTAGCAATAATCAGAACAATTAATGAAATATTAATCACTCTCTTTGCGCCAATTTTATCTTCCAAATAGCCAAATAAGAAGGATCCAAAACCGGCCGAAATATTTAATACTATTCCTAAAAACATCACTTCTTCAAAAGTAAATTTTATGGTTCCAACTGCATAAATTCCTCCTAGTGCGAATATGGTAATGAGCCCATCATTAAAGAATAGACGAGCTATTAGAAATTGAGAGATTTGCTTATAGTATGTAATAGAGCTAAAAGTCTTCCTTATTGTAGAAAAGGAATCAGAAATGTGCTTCTTTGTAAATTTGTCTTTATGTCTGTCTTTTAAAAACAAAAAAGTAGGGATACTGAAAATAGCAAACCAAATACCTACCAAAATATTAATTCTTCTCAGTTCCTCCGGATTATTGATATCGAACAAAAAAAGAACCAAAAACAAAGCCAACAAACCTCCAAAAAACCCTAATCCCCATGCAAAACCAGAAATACTACCGCTATTTTCTTGATTTGACAAATCGGGTAAATAAGAATTACAGAAAACCGTACCCATTTCAAAGGCAATATTAGCAATTATAAAAAGTGAGAGTGCCCAAAACACATCCCCAGCCTCCGGGAAATAAAGGAAAATAGAAAATACAGAACAAATAGCAGTAAAAGAAATTAGAAAGAATTTTCGGTAACCTCCATTATCAGCAATAGCACCTAAAATTGGTGATAAAATGGAAACAATAATTGCAGTAATAGCAATTGAATTGGCCCACATTACTGTACCTATTTTTGGATTTGGGGCTATTACTTCTACAAAATAAGCACTGTAAATAAAAGTAACTATTATGGTAGTAAAAGGTTGGTTGGCAAAATCGTAAAACGACCAAGCCAAAACTTCCTTTCTGTTTTTAATTTTTGATAAAATCATAAATTTACAAAAGCCAATAATACAATTTTTATTAGTAATCACGTTTTTCTTCTTTAATCGTA
>Ga0315327_10000998_pt1 | contig 14481 bp, 11 predicted proteins | sample M110032315metaG_FD_203460 | JGI IMG/M metagenome (GOLD analysis project Ga0315327, IMG submission 203460) | Ammonia-oxidizing marine archaeal communities from Monterey Bay, California, United States - M1 100m 32315 | ecosystem: Environmental > Aquatic > Marine > Coastal | place: USA: California... | reverse complement strand
ACCCTAAATAAATTAAATAAGGAAGAAATAATATTTATTGAAGGTGCACAAATAGTAAAAAGTGGCTTTAATAAATATTGTGATAAATTATGGTGCATTGTTTCTTCTATTGAAAATATTAAATCTAGAGTAGAAAGCAATAATTACCCAGATTTTCTAGATAGATTAAAGATACAAATTGAGGATTATGCCCAATTAAATAATATTGATGAATTTATATATAACGATTCAACGAAACAAGAACTTAATAATAATGTACAATTTCTATTGGAAAGAATAAGAAAGGAATTCTAATGGCAACTAAGTCCTCAAATTCTAAAAATTATAAGATCGAAGATTATTTAATTGAAAACGAGCCATTTTATGTGCCTGTTAGTGATGAGATTCAAGTATTTGAATCAGCATATAACCAAAAAGTTCCTATTTTACTGAAAGGTCCTACGGGAACTGGTAAAACAAGATTCGTTGAATATATGTCATGGCATATATCAAATAATATGAAAAAATCTGTCCCGCTGATTACTGTGGCATGTCATGAAGATTTAACTGCAAGTGATCTTGTAGGAAGATATTTGATTGATTCATCTGGCACCAAATGGATAGATGGCCCTCTCACAAGAGCTGTAAAAAGTGGAGGTATTTGCTATCTTGATGAAATTGTTGAAGCGAGAAAAGATACGACAGTAATTGTTCATCCTTTAACAGATCATAGAAGAATATTAACAATTGATAAATTAGGAGAAGTTGTAGAAGCAGCAGACGAATTCTTAATGGTTGTTTCATATAATCCTGGTTACCAGAATGCGCTGAAAGATTTAAAACAAAGCACAAGGCAAAGATTTGTTGCTATTGAATTTGATTTTCCAACACCTGACTTGGAAGCAAAGATTTTAAAAGAAGAGGCAGGAATAGATGATTCAACTGCAGACTCATTATCATCATTAGGAGAGAAGATAAGAAATTTAACTGATCATGGACTATCTGAGGCTGCAAGCACAAGAGTGCTTATATATGCTGGAAAATTAATTAAAGACGGAATAGCCCCTAGAAGAGCTTGTCAGGTAGCTGTTACGTGGGGAATAACTGATGACAAGAAACTTTATAGAAGTATTGAAGAAATTATAAGCGCAATATTCCCGTAAATCATGGATAAATTAAAGGAATTATTATCTAAAAATTCCATATATCAACATGAAAGTATAACTGACAAAAGAGGGCATAAAAATGCTTCAGTCTTCTTGCCGGTTTTTTTTAATAACGAGGACTATTCAATTCTATTTCTTAAAAGATCTAAGAATTTATCTGCTCATAGTGATGAGATATGTTTTCCTGGAGGAACATTTGAAAATGATGATATGAATTTATTGAATACAGCATATAGAGAAATGAAGGAAGAAATAGGTGTAGGCCAGGAGAGTGTTAAATTAATTTCTCCTCTGAGCAAGGAAAAAACTAGAACAGGATATATTATTCAGCCTTTTATAGTCTTAATAAAAGATGAAGTAAAAATAAAAGTAGATGAGGAAGAAATTGTTGATTATATGTTCATATCTATTTCAGAATTAATATCTAAAAAAAATAGAAGAGATTATTATTTTTTATCTAATAAATTATTAATTAGTAAGCCAGCATATATAATAAATAATCAGTTAATATGGGGAGCCACAGCAAGTATACTTGAAGAATTTTTAAGTATAATTACTTCAGAAGATGAAAGAAATAAATAATAGACTTAAAAAATATAATTGGATAGATACTAAAGAGTTGAATGAGACTTTAAATGTTTTGTCTGAAGGCTTAAATGAGCCAAGCCTCAATGAATGGGCCAATATAATTTATTCTTCTATTGAAAATGATTCTGGCATATCTAATCAGCAAGAATATCTATTAAGCTTTATAAGAGAATCTTCCAATGTTTTTAGATCCCTTCCTCAAACTCAATTTATTGAATGGGCAAAGCAGTCTAATAGAATCGCTACTGCAAATGGTGATTTGGGGAAAACTTATGTTGATAGTTCTGTAGATATGCTAAAGAATTTGAGGCCTAGGCATTTGCTTGATTGGGGCAACTTAGGTTTAAGTTTATTTAAATCATCAAAAAATTCTTCATTTTTAGCAAAAAAATTTTATAAGTTATCTCCGGCAATAAATATAGCATCTTCTTATGATGATCTTGAGAAGATAGTGGATACTTGCAAAAGAATTTCTGCTAGAAACATTGATTATTCTTCTAAGACTATGGATTGGGTTTATAAAATCTCGCAATTTAGCCCTAATGATCTTAAATCTTGGAATGAAATTATTAACAAAGTTTCAAAAATACTTATTAAAGATTTTGAGGAAATATTTCAATTGCTAGCAGAAAATGCTGATTTAATAAACCAAAGAAAAGAATTTATGAAATCTTTAATTAAAATTATAGATTCCAACCCTCAAGATTTCTATCTAGCGACAAAAAAATCAATAGAAATTTTTTCAGATATTTCTTCAGGTTATTCTGATGAGTATGAAAAAATGTTTATCACTCTTTCTGCTAATAAAACTGATGAATTAAAAGGGTACTCTTTAAACTTTCAAAGTTTAAGGCGAGGATTATCAAAAGAAAAATTTAATATTTGGTTTGGTCATGGGATAGATATTATTAATTCAGGTGATAATGTAGAAGGTTATTTTTCTTTGGATAGCCCTGAGTCAAAATCACTATTTAATGAACTAACATTTTCTGTAGATTTAGATATAGAAAAAGATATATTAAAGCTCTATTGTTGTGCTTTAAGTGGCCAAGAATTAGGAGTACAGAGCTCAAATGTAATGGTTGATAAAGAGATTGGGTGGTTTAATTCTAATTTAGCTACTACTGAAGGATCTACAATTTATCTTCCAGAGTCTATTAAAAAATTTCCTGAGAAAGATAAGAATTTTTCGTGGTTAAAAGTTATTGCTACTCATCAAGTAGGTCATGTTGAATTTGGGACATTTAAGCTTAAACTAGACTCTCCGTCTTCATATTTTAAAGATCTAAGAACTTCCTTGATCAAAAAATTTGAAGAAAATGCACCAAAAAATACAACAGAAATAACTGATATGACAAAATTCTTTAAATTATTTGAAGATTCAAAGTTGGCCCAAGATGTTTTTTCAGTATTTGAAGCATATAGAGTTGATGAAAAAGTACTCCACAAATATAAAGGTATTTCAAGCGCATATAAAGATGTTAAAAAAAATGCATTAGAATCTAGGCCTAAAATTGAAAACTTGCCTGGCAGAGAACTGCTAATTGAGTTAATTATAAGGTATAGCTTAAGCCCACAAAAACTTAAAGCACCTAAAAAACTTGAATATCCTCTAAAAAAACTTTTAAATCTTTTAGTAATTTTAGGTAAGCCTGATTCTAAAATAGAAGATACATCTGAAGCTACTCTAAGGGCGTACAAGATTTTAATAGGTATTAAAAATGAATCTCAAGAAGATTTTGAGGAGTATGATTTCGAAGAAGAGAGCTTTGAAAAATTTGAAGATCCTTATAATGATCTGTTGGAGTTCTATTCTTTCCCAGCAGAAAACTTGCTTGAAAATGAAATAAATAATAGCAGTGAAGAAAATAATAATGAAGAAGAAATAGACAATTATTCATCCCCACAGGAAGTAGAGCATTGGGGAGAATTTAAACCTGAGTTATCACAACTGCTACTTGAAATGAGCTTAGGTGAGGCTGAATTCTCAGAAGATGGGGATTTATCAGATATTTCAGCAGAACAACTTGAAGAAATGTTAAAAGATTCGGTCGATGAAAATTCAGATGAAAATTCAGATGATGCTGTTGAGTCCGAAATAACTCAAAATTTAGAGGAAGCATTAAACGAAATGCAAACTGAAAAAATCCAAGATGATCAATCAAAATTTGCTGATAAATTTGATCATTTTAATGAAGACGGAAAGGCGCTTGAGGCTGTTGAAGAAAATCAATTTTTATATGACGAATGGGATTTTAGAGATGAAACCTACAAAAAAAATTGGTGCTTAGTTAATGAAAAGAAGATTGGAGAAGGGGATCTTCAGTATTACGAAGAAACATTAGAAAAATATGCAGATATAGTTGCCGATATTAAGAAACAATTTGAATTAATGAATCCTGAAACATATAGAAAAATTAAAAGACTTGAAGACGGAGAAGAGCAAGATTTAGATTTAACTGTAGAGGCCATGGTTGATTTAAGAGCTGGAATAAGCCCTTCAGAAAAACTTTATTGGAGAAGGAATAAGGTAGAACGAAGTATATCTGTAGCTTTTTTGCTTGATATGAGTGCCTCTACTGCTGAAGCTATTGATGACACAGATAGCTCTAGAGATGAATGGTCTGCGCCTGATAACCCTGAGAAATATATGGAATGGCTCAGGAAAAGAAGATCGCAAGGTTTTAGAAGGTCTTATAAGAGAATAGTGGATCTAGAAAAGGAAGGTTTAATTTTACTTTTAGATGCCTTAGAGGATTTGGGTGATACATATGGCATATTTGGATTTTCTGGATACGGAAGAGAGAATGTAGAATATTTTACAATTAAAGATCTTGATGAAAAATTTTCACCAACTATTCCAAAAAGAATTGACCGTATAAGCCCATTACATGCAACTAGAATGGGTCCAGCAGTTAGGCATTGCACTCAAAAATTATTAAAAACTGAAGAAAAATCCAAATTTATATTTTTAATTAGTGATGGTAGGCCTCAAGATAGAGGATACAGCAGGGAAGGGGTTGAAAAAGAGTATGCGGTTAACGACACTAAGAAAGCTTTGCTGGAAGCTAAAAATCAAGGCATTACAACCTTTTGCTTAACTGTTGATAAAGAAGGCCATGATTATATGAAAGGTATGATGGAAGATTTAAGCTATGAGGTTTTGGATGATATAGCCTCTTTGCCACTAAGAATACCTCAGCTATATAGAAATTTAACCTCTACTTGATTACTTGTTTAATATCTTCTGCCCATTTTTTTTCAACTAATACTACATCGTTAGAATCTTGAAAAACAGCATTAATTTCATTTTCTTCTAGGTTGCTGAAGCTTGCAGTAATAGGCTTAATCAGTAATGTGCCTTTTTCTGTATAAGTATTATTTCTCAAATATATATATATGCTATTTTTTGTTATGCCATATCTAGAAAATTCTTCTTCAGTTTCCAAGCCTAAACCTAAAACACTTAATATGGTGGGTTTTTTTAGTAGTTCGATTATTTTATTTACTATCATTAAATCAGCGTCTTTATCGCCTTCGCAAGGCTCTTTTTCTATAATAGGATTTCCAGAAACTTCATCTATTATTAAATTGCATATTTTCCATTCACTACTATCACTATTAAAAATATTTCTTCCGTAAGCAGAATAAAGTATGCCTGATTTATATATTAAAATTTCATCAATATTTTTTGGATCAAAATCATATATCCATTCTGGCTTAGGAGGGTCTATAAGCAAATTTTTTAAAGCATTGCCATATGACGCGTTTAATGTGTGAACAGATTGCTGATTTTCTAGTTTAACAAATTGATATGATTTATCTGAACTTAAAATCCCAAAATCAATTATTATTGGATCAGAGCCTTTGAATTCTAATTTAACTTTTAAAGAAGGATCTTTTAAACCAAATTGATTTAAATTTTTTGATTTTTCCTCATCTAAAGTTCGTTGTATTAGTGGGCCCTTTAAGAGATATGTAATTCCAGACCAGCGCACAGGATTAACAGGAAAAGTTCTGTCGTTCTCAATTATATTCCATGAATTATCAGATTTTTCAAACCTGATTTCATTTTCTTCTCCAATAAAATCTATGGAAATTATTTGATCTTCTGGTGCAGTATATAAAAATGATTTAAACACTTTTTCAGACCCTTGGGCATCATTATTGATGTTTGAATCTTTTAAGAAAAATACTCCTAAAGGAATAGAGATAGAAATAATTATAATAAGAATTAGAGAGAACTTAAAATTCATTATCTTCTTCGCCACCAAGACCATAGAGCTAAAAATATAGAAATTCCAGGCAAGAATATCCAGCCGCTCCATCTAACAAAATTTCTTTCATCTTGAGTTAATACTAACTCTCTAAATACTTTGATTTTAGGTCTTATCGAAATCAACTCCACATCACTGGTTAGCCAGTTTATAGAATTGGCAAAAAGATCTTCATTTTTTGCTGAGAATAAAAATTTATTACTTGCAAAATCAGTATCACCTGAAATTATTAATTTTGAAGTTATATAATCTCCTCTTTCATTTTTTACTGGAGATTCATTTATAGCTGCTATAGATTCGATAGCAAGTATTATTGGTAATGGTCCGGCAAGCTCAGATTCACTATCAAAATTTATTGATTCATTTGAAGTTTCTTCCCAACTATTTAATGTGGTGTAAGCTATTGGTTCTGCATTAATATGAGGTTTCCCGGTTTCAGTTAACGATATTTCATCTGGCTTAAGTGAAAGGCCTATAAATTTAGATCCAGGAAAATACATTACATCAAAGTTATGAGTAATTGGGTGTTCAGGAATTTGTAGATTGGAGTCTTTAATCTGTAAAAACTGAATATTTGGAGCAACATAACTTGCTGTATCCACTAAGGTTCCCTTTCCAGCTACTACTCCCCATGGAGCAACTAAATTTGATAAACCCGAGGGTGAGTCAGGCTCTAATAAAAGCATTAAGTTCCCTCCAAGTCTCACATACTCTTGAATTAAATTTTGTTCTGAAGTTAAAATTTCATCGGCTGCATCCGCTATTATAAGAGCTGCCGGGAATGACTCTTTGTTTCCAGAGAGCAATACCCTTGATAGTTCATCTGATGTTACAGAACTAACAATGTAATTGTCTCTTTCCAGAGAAATTTTAGCCTGTCCGAAAGATTCTGATGCTTTATCAATACTTGTTATATCTCTTTCTTCATGCCCAGATAAAAATAAGACAATTTTTTGCTTAATTTGGTTTACAATTAATAATGCCGATATAAGATCTTTTTCATTAAAGACATCAATCATTTCGTTAGGGTCTTTTCCTACTACATATGAAATTCTCTGGCTTTCTTTGAGTTTTAAAATTAATACTGGAAGATCGCGCCCTGCAAGATATCTATCAACGTTTAAACTGCTTGCCAAATTAGGGTCTAAGTCAGGATCCACATGTTTGTATGTTAAGTTGTATTTATTCGAATTTTTTGAAAATTCGCTGAGTAAATCTTCAGTTCGATTTACTGATAGTTTGTCTTGGCTAGAATCAGATCTTAGGAAAATAAAAATCTCTAAATCCTCTTTTAGGTTTTCTATTGCATTTATTGCTTGACTTGATAATTGATATTCTTTTGAAGCTGTAAGATCAGACCTAAACCATGAAGGAGAAGATCCTCTATCATTGAGTATGTAAATGACTGAATTTGTAGCTATTAGAATAAAAATAGTAGATATTAGAATAAATATTGTGTTGGCTCCATAAGCGCCTTTTGAAGAAAAAACAGCCCTTTTTACGCTACTTATGTTAATTACCAGTGATAATATAAATGCAAGTATACCTATAGATAAAACTATGAATCCTGAAAATTGAATCCCTCTCAAAAAGATAATTATTATTAATCCTAAAATTGTTGCAAGGACACCAAATGCCAAAGATATATATTGAATTGAATATGAATAATCTTTTATTAGATTAATAATTTTTCTTGATTCGCTATTAATTTCTCCTCTGTCATTTTTCATTTCCACCTCCTAGTCTCCAATATAAGAATTGTGGATAATAAAAATATAATTGATATTGATATATAAAATGCAATGTCATAGATAGAAATTATTCCTCTTGCAAAATCGGCAAAATGCCCTTTTTCTGCTATCCCAAAACTGCTTGTATCGAATACAGAGAAAGAGCCGCCTAGTTGCAGTTCGTTTAAAATGGTTCCTAAAACTCCTGAGACTCTTTCTGAAACGAAGTCAATAAATGTAAGAAGAGTTAATATTCCAGATCCAACTACTAATGAAACTAGTTGGTTTGAACTCAAGGATGATGCGAAAATTCCTATTGATAGTGTTGAGCAGCTATATAAAATTAGGCCTAGATAACCTGTAAAAATTGGACCTAAATCAGGCACCCCAAAAATGAATAATATTATTGGATAAAAAAGTGTGCCGGCAAGCATAAAGAGCACTATTGCCAAAGAAGCAAAGAATTTCCCGATAACTATTTCATGCTCCTTTAATGGGGAAGTCATTAAAAGTTCCATGGTGCCTAGCTTTTGCTCTTCTGCAATAAGCCTCATGGTTAGGGCAGGGGATAAGAAAATTAAAAAGAAGACAGCTCCAGCCAAAAACCCTCTAATGCTTGCTTCAGAAAAAGCATCAGATACAGAAGCTATAAAGAAGAAGCCTGTCACAGTAAAAAAAGATGCCGCCACAATATATGCCATAGGTGATTTGATGTAACTTAGAAGCTCTTTTTTGAATATTGTATATATATTATTCATTTATTCTGATGTTAGTTGTAAAAATATTTCTTCAAGAGTTAAAGGTAAAGAATTTAATTTATGGAGCCCAATACCATTGTCTACTATTAACTTTGCAATCTTTTCTTCTACTCCAGCATTTGAAGATGTTTCGATAATATAATCTTTATATTCGCTATTATTATCAAATTTACTTCTTACATCTACAACATAACTCTCTCCTCTAAGTAGTTTAATAAAATTAACATCATTATTTTCTGTGATAGAAACTTCGCATACCTGAGTAGATTGAAGCCTCTTAGATAGATTATTTGGGGTGTCATCAGCAACAATTTTTCCATCATGAATAACTAATACCCTTTTACATATAGTTGTTACTTCTGGAAGAATATGGGAACTAAGTATCAGTGTGTGCTCTCCTCCAAGGCTTTGAATCAACTTTCTTGTTTCTACAACCTGCACTGGATCTATTCCAATTGTTGGCTCATCCATGATTAAAATTTTAGGTTTATGAATTATAGATTGAGCTATTCCAGTCCTTTGCCTGTATCCTTTTGAAAGTTTTCCAATTATGACATCCCTATAAGTTTCTAGGCCTGTTATATCAATTACTTCATCAGCTCTTTTTGAGATTCCGTCCTTCATTCCTCTTATGGAAGCCATAAAATGTAAATATTCCTTTACCGTCATATCTAGATATAAGGGGACATTTTCTGGCAGATATCCAATTTGTTTTCTTGCCTCAAAGGATTTATCAACAATATCATAGCCTCCAATAGATACTTTTCCACTTGTTGGAGGAGTGTATCCTGTCATAACCTTCATGGTAGTAGATTTGCCTGCACCATTTGGTCCAAGTAATCCAACTGTTTCACCTTTTTCTATAGAAAATGAAACGTCTAATACAGCAGGATAATCTCCGTAATATTTAGACATATTTGAAATCTTTATCATTTTAATTAATATTGTGTGTGCTGAACTACTAAATGGAAATGATAGCCAATTAAATTGTTATATTCAACAATAGTTGTATTGTTTTGATAAAATAACCTTAATTATGACATTAGATTCACCAAAAGAGATATATATAGATAACGCTGCAACCACTTCTATGAGCAAAGAGGTTTTAGATGAAATGATTCCATATTTTTCTGAAAATTATGGCAATCCTTCTAGTCTTTATAGTATTGCACAGGTTGCAAGAGATGCTGTAGACGAATCTAGAGAAAATGTGGCAAAGATACTAAATTGCAAACCTAGCGAAATAATATTTACTAGTGGTGGAACTGAATCGGATAATATGGCTATTATAGGAGTTGCAAAAGCGTTAATAGATACTGGTAATCACTTGATAACAACTAAGATTGAGCACCATGCTGTAATTCACGCTATGGAAGAGCTTGAGTCGACTGGTTTTGAAGTTTCTTATTTAAATGTTGATAAAGATGGATTTATTAATTTAGAAGAACTAGAGTCCAAAATAAATAGCAATACTTCTCTAGTTTCAATTATGTTAGCTAATAATGAAACAGGATCAATTCAAAATTTATCTAAAATAAGTGAAATTGTTAGAAATAAATCTAAATCTTTCCAAAAAGAAATTTATATCCATACTGATGCAGTTCAGGCTGCTGGAAAATTGGATTTAGATGTAAGCGAATTAGGGGTAGACTTAATGAGTCTTTCGGGCCACAAAATTAAAGGCCCTAAAGGTGTTGGTTGTTTATATATAAAAAGAGGAATACCTATTATTCCAATAATTCTTGGAGGAGGTCAAGAACGCCAGAGAAGATCGGGAACTGAAAATGTTCCTGGGATTGTTGGTTTTTCTAAAGCTCTTAATCTTGCCAACGAAGAAAAAAATAATTTTAATGTTCACTGTAAAAAATTAACTGAAGAACTAAAGTTGAAATTAAAAAATTTAAAATACGAACATACTATTATTACTCCAAATGAAAATGCTCTATCTAATATTTTAAACGTTTGTTTCAAAGGTTTTGAGGGTGAACCCATACTTATTGGTTTAGATATGGCAGGAATTTTTGCTTCAAGTGGTAGTGCATGTAGCTCCGCTTCTTTAGAACCTTCTCATGTCTTGGTTAGCATGGGGATTGACCCTAAGCTAGCTATTGGATCTATAAGATTTAGCTTTTCTTATGAAAATACTTCTGAAGAAGTAGAATTTTTAATTAATTCATTAGAAAGTGTTTTATCTGAACTATCTATATTAGCTCAAACATAGCCATGAGTTCATTTTCAAATAGATCGTTAGCGCTAATAGCAATTATTTCAGTATTGTTCTCTGTTGTAATTACTTCATTGTTAATATTTAACCCATTTGAAGATTATGATCCGTTATATGTATCTGGAAGAACTTTATATATCAAATCATACGAACCTTTAATTGTTGATGAGTACAGGTATTTAGATTTAGATAATTCACAAAAACTATTGAGTGCTCCAGAAGGAAAAAGTTTAGCAATACTAAATATTGAAATAACAAATGCAGCCTCATCTGAAATAAGAATAGTTTCTGATGAAAATTCTAGTGAGTTTATATCAAAAGATGGATTTACTTATATGCCTATAGATCCATCTTCAATTAGCAAAGATAACATGAAAAATAATAAAGATTCGTCTTATCCTATTTGGGGTTCTTTTACTTTAAATAACATGGAAAGAGCAGAAGGCTTCTTATTATTTATAGTCAAAGATACATTTAAGCCAGATAAATTTGCTTGGATTGCATCAGACAGAGTCCTAATTTCTTTCGATTAAAAAATATTATCCTATAAAGAGTGGTCCAAACACTAAAGCCACTATCGTCATTAATTTAAGTAATATATTTATAGATGGTCCAGAGGTGTCCTTGAAAGGATCTCCAACTGTATCTCCTGTTACAGCTGCTTTATGGGCGCCTGAACCTTTTCCTCCATGATTTCCTAATTCAACATATTTTTTTGCATTATCCCAAGCACCTCCAGAATTTGCCATAAAAATAGCTAGAAGGAATCCTGAGACTATTGATCCGGCTAACATTCCTCCAAGAGCCTCAGCCTTTAAGATAAGCCCAACAAGTATAGGAGAAATAATTGCCAAAATACTAGGCAATACCATAGCTTTTAGAGATCCGGCAGTACTAATTGCAACTGCTCTCGCTGCATCAGGTTTTACTCCCTTTTTGCCTTCTTTTAGGCCTTTTATTTCTCTGAATTGCCTCCTGACTTCTTCAATCATTGCTCCAGCTGCAGTTCCTACTGCCTGCATTGTCATTCCAGAAAATAAGAAAGGTAGTAATGCGCCTATAAGAACCCCACTTAAAACTTTTGGGTCCATAATATTTATAGTGGTAACGCCTGCAGCATCGGTTAAGCCTGTTACTTGTCCGTATGCAGCTAAAAGTGCTAATGCGGTCAAAATTGCAGACCCAATTGCAAACCCTTTTCCTGTAGCAGCAGTTGTGTTCCCTAAAGCATCAAGTGCGTCAGTTCTTTCCCTTACTTCAGGTTTTAAGCCAGCTTGTTCTGCTAGCCCTCCTGCGTTATCAGCAACTGGTCCATAGGCATCAGTAGATAAAGTTATTCCTAATGTGGAGAGCATTCCTACTGCTGCTAATCCAACTCCATAGAGTCCAGCAAGATTAAATGCAATCAATATTCCGACTACAATAGATAAGGCTGGTATAGCTGTGCTGTATAGCCCTACAGAGATTCCTGCAATAATATTTGATGGATGACCTGTTAGGGATTGTTTTGATATCCACTTAACAGGAAAGTATTCATAAGAAGTAAAATACTCCGTTGCTGTTCCTATAACTTGTCCTACAGCAAGTCCAGTTAAGACAACAAAAAATAATTCAATTGGTAGCGCTGTATCAAACAAGAAGGAGTTTGCAAAATAAATTCCTACCAAAGCAAGAATAGCGGCCCCAAAAATACCTATTCTAAATGACCACAATAATGAATTCATTGATGCATCAGGTTTGGTTCTAACTAAAAATGTACCAATAATTGAAGCTATAATTCCAATTGCGCTAATAACTAAAGGTAGCATTACTAGAGAGGCAGTAGATACATTATCCACGCCAACTAATATAGCTAAAGATATTGTTGCAATTAATGATCCAGCATACGATTCAAATAAATCAGCACCCATACCTGCCACATCACCAACATTATCACCAACATTATCTGCTATAGTAGCCGGGTTTCTAGGGTCGTCTTCAGGAATTCCTGCTTCCACTTTTCCAACTAGGTCAGCACCTACGTCAGCAGCTTTTGTGTATATTCCTCCCCCAACTCTTGCAAATAATGCTATAGACGAGGCACCAAAACCAAAACCAGCAATTATACTTGTGGCAGATGCGGTTCCAGCAATCTGGTCAAAAATGACCCATAATAAGGTTACTCCTAACAGACCAACTCCTACTACTGTAAGACCCATTACGCTCCCGGTATTAAATGCAACTCTTAAAGCTTGATTAAGACCACTTTCAGCAGCTTCAGCGGTTCTAGAATTTCCTCTCACAGCAACATTCATGCCTACTAATCCTGCTATTGAAGAGCCTATTGCGCCAGCTAAATAAGAGATAGCTGTCCATGGCTGCCATAGAGCACGGTTTGTATCGAATTTATTAAATAGATCAAGGTCAACTACAAGCCAAAGAATTACAAACATAATGACTACAAAAAATGAAAGAATTGTATACTCCTTCTTAAGAAAAGCATAAGAGCCTTCTTGAATAAGCCCAGCTATTTCAGAAAGTTCTTTATTTTCTACTTTTCTTTTAACAACACTCCAGAAAAAATAAACAGCTGACAGCAATGCGATTCCAGCTGATATTAATACAATTAAAACTAAATTATCCATGATTTTTCCTCGCTTTTATTTATTTAATTCTTCCTTCAAAGAATTAATACTTCTTTCTAGTTCTTTTCTTTCTAAAGCAATTGTAATGTCTCCCCGTGTTCTTTCCACCACACTTCTTAATTGATCTGTTGTTCTTCTTAAACCTGCTGTTACACCTTCAGGAAAATCAACTGATTCTAAAACATCCACAACTTCATTCATTAGTTCTAAATATTTTTCTGATTCTAAAACTTCATTGTCTCTTATCCTATCTAAAGCTGACCTTCTCAATTCACTTGCTGCTTCAGCCATACCTTTCAGTAAAGAGCTAGGAGAAAAGCTATCAATATATTTAGAAGGTATAGATTTATTTGATGTAAAAGATATGAAAAATATAGCCTCGCATAGTTCCTTCTCCCCATCTAACATAAAAGTGGAATTCATATCTGAAGCATGTTTAATTATTTTTGGTTTTACAGATTTTAATTTTTTCATGCCTTCATCAATTAATTTTTGTGACTCTTTATATTCCCCTCTGTGAGCTGCTCTTATAGACCTAGATGAAATACCAATTATCTCTCTAGATATTTTTAATCCTATTTCTCTAGATTCATGAATTTTTTTGAACATTAAATTACTTGATTTAGTAACTTTTTTTATTGAGGCTAATGATTTATTTTCCATATTTTTCCATTATTTTTTTTAGATCTAGCACTTCCTTTTTAGGGTTATTTGCCAAAGTTACAGCACTCGATATGCATAGTGAATCAGCTCCTGACTCAAGTACGCTATATGCTCTTTCTTTGTTTATTCCACCTATCCCGACGATAGGCAATTTAAATTTAGAGTCCTTAAGATCTTTTATAACATTTATTGACGAAGGTATTGTATCTTTTTTAGTGATTGTTTCAAACAAACTTCCTATGGCTACATAATCAAGATGAAGCTTACTAGATATTAATGCTTCTTCTGTTGTTGCATTTGAGTTGCCTATTATAAAATTACTTCCAAATATTTCTCTGCATTTATTTACATCCATATCATCCCTGCCTAAATGAATGCCATCTGGTTTAGTTTGAATAGCCACATCAACCCTGTCATTTATTATAAAAGTTTTATTGCTAGAGTCGCACAATTTTTTAATTAAATTTGCCTG
>Ga0315327_10000992_pt1 | contig 14519 bp, 14 predicted proteins | sample M110032315metaG_FD_203460 | JGI IMG/M metagenome (GOLD analysis project Ga0315327, IMG submission 203460) | Ammonia-oxidizing marine archaeal communities from Monterey Bay, California, United States - M1 100m 32315 | ecosystem: Environmental > Aquatic > Marine > Coastal | place: USA: California... | reverse complement strand
TCTAAAAAACCTAGGTACAATTGCACTGGAAGTTGAAGAAGTAGAAGTTATAGGTCATGACCTCAAAGTTTCAATAGCTCCAAAATACAATAGAAATGGAATTAAATAGCATACAAGAGCTTATTACTGATATTGCTGAAGGCAAGATGGTCATCCTTATGGATGATGAAGATAGAGAAAATGAGGGTGATTTAATACTTGCGGGCGAAAAAGTATCTTCTGAAACAATAAACTTTATGGCAACCCATGCAAGAGGTTTGATATGTTTAGCGTTAGACCAAAATAAATGCGAAGACTTAGGGTTGGAGCAAATGGTTAAACATAACGACACAGAACTTGGTACGGCTTTCACGGGGTCTATTGAAGCTGCAACAGGAGTAACGACAGGTATTTCAGCTGCCGATCGAGCAACCACGATTCTTGCCGCCGTAAGAAAGAATGCGACATCAGAAGACATAGTACAGCCTGGACATGTTTTTCCAATTAAAGCAGAAAAGGGAGGAGTCTTAACCCGAGCAGGTCATACGGAAGCCGGGACAGACTTGGCAAAATTAGCGGGATTTGAACCTTCAGCGGTTATTGTAGAAATCATGAATGATGACGGAACCATGGCTCGAAGAAATGACCTGGAAATATTTGCTCAAAAACATGACTTAAAAATAGGCACGATTGCGGACTTAATACATTACAGAAACATTAGTGAGAAAAGTGTAGAGCTTATAGATAAAACTTCTGTTGCAACGGAAATGGGAGACTTCGATCTACACGCATACAGCGATACAATTACAGGTGACGTTCATTTAGCACTAGTTAAAGGAGAACTTTCTTCAGAAAAAGAAATAATTGTAAGAGTGCAGCAAACCAATGCCTTGCATGACATTATGGGAATTAATCAATTTGGCAGTAGGTGGTCTTTTTCGGATGCTATGAAAAAGATTAATGAAGAGGGAGAAGGTGTCCTGTTACTTTTGTCCAACAAAGAAACTTCAGGTGAGATTCTTAATAATATTAATTTCCTTAAGGGTAAAAAAAGAAAAGACAATTCAGAAACAACCGATAATAGAATAATTGGGGTGGGTGCCCAGATCCTCAGGGACCTGGATGTTAAGAAAATAAGGCTCTTAGGAGCCTCAGTTAAATATCCGCTCGCGGGATTTGATCTCGAAATAACTGAATTTATAAACTAATAAAATGAAAGGCATTACTGAATTTACTCCTTCACCTCTATCCATCAACTCAAATTATGGGATAGTTTATACGAGCTGGAATCAAGAAATCGTTAGTAGCCTTCTTGAAAATACCACAAAAGAACTTTTATCTTTAGGTGTGAATAAAAACAATATCTCTGTTATGGAGGTCCCAGGAGCTTTTGAAGTACCGCTGGCTTCTAAATCTCTAGCTTCGAAAGTCGATGCAGTTATAGCGCTTGGTGCCATCGTTAGGGGAGACACTCCTCATTTCGATTTTATTGCATCAAGTTGTGCCCAAGGGATAGTGCAAGCTTCACTAGAAAAAAATAAACCAATTATATTTGGAGTGCTTACCACCAACAATGTAGAGCAAGCATTAGAGAGATCTGACGCGAAGAGAGAAAATAAAGGCGCAGAATTTGCTCGCAGTGCAATGCAAATGATAGAAGCACTTTCTTCTTAAAATGACTCAGAAAACTTCCACCTCTCCTACTCGCTCTAGAGACAAAGTTCTTCAGAGTCTTTATGAAATAGAAGTTGGAGGTACAAGCCTAAAAGAAGTCTTAAAGGATCAATTCACAAAGAAAAATTACCCGCACTACAAGACTCTGCTAGAAGGAGTTATTGAGTCGCAAGAAAAGATTGATGAGCTCTTGGAAAATAATATGGACAGAGCTTTATCTGATTTAGATCCAATAGAAAGAAATGTATTAAGGCTCGCTGTCTATGAATTTCTTAATAATGACCTCGATAAACCCATTGTCATAAATGAAAGCGTTAGACTAACAAAGAAATATGGTGCAACAGAAGGTTATAAATACGTAAATGCATTGATTGATAAAATTGCTAAAGAGGTTTTTTAGGAACTTTAACAAAAATAGGTGAGGACCATGCTCTCTCCTCTATCATTCCCAAACAATCTCCAGCTTCTTGATCTTTTTCTTCTCCACAGAGATTAACAGCAATGCATTGGCCATCCTCACCGAAATCACATGAGAAGCCATTCGCGTTTATTGCCTGAGAAGGCTCCTGTATAACTCTTGCGTAATAGACAATCTCCCTGTTACTTCCTAAGAATTGTTCATCTTCAAACTCTACTTCACAACCTTCTTGCGAAGGTTCGCACTTAAAAGTCTTCCACGGATCTTCGATTAAAGGGTCTATTGGCTCTCCAGAATAAGACTGCGGTCTAATCCTTACTATTTCTATACTAGAAATAATTTTTCTAAGGTCACTTGGGTTAAAACATTCACCCTTACAAAGTTGAGAGATAACTTCACTTACTTTTGCATTGGTATTTAAATCACAACCAGGTTTTTGTATTTGAGAACCAATAGCTTTAACTCTAAAAATAGGATTATTCTTAAGATCAACTTCTGATCCCATAGGATGTATCAAGCCAGAATCGTGATTCATGAGATCGAACCAAAGCAGTATCCTGTCTCCACTTGTGGCATAGACTTCTCGAGTATCCATTGAATTCCATAAAGCCTCCCTGTTACGACCTTTTGAATGTGCTGCCACAAGGCCTCCCGTGTATAAAAAAGAAGAAATTCTTTCAACCTTTCTTGGCATACTAATTTGATCCTCAAATTTCTTTAAATCAAGTATTCTTGTTGAAGGCAATTGAGGTTCTTTTTTTGGTCCCATGCTCAATAATAAATTATTCTTTAAAGAATATTTTGAATCTGAATTTAAATATCGAAGAACCTCTTTATATCCAGTACCGGGCCTGGATTGATGGTTATCACTAGAGCCAATAAAACCAAAACGATAGCCTTGGGGCTCTTCATTTGTAAAATCCCTAATCGCTAAAGCGTATTGAGCTGACATTTGAGGTCTGTAATTAAATGCTGGTAAAAAGCAATCCAAGCATTGTCCTGAATCTAGCCATTCATTAGAATCTGAACCGGGAACTGTTAAAAGACCAAACGGATTTGAATTGACATGGTTTTTCCTAGCAGCTCGTGCTCGTTTATCGCATTCTTCTAAAGAGCCTGCAGAAACTCTGCATCTTTCTCTGATGATCTCTCCTGCCTGATAGCATTCTGGTGTAAAACCTGGTGATGGCTGTGGGCAAGACAAAATATCATCTTTAGAAGTGTTTAAGGTTCTCCAAGATCTATATTCTTCTGTATTGCCGTGCCCAGAATATAGTTCTATTAATTTTTGGTAATCGGAATTATGGTTCTTTTTATTTAGTTGTGTATCCCAAGCTGCTAAAGGAGGAGCTGTATTTCCCCAAGCAGTGCCATGAGGTATAACCATCGAGTCGTATCCCCAATCATCCAGCTTATTGAATAGTACTTCAGGGGTAATCGCCCGTTCAATACAATCATCCGGTAGGTCTCTTACCGGTTTATCAGAAGAGCATCTTTTTAAGTTCTCAGTTATCAGCTTTCGATGTCTGAAATTAAAATAATTTTGTCTGTTCTTAAAATCATACAAGCTAGCACTCAACATGTTGGATATAGGCATTTTTAAAAGACTCTCAAAGAATTTACCCTCAGCACCGATAGGTCTCAAAGGAATTGCATCATTTTCTATGCTTCTTAGGATTACATTTTTATGCCCATAATGGTTAGATTTATTAATACTTTTTTGGGTCCATTCCCAACCCAATAAAGGAATTATTGGTGGATTGTCAAAATCACTAGAAGTGGAAGCACAATTCTGGATAGAAGAGATCGTATCTTTCCATTCTCTTCTGGTGAGCCACTCAGCATGATCAGTGATAGCAAAAAAATCTAGATTAGAGCAAAATCTTGCAAAATTACATGCGTCAGATACCGGATGTACACCCTCTCCTTTAACTATAGGTAAATTGCCTAAAAAAGCATCCAATGAAAACGTTGAATGAACATGGAGATCTCCAAATAATATTTGCTTAACAGATTCATCCATTGAAGTATTAGTTCCTTTGTCTGATGTTATGTAAGAGCGTGCTTCCTGAAAATTTTTTCCAGCACCTTCATAGACTCCAAACCAATTGAAGTACATTCCTAAAGTTAAGAAAATTAATGGGGAAAAAAGAATTAACGAACCGTATGCAAAATACTTAATTAATTTAGGACTCATCCAAAACTAAGAAGATTCAGAATTAATAAGAAATAATTTTTTTAAGTCTTCTGATAGAACAAAGTAGTTCTTTCTCCTAACTTTATCGCTTAAAAGAGATACTCTAAAAATCTTTCCATCACGATAGCTTTCTTCTAAACGGATAACATCTCCTTTTCTTGCTTTATAGATGTCTCTAGCGTCTATTGCTGCATGGCTAACAAAATCTTGGATAGAAAAGTTAAAATCTCTTGCTGTCTTTAGACGAACTGCATCAGCCTTGTAATGGTATAAAGCTATCGCTGAAGATCTGTCGGATTGCAATTCAGAACCAATGGCATATTTTACTTCCTTAGAAAATAGAAGCAGGGGGGTGACTAGAAGTATTAAAAAAATTCTCTTCATTTTATAGCGGGTAATCTCTAATTATGGTGTCCTCTCGTTTAGGTCCTGTCGAAATCATAATAACAGGAACATTGCATATTTCTTCAATCTTCTTAATAAATGATTGAGCATTATTATTTAATTGATCAAATGATTGAGCTCCAGCAGTAGGCTCATTCCAGCCTGGTACTTCTGTATAAACCGGTTCAGCATCTTCCAAGATCATCGACTCTAGCATCTCTTCCATTGGAAGTACGCTATTGTAATCTGTGCAAATTTTTATGGTTTCAAGTCCGTCCAATACATCTATCTTAGTTAGACAAAGTCCATCTACACCGTTCAGCCTAACGGTGTGAGAAAGAAGGACAGCATCCAACCAACCACAACGCCTGGGTCTACCAGTTGTGGCGCCCACTTCCCCTCCTTTCTCAGCAAGATATATCCCCATATCATCAAATAGTTCCGTGGGAAATGGACCTTCACCCACTCTAGTTGTGTAAGCTTTTGCTATTCCTAAAGAATAATCTATGTCTGTAGGACTAATGCCGATACCCGGAGAAATTCCTCCTACCGAAGAGTTGCTAGAAGTAACGAATGGATAAGTTCCCAAACTAACATCAAGTAACGCTCCTTGTGCCCCTTCAAAAAGTATTTTTTTGTTGCTGTCTTGAAGATTCCTAACTTCATCTATAACGTTTCCTACATAAGGTTTTAATTTTTCAGCATGGATTAAATTTTCATCAAACAATTGATTCTTATCTATTTCACTTGCATTGTAAGAGTGCTTAAAAATTGAATTATAATATTCCAAAGCTTCATCCAATTTATCTGATAATTTAGATGGATTGTATAAATCAGACACTCTAACTGATCGTCTGCCCACTCGATCTTCATAAGCAGTACCTATTCCTCTTCCAGTTGTTCCTATTTTAGTAGAGGTCTTAGATTGCTCTCTTAATTGATCCAGTTTTATATGGTAAGGCTGTATAAGACTACAAGCAGAGCTTATAACTAGACGTCCTTCAATATTACCTATGACGTCTGCAGCATCTTCTATTTCTTCAAACAATGCATCCAAACTTACAACCACACCCCTTCCTAAGTAACATTTAATATCTTTGTGGCATATAGCAGAAGGCAACAAATGGAAAACTACTTTCTTACCCTCGACAATAAGTGTGTGGCCTGCGTTATGTCCACCTTGATATCTTATAGCGGCATCCAAATCTTTTGCCAAATGATCAACTACCTTGCCTTTTCCTTCATCACCCCATTGAAGACCTAAAAGAGAGATTGTATTTGTCATATTATTAAATATCCGTTTGAGTAAAACTTGCGACTGCTAAAAGGTCCAGATCAAAACCTACTGCTGGGCGTGGTTCATTATCTAATTTTCTTAAGCCGTCGTAACGTCCGCCCTTAGCTAAGCTGTAGCCAGCACTCTCAGTGTAAGCAGAGAAAACAACACCGTTGTGGTATCTAAAACCCTGGATTTCACCAAGGTCTAAATGTAGCTTTACTTCACTATCCAATTCTAAATTTGTAATTAGCTTATCAAGATAATCAAGGCATTCAATTACTTCCTCGCCTAAAATACTCAGCTCTTCTCTGGCTTCACTTATGATCTCTTTGCCTCCGTATAATTTACTCAATGCAATAACAATATTTTTACTTTCTAAATCTTTTTCATCTGCAAGGATGGAATTTATGTCAGAGACGGATTTTCTAGATAAGGCAGATTCTAAATCTTCAATCAGGAGATCTCCTCTATCTTTAAATTGAGCTAGAACAAGTGATACCAGGCCTGCATGCCCTAGACTGAGTGTTAAATTTTTAATTCCTAATGATTGTAAGCTTTCTATCATCAGACTGATGCTTTCTGCATCTGCATCAATGGAAGAATCACCAAAAATCTCAGCGCCGGCCTGAATAGTTGTTCTTGACCTTAAAACTTTAGAAACTTTACGTTTTACAACATCGCCTACATAACAAAGTTTAACCGTATCTTTCGATTCCATTCTGTAAGCATCTATTCTTGAAGCTTGTTCTGAAATATCTGGCCTCAAGGACAAATCTTTCCCCGTTAGATCATCCTGAAAAGTAAACGCATACTCTTTAAATTCATCATGAGCTTCTCCGCCAAGAGTCTCAGAAAGCTCAAGCAATGGGGGTATAATGAATTCATATCCCGAAGACACGTAAAGATCAATCAACTTTCTCCTGAGCTTCTCAACCTGAAGGGCTTTAGGTGGAAGTAGCTCATCAACGCCCTCTGGAAGGCTCCAGCGAATTTTAGAAGCCATTTATCCTTTCTTAGTCTTGTTTAGAATTATCTAAATACTTAAAGAAATCACTCTCTGGATTGATGAGTAAGATGTCTGACTTGCTGCTAAAAGTTGATTCATAAGCTTTCAAACTTCTGGTGAAATCGTAAAACTCTGGATCTTTTGAATATGCTGAAGCATAAGTTGAAGTTGAGGTTGCATCACCATTACCTTTTGTTTCTTCTGCTTCCCTATAGGCATCGGCTAAAATAATTGTTTTATCTTTATCTGCCGTAGCTCTAATTCTTTCAGCAACTTCGTTACCTTGTGCTCTCAGCTCTTTGGCTAGTCGCTCTCTTTCTGTTCTCATTCTGTTATATACAGATTCACTAACTTCCGGAGGTAAATCAATTTTCTTTACTCTTAGATCTATTACTTCAATACCAAGCTCATTTATTGCTATTAAATTTAGTTGGGTAGCTAATTTATCCATCAGTTCATCTCGTTGTCCAGATACCACTTCTTTAACAGTACGACTTCCAAATTCATTTCTTAAACCTGCGTCAACTCTTTGAATTAATAAACGTTTAAGTCTTTCTTCATCTCCACCGGTAGTAGTGAAATATTTTGCAACGTCACTCACTCTCCATTTAACAAAAGAATCTACCGTCAGAGCTTTCTTTTCGGAAGTCAGGTAGCTTTGAGGAGCAGCATCCAACGTAAGTATTCTTGCATCGAACTTTCTTACTGTATTTACTATAGGCAGCTTAAAGTGCAGACCAGGTTGAACATCTAATTCAACAATTTCTCCAAAACGAAGTTTTACCGCTCTTTCTGTTTCACTTACAACATAAAGTGACTGGGTTAAGATAATTACTGACAATACTAGTATTGCCGAAAAAATAATATTCATTGTTTTCATTAATTATTCTCCTGTCTGTTTCTGCGTCTAATTTCTTCAATGACATTATCAGTAAGCGCCCTTATAGAGTTAGAAGAACTTGATGAATTTGATATATTTATATTATCAGAACCTCGAGAAGCTTCAGCTATCTTATCAAGAGGTAAATAAAGAATATTATTTCCACCTTCAACATCGATCATTACTTTCGTACTGTTAGACATAACTGATTGAATTGCATCTAAATACAGCCTATTTCTTGTTACATCCGGTGCTTTCTTATATTCGGCCAACAGGAGATTAAATCTCGCTGCATCACCTTCTGCTTCAGCAATCACCTGCTCTCTGTAGGCTTGAGCATCTTGTAACATCCTTTGCGCTTCGCCCCTTGCCTCAGGGACTAAACCATTGGCGTAAGTTTCTGCTTCATTCCTAGCCCTCACTTCGTCCTCTCTCGCTTTAATTACGTCATCAAAAGCAGCTTGAACTTGATTAGGTGGAGACGAATCTTCAATGTTAACAATGAGTACTTGGAGTCCCGTTTGATACTTATTTAAGTAATTTTGTAACCGAGCTCTTACGTCTTGAGCTATCAGTTCTCTACCTGTAGTCAAGGCATCATCCATAATGGCACTTCCTACAACATGCCTTAAAGCACTTTCAGTTGCCTGAGCTAAACTTGCATCAGCATCAGAAATCTCTAGCACGTATTTTTTAGGATCTTCTATTTGGTATTGAACGGACACTGTAACATCAACTATATTCTCATCTTTAGTGAGCATTAGGGCCGTATGGCCGTGTTGCTTTACTCTCACCACATCAACAATTGTCCATTTATCAATGATAGGAGGATTCCAATGCAGACCTGGTCCTTTTATTTCATCAAATACACCAAGCCTGAGGATAACTGCTCGCTCTGCTTGTTCAACTTGATAAATACCTAAACCAGACCAAGCCAGTAAGATAACCGCTAAGGAAGTAAAAAAATTCTTCTTAGTAAATCCACCAGAACCTTTTTTACCTGAGCCACCTCCAAAGATAGAGTTAACTCTTGCTTTTAATTGTTTTACTGCCTCATCTATATCAGGAGGACCGTCGTTTCTGCCCCAAGGGTCTTTATTGTCATTTCCATTCCAAGACATTTATATTGCTTCCTTTATTATTATTTCTTTATCTAGCACTTCAAAACCTTCTATCTTTTCTAGTTCTGAAAGCTCATCACCGCCTATTTGTATTGATAATTGTATCAGACCTGAGTTATTAGTTGTCTCTTCAATTACACTTCCTGAAGAATAAAGTTCCGATCTTAAGTCTCCAAGAGAAGGTTCAAGCGTTACCCGTCCCTTAAATAAACCGCCTCTAAGGAAAATATTAATTGAATGTATCAATTCTTCTAGACCCTCCCTATTCTCAGCAGAAACCCAGACATCTCCTGCTTCTGGTTTTGAAAGGCTTCTGTAATCAATTATTCCCGCCTTATCACTCTTATTGTTTACTCTTAATATTGGGATATGGGATAAATTTAAATCAGATAATAGATCAGTCACTTGGTCCGTCTTGAAACGAAAATCTTCATCTGAGATGTCGACCACATGAACAAGCAAATCTGCTGATCTTAATTCATCTAAAGTTGCTTTAAATGATTCTACTAATTGAGTTGGGAGATTAGATATAAATCCGACCGTATCAGAAAATAAAATAGGCCCAAGTGATGGGATTGCATTCTTTCTGGTCACGGAATCCAAAGTAGCAAATGGTTTATCAGCTGCGTATTGAGAATTCTCTGTCAGAGCATTGAATAACGTTGTCTTCCCTGCATTTGTATAACCAACAAGAGCGGCCAATTTATTTCTGCTTTTTTTTCTAGAGTATCGATTAACTTCTTTTTGCTTATGGGTTTTGTCGAGTCGCTTTTTTATTGTTTTAATTCTCTGCCCTACTAACCTCCTATCAGTCTCTAACTGAGTTTCTCCAGGTCCTCTAAGACCAATACCACCCTTTTGTCGTTCTAAATGACTCCAACCTCTCACTAATCTCGTTGATAAGTGAGTAAGCTGAGCTAACTCCACTTGAAGCTTTCCAACATGGCTAGACGCTCTTGTAGCAAAAATATCTAAAATTAAGCCAGTCCTGTCTAAAACCCGTGCCCCAAAAAACGTTTCTAAATTTCGCTCTTGTGATGGAGAAAGCTCGTGATTAATTATTACCAGTTCAGCACACAGTTCCTTAACTAAATCTCTAACCTCCTCGGCTTTGCCTTTCCTTAGGAATAGGCTTGAGTTGGGACTATCAAGCTTTCCCGTAACATTGGCAACAATGCTTGCACCGGACGAGAGTGATAATTCTTGAAACTCATTTACGGCATTAAGAGGAGAGTTAATTTTATTGAAATCGTAGAATTCAACATGAACTAGTACCGCCTTTTGCTGGCTTTCATGAGTACTATAACTCATTAGATATCTTATCTAGAATTTCTTGAGACATGTCTTTCGATGATTCACTCAACCATATCAGATTCTTCCAACTTCTTAACCATGTCATTTGTCTTTTCGCTAATTGCCTTGTTGCCGTTATGCCCTTGAAGATCATTTCATCATAACTAATACTTCCTTCCAAAAATTCACAAACTTGTCTATAGCCTACACTTCTCATAGATGAGACGTTGGTGTCCATTTTTTTAATCTTGAGAATAGATTCAACTTCACTAACAAAACCTGCTTCTAGCATGGATAGAAATCTAGAGGCGACATTTTCTCTGTGCAACTCTCTATCTTCTGTTTGGATAGCAAACTGAAATATTTTAAAGTTCAAGAGTTTTGGATTCGCCTCTTTTTTATTTTCTTTATGCCAATCAGTCAGGGTTTTAAAAGAAGACTCATAAACTTCTAAAGCTCTTTGTATTCTTTGAGTGTCATTAGGATGTATTCTTCTTGCGGACTCTGGGTCTATATCAACTAGCTTTCTATGCATTTCTTCCCAGCCAAGCAACTCGGCTTGTTGGGTTATTTTCTTTCTAATAGAAGGATCAGTTTCTGGCATATTAGACAGTCCAAGAAATAAAGATTGAAAATAAAGCATTGTTCCACCTACTAACAAAGGGAGTTTATTTTGTTCAGAGGCAGCACAAATTTCATTCAATGCCTCTTCTCTGAACAATGCAGACGAATAGGACTGATAAGGCTCTATTTTATTTACTAATTTATGGGGGTATTTTTTAAGCAATTCTTTAGAAGGCTTGCCGCTGCCAATATCTAAGTTCTTGTAGATTTGAACAGAATCTACACTAATTATTTCAATATCTAATTTATCGTATAGATCAAAAGCCAAGCTGGTTTTACCAATTCCTGTTGGCCCCATTATTGTTACAAGGGGTAAAGTTTCTTTCAAGAAAATAGACTACTTTATTTGTTCAAAAGCACATTATCCTCGAATAAAGGGTTTGTTATAAATATTTCTTTAAACCAAGTTTAGAGTGCGTCTTCGTTTAACTCGCCTGTTCTTATTCTCACAACTTGTTCTAAAGATGAAACAAAAACCTTACCATCTCCTATCTTGCCTGTATTTGAGATGCTAATTATGGCATCTATGACGGCTTCAGCACTTTCATCACTTACAGCAACTTCAATCTTTGTCTTAGGTAAAAAATCAACAACGTATTCTGACCCTCTATATAATTCTGTATGGCCTTTTTGTCTTCCAAATCCCTTTACATCTGTAATTGTTAAACCGGTTACTCCTACTTCAGATAAAGCTTCTCTAACTTCGTCTAGTTTGTAAGGCTTAATTATTGCTGTTATTAATTTCATAAAAACTCCTACTTAATTATTAATACTATTTAATTTTTATTAAAAAATCTAAATAACTTATTATTATCTTTTTATTAGCTTAAATCGTAACTTCTTTCTTCATGTTCTGTTACGTCTAAACCTTCATACTCTTCTTCTTCACTCACCCTTAGATCTGTAACAAGGCCTACAACCTTTAATATTACCCAAGAAGCAACAGCGGTCCATAGCCCTATTACAACTATGCCTTTTATCTGAACAAAGAACTGTTCCATTGGAACCCATCCTTCTCCGGCACTTGAACCAAGGAAGCCCCCTTGAACTCCTAAAAAGCTAACCATTATTATTCCGATCATTCCTCCAACTCCGTGTACAGGAAATACATCCAGAGAATCGTCAATACCAAAAACTCCCTTAACAGCTTGAGTGGCATAAAAACATATTATTCCAGCCATTAAACCTATCAATAAAGCCCCTTCAGGCCCAACACTCCCAGCTGCAGGAGTGATAGTTGCTAAACCTGCTACCATACCCGTAGCAATGCCTATAACAGTTGGCTTGCCTTGTTTTATCCATTCAATAGCCATCCAGGTTAAGGCTGCTGTTGCAGCGCTAATATGAGTAACAAGCATCGCCATGCCTGCAAGTCCATCTGCAGCCCAAGAACTTCCTGCATTGAAACCAAACCATCCCACCCATAACATAGCAGCACCAGTAACCACCATTGTTCTGTTATGAGGAGGCATTGGAGTTGAAGGGAATCCCTTTCTGGGGCCAAGTACCATTGCAATAACTAGAGCACCGACACCACAAGTTAAATGTACAACTAAACCTCCTGCAAAATCTTTTACATCTGCAAGATATCCTCCTCCCCAAATCATATGGCAAGCCGGTATATAAACTGCTGTAAACCATAGTAAAGAGAAAAGACACATTGCACCAAACTTCATTCTTTCAGCAAATGCTCCTACAACTAATGCTGGCGTAATAATTGCAAAAGTCATTTGAAATATAGCAAATAAGGAATGAGGCATTGTTGTACCCGGAGCCAATGTGTCTCTGCCTATTCCAGATAAGAAAAAGAGACTTGTACCGCCTATGAAAGCATTGCCTTCTGTAAACGCCAGGCTATAGCCGTAAACCACCCAAGCTACTGAAACTATGCAAGCTATTGCAAAACATTGCATGAGGACTGAAACAGCATTTTTACTCCTTACCAGCCCCGCATAAAAAAGGGAGAGTCCAGGTAAAGTCATAAAAAGAACTAGTGCCGTGGAAGTTAGAATCCAAGCAGTATCACCTGAATTTAAAGTATCAGCAGTTGCAGAAAGAGATAATAGAGAGATTGCAGTACCTGTTAATATTTTTTTGATCATCGAAATTCCTCTTAATTTTGTCTTAAAAACTTTATTACAACTAAATATATGCAAGAATTGTGCCAAAATAGATTTATCTAAAAGCCTCTTTAAGATTAAGCTTTAATATTCATTAATAAAAATAGATGCACTGGTCTAGTGCAATATCATTAGTTACGCACCAATAACAATCTTGGACAGTTGTTAGAAAGCAGGTTCTTTTATAAGATTTTATTTAAAGCGGGTATTAATTTAGATCTTATCTTTTCAAGCGAGCCCCTATTCTTTAAAAAAACTTCCTTTGAAGCTTCTCCTGATTCTTCCTTTCGCCCTTCTTGTTCAATAAAATTAATGAAAGTCTTAATTAGTTCATTGCTGGAATTAACGATGGTTAAGCCACCTGCATTTTCTAACTCAGTAGCAACCTCTTGAAAATTTCTTAAACTCGGTCCTGATGTTATTGGCAGGCCTATTGCTGCTGGCTCTAATAGGTTTTGTCCTCCATGGTCAATTAAACTTCCCCCAACAAATGCTACGTCAGCTACTGAATAAAGAAAATCTAACTCTCCCATGGTGTCCCCTAGCAATACTTGGGTATCTTTTGTTACATCTTCTCTTTTTGAGCGTTGAGCCACTGAAAATCCTTCCTCTTTAATAAGATTTAGTATTTTCTTAAATCTCTCAGGGTGGCGAGGCACCAGAATAAGCAGAGCATCACTGAGCACTTCATTAATGCCATGGAAGGCTTCTAAAATAATTTTTTCTTCCGACTCGTGGGTGCTGGCTGCAATCAAAACCGGTCTTTGTTTGCCCTCTATGGACCAGTCAGTCTTAATTGTACTCACAATGCTGTCTATTTCTTCAGGTACATCTTGATCAAATTTAAGGTTACCGCATAACGAAATATTTATACCCTTAGATAATTCCTCAAATCTTAGAAGATCAGATTGAAACTGAGCTAAAATTAAATCTATGCCCTCAATGGTTGACGCAACCAGAGGTTTAACAAGCGATTGGCTGTATTTATTCTTAGATTTTTCAGACAAACGTGCATTTACTAAAGCCGTAAAGATTCCTCTATTTTTGCAATGTGTTATTAAATTTGGCCAAATTTCTGTTTCTAAAATAATCAAGGCTCTAGGGTTCCAAGTACCCAAGAATTTACCTAAACATAAAGGCAAGTCAACCGGCATATATTGATGCATTACCTTTGAGCCCATTTTATCCAATAGAATTGCTGAACCTGTGGGAGTTGTAGTTGTGACAATGTATTCAGAGTTAGGAAAGTCTGAGATTAATGCTCTCAAAAGCGGTATGGATGCATTTACTTCACCGACAGATACGGCATGTACCCAAATGACAGGTAAATCTCCTGAAGGACTTGAATTGGTAAACCCCAGACGTTCGTTCCATCTGTAAAGATAGTCTTTGTTTGATAGACCACGCCAGAATAGCCGCAAAAAATAGAGTGGACTAAGTAAATAAAACAGGGCCGTATAGATCAATCTCGGCATGTGCCTATGCTAACATATGAGAATCAGAACCATCGACCAAATTATTAATAGAAATATATGATTATTGTT
>Ga0315327_10000985_pt1 | contig 14567 bp, 8 predicted proteins | sample M110032315metaG_FD_203460 | JGI IMG/M metagenome (GOLD analysis project Ga0315327, IMG submission 203460) | Ammonia-oxidizing marine archaeal communities from Monterey Bay, California, United States - M1 100m 32315 | ecosystem: Environmental > Aquatic > Marine > Coastal | place: USA: California... | reverse complement strand
TCGACACATTATAGTGACTGAGAAACAAGTCTCAAGAATTTACGCCTTCTTATCCGACGAAAGGCACTCCTCCATGGCATACAGCAATTTTCCGGAATTGCGCGAAGCCACAGATTCTCGATCCACCCAGGCGCGCCCTTCTTCCCTTAGACGTTCGGAAAAAGCGTCCTCATGTTGGATGCGCTGACACTCAGAAACCCATGCTCCTGGATCATTAACGTCTCTCAGAATTCCGGACACATCATCCTCAATCGCTTCAACTACTCCGGAAATAGGCGACGCAACCACGACAACTCCTGCCGCCATTGCCTCAGGAATAACGTTCGGTAGCCCGTCTCGATCCCCGGTACTGCCAATCACACCCGTATGAAAAAGGATATCAGCCCAGGCCAATTCCTTCATAGTTTCTGCTTGAGACAAACGACCCTTCAAAAAGACTTGATCGTCCAACCCTCTTTTGCACAACTCCTCTTCAATTTCATTGCGCAACTCTCCCTCTCCAATAATCCGGGCCTCAAAAGCAACTCCCGCATCACGCAATGCCGCATAAATTTCTATTTGATAAGGGAATCCCTTTTTCTCGACCAACCGCGCAACGCAAATTATCCGAAGCACCTCTCTCTCGCTTCGTAATAACTTGAACTCCGGAAACTGATTCATACCGCGACGAATCAATTTCAACTTCTTCTCCGGCACGAAATCCACAAGACGTGAATACGCCGATTCAGTCGAAGTATGAACAAGAATAGCCTCGCGTGTTTTCGTTCGTAAAAGCCAATCCCCTCCTCGATCAAAGACGTCGTACGCATGCGCCCCCACCGAAAACGGCAAACCGACCAGCAAAGACGTCACCCAGCCAAACGAAGCTGGATCGGCAGACCAGACGCAATGAACGAGATCGGGGTTCATCGATCGTATTTGCGGTTCCCTGACAACAGCAACGCCCATTCCCAGCATGTTCGCCCAAAAGCTCAATCCAGTCGGCGGACGATGCGTAAACAATTCTTTGAACCATTTCCTGAAAACCGGAAAACGCATCAGAACAATTAAAGGAAGACGCCAAATCAAAGCCAGTAATTCCCACTTCGAGAAACGATCGATTTCTAATCCATCGAATTCGGCATCCCCACGATGCAGCGACATAATAGTCAGCTCCACTCCCAAATCGCGCAACGCATGCACCTCTCGCTGCAGAAAGGTTTCCGAGTACACCGGAAACGTTGTCGTCACATAAAGGATACGCATCCGAACATTGCCAGCTATTCGCCGACGACCTTCAAAACCGGACGCTTTTCTTCAGGCAACGCTTCATGGGCAAGATCCACCAAATCGTAGATCACTCTCGATGGAGCATCTTGAAATCTCATAGTGCGAAACCGACGTCTCAATTCCTTGAAACGCTCGGGATAGCGACTCAAATTCATGAGAAGCATTTCAAAATCATTGCTGTTAGATATCTTCACCGCCGCATCGTCTTGCATGAAGTACTTCACTGTCAGTTTCTCCTGAGGCATGACTCCACCGATTCCGTTGAAAACGATCGGGCATTCGAAGTGCAGCGCTTCCGAACAAGTCGTCGTTCCCCCACGAGTCACTACCATGTGGCTTATTTGTAGAAATAAATGCATTTCGTTGCAATAACCTTCGACGTGGCACGATAGCTCCGGATTATTCCGCTGCCATTGACGCACTTTCATGAAGGCTTCTTGATTCCGACCGCAGACAACCAAGACCTGATAGGTTTCAGAGTACTTCTTGATCGCCGGCAGCAACGCCATATGGTTATTCGCTCCCGTTCCTCCTGTTGCCAAAAATATAATTTTCCGATCGGGCCTCAAACCAAGACGCTCCGTAATAAACCGGTGACGCTCGTAGGCCGACAATTTCTCCTCGTAAATCCGGGGTATCAAGAAATGCCCGCGCACGATGATCTTCTCCGAATTCAGCTTAAAGCGGGAAATCGCAAAATCCTTAGCCGTTTCAGTTCGCGAAAGATAGAGATCTACACTCGGCTCTACCCAATTGCGACTGTAACCATAACCTCCCGAAAACTCCGAACAATAAGTTGCGCAGCGAACATTCTCTTTCCCAAGAATTTCCCGAGCTACTTGAAAATAGCCGCGATTCAAGCAATCATGAACGCTGAAAACCAAATGAGGCTTAAAATTCTCAATGACTTCCGAGTAATACTTACGCCCCAAAGTAACCTTCGAACGATTCAAATAACTCAAGCCTTCTACAAAAACATGGTAAGGATGATGAAACCACGGAGCGTGCTTTTGAATGAAATTGTAGAAATTGACCCCCAATCGATTTAGCCGAGACGAGTCTTCAAGCATGCTCTCTACGCGTACTTCCACTTCCCACCCGTAGAGTTTGCGTACCCACCTGCGGAAGGCAATCGCTCGAGCGTCATGGCCACCACCGGTACTTGATGTTAATACTAGAATTCTAACTCCAGACAATGTGCTTACTCTCTTTTTCACCCCAAAACAGTATGTACCTTAAAACCAAAAAAATCGCTGAAAAACGCGAGGTCAAAATAATTAGTAACGGAATGGTTGCACTAGCGCTACTGCTAACAATTCCTCAAATGCCGTCCTTATTAGGCTAACGTGTGAATGTATGTTCCGTTTTCCGGTACGACCAGGGCTTTTATTCGCAGTCACCCCCCAACTCAATCATCTGCCGATTTCAACCATTCGACAGTCCGATTCATCCCTTCCTCGAATGAAACACGACTCTCGTAACCCAATTCGACCTTCGCTTTTCGGTTGTCGTATTGTTGATCTCTGGAAAACAAGTACACCGCATGCCTCGTCAGCGGCGGCCGAGTTGAAATGTTCAGCGCTCTCCAAAGAGCCTCAAATAAATATCCGCACTTAAGGGCAATACTTTCGGAAAGATTTAGAAACGGTCGTTTCGTCCCCGTTCGGTCAGCCAACGTATTCGCAAAACCAAACCACGAAACGACCTCGTCATCAGTAATGTCATACGCCTTTCCCGCCGTATCATGCGAATCAGCGGCTGCAATCGCAGCATCAACCAGATTATCGACATACACTAGTCCCGCAGGCGACTCGCCTCGATTGACCAACAACATAGTCCGAGATTTCAAGTGATCGTAGATTTCCTTAACGATGCTCATTGAATGGGGACCGTAAATCGTCGCCGGCCTTAGAATCGTGACTGGAAAGCCAACATCCCGATAAGCTCTCCACAAAACTGCTTCTCCTTCGATTTTCGATTCATTGTACGGCAGCCCAACTTTCTTAAGTTCGCGTGATTCGTCTCCGGGAAACATCGGGTACCCGTAAACATCCGTCGAACTCACATGAAGAAAGCAGTTAAACCCTTCGCTCTCCTTCGCTATCTCCACCAAGTTTTCGATTGCTAAAACGTTTGCTCTCCAAAACGCACGTTCATCGCCCCAATCCGAACTCATAGCCGCGCAGTGGAATACCGTTTTTACATTCCTCATACATTCGCGAAGAGAATTCAGGTCCTCCAATTCTCCATAGCAGAATTGAATCGAGCCATCCTTATTCAGCCTGGAAACATCGCTAGAACGCCTTGCGAGGACCCGTACCTTCCGACCGTCATCCGCCAATCGATTAGCCAAATACCCGCCCAAAAAGCCACTTGCGCCAGTTACTAATATTTCACTAGCGATCATCGTTCGAAGCAATGGGACTAAACGCTTTCCGCCAGCAATTCGCGTGCGTGCGACAAAGCGCTTTCCGCCGATCGATCTCCCAACATTCGAGCGAGTTCAATCACGCGGGCATCTGCGTTTGCACCCAGTTTTCCGATACTCACCAGGGCTCGATCGCCGCTTTGATCTTTTTCCACGACAAAGTGATTGTCCCCAAGAGATGCAACCTGAGGCAAATGAGTAATGCAAATCACTTGATGGGATCGGCCAATGCCATGCAGGCGATCGCCGACTATCCGGCCAATTTCCCCGCCGACATTAGCGTCTACTTCGTCGAACACCAAAACTGGGACTTCATCAACATCTGCTAAAATCGTCTTCAGAGCCAGCATCACCCGAGCAAGCTCTCCACTTGAAGCCACCTTGCTCAATGGCCTCAACGGCTCCCCAACATTCGGCGAAAATTGCAACTCAGGCAAAGCATCCCCGTATGGTTTCAAACCCGACTGAGCGATCATCTCAAGCCCGCACTTCCCTTTCTTGAAACCCAGTTCCAACAAAACCGCTTCCGCCTTGCGGGCCAAGGCCTCCCCGGCCTTCTTGCGCTTGCCTGTCAACTTGGCCGCCTTGGCCTTCAATTTCCGTTCCTGATCGTCAGCCTTTTCGTTCAGCCGATTCAGCGAACCCTCGATGTCGCCTTGATCCTCGATTTTCCGAGCCATCTCGTCTTGAGCCTTCAATACATCCCCGACTTCACGGCCATACTTACGCCGGGCTTCCTGCCAAGTAGCCATTCGCTCTTGCACCTCGACCGCAAACTCCGGCTCGAAATTCAAAGAAGCGCCGATCGTTTCATACTCCGCTCCCAATTCTTGGATTTCCAGAATCACGCTCTCCAAACGACTCGCCAATTCGCTCAAGGAAGGATCCATCCCAGCCGCCTCGTTAGCCGCTCGGGTCATTTGACTCAAAATCAAAATCGCCCCATCATCGCCGGTCAACCCGTTCGACAACTCATTCGACAGTTCAAGTAGATCTTGACTGCTTGCCACGCGATTGAAATCAGTTTCCAGCTGCTCAACCGACTCGTTCGATAATTCCAGCGAATCGATCCGTGCGATCTGAACCTTCAGGAATTCTATTTGATCCGCGTCCAACTGCGTTTCATTTCGCAAGCGATCAATCTCTCCCAGCGTTTCCTTCCAAGCCCGATAATCGCCTTCAAAGGCTAACGCCTCGCAACCGAGCTTGGCATACAAGTCAATCATCTCCAACTGATGCTCGCTGCGCAGCAATCGCTGAGGCTCGCCAGGACCGTGAAAATCAATCCAACACCCGCCCAAAGCCTGTAAGTTCGCCAAAGTAGCCAGACTGCCATTGATCGAAATCCGTGATGGTTTGGAAAGGTGCAAACTGCGCTTCAACAACAACGCCCCTTCCTCGCAAAGCGGCAAACCCAACTCCTGTAAAACTGTATCGATCTCCCCTTGATTCTCGAAATACAATGCCGCTTCCACTTCGCAACAATCCGTTCCGCCGCGAATAATCGTCTTATCCGAACGCGCCCCCGAAAGTAGGCTCAAGGCTCCCAGAAGGACGCTCTTTCCAGCGCCTGTTTCACCGGTGACAACAGTAAAGCCCGGGTCGAATTCGATGGAAGCCCGTTCCAACAAAGCCAGATTCGCGATATTCAAATATTGAAGCATAAGAGGATCAAAAGACAACCACAGTTAAGGCAAGTTTGTGCGACAAAGAAAACGAAAATTGTTCTTGCTCCGAATATATGTCTTCCGCAACTTCTCCGCTCTCGCTAAAACTACGCTCAAACGGCGTATCAGGCGACCCTCGGGGGGATTAGCTCAGTTGGTTAGAGCGCTTGCTTGACATGCAAGAGGTCGGCGGTTCGAATCCGCCATCTCCCACCATTTTTGACGAAGTATTGAATTGAAATGCTACCGAAAATTGCCATCGAAACGGGGAAGTCTCCAACAGCGGATTTGAACCGCCGAAGCGGTTCGATGAAGCTAGCAGCACGAGCGAAGGTGAAGCACTGAGGGCAAATCCCCGATAGGCGAAGCGAGGAGTCAATCCGCCAATATTCGACCGAAACTCCCAACCGTCTTCCCTTATACTACGCCAAGATATCGCGTATCACCGTTGCTTTCTCAACTCCCGTAAGCCGCTGATCCAATCCTTGGAACGGGAATATCAATTTATTGTGATCGATTCCTAGTTGATGAAACATAGTCGCATGCAGGTCTCGCACATGAACCGGGTCTTGAACGACATTGTAGCAAAAGTCATCGGTTTGTCCATAGCTCATACCTCCTTTGATACCGCCTCCTGCCATCCAGGTCGTAAAGCAGCGCGGGTGATGATCGCGTCCATAATTCTCGCGATCGCCCACATCCATATTCTGGGCATAGGTCGTTCGGCCAAATTCACCCGCGAAGACCACCAAGGTATCATCTAGCAAGCCTCGTTGCTTCAAATCCGTCAGCAATCCCGAAATCGGCTGATCCACATCGTTGGCCTGGCCTCTCAAATTCGCCGGCAAACGGGTGTGGTGATCCCAGCCTCGGTGAAAAAGCTGAATGAATCGAACATCCCGTTCAGCCATACGACGGGCGAGCAAACAATTGCGGGCAAAAGAGCCCGACTTGCCCACTCCCGGACCATACATATCTAGCGTGGTCTGGCTTTCTTGTTTTAAATCGGTAAGCTCTGGAACGGATGTCTGCATCCGAAAAGCCATCTCTTGCTGGGCTATTGAGGTGCCGATCTCCGGATCGCCCGTTATCGTTTCTTGCTCGGCATTCACCTTCGCCACGAAGTCCAACATCTTATGGCGAGCTTTCCGATCCACCCCTTTGGGATTCGAAAGGAAGAGCACGGGGTCGCCGACCGATTGAAATGCTATACCTTGATGCCTCCCAGGCAAATAGCCCGTGCCCCAGAGTCTACTGTATAAAGCCTGAACATTCACCTTGCCCGACCAAAAGGCCGAACTCAGCACCACGAAATCCGGAAGATCCTTATTCATCGAACCTAGTCCATAACTGAGCCAAGAACCCATACTCGCCTTGCCCGGCATTTCAGAACCGGTGCAAAAAAACGTTTTAGCAGGGTCATGGTTAATCGCCTCTGTATGCGTCGACTTGATCATACAAATGTCGTCCGCATGTTTCGACAAATTCGGCAGCAACTCGCTCATCACCAATCCACTCTGACCTTGCGGAGCAAACTTAAAAATCGAAGCGCAGATCTCCTGCTTCTTACCGCGCGTCATAGTCGTAACGCGCTGTCCTTGACTAATCGATTTCGGCAATGCCTGGCCATGCAGTTTTTCCAAACCGGGCTTGTAATCAAACAAGTCCAACTGACTCGGAGCGCCCGCCATGAACAAAAAGATGACGCGCTTCGCTTTGGCTGGGAAATGCAAGCCTGGCTGCGTCGATGCAATCAACGGATTCATAGAACCCGTCAATGCGGCCGTACCCAGGCCAATAGACGCGTTCTTGATAAATTGTCGACGATTGAGGACGTCGCAGAATGGTTGAAATGATTTCATACTCATCTTCTTACTTTCGCGAGTTCCAGGTTTAAAAGGCTATGGGTCATCATCGTCCAGGCCGCTACCTGAACGCGTCGATCAATTCGGTCCGAGCCCAATTCAGAAGTGAGCGATTCGGTCAAGTCATGGTCGCTCGAATACAATTCTTCGAAATCCGCTAATGCAGATTTCATCAATTCGATGCGTTTCGAATCCGGCTCGTGAGAAGTGATCGTTTCGTATGCCAAGCTTAAACCCGTTCCCACATCTCGAGTCTCTTCCAAGATCGCCTTGGCCATTGTCTTTGCAGCTTTGAAATACTCTTCCTCATTCATCAATAGCAACGCTTGCAAGGGCGTATTCGTTCGTTCGCGACGTGACACGCAAAACTCGCGCGAAGGCGCGTTCATAATTGTCATCTGAGGAGGCGGCATCCCGCGACGCCAATACGTATAGAGACTGCGCCTAAAAACATTATCATCCTTATCCGCAACGTAAGTAAAAGGGGCATCCATACTCACCATTTCCCAAAGCCCAGGCGGCTGTGGCGGTTTGACGCTTTTGCCAAACATCTTCATATTCAACTGACCACTAACAGCCAAAACCTGATCGCGAATCATCTCCGCATCCATCCGATAGCGAGAACCGCGCGCGAGCAATCGATTCTCAGGATCTTCCTCGAATTCTTCCCGACTCGCATCCGAGCTTTGTCGATATGTATTCGATGTCACCATGCTACGGAGTAGACCTTTAACGTCCCAGCCTGAATCCATAAACGAAAGCGCAAGATCATCCAATAGCTGAGCATTGCTAGGCCATTCTCCCTGAGCACCGAAATCCTCGGACGTCTTAACGATCCCCACACCGAAAAGCTGTTGCCAAAACCGATTAACCGTTACGCGAGCGGTAAGCGGATGATTGGGAGCGACAAGCCACTCAGCTAAATCCATACGCGAATACGAGCCCTCAATTTTTCTCATTAGAGGCAGAAACGATGGCACATTCCGTTCGACGATTTCTCCAGGAGCATCGTAAGCGCCTCCGACCAAAACGGCAGCCTGACGGGGCGGATTCAATTCGCTCATAATCATCGCCGCCGGAACCCCCTCCCAAAATGCTACGCGTTCCTTTTCCGAGGCCTCTGTCCGATCGAGGATCTCGTGAGCTTCCCGCGTACGAACCTTAGTCGTCCAATCATTTCGCTTCGCGAGCTCCTTGATCACTTGAGCAGTTCCCCATTGAGAGTCCGATTGAGCTTTTGCCTGCCATTGCGAATTGGATACAAACGTAGATGTTTCATTCCCAATTCGATATTCGAGAATAAAAGCAAACCCTGCTTTGCCTGAAGCTTTCGCAATAATCTCATTGTCTCCGGTTTTTAGGAGACTTGTCGCCTCGGCAACGATTCCTTTATTTTCCGAGCGGGCTTTTCCAAAAGCGACGCCATTGATCTCAACTTCCGCATTCGACACTCCAACGTACCGAACCATCGCAACATCAGGAATTTCATCCAACGGCAGCGTTACTCGCAATTCCACAGACTTGGAATTCAATTCAGCATCATTCCAAATCCACGGAACTGATACCTTCTCATTGATATCGCCCCATTTTTCATTCAATCGCTGACGACGCGTCACGGACTCCAACTCGAGATCCAAACGCTGCTTTGCCGCCTCGAAACTGGCGATTTGCTGATCTTGTTTCGGAGTAGTGAGATTGATAAAAGGCGGCTGCATTCCTCGTTCCGGCCGCCGCACGGTCTCCGCTCCACCGCTGAAATTATTGAAGAACGCGTAGAGCTGATAAAAATCCTTCTGCTTAATAGGGTCGTATTTGTGATCGTGGCACTGAGCGCATTGAACTGTCAGTCCAAGAAACGCCGTTCCGAACGCCTCGATCCGATCGAGAACATTCTTGTGCAAGCTTTCTTCCGGCAAGGCCGTTCCCTTGTCGATGATCATATGCAAACGATTAAACCCAGAAGCGATCAACTGGTCGAATGTCGGCTCATCGTAGAGATCTCCCGCCAACTGGTAGCGAATAAAATCATCGAACGGCAGGTTTTCATTAAACGATCGAATAAGCCAATCGCGGTAGGTGGAGAAGTCCCGATGGAAATCCTTGTGCATGCCATTCGTATCGCCGAGCCGAACTAGATCCGCCCAATAGCGAGCCATGTGTTCGCCGTACGCGTCTTCGCTTAGGAGGCGGTCCACGAGGTTCTCATACGCCTTCGAGCTTTTGTCGGCGAGGAATGTTTCGATTTCATCTAGACTTGGAGGGAGCCCCGTCAAATCAAAGGTCAATCGGCGAATCAAAGTCCGCTTGTCGGCTTCCGACTTAGGCTGCCGTCCTTTGCTTTCGAGCTGAGCCATGACGCGATTATCGATCGCGTTTCCATTCCAAGCCGAATTTTCAATCCTCGATGGAGCGGATTTTTCCGGAGGTATAAACGCCCAGAAATCCTGATACTCCGCCCCTTCCTCGATCCATTGCTTGAAAAGCGCGACTTCACCTTCAGTGAGAGCCTCCTTACGCGATTTCGGCGGAGGCATAACCTCATCCTCATACTCCGATACGATCCGAAACCACAATTCGCTCTCCTCAATTTCACCTGGCTTTATAACGCTATAATCCTTTCTCGGCGTAAGGGCTCCAAATTCCCCGTCCGGAATATCCAAACGCAAATCCTCCTCGCGATACTCTTCGTCCGGACCATGGCAGTGAAAGCATTTATTAGAAAGGATTGGACGAATATCTCTATTAAAATTGATGCTTTCTTCCGCAACCAAATCGGAGACGATCACAAGACAAGCAATAGCGATTATGTTCTTCAACATTGGGGTTCTCATCTGACCGGTTTTCGTTTTCCAAGACTCACGCACAGCGAGATCCAACGATCCTAAAAAGTCAATATGGATCCTTACGGCATTCGGTCTGACAGTCGATAATCAGAGAATCGACCTACTCCCATTTTCTCTAATACGAATGGAACGTCCTCAAAACGAAATCTCAGCTTCGACCAACTATTTTCGGCAACGTTTTGCTTACCATTTCTTCAACAAAAAGCCGCCCATAATCCGAATAGCAGGCAGACGTATGTGGCGTCACCAACACATTCGGCAATAACCAAAGAGGAGAATCAACGCTAAGTGGTTCGACTTCGAATACATCCAAACCAGCTCCCGCAATTTCTCCTTCCTGCAGGGCCTCTACCAACTCGATTTCTCGTATAGCTAGCCCACGACCGAGACTATAAAATACAGCGCTTCTTTTCATCGCTTGAAAATGCTCCCGTCCGATTAAACCACGTGTCGACTCATCCCCCGGCAACAGACTCACGACATGATCGAACTCGCCAAGATTCTCTAATGCATCATCGAATTGCACCAGATTATTATTTCCCTCTTCCCCAGCCAAAGACCGCTTCGTCCCCCGAACCTTCAAACCCAAACGCTCTAAAAGCGCTGAACTCTCTCGGCCTAAATTTCCGTATCCAAGAATTAACACGCTCTGTCCTTCGAGCCTCCTCCGCCGAAAGGGCAACCCCCGTTCCCATTTTGAATTCCGCTGATTCTGCAACTGAACATGCAGTCCATTATTGAAGTGCAAAATCATCGCCAACAGAGACTCACTCATTATTTTGCCATGAAACGATCCATGAAACGTCGGAATCCGACCGCTTGGATCCGAATGAACCCAGTCTTTTCCCGCTGCCGGAGTGACGATGGCTTTCAGATGACCAGCGGGCGGATAATCGCTAGCAGCCATTCTCCATGTAATACCAATATTGCATTCCGATAGGCTACCAACAAACTCGTCGTAAGTATCCAAAAATCGTATCGCTACCGACGGATGCATTTCTTTCAACAACGCAAACGCCTCAGGTCCTATCGAAAACTCCGGCACTTGACTTTTCAAAAAAACGGAAAATCTCAATCCCATCCCTCAATCCATAAAACCAAGGTCGATTTTACAACCCGAAACGAAACTGCCATCGTATTCAAAGAGGATCCCAAAAAACCGCAGCTGGATTTTTAACCACTGATGACACTGATGGCTAAAACCCATTCCATCATATCGGTGTTCATCAGTGTCATCAGTGGTTAAAATCGCTCTAAGATCATTTGTGTCTACGAAGTTCTTAGAATGATGCACGAAATCATCGGTCAACTGAACGGGTCATCAATTTGCGTACAGAATCAAGCGAACCCATTTGCTCAACGCCATTCATGTTTCGGATAGCGTCCCTTTAAGTCCTTTTTGATATTCGGATAGGACGTCGTCCAAAAAGCTTCCAGGTTATCGGTCAATTGAACCGGTCGCCTATTCGGCCCGAGGATTTCGATCATCGGCTTGCAACGTCCTTGGCATAAGGTCGGGTCTGTATCCAAATCATACAGCTCTTGCACTTTGGCCGACAATACGGGACGAGCTCCTGCTTCGTAGCGAATCCGAGCGGTTCGCCCGTTCGTAAGCTTCAACCTCTCAGGTGCTTCGCTTTCCACCAGTCGCTCCACCTCGACTCCGAACCATGTCTTCACATGCGGCAAAACATCCTGACGTTTCAGGTCCCGAATGCTTTTCGCTCCATAGCAGCATTGCTCTATCAACAAGGCCCGGGAATCATCATCGAACGCCCCAATTTCGTATTCGGTAAACTGCGACGCTATAAAACCCACGCGCTCGATAAACGACTCCACGGCCGCATCCCATTTATCAAGTTTCGCTTTGCCTTCTTTGACCAAACAAGCCAAAGACTCCGCTGCCGCATCTAGGTCGACATCTAAATTCTCTTTCGCCTCGATCGCGAGATCCCGGTAACGAACGAAGACCGTCTCAACGACCCGCTTTTTGCGTTCATCGAACGCCGTCTCGCGGCCGGATTGAAAATCGCCTGGAAACAAATCCTCCAACCAGGAACGTTGGATCTTCGAGCACAGATTCAGTACCGTCGAAACTTCCCCGCTCTGCTTTCCAATCTCGCTAATTTCGCAAACGACCAACAGCTCCGCATCTCGAGCCAAACTCTCTCGAGCCAACATTCCGCGAAGCCCCCCCGTCATCTCGCAACGCAAGGTCCCCCGATCCAAACGTCGACACACACGATCCGGAAACCCTGACAGCAAACTCTTCACAATCGCTTCCTCAGTCGCCGGCGCATTTTGGATCAGCGAAAGGTCCGCATACTTCGCGTATCCAAATATCTGCTTCGACAGATTCGATGCTTGCCGAGCACTCTGAGCGTGAATCCCAAGTTCTTTGCAAAATCCGATTTCGAAACGATTCGCGTTCGCCGCGCTCCAAGCCCGCATTTGGGCGACCAAGTCGCTATTCGCGCAATCGCCCAGCAACGACTCCCGGCGATTCAAGACCGACTTATCCACCTTCCGAATCAACAACCCACGCGTCTGCGTCACAGCCGCCGCCAACGCCATTTCCTGCACGCAGCCAAACCGATCCGCCGCCAACATCATCGCCGCATAACGCGGGTGCAACGGGAAGGAACTCATCCGTCGCCCATTTCGCGTCAGCTTCCCCTCCGCGTCCATTGCCCCCAGCATTCGCAATAAACAACGCGCCTCGTCCATGCGTTCTGACGACGGCCGTTCGAACCATTCGAAACTTTCCAAATCTTGCACGCCCGATGCCATCAAAGTCAAAAGCGACTCGGCCAAATCCATTCGCAAAGCTTCCGGTTCGTCGAACTCCAAGCGATCGCTATGGTCGCGTTCCGTCCACAGCCGAATACAACGTCCCGGTGCCGTTCGACCCGCTCGTCCCATACGCTGCTTTGCCGAAGCATGACTGATTTTCTCTATCCAAAGCGTATTCAATCCACGAAGCGGATCGTAGCGAGCGATCCGAGCCTGGCCGCTGTCGACCACGATACGCACGTTATCGATCGTCAGCGAGGTCTCCGCTACATTCGTCGAAACGATAACCTTGCGACGCGGACACGGATAGATCGCCTCGTCCTGGTCTTTCGAGCTGAGTTCGCTATGCAACGGAAGCAGCTTAAAATCGCTCGAGGACAACCTCTCTCCCAAAGCCCGAATCGTCCTCCCAATCTCGAACGCTCCAGGCATAAAAACCAAGACATGCCCCTCTGGTTCAGCCCGTGTGGCGTCCTCGACTGCCTTCGCTGCCAAATCCCAGATCGGAGCGTTCGTATTCGCCAGCCGACCATCGATATGATTTACGTCCACTGGAAATATTCGCCCTTCTGAAAACACTATTGAACAGGGACTTAGGTAAGTCTCCAACGCCGTCGCATCAAGCGTCGCCGACATTACGATGATCTTCAAATCCGGACGGTGGCTTTTTTGAAGCATCAGAGCCCGGGCCAAGGTTAAATCGCCATGCAGGCTGCGTTCATGAAATTCGTCGAAAACGATCCCTACCACGCCTCTCAATTCCGGGTCGTTGATAAAACGCCGTAGCAGTATCCCTTCCGTCACAAAACGAATACGCGTTTTCGCCGAAGTCTTATTCTCGTTACGGATTTGATAACCAACCCCATCGCCAAGGCGCTCGCCCATTTCGAAGGCCACGCGTTGAGCCAGCATGCGAGCGGCGATCCGACGAGGCTGCAGCACGAGTAGCTCTCCTACCTCCAAAAAGCCCGCTTTCGAGAGCATTTGAGGCGTTTGAGTCGATTTACCCGAACCCGTTGGAGCTTCCAGAATAATCCGCGAATTATCGCGAAAAGCTTTCAGGAACTCTATTTCAATCTCATGGATCGGTAAACGCATACTGTATAGCGGAATAACCAGGCTCAAATCCCCCAAGAAATCAAAGCCAACTTCCTTTTACTTCTCTTTTAGAGTCCAAGGTCATCAATCCGCTTGCCAAAGCAGAACCGAAGCGCCATGTCCATCGCTTTTCCAAAAAGGAGGAGTATTCCATGAAAGTTAATAACGACATCCGCAATATCGCAATCATCGCACACGTTGACCACGGCAAAACCACATTGGTCGACTGCTTGATGCAAGAAGGCGGCGTCTACCGCGAAAACCAACAAGGCGAGGAACGCGCCATGGATTCGATGGACCTCGAACGCGAAAAAGGCATAACCATCAAGGCCAAGAATACTTCCGTTCATTGGCAGGGCAAGACGATCAATATCGTCGATACTCCCGGTCACGCGGATTTCGGCGGCGAAGTGGAACGCGTAATGAAAATGGTCGACGGCGTATTGCTGCTCGTAGATGCCAAGGACGGTCCTCAAGCCCAAACCCGCTTCGTACTACGCAAAGCCCTCGCACACGGACTCAAGCCAATCGTAGTGGTCAACAAGATCGACCGCGACTTCGCTGACCCGGAACACGTACACGATCTCGTTTTGGAACTCTTTTT
>Ga0315327_10000979_pt1 | contig 14624 bp, 7 predicted proteins | sample M110032315metaG_FD_203460 | JGI IMG/M metagenome (GOLD analysis project Ga0315327, IMG submission 203460) | Ammonia-oxidizing marine archaeal communities from Monterey Bay, California, United States - M1 100m 32315 | ecosystem: Environmental > Aquatic > Marine > Coastal | place: USA: California... | reverse complement strand
GAAGGTCTTAAAGAACTGAATACAAAAATCGCTGCCTTCGAAGCCAGTTTTCCCGAGGCGAAAACCAGCGTTCTGCACACCGCTGAAACCGATCCCAAATTCAAACGCGAAACCCGCCTCCTCGACCGTGGTTCCTGGGACAGCCCGAAACACGCCGTCGAAAGACACGTCCCAGCCATCCTCAACCCACTGCCAAACGACAACCCAACCCGTCTCGACCTAGCCCACTGGGCCACCCACGAAGACGCCCCGTTAACCGCTCGCGTTCAAGTCAATCGCATCTGGCAAGCACTCTTCGGCCAAGGTCTCGTCACTACCCCCGAAGACTTCGGTACCCGAGCCCCTATGCCCGACCATCTCGACCTACTCGACTGGCTCGCCGTCGACTTAATGGAAACTGGCTGGAGCCAAAAACGCCTCATCAAAACCATCCTTTCAAGCGACACCTACCAGCAAAGCTCTAATCTCCGAGCAGACCTAACGGAAAAAGATCCCCGTAACGTCCTACTCGCTAGAGGCCCTCGCTTCCGGGCCGAAGCCGAAGTCGTTCGCGACGTAGCCCTCGCTGCATCAGGACTGCTCAATTCAGAAATCGGCGGCCCCAGCGTTTTCCCGCCCGTACCGGAAAGCATGCTCAAAGATAATTTCCAACCCGTTAAATACTGGGACGTCGCCACCGACGAACAACGCTACCGCCGCTCGCTCTATATTTTCCGAAAACGCGCCATGCCCGACCCGGTTCTCGCTTCCTTCGATGCTCCTAACGCCGACGCCTCCTGCGTCCGCCGCATTCTTTCCAATACACCACTCTCCGCCCTCACCTCTCTCAACGAACCCATCTTCGTCGAAGCCGCCCAAGGCATGGGATTGAGAATCCTCGAAGAAGGAGGAAAGGACGACGTATCCAGAATCAACTACGGCTACCTGCTCGCAACCGGTCGCCCGGCCAGCAAGGCTGACACCAAAGTTCTGCTCGATCTTCTAGAAGAACAACGTCATCGCCTTTCGGAAGGATGGATCAACACGCGCGAAATTGCATTCATCGACCCAGACAATCCACCCGAACTTCCGCCTGAAACCACTCCACGCGACGTTGCCTCCTGGGTCATCGCCTCACGCGTATTGCTGAACCTAGACGAAACGCTTAACAAAAACTAGGCATCATGGATCACGAACTCAAAAACGAAGCGGCATCAATCCAATCGCGCCGTTGGTTTCTCCGCAACTGCGGCGTAGGCATGGCAGGACTGGCCCTCAACTCGCTGCTCGCCCGCGACACCGCAACCAGCTCGCCCGCCAATCCACTCGCCTCGCGCTCGCCTCACTTTGTGCCCAAAGCGAAACGCGTCATCTACATTTTCCAAGCCGGAGCTCCCAGCCACCTGGACCTCTTCGACCACAAGCAAGAGCTGATTAAACGGGACGGCGAACTTCCCCCTGCCGAATTGCTCGAAGGCTATCGTGCCGCCTTCATTAATCCTAAGTCAGCCCTCCTCGGGACCAAATTCGATTTCAACCGTCACGGTCAAAGCGGCATCGAGATCAGCGAACTCTTGCCCAATATCGCCAAGCACGTCGACGACCTCTGCTTCATCAAGTCCATGCAGACCGACGCGGTCAATCACGCACCAGCCCAGATCATGCTCAGCACCGGCCATTCGCAATTCGGCCGACCCAGCATCGGAGCTTGGACTCTCTACGGGCTTGGCAACGAGAGCGAAGACCTACCCGGATATGTCGTGCTCAGCAGCGCCAAAGGTACCAGCGGCGGGGCCAGCAACTACGGCTGCGGATTCCTTCCGACCGTCTACAACGGCGTCCCCTTCCGAGGCAAAGGCGACCCAATCCTCTACCTATCCAACCCCAAAGGATACGATGCCCAGACCCAACGGAGCTCGCTCGACGCTCTCAAGCAGCTCAATCAACATACGATGGCGAGCATCTCCGACCCGGAGACGGCATCCCGTGTCCAAGCCTACGAGACAGCCTACCGTCTTCAAACCAGCGCTCCGGAACTCATGGATCTAGGCAGCGAATCCCAAGCAACTCTCGACGCCTACGCCATCAAAGATCCCAAAGAATCGAACTTTGCCCGCAACTGCCTGCTCGCCCGACGTCTCGTCGAGCGCGACGTGCGTTTCGTCCAGCTCTTCCATGAAGCCTGGGATCAGCACGACAGCCTCGACACCGACCTTCCGAAAAACTGTAAATACACCGATCAACCCGTCGCAGCCCTACTCCAGGATCTGAAAGACCGCGACCTCCTCAAAGACACCCTCGTTGTCTGGGGCGGCGAATTCGGACGCACACCGATGGCCCAAGGCGACAACGGACGCGATCACCACAACCGAGCATTCACCATGTGGCTAGCCGGCGGCGGCGTCAAAGGCGGCCACGTTCACGGAGCAACCGATGACTTTGGATTCAATGTAACCGAAAATCCAGTACACGTCCACGACCTCAATGCAACGTTGCTTCACTTGTTAGGTTTCGACCACGAACGCCTCACTTACCGCTTCCAAGGCCGCGACTTTCGACTCACCGACGTCCACGGCCATGTCGTCAACGACATCATCGCCTGAGCCGTTCGTGCAAATTAATTTTCACTATAACCCTGAGCCGTCCGTTCGTACAACCAAGCAGCCTTGGCAACAAGAGCCTCGCTAGGCGGCGAATCTGACCCCTCATCCTCGTCAGCCTTGTAAAGCTCAAACCGCTTGGAAGTGGACACTTTCGTTTCCAGCCGAGAATCGCCTTTCCCTCTTTCCCCCTTTTTCCTATTTTCGCCATATTCTGCACCTCTATTTGGCTAGATCGAGCGGCTACATTAATATCAGTAGACGAGGGATCGAAAGGAACCATAGCCGCAGCCCGGACTTTGCGAGCCTGTTGAATGGTTTCCTGGGGCATCTCAATCTCTTCCATTAGCTCCAAAAGCTGTTTTTCCAGGCCTGCCAAGACCGTAGCGTATTCCCGATTCCCGCGAAGCTTCGCAACTCCCTCGGGTCCGTCTCCAAATCGTACAAATCCCGGCTTCCATCTCCGTAAACCACCAATTTATAGCGATCGCTTCGAAGTCTATAATAATTAGATGCTCCATTTCCCCAATAAGCAAAGATACCTCGCCAGTTTTCTGGACCCTGGAAATAGAGAAAGCCCGCGTCTTTGGCACTACCGCCGGACATAACACTTTCTCTTACTATGATCCGGAATTCCGAATTGTCATATTCCGATCGATGGCTTGGGCGGTAAAAGAAAAACCCGACCCATTCATACCCCTGATTACCGAAGGTATTACCGATTCCAATAACCGAGTTGGAACCAACCATGACATGCGAGACTAGACGGGAAAGGTTCGCGCTCCACCCAACAGCGAGCAATAGATTTCGTCTTCGTAGAATACTCCATCCCGACCGAAAGATAAGTCACAGAGAACGCGGAGATGATACAGGCACGCTATTTTGGAGCCTGGGAACTCGTTTTTCCTTCTCAGGTGACCCGCAGCAGTTTCGATATTCTACCCGTCGCCACCCACTCGGCGACGTAGATGTCTCCGTTGTCTGCGAAACACGCATCGTGCGGGTGAACGAATTTTCCGGATACCCATTTCTCTCTCGGACCGCGACGCATCGCATTTTTGTCTTTAGTGACTTGCTTTCGCCACTCCAGATCCTCGCCCAGATGGATCAGGTTATTGTCCTTGTCCAGTATCGTGATCCGCGTGCTCAAATCGGGGACAAGAAGCGTATCTTCGAATTGATCTATGTTGGCCGGCAAAATAAAGCCATCCAGCGTCTTTCGATGTACTCCTTCAAGAGTGAACCATTGAAGGCGTTTGTTCGCCCTGTCCGCTACGACGATCAACGATTCATCGCCCCGAGTATCAATCCACAGACCATGCGGCGTCTTAAATTTCCCGTCCTCCGTACCTTCGCCGCCAAATGAGGACACGTAGTTCGCATCCTTGTCGAAACGGTGAATCGTAAACGCGCCATAGCCATCCGCGACGAAGAAGCTCCCATCGGGGAGGAAGGCAAAATTGGTCGGCAGAAAATGGTTCCGCCCCCAGAATTCCGCACGATCGCTGAAGCGTTTTTTGGTATTTTCATCCATAGCATAGAGGCCTGAGTCCAACGGAGCTTTTTGCGACCAGACTTCCTCGCCATCGAGCGTGAGTTTAGCGAAAGTTTTCAATTTCTGATAACCTGTCACGTAAAGAAACTGCTCGTTCCCCTCGACCCGCACTTCCAAACCATGGCCACCCCCTTGAAACTGACTTCCAAAGGCTTTCACGAACTGCCCCGCAGGATCGAAGACAAAAATCGCTGGGTGATCGGGCAGTGCTTCATTCCCTTCATGGATCACGTAAAGAAACCCATCTTTGTCGACCGACACATTGTGCGTGATCTGCCATGAATACTTGTCCGGCAAGACTGCCCAATCGTTGATGACTTCGTATTTAAACGTGCCTTCGCCAACGAAAATCCCGGAGCTGCGTTTCGGCACATTAATCGTTTTTTTGCATCCAATAATACCAAAAGCAGTAAACGCCGTAACAGTCGCCGCAGTGGCCAAAAACTGTCTTCGAGGAATGAGGGTGTTGGGGGTATTTAACATACAATTAAATGAGGAGACGTTGCGACTGCTTAGCAATCGTAAAAACGGTGTCGCACGCGATGCCAGTAACCAACCGATTTTTGAATACACCCATATCCAGGAGCGATTCAAGCCAAAGGAACTTGAAGATATGGAGTTAGCCAAACCCTTTGCATTCACCAAAAGGTGCTGCACCATAAAGATAAAAGCCCGCCCCTAGACGGACCCACATGCATTCGACACCTTCTTGTTCGACACCGAAAACGACCCCGGTCAGGATCACCCCATCGGCGATCCTGAAATCAAAATCATGATAGTCGATCACTTGCTCAGCCTGATGCGCGAAAACGATGCGTTCTTGGAACAATATGAATGACTCGGGCTAACCGATAACAACTGAAGCACTCAATGGTAAGGCAACGATCCTGCTCAGGGGGCGTGCCGCGAAAGCCACCCAAATAACAGAATTTCATTCCCTATTCTTCCGACATAGACAATTCTTCAGGAAACTGCAGTTTCATACCAATGGCTATTCGCTACTTCTCTCTCTCTCTAACTCTCTTTCTCTCCGTCTCGCTTCCCAGCTTCTCTCAAGAAACGCCCGGCGCGATGCTCCTCCCCGAATCCGCACTCCCCAAGTACGAAGCAGACATCGATCATGCCAAATTGATCGGTCAGCCAGCGAAGGACGCCTTTCGCAAAGGACAAGAGATCTACCAGTCGATCTGCCACAATTGCCACGGCGACCTCAGCATGCCCGGTTCCATTCCGAATTCGCTCCGCTTCGGCCAGGGAAATTTTCAGCACGGCAACGATCCGTACACCATGTACCAAACGATCACTCGCGGCTGGCGACAAATGATTCCTCAAGTCCAACTCGTCCCGAGCGAGAAGTATGCAGTCATCCACTACATCCGAGAGCACTTTCTAAAGGACAATAATCCCGATCAGTTCTTCGAAGTCACCCAAGACTACCTCGCTGGATTGCCCAAAGGCTCCTCTACCGGACCCAAACCCGTCGCTCGCAAACAATGGAGCGAGATGGACTACGGGCCCTTTCTCATCGGCACCTTTCAAATCGCCGACGAAGCCGACCGCGAAACCGCCAAGGAACATCCACGAGGACAAGCTGATATCGTCAGGCCTGGTGCCAACATCGCCTACAAGGCCATCGCCATCCAACTCGACTCAACCCCCGGCGGCGTTTCGAAAGGCAACACTTGGATCGCCTTCGAGCACGACACATTGCGCGTCGCCGGAGCCTGGACGGGCCAAGGTTTTATTGACTGGCGCGGCATCAATTTCGACGGCGGACACGTCGTTCGCCCTCGCACTATCGGTGACCCGCTTTTTCAAACCGCTGACGGCCCCGGATGGGCCAATCCCGAAACCGGCTCTTTCGACGATCAACGCTTCGTCGGAATGGACGGACGCCACTTCGGCCCCCTCCCGCAAAAATGGGCCCGCTACGAAGGCCTTCATCAAAGGAACGGCAAAATCGCCATCGCCTACCGAGTTGGTAAAACCAAGATTCTCGAAAGCCACAAACTGCTCGAAAACGGAAATATCGCCCGTATCCTAAATGTGGGGAAGTCAAAAAAAGACCTTACTTTACGCCTAGCGAACGAAGGCGCTACCGTACGCGTTTCCGGAAACCGTAAAATCAAAATTAGCAACCGCGACGGATTCGCGATCGCAACGATCCCGGCTAATGTCACTCCTCTGAATCTGGTCTTCGTTTTCGGCGAATCAAAAGGTAACCTCGCCTCAAACGAACTCGATCTCTCTCCGCTTACTCAAGCCGGATCCGCCCTCTCGCCTACTAGGATTGAATCCCCAATTATTCGAGGAGCCCAAGACGGACCCTTCCAATGGGATAGTTTCTCCATTCCCATTTCTAATCCCTGGAATAGCCGTATGCGAGCCACCGGCATCGACTTCACTCCTGACGGAAAGGCCGCAATCGTTTCCTGCTGGGACGGCGACGTCTGGCGCGTGGACGGCATCGCCGACGAAACGGCCGCCACCACAAATTGGCAGCGCATAGCCACCGGTCTCTTTCAACCTCTGGGCGTTAAAATCGTCGACGAAAAGATCTTCATCTCCTGCCGCGACCAAATCGTAGAACTACGCGACCTCAACGGCAATGGCGAAACCGACTTCTACAAAACCTTCAACAGCGACCACCAGGTCTCCGAGCATTTCCACGAATTCGCGATGGGGCTTCAGACCGATGCCAAAGGAAATTTCTACTACGCCAAAAGCGCCCGTCACGCGCGTTCCCAACTGGTCGCCCACCATGGCACATTGCTGAAGATCAGTCCCGATGGTTCGAACACCGAGATCCTAGCCCACGGATTCCGTGCAGCCAACGGGGTCTGTATCAATCCCGACGGCAGCTTCATCGTCACCGACCAGGAAGGCCACTGGAACCCGATGAATCGCATTAACTGGATAACACCCGGCAATAATTTCTACGGCAACATGTGGGGCTACGGAGCCCCTGACGACAGCTCCGACTCGGCCATGGAGCAACCGCTCGCCTGGGTCGACAAACAGTTCGATCGCTCCCCCGCCGAACTGCTCTGGATCGACAGCCCCAGTTGGGGACCTCTAAACGGCAAACTGCTCAATCTCTCTTACGGCCAAGGTCGTCTGGAAATCGTTCCTCACGAATTCATCGACGGGCAGCCCCAAGGCGGCCTCAACCGCCTGCCCATTCCTGACTTCCCTACCGGCACCATGCGAGGACGTTTCCATTCAGGAAACGGCCATCTCTACCTCTGCGGCATGTCCGCTTGGGCCACCTCCCAGATGCACCAAGCCGGCGGATTCTACCGTATCCGAAAGACCGAAACGCCCGCTCACTTGCCAATCGAAATCAATGCACGAAAAGGCGAAATCGAAATCACCTTCTCCGAAGCGATTGACTCCGAATCCCTTCAAGCTAACAAACAAGCCTTCGTCGTAAAAACCTGGGCTCTCAAACGCACTGAGAACTACGGCTCCAAACGCTACGAAGAGAAATTCCTAGACGTCACCGGAGCAAAACTCTCGCGAGACGGCAAGAGTGTAACCATCGCCCTCCCTGACATCGAACCCGTATGGCAAATGTCTATACATTACCAACTCACCGGAGCCGACGGCACCCCCGTCACCGGCGAGATACAAAACACGATTCACAATCTAAGGTAGGGCAACGCCATCCCGGTGCGCCGCGCAAGAAAAGAGCCTCACAATAGTAGAAAATCACTCTGCCTCTAATTTGTAGGAACGGATTTATCCCGCGATTCATCTTTTTTCTCTTATCCAAATCTAAACTATCGCGGGGTAAACCCGCTCCTACACTGACCCACTTATCACACCACTTTCATGACTCTCAATCAACCTCTCGCTGCAGCCGCTTTGCTCCTGGCTGTCTCAAGCAGCCTCGCAGAGGACGACACGTTGCTCCCGACCGCCCACCATCCTAACATCGCGAAGATCGCTCTATTCGCTCAGGACCCGGACATAGTGACCCCAACTGGGATCGCAGTAGCCCCGGATGGACGGGTATTCGTACAAGAAAACCATACCCATAAGCGCGCCCAAAGCTACGGCGGGCTAGCGAAGGATCGCATTCTGGTATTCGAAGATACAAACGGCGACGGTGTATCGGACAAGCGATCTGTTTTTTACGAAGGGCACACCTTTAGCACAGATCTCCTTTTTGGCCCCGATGGCCATCTCTACATTAGCACTCGATGGTTCGTCGCTCGTTTCCGCGATGCAGCCAATCATCAAAAAGCCGAGGGGGAACCAGAGCTCTTAGTCAATTGCGAAACGGAATCGGACTACCCTCACAACGGTGTTGGCGGTCTTGCCATCGATCCCGCCAAGCCAGATTGGTTGGCGTTCGGATTCGGCGAAAACCTCGGAGAGGACTACAGCTTCGTAGGGTCCGACGGGACACGTATCTCAGGCGGCGGCGAAGGAGGTTCGACCTATCGATGCCGTGTCGACGGATCGGAGCTGGAACGCCTTTCAACCGGACATTGGAACGCCTTTGGCATGACCTTCGATCGCAAAGGAAATCTATTCTCGACAGACAACGACCCCAGCAGCACTCCCCCCAATCGCTTGCTCCACATAGTAAAAGGAGCCGATTTTGGATACGAATTCCGATATGGGCGCAGCGGACGCCACCCATTGGTCACTTGGACCGGCGAATTCCCGGGGACCCTCGGCATGGTCGCGGGCATCGGCGAAGCCGCATGCGGAGTCATTCCTTTCGGACCAGACCAACTGCTAATCGCTTCCTGGGCCGACAACCGCGTCTACCTGCATTCCCTGCAGCCGGACGGACGCAGCTTCAATGCCACCCGGGAACTCTTCATATCAGGAACGAATGCATTTCGTCCCGTACACTTCGCCTACAATCAAAACGCCCGCGTTCTCTATTTCTCCGACTGGGTTAAGAGCGACTATCCCGTTCATGGCAAAGGACGTATTTGGCGCGTCGAGTTAAAACAAGCAATCGACCTCGCTCCCAGCCCGAGGCAAGAGCACCCTGAGATGACGCATCAGGAAGCCCTGTCCCATCTTGGCGACTCCGATGCCTATGCCAGAACGGAAGCGGTTCGAATCATAGCCCGAAACCCGCGAGAGGATTGGAAATCGATCAAGGATCCAACCGCCCGATCCCACTACGCCGTCGCCCTTCGTCGTTCAGGCAAGCCGCTCGCATCCAAGAAAATCCCCGACCTATTAAACGATCCCAGCGAGCAAGTCTGCTTTGTCGCCATTAAATGGATATCGGATGACAAAATCGTAGAGCATAGAACGCAACTGCTCGAGCAACTGGGCCGACCCGATCTCACCCGAAACCTAATGTTCGCTATTCTAGCAGCTCAGCAACGTTTGGATGGCACGAAACCATCCGATCATCCAACCGCAAAACAGCTACTACCGATTCTCGAGGATAGCGAAAAGTCCGCAACGCTTAGAGCCCTCGCCCTCAGCCTGATCCCAGAAGATGAAATCAACCCGGCGAACCTCCGAAACTGGGCCCTTCACGAATCCCCAAAAATTCGCCTTGAAGCCGTTCGCAATCTAAGAGACTCCGGAAATGCCGAAGCCCTCGATCTACTCGCGTCGCTCGCAGGCGACCCTACTCAATCCTCTCGAATTCGGGCGGAAGCAATCGTCGGGCTTGCAGCGTATCCCGACCAATATCAGAAACTACTCGAATCGCTGAGCCAGGACAAAGCCAGACTGGTTTCCGACGAAGCACAACGTGCCCTCGCAGCGGGCGGATTGAGCTCGCGCTCCCTAAAGCCGAAGCCCACGACCATGAATCCTTCCGATTGGAAAGTGATGCTCGACAAACTGCCAGGTAAGGCTAATCCGGTTACCGGCCAACGCCTTTTCTTCCATCCCCGTCTCGCACGCTGTTCCAGTTGCCATCAAATGGAAGGGCGAGGGCGACGAGTCGGCCCAGACCTCACAACGATTCACCGTCAGGCAGGCGTCGACGCTACTTGGTTGCTCACTCATATCCTCAAGCCAAACGAGACCATAGCCCCTCAATACCTGCCCTGGCAGGTGACCACCAAAGATGGCTCCGCAAAACTGGGATTCGTCCTCCGTAAAGGCGGTACCCAAGAAGTCTATACGGGAATTGATGGCAATGAGTTCGCCATACCGAAAACGCAGATCGCACGCAGCGAGGAACTGCCGATCTCCCTCATGCCTCCCGGGCTGCTCGCCCCGCTCCAACCCTCCGAAATCCGAGACCTCATCGCCTACCTCCTCAAGAGCAGCGAATAGAAACCGGAAGACGTTGCCATCCCACCTCGACAAACCGATGAAAACTCTCTCCATTTCCCTTCTCTCCCTCTCCCTATCCCTCCTCGCCTTAAGCGAAACATCGAAACCAAACATCATCTTCCTTATGGCTGACGATCTCGGCTTCGGCGACGTCGGCTTCAATGGAAACGAGCTCATCCAAACGCCTCACCTTGATCGCATGGCGGCCGACGGAATCAAATTCACTCGTTTCTACTCGGTCGGCCCAGTCTGTTCGCCCACCCGAGCCTGCGTTCAAACGGGACGGCACTGCATGCGCTTCGGCATGATCAACGTCAACTCCGGCAAGCTTCCCGAAGGCGAAATCAACATGGCCCAAATCGCGAAAAGCAAAGGCTACGCCACGGGACATTTCGGCAAGTGGCATCTAGGAACAATGACCAAGGACCCGAACCTCTCTGGCCCTGCTCCCGCCACTACCGCCGAACGCTACGCCCCTCCCTGGGAACGCCACTACGATACGACCTTCACCACCGAGACCAATATCGCCACCTGGGATCCCCTCGACGAAAGCGGACTGCGCATTCCCAAACATCGAGCTCACTTCTGGTCGAACGGCATGGAGATCAAAGAAGACTTCAAAGGCTCCTCCGAAAAGATCGTCATGGAACGGGCCATCGACTTCGTCCAGGAATCCGTCTCCAAGAATACGCCTTTCCTCGCGACGATCTGGTTCTACGGACCTCACTCCCCGACACGAGCTGGCGAAGAGCTGCGTTCCCTCTATCCGGACCAGCCGCTAGGTCGCCAACATTATCTGGGATCGATCACCTCCATTGATCGCGAAGTCGGACGCCTGAGGGCAGTCTTGCGGGACGCGGGAGTGGCAGAGAACACGCTCATCTTCTTTTGCGCTGACAATGGCCCGGAGGGCCCCGGGAACCCGCCTTCGGAATACGATCCCTACCACGGAGCCTACCACGGCGAGGCCGGCGACTTCAAAGGCCGCAAGCGCTACCTTTACAATGGCGGCGTCGTGGTCCCCGCGATCGCCATCTGGCCAGGATCTACCCAAGCAGGCCAAACCATCGAAGAGCCCACTTGCACGCTCGACTACCTACCAACGATGTCCGCTCTGCTCGGATACGAAATGCCAGATCAACGCCCCATAGACGGTGTCAGCCTGGTCCCCATATTGGAGAATCAGCCCTGGAAGCGCGATCGATTTATCCCCTTCGCCTCGCAAATGCAGAAGCTCTCCCCCAAAGCCTCAATCGTCCACAAGAACCACAAACTCTTACTTTGGTTCGATTCCGACAAAGGCGACGAGCTCTACTCGATCCACAACGATCCTAGCGAATCCAATAATCTAATACGCCAAAAGCCCGAACTCGCCGCCGACCTGAAACAAGAGCTCCTAAACTGGCTCCAATCCGCTCGCCACAGCTACGAGGGTGGCGACTACCCCCATTACGAAAAGCAAGGGCACTTTATAAAAATGAACTAGCCAGGCGAGACGCAGTTACTCCTTCCGAGCCTCGGAGAGAAAGCGTTCTATGCTTAATGCAAATACCAAGAAACGAATCGCATTTAGGAACTAAATGCATCGAAGTGTCTGAATAGCCATAACTCGCGATCCATCTTTAAATTGAGATCCATTGGATAGCATCCTGTTTCAGCGGTACCAAGAAGAGCCCATTTTTATGAATTTTCGAGTGGTTGATCGGATTAAAACCAGTCAGCCTTTCCAGCTATGAACATCCTTCTTATTACGAGCGACCAACAGAGGTGGAACTGCTTGGGTCGGTTGAGCCCGGAGATTCACACACCTAACCTCGACCGTCTCGCAGACCGTGGAGTCCTCTTTGAACGGGCCTACACGGTAAACCCGGTATGTACGCCATCCCGGTGTTCGATCATCACCAGCGAGTACCCCTCCAAGCACGGTTGTTTTCATGTAGGCACTTCTCTTCCTGAGGAATATGGACCAACGGTCGCCCACCGTTTTTCCGATGCCGGCTACGCGACTAGCTTGATTGGCAAGGCCCACTTTCAGGCTTGTAAGGATGCAGCGAGCATCGAATCGGCGCCCAAGGTCCATCAGCTGGACCACTTTGATAGCTGGTTTGGTCCCTACTTCGGATTCGACCATGCCGAATTGGTGATAGGCCACACCTCCGAACCCCATGCCTCGGGAATGCACTACGGGGCCTGGCTCCGAAAGCAAGGGATCGATCCGACCCGCTATTTCGATATTCACGATTACGATCATTTTGGACCTTGGGCACTTCCGGAACAGTATCATGCTTCAACCTGGGTGGCCGATCGTTCGATCGCAGCTATCGATCGAGCCCAGAAAGATGGGAAACCTTTTTTTCTTTGGTCCAGTTTTCAAGATCCACACAATCCTTACGTCACTCCGGAACCCTGGGCATCGATGTACGACCCCTCAAGCATGTCGGAGCCGATCGAAACGCCTCAGCTCGATTCATTGCCGGATTTTTATCGTAGTCTGGCTTGCGGTGATTTCTATGGCGACGATCCTCAGCTTCAAAACAAAGCGTGGGGCGATGTAAAGATCCGGCCCGAACTCGGCCCCTCGGATATTCTTTCCCTAAGAGCCGTTTACTTTGGAATGGTAAGCCTGATGGATCATCACATCGGACGTATCCTGGATCGACTGGAAGCGGACGGCACGATTGAGGAGACACTAATCGTATTTACATCCGATCACGGCGACTATCTAGGAGATCACGGATTATGGGGCAAGGGCCTACCAGCCTACGAAAGCGCACAGCGCGTGCCTTTCATCGTTTCTCATCCGAGAGTGGTAGACCCGGGGCAAAAGAGCCAGGCACTTCAATCGCTTGTGGATATAGGATCGACCTTTCTGGATATTGCAGGTCTCGATCCATTGGATCGGAGTCAGGCAGTGCTGCAAACCCAGGCGTGGACCAATCCGGCAATTGAGATTCGCGATCATTGCCAAGTCGAATTCCGGCCCGCTCAGGGACCCTATAAGCAGCAGACGTTTATCGAGTCGCAATTTAAACTCGTACTCTACGATACCCGCGACTACGGCGAGTTGTATGACCTGCAAGCCGATCCCGCTCAGACCAGAAACGTGTATAGGGACCCCGAATACATGGACGTACGTAAAGAACTAGAAACTAAATACGTAAAGAACGGCACCGGAAAGGACCTTATCAGAGAACGGCATGCAGTAGCCTAAGGCCCAAATTCGAGACGAAGAAGAACATTATCAAACGCTCGCGCGAACTCTATATTTCCTCCACAAAAGAGGTCCCATAAAAAAGAGGAAGGCAAAGATAAGCCCCGTAAGAATAATCCCGTATTCGATGGTTTTCCCGCTGTCGGATTTGGCGACGCCTAAAGGGGAGAAGAATATATAAGTGCCCACCATAATGATGGTGGCCAGAATGCTGATCCAGCTAAAATGCTTCCAGGGAGTTATATCAACACCTTCAGGTCCGCTTGTCGGAAGTTCTGGTTTTGCATGGGGAAAGAAGTAACCCAAAATCAAGGCGAGTACGGTGAAACAAACAAAGAGCACGGCCATGCAATGCATAAAGTGCAGCTCGGGTTTAATCCAGAACATAACCGATCCGTACATGAGGACAAACAAGGCCAGACAAAGATTTACGACGAAAGGAGAGACTCGATTGGAAAAGTAGGCCAATAGCATGACCATGAAAATAGGTGCTCCAAACAAGCTGTCGACCTTCACCATAAAGGTGAAAAGGCCTTCAGGAAAGTACATGATAAACGGCGCGATCACCATAGTGGCTATCGCCATGATAATGCCAAAGCGCTTGCTGCGTTGAATAATCTCATGATCGCTGAGATTCTTTCCAAAGAGTGGCTTGTAAATGTCCAGCGCCAAAATTGTCACGGCGCTGTTCAAGACGGAGTTGAAGGTACTGAGAACTGCTCCAAAGATAACGGCGGCAAAGAACCCTACGAACATAGGTGGCATGATATCCCGAATCAGAGTGGGATAAGCCCAGTCGTTGTTCTCAAAATAGTTGCCGCCATAGAGATGGAAGACAATGACCCCGGGGAACGCGATGTAGAATATGTTCAGTATTTTGAAAAGCGCGGTAAGCATCACACCCTTTTGGCCTTCTTTTAAGCTGCGGGCTCCCAGCGTACGTTGCACAATGAATTGATTGGTACTCCAGAAAAACAGATTGTGGATAATCATGCCCGTGAAGAGGATG
>Ga0315327_10000975_pt1 | contig 14650 bp, 9 predicted proteins | sample M110032315metaG_FD_203460 | JGI IMG/M metagenome (GOLD analysis project Ga0315327, IMG submission 203460) | Ammonia-oxidizing marine archaeal communities from Monterey Bay, California, United States - M1 100m 32315 | ecosystem: Environmental > Aquatic > Marine > Coastal | place: USA: California... | reverse complement strand
CTGAGTATGCTTCAGTCTTATACTCGATTAACGGATCTTTTTGGCCATGAGCTCTGAGGCCAACGCCTTCTCGCAAAGCGTCCATATTATATAGGTGCTCCTGCCACAATCGATCAATTGAGCCAAGTACTACTGACCTCTCAAGGTTATCTAAGTGGTCGGGTTCTTCGTGCTGGGTTTTAAGTTCATAGAGTTCTTTAATTTTACCTATCAGGAAATCTGAAGCCTCTTCAGGTTCTTTGTCTATTATGTTTGTATCATCTCGATGCAGACCGATTGGAAAATTAGAGTTAGCCCAATTAATTAGGCCTGCATAGTCAGGATCATTGTCAGGATTAGGGTCATCCAGGAACGTAAGCACTTTGTTCGGAATGGATTCATCAATCGCTGCAAAAATTATTTCTCTGGGATTTGCACTAGCAATGACTTCATTGCGGTACTCGTAGACAACTTCGCGGTGATTGTTCATCACATCGTCAAAATCAAGGACACGCTTACGCATTTGATAATTGCGTTGCTCGACTCTTTTCTGCGCGGTCTGGACGGATCTGTTCAAGAGTGGGTGAGAAAGCTCTTCACCTTCCTTCATCCCGAACTTCTCCATCATTTTGGTCATTTTGTCTGCTGCGCCAAAGTTTCGCATTAGGTCGTCTTCGAAGCTTATGTAGAAAATTGATTCTCCGGGATCGCCTTGACGCGCGCATCTTCCTCTGAGTTGACGATCAATTCGCCTAGATTCATGCCTTTCAGTTGCCATGACACTAAGTCCGCCGACTTCAGCAACGCCTTCTCCGAGTTTAATGTCTGTTCCTCTTCCTGCCATAGCAGTTGAGACTGTGACTGAGCCTTTTTGGCCGGCGCGTTGAATAATTTCAGCTTCTTGACGGTGATACTTAGCATTAAGAACTGAGTGAGCGATCTTTTCCTTCTTTAGGTACCTAGAAACGGTTTCAGAGGCTTCGACGCTAGCAGTTCCAATTAGTATGGGCTGTCCCTTGGCATTCTTTTCTTTGATGCTTTGTACAACTGCACCATACTTTTCACGCCTCGTTTTAAAGATCCGGTCATTGTGATCGATTCGTTGGACTGGCTTATTGGTTGGTATAGGCAGTACATCAAGATTATAAATGTCACTGAATTCAGCGGCTTCGGTTTCCGCTGTGCCAGTCATGCCTGCTAATTTTTCATAGAGCCTAAAGTAATTCTGAACAGTGACCGTTGCGAGGGTTTGTGTTTCCTTTTCGAGTTTTACTCCTTCTTTAGCTTCAACTGCTTGGTGTAATCCGTCGCTCCATCTTCTGCCAGGCATTTCGCGGCCTGTGTTTTCATCAACTATGACTACCTTGTTATTAGTGACAACGTATTCGTTGTCCTTCTCATATAAGCAGTAAGCCTTTAGGAGTTGAGAGATGCTGTGAATTCGCTCCCCCTGAGAGTCCATTTTGTTTTGTAGATCATTTTTCTTTTTATCTCTAGCTAGGTCAGACAATGATTCGTCCCCATCAATTTCAGAAAAGGCAGTGGCAAGGTCAGGAAGAACAAACGCTTCAGGATCATCAGGATTGAGGAATGATCTGCCGTTTTCGGTAAGGTCAGCATCATGTGATTTTTCTTCAACCGTAAAATAAAGCTCTTCTTTAAGCTCAAATAGGGCCTTTTTATGAGTGTCTTGGTAAAGGCTAAGTTCAGACTTTTCTTGAATTCTTCTATTCTCTGGTTCTTCCTGGAGCCGAAGGAGTTGTCGGTTCTTGGGTTGGCCGAATTTAACTTTGACCATGGCTCTTCCTGCAGTCTCTGAATCATTCGATTCTAGGGCCTCCTTTGCTTCCTGCATGGCCTCATTACATAGGTGGGTTTGTTTCTTTACTAGTTGGTTAACTAGTGGTTTAAATCTGTCGTACTGTTGCGTATGAGTAACAGTTGAAGGCCCTGAAATGATGAGTGGGGTCCTAGCCTCATCAATTAGGACCGAGTCGACCTCGTCAATGATAGCAAAGTAATGATCGCGTTGTACTTGTTCATCTATGGAGTGGGACATCCCATTGTCACGTAAATAATCGAAACCAAATTCACTGTTAGTTCCGTACGTGACATCACAATTATAGTTTTCGCGTCTTCTGTCTGAAGGCATTTGGCTTTGAATGCAGCCGATAGAAAGTCCTAGGAACTTTAATAGTTCACCGGTCCACTCGGAATCTCGACGTGCAAGATAATCATTCACTGTAATTACGTGAACGCCTCTTCCAGTTAGGGCATTTAAGTACACGGGCAATGTTGCTACTAGAGTCTTTCCTTCGCCCGTTGCCATTTCAGCAATCATTCCTCTATGAAGGCCTATTCCTCCATACAATTGGCAATCGAAATGGATCATGTCCCAAGACATTGGCTGGTCACACACCGAATAAGAGAGCCCAACCATTCTTCGAGCTCCGTTCTTTACTACAGCATAGGCCTGAGGAAGGATTTGAGTTAAATAAGCGTCTTGTTTTTGATGGACCGAACTGATCCTATCGTTTTTTCTGTGCCTTGCCTTTTCCTCAATGTCTCGCCTCGTTTGATGATCATTCTCAGATACACCTTGGAGTTCATTACTCTTCCAAGCATCGATCTCTTGATTGAGTTCAGTTTCAAAGCTTTTCAGATGCTCCTGCCAACTAGCCGTCTTTTCTCTTAGCTGATCATCAGAAAGTGACTGAAATTCAACTTCTAATTGATTGATTTTCTCAACCGTAGCTTTGAGTTTTTTGAGCTCTTTTTGGTGCTTAGAGCCAACGATTTTCTTGATTATCCATTTAACCATTTATCTGTTCCGTTTTCTATCTCCTAAGGTTTTACAAAGTGTGTTTGATTCGTGCGAAATTTTATGAAATATGACCCAATAGTTTTGCCTTGCAACTCTAGTAAATAATTGAGTAACAGTCCGTAGGTTATGAGTGGCTATTTGTGCCTTTTTAAGAATTCCTTGGCTAAAGAGCGGTAATCGATGGCGCCATTTGAGTTATTGTCATATTCGATGATGGATTGTCCATAGCTCGGAGCTTCACCTAGTCGTATAGATCTTCTTATAACGGTCTTATAGACTTCATCTGGGAAGTACTGACGGACCTGCTCAACGACTTGCTTTGACAGGTTCGTTCGGCCGTCAAACATAGTCATTACTATGCCTTCGATTCTTCCGTCGGGATTTGCGCCCGAGAGTCTAACTTGTTCCTGTACATGAACAATCTTTGCGAGTCCTTCCAAGCCAAAAAATTCACATTGAAGAGGAATTAGTAGTTCGTCAGCGGCAGCGAGTGCTGAGGTCATTAAGACGCCGAGTGATGGGGGGCAATCAATGATCACGTAGTCATAATCGGCGGACTTCTTCAATTTTATTAGAATTTCACGCAAACGAGTGAGGTGATCTTCAGATTGGGCCAGTTCTATTTCTGCCCCAGCAAGATCCATGTCCGCAGGTATGATGTAAAGGTTTTCAAATCTTGTCTCAAGTATTCTAGAGCCTATTTCCGCTGTTCCTAGTAGTACCTCATATAAACTTGTCTCTGATTCTGGTGTAAAACCAAGGCCGCTAGTTGCATTTCCTTGTGGGTCGAGATCGATTAGCAAGACTCGCTCTTTGCTACTTGAAGCGATGCATGTTGACAAATTGATTGATGTCGTTGTTTTTCCGACTCCACCTTTCTGGTTTGCTATGGCTACAATTTTCATCAAATACTGAATGCTTCACATCTACCATTCTTGGTTAAAAATCAATATACTTAATCTTTTTGATTCGTTTAAAAACATTATTTTAATTCATTTAATATGACATGGTAATTGAAGAAAAGGATTTGGCAGGTTTGGGAGGTTGGGAATGTTTCAAAGAGGCAAAGACTTATGTTGCAGCAGGGTCAGTTTTAAAATCTTCAAGTAGCCTTTTGAAAGACCCTGATGGGCCAATACTATTCACAGGTCATGTTATAGAGGGGAGAAAAAAATATGTTTGTGGGCTTAAATTTAGAACACTTGATGATGTTGACAATCTTTGCAGGTGCAGGCGAGCAATAAAAGAAGGTAGGATTTGTTCGCACTCTTTGGCTGTGGTGCTGCATTCGATTAAAGGGAAGGGTAAAATTGATGAGAACAAACCTCAATCCACTGAAGATGAGGGAGATATAGACACATTTACCGAAGATTATATATTGCCAGTGATCAACTGTGAAATGGCTAAACTTAATACGACTGAGTCATTTTTAATTAAATTCGAACGATCCAGTAGTAGTAAAACCTCAACTATTAATCAACTATCTGAATTACAGGAAGTTTTAGGCCATGTAGATATAACTAAAGGACTGGAGATCAATTGCAATCGAAGTGAATTGGGGAGAATTCTTAAATGTCTTCGGGGCTTTAGTGTTGGGTTTGAATCAAATTTTTCAGAGGAGAGCAGGCATTGTGTAATTTCAGAAACAAATGCTCGTATACCGTTAACTATACAAAGATTTAGAGGGGACGATTCCTTAGTAGAGCTATCTAGAGACAGTATGAGTGGGCATCATTTCTTGCGGTTAGGATCCACTCTATGGGTATTGAATTCAGAGTTTGAAGTTTTGATGCCTATTCATAGTAAAGATTCATCTAATGATGTTCTTGATGAATTAAATAAAATCCTTGAGGATGCCAATCAAGAGTCTTCGATTCTTGTTTCAGAAGATTGGTTAAGGTGTAACTCCTCCATAATCAATGGCTTGTTCCACATGGAATGTTCAGATGGCTTGATTAAATCGCTTCGTTTATTACCTGCTAAACCAAAGCTTAAACTAAGTGTTGAGGGTTCACTGAAGAACATTGAAATCAGGGCTGATTTCATCTACGGAAAAGGCGATATTGTAAATGATTTGCTTGAAAATTCTCAGCTAAATTCACTCAGAGGTCATGAAACTAAAAGTTTTGCTCGTATTGAGACTCTTAAGCAAACAAGTTCCGAAATTATCAATTCATATCGGTGGGCCATTTCGGGAGAAGATAATGTTTTCTCTTTTTATGCAGGTGAACTTGATGAAGTGATGCGTGGTGGGAAGGCCAAGGTTGTCCTTGGTGATAGATTTTATAGGGTCACCAAAGGAATCGAAAAGGTGAGGCCAAGAATCAAAGTTGAAAAGGATAGAGGCGGTTACTTTGATTTCGAATTGGAGTTCATTGGTGCTAAAGGAACAAAGGTGCCAGAGAATGAGATTAGGCGCCTTTTGAGCCAGGGTAAATCATCAAAAAAGGTTAATAGTGGAGAAGTTATAGCCATAAATAATAAAGGCATTTCTGAGCTCTTTACTGGGTTCGAGGTGTCTACAATTGAACAATCAGTTGATAATGGTGCGGTTAAAAGGAAAGTCGAAGCCGTAGAATCCTTCTATACTAAAGGGCTTTTACATGATCTCGCTGATTATTCAGGTATTGATGTGGATGAGGATTTGAACCCATCAAGGTTTGGCTTTTCAGCCACATTAAAGAACTATCAGAAAAGAGGCGTATCATGGATGAATGCACGGCTCAGTGAGGGCTGCGGTATTATTTTAGCTGATGAGATGGGCTTAGGTAAAACTATTCAAACTTTAGCGCTCATATGTTCAGCTAATTGGCTAAAGGGCCCGACTTTAATCATTTGCCCCACTTCATTAATTGATAATTGGAGTCGGGAAATACAAAGATTTGCTATTGAATGTAAAATTCTTATTCTGCATGGGCTGAATAGAGCTGAAAATTTCTCAAAAGTTAATTCATCTGATATCGTTATTACTAGTTACGCTACTGTCGTAAATGATTCGAAATTATATGAAGAATTGAACTTTTCTCTTATCGTCGCTGACGAGTCTTCATATATTAAAAATCCAGACACTAAAACCTTCAGGGCCATATCATTACTGAATTCTTATTCTTTTATGGCTCTTTCAGGGACTCCTCTAGAGAATAAGCTGCTCGATCTCTGGAGTGTTATGGAGCTAGTGAATCCCTCATACCTAGGTTGCAAAAAAGATTTTATTCACCGCTATTCAGAAAATATTTCTGAATCTGACCGTTTAAACTTAAAGAGGAGGGTCTCTCCTTTCATTCTCCGTAGAACTAAAGAGGCGGTCCTCGATGATTTGCCTGCCAAGTCTGAGAAAATCGTTCATTGCGGTCTAACATCCAAGCAGAGAGGGGCTTACGAAGGGATATTACGTATAGGAAAAGAGCAATTAGTGAAGTTTAATTCAGCACAAATGGATCAGGCTTCGCGTATGGAGGTTCTGACCCTGTTACTTAGACTGAGGCAAGTAAGTTGCGACTCAAACTTGGTTAATTTAGGTGCTGAAGAGATTGAAAAGGATTCATCAGGGAAAATTGGACCAATGATGTCGATCTTGAATTCGTCGATTGGTTCAGGTGGTAAGGTTCTAATCTTCTCACAGTTTGTTGGCATGCTTAAGATTATTAAGCAAGAGCTTAAAGAAAATGATACAGGTTATTATTACTTGGATGGATCAACTTCACGCAAACAAAGAGATTCGCAGGTTCAGTCATTCCAAAATGATTGCAACGGCCATTCCGTTTTCCTGATTTCGCTCAAGGCCGGTGGATATGGTTTGAATCTTACTGCCGCAGATACAGTCATTCACTTTGACCCATGGTGGAATCCTTCAGTCGAAAATCAGGCAACTGATAGAGCGCATAGGATAGGGCAAACTAAGCCAGTGCATTCATATAAGTTGATCGCAGCTGGTACCGTTGAGGAAAAAATTCTTAAGCTTCAAGAGCGCAAAAAGGGACTAATAAGTGTGGCTATGAATGATTCTGAACCAAGGATGAGCGGCCTAAGTGACAATGATATTAAAGCTATTCTTTCATGATAAAATGAATTGATATAGTTCATATTGCTTTATAATTAGTTCATAATGAAATTTAAATCAGAGCTCAGATATTTGTCTTCTTTTGTTATTGGGGTTCTGATTTTAACTTCGGTATGGCTCGTCAATGATTATAAAATCGTTAGAAGTGAAAGCTATCCAGCAAACGCTTTTTGGTCATTAGTAATACTTACGCTGACTCTATTAGTGCTTTCTGCTCTCGTTTTTTTTCTAGTCCCCAGAAATAAAAGATCAAGGAGACTCATTGATGTTGGCATTGTCCTGGTGTCTTCGACTGCTGTTTCGGCGATACTTTTGATGCGTTTCGGCGATGTATTTTACTCGCTACTTCCTTAACTACATCCAGGTCGAGTTAAGGAAGGTTTAGTCCTTCCATATGAAGTTTTCGAGTCTGAGTCGCTCACCCAAGGTTTTAGCTTCATTGGATCGTATTCCTGGAGTATTTGAGAGTTGATCGGCTATAACAATAGCGGCTTTAAGGTCCTGATCTGAGCCGCGTTTCTCGAGTATTCGTATACATTCGAAGCCGGCTTTGTAGTGCCAGTTTAATTCCGGTGATTCATTTTCAGCTAGTGGGGGCCTAGGAGCAGTCAATATTTCATAGAAAGACTCTAGTGATTCGGTGATCTGACCCAGCAATTCGTAAGCCTTGGCTTTACGGAAGAGAGCCTCGTTGCGGTCTCGAGTTCGTAAGGTTTGAATTTGGAGTATAAGGTCAAATGAGTCGATCGCATCATTGAATTTGCTGGCGTTTGTTCCTCCCAATTCATAGAGGGCTTTGCCCTTCAATGTTAGGGCGGATATTTTGATTTCATCTTTCTTTGACTCATCAATAATAGAATCGAGAATCTGTATTGCTTCAGTCCGTAGGTTAGTGTTTAACTTCAGCTTGGCCTGTTCGAGCCTAGCCCTAGGTGCTAGTGTGCTATCACTTTCTGCTACCTTCTGCCACAATGAGAGGGCTCTTTTTGAGCCTTCTTCTGTTAGAGTGAGACGAGCGGAATGTCCCGCAAAGTACCTTGCCCTGATAGCTAGGGGTGAACTTGGATAATCAGTATATAATTTTTCAAAGTTGTGTAATGATTCTGAGTAGTCTTTGTTCCTGAAGCATAGTTCCGCTTGGCGCATGCGGACACTTGGTGCCTGGGAAGAGTCAGGCCATTTTTTTATGAACGAATCACCGAATTTTAAGCACTCTTCAAGGTTTCCAGCGCTTTCTTCGATCCAGAATGCAAGATAATCAGCTCTTTGCTTATCAGTTGGAGTTATCGCGAAATTCCTGGCTAAGGAAAGAGCTTCACGGGCAGCTTTAGTTTTAGGTGGAAATGCTAAAAGGTTAATCGCGGCAATGGCTAAATGAGCTTCTGCAGTCCTTGGGTGCTTGGGGAATTGAGTGGTGAATGTTTCAAGTTTAGATAATGCAGATGAGTTTTGTTCAGAGGCTAATAGGAGTCCCTGTTCGATCATTAGATCTCCACGAGCAGTTATGCTTCCTATCTTGTTGAAACTTGAAATCTCGAAAGTGAATTCATTTTTCTCATTGGCTTTAACTTCAGTGAGTGCAGCGTTAAAAGCAGCAGTAATTGCATATTCGGGAGAATTTACCTTCAAATAACTTTCCTTTGCAGATCTAAAATCTTTTGTGGATGTGTGTGCTTTTGCTTCAAGAAAAGCAATGGACGCTTTATTTTTCGTGTCATTTGTTTGTTCGCTGAGACCAGAGAGTATTTCAAGTGCATCCTGAGGCTTGGAATCATTAATCAGAATCTCAGCTATCAATATGCTTGATAGCAATGAAATTTTATCTTCAGTATTAGTAAGTTCTTTGAGTTGAACTAAAGAAGATTCAGTTTCAGTTGAGGTAGCTCTAATGTTGTAATAGGTGGCCAGCCTAGAGAGTTGTGTGTCCTCAGATTTAATCCAGCCTTGTAATAAATTATTGAGTTGCTCTTTACTGTCATCTTTCAGTAAGAGCATGGCATCAAAGAAAGGGAAAGTGTCAGTGTTCGTGGGTGCATTTTCCACGGCAGATTGAAGCACCGATAGAGCCTCATCTGATTGTCCGAGTCTTTTATGGGTCTCGGCTCTAAGAAGATTTAAAGTTTGATAAATGCTTTGAGAAAATTCGTTAGGATTGAGATAAAGTTTTCTTAGCAATTCGTCCGCTTTTACTAACTCATTTGAGAGGAGTAGAGCTCTAGATCTAATTATTTCCGCTAAGATCTTGAAGCTAGATTTTGGGCTAATAGTTGCCTCATTAAGTAATTTTATAGACTCATTAAAGTTGGATTTTGTGATATGTAGATCAGCTAAAATTAAGTATATAATTGGGCTCCTAGGTGCATCTTTTGAGTTTTCTAGAGACTCTGTGATTAGTTGAATGGCCTTATCAGCCATTCCTATTGAGTTATAGGCAGAAGCTATAGTTATTAAAGCGTGTTCATGCCTTGTATCTGAAGGATCGTCTATGAATTGATATAAGATTGGTAACGCTTCAGTGAGTCGTCCCAGCCCAGATAGGGCCATTCCTCTCCAGAATGGCAATTCGTCACCCTTAGCAGTGCTGAGAGCCTGTTCATATTGTCCAGTTCTTACTAGGTTCTCAACTAATAGTGCTCTGATCCTTGACTTGTTTTCATCTGACAAGTCCTGACGCGAACTGATTTCTTCCAATTTTAATAAAGCGACATCAGACAATCCGTCATTGTGGGCTGATAGAGCAGCTGTCCAGCTAGGAAGATTTTTAATATCTATCTGTTCAGAGTCAGGCTCTTTTGGCGCAGTTGGATCAACTACTTGAAAGAGCAGATAGAGTATTATGGTTGATATTCCAGTCACAGAAATGTCTATCTTGAAAACTTAACTGTTTTTCACTAAAATTCCAGTAAGTCAGCAAGATTGGTGTAATTAAATTTTAATCCTATTAAATGAGTTAAACTAATCATTTATAGCCTTTTAGCTTGCGAGGGACCCTCAGATTTGCTCTTATCCAATTCACTCAAATTTGATCTCATAAATGAAAAAACTAATTAATGACCCTCTAAAAGTAGCTGATGAACTTATTGATGGTCTTGTGGAGGCTTATGATGGTGACTGCATAAAGGTTGGAACTCGCTCCATTGTTAAAACAGAAATACCTGAAGGGAAGGTAGCTTTACTCATTGGAGGAGGCTCAGGCCATGAGCCTATTTATCATGGCTTAGTTGGAACTAATATTGCTGATGGAGCCGCGTGTGGTGATATTTTTGCCGCCCCTCCACCGGACATTGTTCTTGAAGCGACATCGGCGGTCAGTAGAGGAAAGGGAGTTCTGTATCTGTACGGAAATTATGCTGGTGATGTGATGAACTTCGATATTGGTGCCGAATTGGCTTCGGAAGATGGGATTGAAGTTAAGACAGTTTTAATTACCGATGATGTTTGTTCTGCTCCTCCTGAGTCTAAGGGTCAGAGACGAGGGATCGCCGGACTGGTTCTGATAGTGAAGATGGTCGGTGCAGCTTCCCAATCCGTTGAAAATTTGGATGAACTTGAAAGAATTGCCAAGTTAACGGTTCTACACACAAGATCAGTGGGTGTTTCAATGTCTCCTGGTTCAATACCTGCGACTGGAAAGCCTACCTTCGAAATCGACGAAGCACTCATAGGTTTGGGCATGGGAATTCACGGTGAGCCTGGCGTTTCTGAAATACCAATGACAACAGCTGATGATTTGACGCCTCAAATGCTGGACTTTATTTTTAAGGACTTTGCTGATGATTCAGAAGTAGATGAGCTCAAAGAAGGTGATGAAATATTACTATTTGTAAATAGTTTAGGAGCGACAACGATGATGGAATGCTTGATTTGCCTCAGGAAGGCCAAGGAATACCTTAATGAACGTGGGGTTCGTGTTTATGATACGATCGTTGGGCCTTTAGTAACTTGTCAGGAAATGTCTGGAATTTCGTTCAGCGTGACAAAACTTAATGATGAACTTAAGGGGTATTGGGACCTTCCTTGTGAGTCAGTGTGCTATACAAAACTTTAATTTTATTCCCGATTATTAATGGCTAAAGAATCATTAGATGCATCAGAATCACTAGAAATGGTGAAGCACCTTGCTAGAAAAATTATCGAAGCCGAACCGATACTTACGGATGCTGACAGAAATTTGGGTGATGGTGATCATGGTTTAGGCATGCAGAGGGGGATGAAGGCTGTTTTAGAGAAGCTCGAAAGTGAATCATTGTCTGACATTAAATCAATTTTCAACGCGACAGGCATGGCAATGATGAGTTCTATGGGGGGAGCTTCGGGGGCTCTTTTTGGTACGCTTTTTCGGAGCGGAGCAAAAGCACTAGAGGAAAAGCTGGCATTTGATTCATCATCACTGTCCGATTTCTTAGTAGCTGCGAACGATGGAGTCCAGGCTAGGGGAGGAGCTTCTCCTGGTGATAAGACAATGATTGATGCTTTGGATCCAGCAGCAAAAGCGTCTTTAGGTTCTAAGAATTTACCAATTAATGAGGCGCTTGAAGTCGTTGCTTCAGCGGCAGAATTAGGAAGAGATCAGAGTAAGGATTTGATTGCGACGATGGGAAGGGCAAAGACGCTGGGAGAGAAATCAGTAGGCCATCCAGATGCTGGGGCCTGTTCAATTGCTATTATTTTTAGAGCGATGGCAGAATTTGCTAACAATTAATTACACAAAACAAATCAAAACATAGAAAACAATGGCTGACTTAGACGGAAACACAGAACAAAAGCAGAAGGAATATTATACAGATACACCTCAAACTGCTCCTAACTTTTTCTTAAAGGGATCCCATCAATATGATTGGGGTCTCCAGAATAGACTCGCGCATATATTCAACCCAGAATCAGGGAGAACAATCATGCTCGCATTCGACCATGGGTATTTCATGGGGCCGACTACCGGATTGGAAAGAGTAGATCAGACTATTCTTCCTCTAGAACCTTATTGTGATTGTTTGATGCTCACACGAGGAATACAAAGATCAATTATTCCAGCATCAACTCAAAAGGCCATCGCACTAAGGGCCTCAGGAGGCACTAGCATGGTTAGTACTATCGATGAGTGGGAAGGGGAGATAGGTGGGCAGCCTGCGAAATTAGCTCGTCCTGGCTATGAGCCGCTCTCTAATGAACATTTAGCTGTAGATATTGATGAAGCAATAAGGCTAAATGCATCCGTTCTTGCTGTTCAGGTTTTCATAGGTAGTCAACATGAGCGCCAATCATTGCAAAACTTAACCAATCTCATTGATGCTGCTGCAAGATATGGGATCGCAGTGATGGGAGTTGTTGCGGTCGGCCGCGCTATGGAAAGGACGCCGAAGTACTTTCGCATGGCCACTCGGCTTATGGCAGAACTTGGATGTCATATGGTTAAATGTTACCATATCGATGATGGTTTTGATACGATCACTAGCTGTTGTCCTGTACCTATTGTTATTGCTGGTGGTAAGAAGCGTCCAGAGAAGGATGCGTTACAGATGGCCTTTGATGCTTGCGCACAGGGAGCTTCAGGAGTCGACATGGGACGTAACATATTCCAAGCAGATGCACCGGTCCCCATGATGAAGGCTGTCAGAGGTGTCGTTCATGAAGGAATGAGCGCTTCTGACGCTTATGAGTTGTATGAACAGCTCAAATCAGAAGAAGCTTCCTAGTCATTGCACAAATTAAAGGCTCTCATTTGAAGAATTTCGTATAAGCGGTATTCTTCTATGTGGGCCCATTAATTAGCCATTCCGATCGATACATAGGACGTCAGGTTCTATTTGCAACGATCTTTGGTGTCATTGTATTGAGCCTGATCTTTGTTTTAGGTAACTTATTTAAGCAGATTTTTGAGTTGCTCGTTGATCGGAACCTGCCGATCAATTCTGTCCTCCAATTCATTTTATACATTTTACCGTACTCTTTGATTTTTACTATCCCTTGGAGCTTACTTACTGGGGTGTTGCTGGTCTTTGGTAGACTGTCCGCTGACAATGAATTGGTTTCGTTCCGCATGTCTGGAATGAGTATGTTTAGGCTTTGTCGTCCAGTGTTTTTAATCGCGGTTGGACTTGTTTTTTTGAGTTTTTTGATCAACACGCAAATTGCACCGCGTGGAAAGGCAGCGATGAAAGAAACGCTTTATAATATGGCTATAGATGATCCATTGGCTTTGATCGTACCTGATAAAGCCATATATCAATTTCCCAACTATCGTATTTATGCCGAGGCAAGGAATGGTAACAAATTACTTGGTCTTGAAGTAGTCGAGCTTGATGAGAACAAGTCGCCGATACGTTATATTAGAGCCATGGAGGCTGGGGTAGAGTATGATGAAGCTGAAGATCAGTTGCTATTGCTACTGAATAATGCCGAGGGAGTCATAAAAAATGAAAAGGATCCGACCGACTTTGATAACTTGCTTCCAGGCATTAGCGCTGAGAAAACAACAATACCTCTGGACTTGTCTTCGTTTCGCAATAATCCCAAAAAACTTAAGCCGAGCAACTTAGATACTAGTGAGTTGAGACGACGATTGAGTGGAGATGAGCCTATCAGTGAAAAGAAGAAGAATGAAATCAGAACTGAGATTCAGAAAAGACATTCATTTGCTGTTGCATGTTTTGCCTTCGCTTTGATCGGCATCCCTTTGGGGGTAGTTAGTCAGAGGAGCGAGACTACATCAGGTTTCGCAGTTAGCATGGTCGTTGCATTCTTATACTTTTTGGGAATCATTTACGCTGATAATAGAGACTCGGATGCTATTGCTCCTCTGCTAATGTGGGTTCCTACGGCAATAATGATTCTGATCGGCGGTATTTTGTTCTTTAGGCTTAATCGCAAGTGAGCACTAATTTCATTCGACTCATTTGAACTTAAGAGAGTACAAGTCCGCGTCCTTTAAAAATATTCTAAGTCTCACAATTTTTCCTTTAAGAGTGCTAAGATTACTATTACTTTTCCATTTAATTTGGTCGTCGATATAATTGCCTACCGATTCAATGCAATCATTCATTGAGAATCCTTGATATGCCTTTCCTTCTTTGTTAAGGATCTCCACGCGAAGTCCGCCAGCGGCAGATGTAGAGTAATTCATGAACAATTGCTTGCCTTCGAATAAAAACGGTTTGGTCAATATTTCGCCTCCGTCGTATTCGGCATGAATTGAGCTTATCCCATCAATCCTAAGAGAGTACCGGTGTACATTACTAGTTGGTTGAGCGTAATTTTGATTCGCATAGAATGACATATGAGTTGGTGATGTCTGCACGATATTAAGTGCAGGATAATTTGACCTTGATACCCAGTTTTCTAAGCCGATCCCTGGCCTTACAAAGGATTCCATGAACTTTCGTTGATAAGTGTTTCCGCCCCTGGAGCTAAGCACTACCATGTCTGAACAATCGTTAAAATATGTGGGGCTAACGCCAAGGCTATTCGCTTCTTCAGTCGATAGAACTTGTCGACCCGGCATGAATCTGGCGGCAATACCTAGATAAATGTGAGGTGCACGGTAGTAAGGATGCGTTTGATTGGTATAAAGATGTTCGTTAGGTGTATCTCCAAATGTCATTTTTACTGGGTCCGTCCAGGAGATAAAATCTTTAGACGTTGTCCTGCTAACCGTTCTGTAGCCTCTGTAACCCCCTCCTGTCCATGTCCGAAAATAACACACATAACATTTTTCGTGCTTAGACCAAAAGGAAACATTCTGTGAGTCAAAGATGCCATTAGTGAATACGGCTTCTTTGTTGAATCTACGC
>Ga0315327_10000948_pt1 | contig 14867 bp, 14 predicted proteins | sample M110032315metaG_FD_203460 | JGI IMG/M metagenome (GOLD analysis project Ga0315327, IMG submission 203460) | Ammonia-oxidizing marine archaeal communities from Monterey Bay, California, United States - M1 100m 32315 | ecosystem: Environmental > Aquatic > Marine > Coastal | place: USA: California... | reverse complement strand
CGGCCGACGCCGGCATCGGGCGGCTGGCCAGCCCGGCAGAGATGGCGCCCGCCATGTTGTTCCTGGGCCACCATCAAGCGGCCAGCTATGTCAACGGCGTGAACCTTGACATCGACGGCGGGTTCATGGCCGCCTTGACCACCGGTCAAGTGGACTTCTCTAAGTACGACCTAGGTGGCTGAGGACCCAGACAACCGAGAAATATCAGACGAGACCCGTAGGGTTCCTTCCAGCCTGCAGATCCTCAAACCGGCGCAGCGCAGCCGGAAGCGTGACATCGTGGGTGAACACCCAGAACCGACCCGTCCGGACGGCGTCTACCACCCGGTCGGCCACCACGTCGGTGCCGATCCCTCGCTCAGCCAGTATCTCGGCCAGCGAGGCTTGGGTGGCGTCGTTCGTCTCGTCCACCTCCACCCAATCGGGTCGCAGGCGAGCCACATCGAAGATGGCCGTCGACACCAGTTCCGGACAAAGGCACGACACGCCGATCGGCGTGGGTTCCAGCTCCCGGTGAAGAGCCTCGGACAGCCCCACCACGGCGTGCTTACTGGCCGCATACATCCCCAAGAAGGCGTTGGTCATCAGACCGGCCTGAGAGGCCACATTGACGATGTGACCCGCACCGGCAGCCACCATCCTTGGGACGAAGGCCAACACCCCGTGAGCGACGCCCAGCACATTCACGTCAAAGGTCCAACGCCACTCCGACGGAGTGGTATCCAACATGGCGCCCGCCGGGCCCACCCCGGCGTTGTTGCACAAGACGTGAACCCCACCGTGACGATCCCAGGCCACATCAGCCATGGCACTGACGGCATCGGGGTTGGTCACATCGCACGCCTCGCCCGACACCCGGTCACCGACCTCAGCCGACAGGCGGTCAACCTCCTCACCCAGCGCATCACCGTCGGCATCGGACAACACCACGGCCATCCCCTCGGCCAGGAATGCTTCGACCAAGGCCAGCCCTATGCCTGACGCCGCACCGGTCACCACGGCCACCCGACCGTCCAATTGCCGAATCACCTCGCGCTCCCCCCCGACGGCCACGGACACCGCACCGTCGTCGACCGTAGGCCTGCCGGCCGTTCGCGGTTGCGTCCGGCTGTCCGCACGATCGGGACCCCGACTACCGTCGGCCCATGCCCGGCCCCCTCGACGGCATCCGCATCGTCGACCTTTCCGTCGCTCTCACCGGCCCACTCGCCGCGGGGATGCTCGTCGACCAAGGCGCAGAGTGCATCAAGGTTGAGCAGGCCCCGATTGGGGACGTGGTCCGCTGGCTAGGCAGTTCGGTAGCCGGTGTCTCGGCCATGTTCCAGGTGGCCAACCGTGGCAAGCGCTCGATCGTCCTGGACCTCCGACAGGACGAGGGGCGGGCAATCCTCGACGACCTGATCGCCGAGGCGGACGTGCTAGTCCAGAACTTCCGACCCGGAGTAGCCGAGCGACTCGGCATCACCTACACCGAGGTGAAGACCATCAACCCAGACATCGTCTACGCCGACCTGACCGGCTTCGGCCCAGACGGCCCCTATAGCCACCGCCGCGTCTACGACACGGTGATCCAGGCCCACTCCGGACTGGCGGCCAGCCAGACCGGTACCAACGACGAATACCCCAAATTCCTGAAGCAGTTGGCATGCGACAAGGTCACCGCTTACACGGCCTGCCAGGCCATCACCGCGGCACTCTTTGCCCGAGAGCGGGGGCTCGGGGGCCAACACATCGAACTGTCAATGCTGGACGCCTGCATCGCCTTCCTCTTCGTGGACGGCGCCGACCACGAGATCATCCTGGACGGCGACCACTCGGGGCCCCAGTCAGTGGCCGCCAACAACACCCCGCTGGCCTTCGACGGCGGCTTCGCTGCGATCGCCGTGCCCGCCGACGACGAGTTCCACGGACTGGCCCGGGCCCTCAACGTGGACAGCTCCGACCCCGATGTGGCCACCATCCGAGACCGGTCCCGAAACCGCGACAAGTCGATGGCTGTCCACCGGGAGGTCAGGAAAAATGCCACACAAATACCTATCGACGAGGGGGCCGAGCGGATGGACGCCAACCAAGTGCCGTTCGGAATCGTGCGCGCCGTACACGAAGTGCCCGCCGACCCGCAGGTGGTGGCCAACGATCTGTTCACCACGTTTGACCATCCGGCGGCCGGCCGGATCCGTCACCACCGAGTACCAGCCCGTTTTCACGGCTCGCCCACCACCTTCCGGGACCCCGCTGCCCCCACGTTAGGCCAGCACTCCGACGAGGTAGTCGCCGAAACTGGTCGGGGCAATCGAATCGAGGAACTACGGGCAGCCGGAGTCATCGGGTGAGCAAAATCAAGGGCGACCACCGCGACCACCTTCGCTACGACGCCTACGCGCGCCATCACGCTCAACATGGCGACTCCGAACTGATCCCGGCAGCCACCGTGGTCGTCCTCCGAGACGGTGACGACGGGGTCGAGACCCTGATGCTGCGGAAGAACTCCAAGATCGCCTTCGGTGGGATGTGGGTGTTCCCTGGGGGAAAGATCGATAACGACGACGAGGTCCTAGACGCTCATGGGGAACCCGACGAGTTGGCCACCGCAGCGGCCGCAGCGGTACGCGAGGCAGCCGAGGAGGCATCGGTGTCCCTAGACCCGGCAGGTCTGGTCTGGTTCGCCTACTGGGTACCGCCTCCGGTCATGCCCATACGGTTCGCCACCTTCTTCTTCGCCGCCCGTCACGACGAGCCGACCTCAGAGGTGTTGATCGACGACGGTGAGATAACCGAGCACGAGTGGATGCGTCCCGTTGACGCCATGGCCCGCCGCGACGGTGGAGAGATCGAGTTGGCCCCCCCTACCTGGATGACCCTCCACCGCCTCTCCGGCTTCACCACGATCGCTGACGCCCTCGTTGAGCTGGAAGCCGAGGATCCACCGTTCTACGAGACCCACATGGCCCGGACCGACGATGGACCGGTGGCCATGTGGACTGGTGACGCCGGCTATGAATCCAGCGACCCGTCCATCGAAGGACCCCGCCACCGACTCACCCTCATCGAGGACGGCTACGTGTTCGCCGACACCCGATGATGAACAGCGACAAAGCACCTACCGGGGCCCTCACCGGGCTCACCGCGGGGCAGGTTTCTGAGCGGGTAGCCGACGGCCGCATCAACGATGTACCCGACGCCCCCGTCCGCACGACCGGCGAGATTCTGAGAGCCAACGTGCTCACTCCGGTCAACGCCATCATGGGGGCACTCCTGGCGCTGATCTTGGTGGCCGGCTTCCCCGGGGACGCCCTATTCGCCGGGGTGATCGTCTCCAACAGCGTGATCGGCACCGTCCAAGAGTTGCGGGCCCGCCGCACCCTGACCGAGTTGGCCGTCCTATCTGCACCCCGGGCCCGGGTGATCCGTGACGGAGGGACGCTGGACCTGGACGTGTCGGGCGTCGTTGCCGATGACCTGCTGGCACTAACTCCTGGCGACCAGGTGGTAGTCGACGGCACGATTGTCGAGGGTGTCGGCCTAGAAGTCGACGAGTCGCTCCTGACCGGTGAGGCCGACCCGGTGGAAAAGGTGGCCGGCGACGAGGTGCTATCGGGAAGCTTCGTCTCGGCCGGGTCGGGCCACTACCGGGCCACCCACATCGGTGCTGACTCATATGCCGCCACCCTGGCCGAAGAGGCCCGCCGCTTCACTTTGGTGGACAGCGAACTTCGAACCGGGGTGGATCGCGTACTGCGCTGGCTGACCATCGTCATTCCCCCGGCCTCTGGACTGTTGCTTCTGCGGCTACTGGTAACCGAGGACCGCTGGCCTGACGCCCTGCGAGGAACGGTGGCCGCCGCGGTGGCCATGGTTCCCGACGGCCTGGTGCTGCTGACCAGCCTCTCGTTCATCGTCGGCGTCATTGCCCTGGCCCGGCGACGAGCACTGGCCCGCGAGCTGGCATCGGTCGAGCTCCTCGCCCGGGTGGACACGCTCTGTCTGGATAAGACAGGCACCATCACCACCGGCGAGATCACCTTCGCCGGCATCGAACCCATTGGCGCCACTAGCGAGGCCGACGCGGCAGCGGCCGCCGGTGCTCTGGCCGGCGCCGACCCCACACCCAATCCCACCCTCGCCGCGCTGGCCGCCGCCCTACCCGCCCCTGACTGGACGGTGGTTGACACCGTGCCGTTCTCGTCGGCCCGCAAGTGGGCCTCAGCCACCGTGGCCCCGGCCGGCGCCGACGCGTCCGACCGGTACGTCCTGCACCTTGGAGCACCCGACGTGCTGCTCCCCACCGGGGAGTGGACGGTGGCTCGTGAGCGAGTGGCCGAACTTGCCGCTGAGGGGCGCCGGATCCTGGTGGTGACTCGTTCGACACACGACCTGGACCGGCCTAGCGGCCGGCCAGATAGTCAACTAGGCGATCTCCCTTCAGCTCGCCTACCCCTGTGTCTGCTCCTGCTGGAGGACACGGTGAAGGCCGAGGCACCGGAGATCCTGGCGTGGTTTGTCGAGCAGGGTCTTGACCTGAAAGTCATCTCGGGCGACCATCCGGCCACCGTGGCCGCCGTCGCCCGCCGGGCTGGGATTCCGGGCGCTGACGAGGGCATCGACGCCCGGACCCTCCCTGACGGCGACGAGGCCCTGGCCGACGCCCTCACCCGGGGTAACTCTGGCCCAGCGGTGTTTGGACGGGTCACCCCCCACCAAAAGCGGGCCATGGTGCGGGCCCTGCAGTCCCGGGGCCGGACAGTGGCCATGACAGGTGATGGCGTGAACGATGTGCTGGCCCTCAAGGACGCCGACATGGGCATCGCCATGGGCTCCGGTAGTTCGGCGTCCCGGGCCGTGGCCCAACTGGTTCTGCTCGACGACCGCTTCTCGACACTGCCAAGGGTGGTGGCCGAGGGCCGCCGGGTCATCAACAACATCGAGAGGGTGGCCAACCTGTTTCTCACCAAGGCCACCTACGCCGTACTGCTCACCGCACTTGTCGGCCTGTTCGGGGTGCCGTTTCCGTTCCTCCCTAAGCAACTGACCCTGATCGGCACGGTGTCCATCGGGGTACCGGGGTTCTTCCTGGCGCTGGCTCCTGATAATTCCCTGGTCCGGCCGGGCTTCCTGCCTCGAGTATTGAAGTGGTCGCTGCCCGCCGGGGCCATTGCCGCTGCGGTCACCTTCGTCAGTTACGAGGTGGTCCGGCGATCGGACGCCTCGTTGGCCGAGGCCCGTACAACGGCCACCCTGACCCTGCTTGGCGTCGGCCTAGCCATCTTGCTTGGGATCAGTCGGCCGCTCCGCCCGTGGAAGGTGGCCCTGACCGGGGCGATGGGTGGGCTCTACGCGGTGACTATGGCGTGGCCATTCGCCCGCCAGTACTTCGAACTGGCGGTCCCGCCAGGCTCGGCATGGCTGACGGCGGTCGTCGGCACAGTCGTCGGCGGCTTACTGATCTCCGTCATTCCCCGACTGGCACCCCTCCTTGGACAGGTCCGCAACCGCTAGCGTCGCCAGTGAACCCGGGGGTCAACGACGATCCCCGTCCGACCCGAGAGGTCCACAATGCCCGACTCCGGCAACAGCCTCTTTGCCACCGCTCTGGACCAGTTCAACCGCGGTGCCGACCTGATTGACCTGTCAGACGACCTGCGTTCGATCCTGTCGCAACCCAAGAACGAGATCATCGTCAACTTTCCGGTCCGACTCAACGACGGCTCCTATCGGGTGTTTCGCGGCTACCGCATCCAGCACTCCAACCTGTTGGGCCCGTACAAGGGCGGTGTGCGTTTCCACCCAATGGTCGACCTCGACGAAGTCAAGGCGCTGGCCTCGTGGATGACCTGGAAGTCGGCACTGTGTGACATCCCGTTCGGTGGAGCCAAGGGTGGAATCTCGTTTGACCCCAGCGGATTGGAACCCGATGAGTTGGAACGGGTCGTCCGTCGCTTCACCCACGCCCTCGGCAGCAACATTGGACCCGACCACGACATCCCGGCTCCCGATCTGGGGTCGAATTCCCAATCGATGGTGTGGATGATGGACACCTACTCCAACTCCATGGGCGCCACGGAGCGGCAGAACGTTAAACGGATCGTGACCGGCAAGACCCTCGAGACGGGTGGCAGCCCCGGTCGCGAAAAAGCCACTGGCCAAGGCGTGGTGTTCTGCCTGCAGCACTGGGCCGACGAGGTGGGCTTCGATCTGGCTGGCGCCACAGTCTCTATCCAAGGCTTCGGCAACGTAGGCAGCGCCACTGCCCGCATCATGCAGGTCCACGGCGCTCGAGTGGTCGCGGTATCCGACCATGCCGGTGCAGTGGCCGACGAGGACGGAGTCGACGCCTTCGAGTTGACCGACTGGGTCCGCGAACACGGCACGGTCGCCGGCTTTCCGGGAGGTATGTGGATTGAACCCGATGACTTCTGGGCGGTGCCGGCCGACATCGTGATCCCCGCCGCCCTCGAAAACCAGATCACCAGTGAGAACGTGGGTCAGATTCAGGCAAAGGTGATCGTCGAGGCGGCCAACGGGCCAACGACGCTGGAGGCTGAGAAGATCCTCGCCCAGAGAGAGATCGACGTCCTCCCCGACATACTGGTGAATGCTGGCGGCGTCGTGGTCTCGTACTTCGAATGGCTCCAGAACCGATCAGCCCAAAGCTGGAACCTCGATGACGTGGACTTCAAGCTCCGGGAGACTCTCTGGAAGGCGTGTGACGCGGTGGCCGACCTCCGGGCCGAACTCGACGTGACCTCCCGACGGGACGCTGCTTACGCGGTGGCCCTCCGGCGCCTACAGGTGGTCTACGGACAGCGGGGCATCTTCCCCTGATCCGGACGCTGCTCGTCGGGTCCGGACCATTCGTCGAGGCCCTCGCCGAAGGACTAGACACCTACGGCCACGCCGTGGCCGCGGTGGAACCCGGCCGCGGCCCTGGTTCAGTCACCGGCATCGACAACGTTGGCTCGGCCGTAAGGGCGGCTGCAGGCCTACTGGGTGCACCGGACCTGGTGGTCCACATACCGGCGGTCCCCGACGGCCCAACGACGATTATCCACCAGTCGACCGAAGCTTGGGCCGCGTCGTGTGAGGCCCCTATGGCCGAAGCCATCGGGGTGGCCCGCTCCATCGGCGAGCTCACGGCGACCAGTGCAGAGGAACAAGCTAAAAATGCCCCCCGCTTGGTGTGGATCCTGCCCACCACGGCACTCGGCGGAGCAGCCGGGTACGTCGGTGTCGGAGCGGCTGGCGAGGGCATCCGGGCGCTGGCCAAGGGGGTGGCCAAGCAATGGGGCCGCAGGTGCACCACGACGGTGCTAGCAGTCTCGCCGACCACGCTGTTCGACGGCGTGGGCCCCGCCGAGGAGGGTTCGCTCTCACCACCGGCTCTCGGCAAGCCCGGAAACACCGCCATCCACGTGGCGACCGAGATCGCTTCGCTGGTCGACCTGTTGGCCGATCCCCGGAACCGGGCCACCCCGGGTGCCACCGTGGTGGCCGACGGTGGCACCTGGATGGCCCCGTGACCAACACGACCAGCCTCCTAGCAGGACGGGTCGCCCTCATCACCGGGGGAGCCGCTGGCATCGGCCTCGGCCTGGCCACCGCCATGGCACGCGCCGGGGCGGCTGTGGTGCTGGCCAGCCGACGCCCTGAGGTGGGTGAGGCGGCCGCCGGTGACCTCAAAACCGAGGGCCTGGACGCCACCTGGGTCCGATGTGACGTAACGGTTCCCGACGACGTCTCCGCAGCGGTGGACGGTGCGGTGGCCGCACACGGTCGCTTGGATTGTCTGGTCCACAATGCCCTCGACGGGTCCCCGGATGGGCCCGTGGAGGGCGCCACCGACGAGAGGTGGGCCACGCTGGCCGCCACCTCGGTGCGCGCCTCCTACAACTGTGCCCAAACCGCCTATCCCCACCTGCGCAACACGGCCGGCTCACTCGTACTGCTGACCTCGGCGGCCGGCATGGAGGGCAGCGCGTCCCGACCGCTCTACGCCATGGCCAAGGCGGCCCAGCGGGGGTTCGCCAAGGGACTCGCCGCCGAATGGGGCCCGGACGGGATCCGGGTCAACTGCATCGCCCCGGTGGCCATGACCCCTGCGTTGGCGGGAGCCATACGGCACGACCCGTCACTAAGCGAACGACTAGTGGCGAGGACGCCACTGGGTCGCATCGGCGACCCAGTCGAGGACGTGGGTCCGGTCGCGGTGTTCCTTGCGAGCGACCTAGCCCGACACGTAACCGGCCAGACGTTGGTTGTGGACGGTGGGGGGTTCCGGGGCCTGTAGCCGGGCGGTCCTAACTACCGCGTCCTGCCTGCTAGGCGCAGGTGCTGTATCGGGTCAGCCGACCTCGGCAAGGGCCGCGGCGGCCCGGCGGGCTGCGACCTGGCGGCGGCCGATGATCGGCGTCGTGGGGGCGAACCCGGCAGTGGCTCGCTCGGCCTCCGACTCGCCGCCCCAGAATCCGAGTTCACGATGGTCCCGTGCGTGCTGCTTGCAGGAGTCCATGGCCGGGCAGGCGGCGCAGATCTGGGCGGCACGAGCCTCGCGTCGAACACGGGCCTCGGGACGCTCGGCGAAGGGGGCGAAGAACAAGTCACTCTTGCCCTGGCAGAGGACGCCGTCCACCCACCGCATCTCTTGTGAGTCGACGTACAGGTTCGCCGCTGCATCTGACATGGTGTTCTCCCTCCGAAAACCACCCGAGGATCGGGGCCAGGGGATGGAGCTGATTGCCCCTCCCTGCCCGCCCGATCACCCTCCGGTGTCTCTCGATCCGACTACTCGTTGTTTGTAGACCCGTTTCCAGGCCGCTTTGTGATGGTAGGAACTGACTTCGACGCGCTCCAGTGTTTTGTGATTATTGTTAGAGAACCTATCTATCTGTATTAGAGATTCAATGGTGATATGTGGATATGTCCTTACGATGACCACCCGGTAGTAACTACCGTTGATCAGTTCGCAGTGGCCACGTTTCTGCACCCGTCTCCCCATCGGGGCCGCCCGGCTGACAAAGTGCAGACGTGTACGAGCCGCCAACCATCGACAACCCGGGACCGTTCTTTGATGACCTGTTGGTGGGCCAGACCCTCGACCCAGCGCCGGCAGTCACCATCGACTCCGGTATGGCGGCCGTCTACCAGGCCATCTGCGGTGACCCCTTGGCCCTCCCGCTGAGCCGCCCACTCGCCGAGGCCGTCACCGGTCAGACAGGGGCGCTGGTCAACCCGGCACTCGTACTCCAGGTGTCCATTGGCCAGAGCACGGTTGCCACTCGGACGGTCATCGCCAACCTCTTCTACCGGGGCGTGGCGGTGCACTGCCCGGTACGCCACGGCGAGACACTCCACAGCACCGTCACCATCCGCGGGCTACGGGAACTGTCGCGCCGAGACGACCGACCGGCCCGCGGCCTGGCCCTCCTCGGCATCCACACGAGCTGTGTCGACAGTGGAGCCACGGTGGCCGACTACCAACGATGCGCCATGCTCCAGTTCCGCGACCCCGACACCACCACCGGCCATGACGACGACCTCGGGGAAGTCGATCACGACGTGGACCTAGCAGCCTGGGCCGAGCTCGTTCCCCACAACTGGAACCTGGATCCGCTCCGCGCCACAGCCCGGGTGGCCGGCGAGACCGCCCACCGGGCATCCAACATCACAATGGTCGATCCAATGCGAGACACCGTGACCAACGCCCCTGAACTGGCCCGTCTCACCCAGAACCTCGCACCGGTGCACCGCGACCCGGCGCTCGGCCCCGACGCTCGACGGCTGGTCTACGGCGGCCATACGATCGGCTTGGCCCAGGCCTCACTGGTTCGACTACTCCCCGACACGGCCACCGTGCTCGGCTGGCAGTCGTGCGACCATCCAGCGCCCGTGTTCGAAAACGACGTCCTGTCGTTCCGGCACACCCTGCTCGACGAACAGCCGGTAGCAGAAGGCCGACTCCGGGCGTTCCGCACCGAGGTCGACGCCGAACGGACCAATGGGTCCACTGAGACCGTCCTGGATTGGCGCCACATCACCTTGAGTACCTAACCCTCGGCCGAGTCCCGACCGAGGCCCCGAACCGGACGGGTCAACCGAGTGCAAAGGCTCCGCGGTCCACAAGCGCTCCCACCTCTAACTGGGTCAGCCCCAATTCGGCGGTCAGGATCTCCTCGGTGTGCTGACCCAGCCGTGGAGCCGTCATGGCGCCACGATCCACAGCGTCGGCTCCTCCAAAGGCCAGCGGCGAACCCGGCACGAGATGTCGCCCTACGCCGGGCTGGTCCAACTCGGCGAACAGCGGGTTTGCCGTCGAGGCGCGTACGTCCTCTGCCACTAACTGGGAAACCGTGCGGTACGGCCCCCAACACACCTCATGCTCGTCCAACCCGACAGCCACCTGGTCCAGCGTCCGTGCCGCGAACCACGGCTCAAACAGGGCGCAGAGTCGATCGGTAGCCAGGTATCGCTCACCCTCATCGCCCAGATCCACTCCCAGTTCGTGGGCCAGCGCGGCTACGGCTCCGGCGGCGCCGGTAGCGGCCTGGAGGCCGGCCCACTGCTTACCGGTGATGGCCACCACCATGACCCGACGACCATCGCTGGTCTCGAAGTCCCGCCCGAAAGCGCCATAGATAGCGTTACCGACCCGGTCCCGCTCGGTGCGGTTGATCTGGGCCTCAGCCAGGTTGCCCAGAGCTCCGACAGTAGCCAGCGCCACGTCGGCTAGGGCAATGGTGACCAGACTGCCACCACCACCTAGAAGACGTCGCCGATCGGCGGCTAGCAGGCCGGTGGCCGCCATCTGCCCGCACACCAGGTCCCATGCCGGGACCACGTTATTGACCGGGCGAGGGTCGTCGGGATGGCCAGTGATGTTCGGGTAGCCCACGGCACAGTTGACCGTGTAGTCCAGCGCTGTAGTGCCATCATGGCTGCCGGTGACAACCACCATCACTAGGTCGCCGTAACCCAGTTCTGCACTCCGGGCACGCAGGCGTTCGGGATCCAGCCATCCTCGAGCCGGAAAGTTGGTGAGGAAGTTCCCCGCCGCGACGATGAGCCCACTCAACAACTCTGTGACCTCTGGATCCCGAAGATCAGCGGCCAGGGACCGTTTCCCCTTATTCAGGCCGTTCCAATAGAGGCTGACTCCATCACCGGTGAGTGGCCACCGGTGGTAATCGATACCCCCGCCCACCTGGTCGAACCGAATGACGTCGGCACCCAATTGGGCCAACGCCATGCCACCAGACGGTGCGGCCACGAACGCTGTCCCCTCGACGACCCTCAGCCCCTCAAGCGGGCGGGCCAGCGACACTGCGGCCATCGGACCCTCGGTGTCCACCTTCAACCGTGATTCAGGAACGAGCCCGGATCTCGTCCAGCACCGTCTGGGAGTGAGTCTCGAGGTCTTGACCAGCAAGGTCATAGCTGCAGACGATGGTGCCCTCCGGGTCGATTAGGTAAGTGATGCGACGAGGAAAGCCCAATTCTGGCTGGTCGGCCTCATAGGCCTGACCCATGGCCTTGGTGGTATCGGCCAGTAGTCGGTAGGGAAAGCCCTGAGCGTCAGCAAACTGCTTCTGCGCCTCGACGGTGTCGAAGCTGGCGCCCACGATGACGGCACCGGCCTCGGTGTACTCAGGGGTTCGATCACGGAACCCCCCGCCCTGGATCGTTCAACCGGGAGTCGAAGCGATCGGGTACCACCACAGCGCCACCCAGTGGCCGCGGAGGTCGTCGAGGGTGACGACCGAACCGTCCTGGTCGGACACCGAGAAGTCCGGGGCCGGGGTTCCCGGTTCGAGCATGTGCTGTCCTCCCTGCGTCCGTCTGCCCTGATTATGGACGGTCTAACCGACGAATCGCGACTCCGGCGGCCGACCGGTCAGTGACGGAATTTCCGGACATGGCGCTCAGGACACCCACGAGATGGCCTGAACCTCGCTGTAGGCCTCGAGGCCGGCTACACCGCGGTCACGACCAATCCCCGACAACTTAAACCCACCGAACGGGGCATCAGCGTGGAGGACGATGCTGTTCAGGGCCACGCTGCCCGATTGGATCTGCCTGGCGATGCAGAGGGCCCGGGCGTTGTCCCCGCTGTAGACGTAGCTAGCCAGCCCATAGTTCGAGTCGTTGGCTAGGGCCACCGCCTCGTCGTCATCGTCGTGAGCCAGCACCACTACCACCGGACCGAAGGCCTCCTCCCTCACCGCATGCATGTCGGCCGTGCAGTCGGCCAGCAGGGTGGGGGACACGAAGTAGCCGGGTAGGTCGGGTCGCTCACCGCCACACACCAGTGTGGCGCCGGCATCGACCCCACCCCGGATGAACGCCTCGACGCTGTCCCGCTGCGCTTCGCTGACCACAGGCCCGACGAGAGTGTCGCGCTCAGTGGCGTCCCCCACCTTGAGCATCCCGGCCACCGCCGTCAGATTGTCGACCAGTTCGTCGATCCTGCTCCGGTGACAGATCACCCGGGTGGGGGCCGTGCAGATCTGGCCACTGTGAAAGCCCCAAACGCTAGCGATAGCCCCCACGGCTTTACTGATGTCGGCGTCGTCAGTCATCACCATGGCGCCCTTGCCGCCCAACTCCATCAGGACGCGGGTCATGGTCGGCGCCCCGTCAGAAATGATCCGGGCTCCGACGGCTGACGAGCCGGTAAAGCTCACCATCTGCACATCCGGCGAGGCGATGAGGGCTGCCGGCGCCTCGGTCCCCGCTGAGGTCAGGATATTGACCACGCCCGGCGGGAAGCCCGCCTCGACCACAGCCTCGCCGAGCCGGAGCACGGCCAGGGGGTCCTGAGGCGCGGGCTTGATGATGCAGGTATTGCCCATGGCTAGCGCCGGGGCCAGTTTCCCGGCCACGTTGACTAGCGGAAAGTTGTACGAGGTGATACAGGCCACCACACCAACAGGACGATGGTAGACGGCGGCACCCACCAGACCCGCCGGACCGAGGGCCGAAGCCCCCTGGGTGACTGGCAACTCGGCGCGGTCGAGGTTCCGGGGGATGGCGTACTGGGCATAGCGATCGGCCAGGTTCGGACCAACCTGCAGGCTCTCGGCCACGTTGATCGTGGCGCCTGTTTCGGCCTGGACCAGCGCCGACCACGTCGGAGCCTGAACCCTCAGGATGTCGGCCAGGCGCTGGAGCATGGCGCCCCGCTCAGCCGGCGACGTTGCCGCCCAACCGGGCAGTGCCGCTTTGGCCGCGGCGATGGCTGCCTCGGCATCGGCCACCGTGGCGTCAGGGGCGTGGCCAACCACTACGGTGGTGTTGGGGTCGACGATCTCGTATGTAGAGACGGTGGACGTCCACTCTCCGCCGATGAGGAGCCGCCACTGCTCCTGAGGATCGATGGTCCTGACGTCGCCCATGAGTGGAGGCCTCCCGATGTCGGTTCCGGCCGTGATCTGATGCTCCGTCAGGTCGCCCGGTCGTCGGTGATCGTACCGATGGATCCGGTTCAGTTCCCCACCGGCAACCTGAATGGGACTCGGACGTCCCGCCGTCGCTACGGTCAGCGCCCATGTACGAAACGTTGATCCGTGGCGGTTGGGTGGTCAATGGGACCGGCAGTCAGCGCTGTCGGGCCGATATAGCCATCCGCAACGGCCGCATCGCCGCTATTGGACCTGATCTGGACGGACAGGCCGAGCGGATCATCGACGCCGATGGTCGGGCTGTGTGTCCTGGGTTCATCGACATCCATACCCACTTCGACGCCCAGGTCTTCTGGGATGGCACCCTCAGCCCATCACCCCTGCACGGTGTCACCTCGGTTATCGCCGGGAACTGTGGCTTCAGCATCGCCCCGCTATCCGACGACCCGGCTGACGGTGAGTACCTCATGCGGATGCTGTCACGGGTCGAGGGCATGCCTATCGAATCGCTGCGAGAGGGCGTGCCGTGGAACTGGCGGACCACCGCCGAGTATCTGGACGCCGTGGATCCACTGCTCGCTGTGAACGCTGGCTTCAAGGTTGGACACTCGGCGCTGCGTCGCGTCGTGATGGGCGAGGCTGCCACCCAGCGGGAAGCGACCGGCGACGAGCTGGACGGCATGATTTCCCTGCTCCGCGACGGCCTGGACGCCGGGGCGATCGGTTTCTCGTCCACATGGTCGACCACTCACAACGATGCCGAAGGGCGACCAGTGCCCAGCCGCCACGCCTCGCGCGACGAAGTCCTTGCCCTGTGCGCCCAACTGGTCGACTACCCGGGAACCAGCCTGGAAATGCTCGCCGCCGCTGGAGGGCCTCTGGATGACGAGTCAAGGGACCTACTGTGCGACATGTCTCTGGCCGCTGGCGGAAGGCAGGTCAACTGGAACGTCATGCAGGTCACCGCCGGCAACGTCGACGAGTGCCTCCGCAAGTTGGACGCCTCGACCTACGCCGCCCAGCGTGGCGCTCGGGTAGTGGCCCTCACCGTTCCTATGGTGATCGCCGCCCGCCTGTCGATGGCCAGCGGGTTCGTACTGGACGCCATTCCTGGGTGGGCCGAGGTCATGTTCCTTCCTCACGAGGACAAGAAGCGGGTGCTGGCCGACCCGGTCGAACGTCGACGCCTCGATGATCTAGCCCAGAGCGACCACCCCTTCCGGCGGCTGGCCAACTGGGGTGCCATGACTGTGTTCGACACCGTCTCGCCTGCCAACAGGGGGTTCGATGGCCGCACGATTGCCGACATTGCCGCCGAGCGGGGCTGTGGCGAGTTCGACACTCTGCTGGACGTCTGCCTGGCCGACGACCTCCTGACCTCGTTCGGGCGGCCCGACGTCCCGGCAACGGCCGCCGACTGGCAGGCCCGGGTCGACATTTGGCGCGACGGTCGGGCAGTGATAGGCGCCTCGGACG
>Ga0315327_10000946_pt1 | contig 14880 bp, 13 predicted proteins | sample M110032315metaG_FD_203460 | JGI IMG/M metagenome (GOLD analysis project Ga0315327, IMG submission 203460) | Ammonia-oxidizing marine archaeal communities from Monterey Bay, California, United States - M1 100m 32315 | ecosystem: Environmental > Aquatic > Marine > Coastal | place: USA: California... | reverse complement strand
GAAGAGGGATTTCGCCTATCATATGATGGCTGACGAGTTTTATCAGCGAAACGCGACTATGATGTTAGATGTATATCCCCTGACGGATATAGAAGCTTACGACATCGGTCGCGGGGAATTGCGTTACGCGGGAAGTTGGACAGCAGGCGAAGAACTCGTTGAAGCAGAGCCAATTGCCTCCCTCCGAAATCGCGATATTTTTAAACGTCCGAACTGATTGGGCTAAGGGGGGTCTACATGACGCAGTCGATTGCCTCCAAGCTAAAGAGTGCCGACCCCATTTTTTAATTATTGCTCTTAGGCCTGCCTTGCGTCGTGTTCGGCAGCATGTCCTATGAATTCTGGCAATGGCTCTTTTTCGGGCTTGCGGCGATGATCATTGGAATGAGCAAATGCGGCATTCCTGGTTTGGGCATCCTGAATGTAGTGATTTTCCAAAACATCCTGCTGGCTAAAGACGCTACTGGATTTGGGCTGCCGCTACTTATCATCGGCGACATATGTGCAATGATCGCCTATCGGCGCCACGCTGAATGGAAGCAAATAGTAAAGCTGATTCCTTGGGCTGGTTTGGGCGTGATCGGCGGGTTCTTCGTTTTGGGAGCAATTGACAATGTTCAAGCCCGGTTGCTGATCGGGATTTCATTGGTGATTATGATCATTTTGCATGTTACCAATGATGGCAAATCTGCGGTTGTCGGCGGCGGATTGAGCACTCCTCTTATGGCTCCGATTATTGGGGCCATGGCTGGATTTGTATCGATGATAGCGAACGCAGCGGGACCATTGATGATGCTTTATCTTTTGGCAATGCGGATGCCGAAAATGGCGTTCATGGGAACAAGCGTATACTTCTTCACTCTATTGAATTTATTTAAAGTTCCGTTTCTTGCGTATTTGGATATCGTGACCCTCGAAAGTATTGGGGCGAATCTACGCTTGATTCCTTTGGTTATTGGCGGCGCATTCATTGGGTACGCGTTTGCTCGAAGAGTGAATCAATTGTGGTTCGAGCGAACGGCATTCTGGCTAACGATTATAGCCGTGGCATATATGATCTGGAACGCGGCAAAAGAAGTTATCAACGCATATGGCTAGAAAAAGTTCTCGTCAGCTTTGGAAAGCCAAAATCGAAGGGAAGCCGACTGCTGCAGGTGGGGCGACCGCTTACTCTGCTGCGCGTTTGCCGTTTCGCGGAACGATTTTGGGGATAGACCCGAGCCTGAGGGGAACAGGTCTTGCAGTGCTTGAATTTGTAAAACGGGATCAGCCAGTCCTGCTGCATAGTCGTACGATTACGTTAAAGCCGGCAATTTCCATGTTCGAGTGCTTGGGGGTAATCAATCGCAATGTAGCTGAGATTTTGAATACTTACGAAATCGATGCAGTCGCGGTCGAACAAACGATTTACGTACAGAATTTTCAAACGGCTCAAATATTGGGGGCTGCTAGAGGAGCCGCAATTGCCGCGGCAGCCGTTGCGGATAAGCCGATTTTCGAATACGCGCCGCTCAGAGTGAAGCAAGCAGTTGTTGGAGTAGGAAGAGCCAGCAAGGAGCAGGTTGCCCGAACGGTTATGTCGCTAACCGGAACCGGAGATACGCTTCAGTATGACGAATCCGATGCGGCTGCGGTCGCTATGTGTCACGCGTTTACGTACATTCCAGAATCGAAATAGTAGTAAAGCTTTCTCGTCACCGAGCTACTAGTGCAAGAATGAGATTGCCGTTTTGCGAGGGAGCTGAAGGTCCGCCAAGTATCGTGGGAACCCCTTTGCTCATATTGATGGTGGTATTTATCAGCGTTCGGCGACCATCCGTCCAGCGAACGCTCAATCGAATTTTACCTCGGCTGCCGGCTTGGGCGGTCAAGTTCAGTTTGTAGCCTGAACCAAGATTAATACTGGATTCGCCTGGAAGCGAAAGTTTGGCCCCTGATCGGTTCTGGAGTTTGTAGGACTTGTATTTGAATAAGCGCTTGAGATTGCCTTCGTAAGATTTGAGCGCGGGATCGATGCCGCCTTCTTCTGAAGAGGCTAGGATTAGCGTTGTGCTGATGTTCGTTTGTTGAGCTTGGCTTTCGGGCGAAGCGAATAAGGCGATAGACGCGAAGAGAAGCGCGACGAGATAGATTGGTTGGTTCTTCATGATAGAAAGTCCTTCATGTCGGTTTGGATGGCTTTGCGAGCGTTGAAAATTCGAGACATCACGGTCCCAGTTTTACAGCCGGTCTTTTGGGCGATTTCCTTGTAGCTGAGGCCTTCTGTTTCTCTCAGCATGAGAGCAGTTCTGTGATGTTCAGGTAACTTGTTAAGAGCTTCTTTGAATCGATCGCGTATTTCTTGATTCTCAAGGTTGCGGATTTGTTCAGGTGGCGCAACTACTGAAATGGGGGAATGCTGGATGGCATCGCCCGATTCTTCTGGATTTTCGTAGGAGAGTTCACGGCGAGAGTTGCGTTTTCGGATGGCATCGAGAGCAGTGAATGTTGCCACTCTGTAGAGCCAGCTGGAGAAGGCTGATTCGAAGCGAAAGGAATCGATCTTATTCCAAACCTTGATCCAGGTCAGCTGGGCGATTTCTTGGGCGTCCTCCGAGTTGCGTACCATGCGTAGAATTTGGCCATAGATTTGGCTGTGATGAAGTTTAACCAGTTCGCCGAAAGCCTCTTGGTCGCCGCTCTGAGCCAGTTCAACGAACGTGTGCGTCTGATTGGTATCGGTTGAACTCATTACGATGGAACAGCACGGACAAATGGGCTTTGCGAAACGTTGTTTTAATTATTCGACGCACTTTTTAAGACTCAGCTGAGGCACTCTTTATTCATTCTTTAGCGTGGAGAGACGGTCAATCCCGGAATGCCCCCAATCGTTTGACGGGTAAAAATTGCTAAAGTTGACGGAGATATAGCCGCAAATAGCTTGTAATGAATGAGTTTCGCTTTTCACTTTAAAGTGTTATATTGACCAATTTGAATCTGTGAAAATCTGTTGTCTAGGAGCGGGATACGTCGGAGGTCCCACAATGGCTATGATCGCCTACAAGTGTCCCGAGATCACTGTAACGGTCGCGGATATTAATGTATCGCGCATCGCAGCATGGAATTCCGATGAATTGCCGGTTTTCGAACCGGGGTTAGACGACGTTGTGAAGTCAGCTCGTGGCAAGAACCTGTTTTTCACCACGGACAAGATTACGGCGATCAAGGAAGCGGATATCGTTTTTGTAAGCGTAGGTACGCCGACGAAGAGCTATGGAATGAACAAAGGGCAGGCGGCGGATTTGATGTACGTCGAGCTCTGTGCTCGAGACATCGCTGAGCACGCCGAGCATTCCACGATTGTGGTGGAAAAATCGACCTTACCAGTCAAGACGGCTGAGTCGCTTAAGTCTGTGCTCAATGCGAATTCAAGCGATGACATCAAATTTCAGGTCCTTTCGAATCCAGAATTTTTGGCAGAAGGAACGGCAGTGGAGGATCTCAGCGATCCGGACCGCGTTTTGATCGGGGGCGATGAATCTCCCGAGGGACAGGAGGCAATGGCAACTCTAGTGGATGTATACGCTAACTGGATTTCGCGAGAAAAGATCATCACTACGAACCTATGGTCTTCAGAGCTTTCGAAATTGGTTGCCAATGCGTTTCTAGCTCAGCGAATTTCGAGTATAAACTCGATTTCCGCGCTTTGCGAGGAGACTGGGGCGAATGTGAATGATGTTGCTTTTGCGATTGGCACTGATTCTCGAATCGGTCCGAAGTTTCTTAAAGCGTCTGTCGGTTTCGGTGGTTCCTGCTTTCAGAAGGATATCTTGAATCTCGTCTATCTTTGCAATCATTTTGGCCTCCCGGAAGTGGCGGACTATTGGAAGCAAGTCATTGATATGAATGACTGGCAAAAGCACCGTTTCTCAAAGCGTATCATTACGTCCCTATTCAATACCGTAAACGGCAAGCGAATTGCGATGTTCGGATTCGCTTTTAAAAAGGACACGAATGATACCCGAGAATCGCCGGCCACCTATGTTGGGCGGGATTTACTAGAAGAGCAGGCGAAATTGACGATCTTCGATCCAAAGGTTTCGCCGTCCCAAATGTACTTTGACTTGCAAGCGGATGAGGGCAGTGATCGTCGCGAACTGATCGAAGTATCTACGGATCCGTATGAGGCTGCTAAAGGTGCTCATGCGTTGGCTATCTTGACGGAATGGGACCTATTCGCGTCGTTGGATTATCAGAAGATCTACGATAGCATGATGAAACCTGCATTCCTGTTCGACGGTCGCAACGTCGCTGATCACAAGAAACTGAGTGAAATCGGATTCACTGTTTACTCGATAGGGCGGTAGGCTTGTTACCTGTGCAATCGGGAAACTGAGTTTAGAAAAAAATGCATTTCTTGGAGAATGCGGCTTTTTTGCTAGGACAAGTTTGTCACGTTGAGACTAGCCTTGCGGCTGAGGAAACTCGGAATTGAGAGAATCGTCATGACCACGACCATCTCCGGGTTCTTCGAGTGCTTGACCACTATGAAGGCTATGGCAATCCCAAGTAGTGTGTTGGGGACCAGATGCGTCGCGCTAATTGTTGCGGCGAAGCTGGCGTCAGTATTCAGCTCAGTGACATGGATGAGGTAGAGGCTTAACGTTTTTAGGAAACCGAACATAATCCCGGATAGAATTGAGCGTTTAGTTTTCTTGGCCATCGAGGCCAATAAGATAAGAAAGAGGAGGTCGGTAAGTGCGCCCACAAAGCTCTTTAGATCGCATTTGATGCTGGGCGGGTCTGATTAGGCAGGCAAGTGGTACTCTTGCCGGTAGCACGAGATTCGCTTTTTTGTTACGATTAAATCTTAATTTAGAGGCTGTTTCGCCAGTCGATAGTGCCCGCTGTTACATTTTGCCACTAAATCTCCTATTTTTGCAGGAGTCGTCGCTTTGTCTATCAGAGTTGCTCGAATGAGTCAGGAAGCCTTTTTCTTGGCGACTTTTTTAGCGACTTTCTTGGGAGCTCTTGGAGGGAACTCGAATTTCGTCTGTCCGCTGTCTTTGAGAACCAGATACGCGTCAAAGGGGCGTTTGGTTCGCTTCGACCAGAATTTTTGCAGGAGATCGGTCTTTCCAGTCTCTAGCAACTTAATCATCTGTTCCTGAGGAATTTCGCGGTCGAGGATTTTACGGCTAACGCGTATCGGAGTCTTCTCTTCTTCGCCTTCAAGAATTCGAACGACGTAGGCATTGGCAGTTTCGTAAACGTCACCACCAGTGCGTGGACACTTTGCGAAAGGAGTGAGCTGCGAGAAGTCGATTGCCCCGCTGTCCGAATCGCCATTTCCGAAATCGAACTTCACACGCTTGGTTTCGTCGTCAAGATACAGATGCGCACTGTAGTGCTTGCCGTTTTTGGATCGAAAATCATCAAGAGGCCCAACGCGTTTTTTCTCTAGAAGTTCGCCAATTTCTTCTTTGGATATCTTTCGGTTGCCTATGATTTTGTAGACTGCGAATGAATTGTCCAAGGTTCGGTATGAGCGAAGTGACTCGAAGAGAGCTTCTCCGCTGTAGGGTGAAACGAAATCGGTCGGATCCAAATCGTCTTCGGTCTCTTCGTAGCCTTGAATGCCCGCGACGATATCCGAGGTCATCGAGACGATTTCCTTCATGAAGGTTTTACGGTCGAGTTCGCCGTTTTCAATTTTGTGAAGCTTATGTTCCCATTCTCCCGTGAGGGCGGGTTTCGTAAGCGCTTCAGCTTTGATTGCCGCAAGAAAATCCAATAGGTTCTCCGCCTTTGGCGTGGGGGCCAAATTACGGTGATCACGTTCCATATACCGTTCAGCTATGAGACGCTCGATGATAGTAGCTCGTGTTGCTGGCGTACCTAGACCGCTATCCTTCATCGCTTCGGCAAGCTCGTCGTCTTCTACGAATTTGCCTGCGCTTTCCATTGCGGAAAGCAGCGTTGCTTCCGTGTAGCGGGCTGGAGGACGCGTTTCTTCGTGGAACGATTCAGAGTGGGCAATCGCGCTTCGAGCTGGGTCGCCATCCGCTTCCGATAAAGCCGGTAGAGTGTCCTCTGTTGGGGCGAGTGAAGAAGACTTTCCGTAAACTTCCATCCAACCTGGAGCGACGAGTACTTTACCCTCGGTTCTGAAAACGTGCGACTCCACTTCGTTGATGCGAGTGGTGATGGCGAATTCAGCGGATGGAAAGAAGATCGCTATAAAGCGGCGAGCGATCATATCGAAGATTTTCTCTTCATCTTCGCTCAGTTTTTTGCTTTTTTCGGGAGTAGGGATGATTGCAAAGTGATCCGAGATTTGCTTGTTATTGAAAACGCGTTTATTGGATGGATTGATCCAACCATTGGATACCACTTTTCGAGCGGAACTAGCAAGTCGCCCTTCGATGTTTTCTAGCGTTGCTTTGCAAGTGATTGGATAGTCTTCCGGCAAAGCTTTCGAGTCTGTACGCGGATAGGTGATCATCTTGTGCTTTTCGTAAAGCGCTTGAGCGATCTGGAGCGTGCGTCTGGCGGAGAATCCAAAGCGGTTGTTGGCTTCTCTTTGAAGCGTGGTCAGATCGTAGAGACGAGCTGCTGCTTGGGTGGATTTTTTCTTTTCTTCGGAAACGTTGGCCTCGCTGTTTCGTGCGAGCGCCTCCATAATAATATTGGATTCCTCTTCGGTCCAGAGACGATCCTTTCGGTCGTGCTCGTCGTCGGATTTCTTGAAATTCGGTTTTTGGTATATACCCTGATAAGCCCCATTGGAAATCTCGAAATCAACGACTATACGCCAGTAGTCGCGTGGTTTGAATTGTTCGATTTCACGTTCTCTTTGGACCACGATAGCCAATGTCGGAGTTTGGACGCGACCGACTCCGGCTACGTTTCCGGCTCTCGAACCGTAGAGGCGTTTGGTCACGCCACGTGTACAATTGATCCCAATGAGCCAATCAGCCTCTGAACGCGATTGAGCGGCATCCGCTAGGTTCTGCATCTCTTCGCCTGAACGCATATTCTCGAATGCGCCTTTGATACTGGCAGGGGTCATCGAGAGCATCCAAAGACGCTTCACGGGCTTCTTGCATTTGGAAAGTTTGTAGAGATAGCTGAAAATCAACTCTCCCTCGCGACCGGCATCACAAGCATTGATGACGACTTCTACATCTTTACGATTGATGAGTTTTTTGACCGCCTTGTACTTGGTGTTGGTTCTCTCAATCGCCTTTAGCTTAAAGGTGGAAGGGAGAATTGGTAGGTTGGCGAGTCGCCAAAAAGCATCTCGTTTGTCGTAGTCTTCCGGCATGAAGAGCTCGACGATGTGACCAACAGCTGAAGTGACGACGTAGTTCTCGTTCTCGAAATATTCGTCCATTTTCTCGAATTTTCCTCCGAGTACTTTACAGAGATCGCGGGCAACGCTGGGCTTTTCCGCGATGACGAGGGACTTCATTGGTTGGTCTGGGGAAGAATTTTCAGTTTTGCTCATGGTCGCTATTTGGGCGTAGGGAGGGGCTCTGGATTTCGCCAGGTACGAGGATTTTTATGAACACGTCTCTCCAAATCGCTAAATTTCGGTCGATGAAGCACGGATTGGCTTCTGGCAAGTACAATTTTACAATTTGAACATCAAGGTAGCTTGGCGACCCCTGTAAGCTTTGTACCATGACTCGCTTGAAATGGGAATGGAGCAGAACAGGCACTTGTTTCTTTTGGACTCGTCTTATGATAGCGATTCGCTTGCATATTTTCGTGTCGTGGGTTTTGGGTGGCACACTTGCATGGCGATTTCTCGATTCAAAAAAAGGCTTTCTCAAATAGCGGAGTTCGCCGTCGATGTCTTTTTCGATCGGCGGCGGGGGAAGCGGGCGTTCGCGTTGGGTATCTTCCTTTATGTGCTGTCGTTGATCTTCGGCGTTATCGCGGGACTGCGCTTCTTTCTTTATAAGAAGCGGATTTTAAAGGACCAGCCACTGGGATGCTTGGTTGTCGTTGTGGGGAACCTCACAGTCGGGGGGACTGGAAAAACGCCTGTTGTTGAAAAATTCGCTCGGTCCCTTCATCAACGCGGACGGCGGGTTGCTATTTTGAGTCGTGGTTATAAGAGCAAGGATACGATCAAGGAAACATTGCTTCAACGAGTGTGGAGAACGTTCGTAACGGGAGGAGAACCGCCGCTACCGAAAATAGTGAGTGATGGGGAGAGTGTTCTGCTCGATTCGGAAATTGCTGGAGACGAGCCGTTTATGCTGGCCCGAAATCTGCCAGGAGTCGTGGTGTTGGTCGACAAGGACCGCGTTAAGAGCGGTACTTACGCCATAAAGCACTTTGGTTGCGATACTTTGGTGCTGGACGATGGATTTCAGTATCTGCCTTTGAAGGGGCGATTGAATTTACTGCTCGTGGACAAGAGCAACCCATTTGGAAACCGGCATTTGATGCCACGTGGAATCCTACGGGAACCGGTGCGGCACCTGAAGCGGGCATCGTATGTTTTTCTAACGAAATCCGATGGAAGTCCAGATCCGGAGTTGGAAGCATTGATTCAAAAGCACAATCCTGGCGTCGATGTAATCGAATGTGCCCACAAGCCGCAATACCTTCAAGAGGTGAACGGCGAAGGGCGTCTGTCTCTGGATGAATTGCTGGAAAAGCGAATCGGAGCGTTTAGCGGAATTGCCGTACCGGAAAGCTTCGAGGGTTTTTTGCGCGACTTCGGGGCGAACCTGCTCTACACGAAACGATTCTTGGACCATCACCGCTTTGATGCGGATGAGTTAAAGGAAATTTTCGATGAAGCGACTTCGGCAAAATTAGATTTTATCGTTACCACTGAAAAGGACGCGGTTCGCATTCCGGAAGACACGGAATTGCCGCTGCCGCTGTATTACCTGAGGCTGGAAATTAAAATCCTCAGAGGAGTGAAGGATTTCGAAGCGGCCGTATCCAAAATTTGCTTTCCGGAAGAGCGTCAACGTCGTGAAGCAGCCAAGCAGATTGAGTGAAATGGCTTGAGGGTTGCATTCGGATTAATTTTTCTATGCAAACGATGCAATGTTCGACCCTAGATTTACGCAACTAGCTCAAAACCTGACAGGATTCTCTACTCGCCTTAAGCCAGGCGAAAAGGTGTTGATCGATGCTTTCGACGTACCGGATGAGATGATCATTGAATTATTGAGAGCCACGCGGGAACGTGGAGCGATTCCGTATGTAAACCTTAACCACGCTCGAGTGTCGCGAGAGATGGCTCTCGAAGCGACGGAGGATCAAATGAGGATTCACGGCGCAATTGAACTGCAGCGCATGAAGTCGATGGACGCGTATATCGCTTTGCGCGGATCGATGAATATTTTCGAGGCTTCGGATGTCGCTTCCGAGCAAGTTCAAATGGTCTCTGAGGTAATGAAACCGGTACTCGATTGGCGGGTAAATAAGACGAAATGGGTGGTTCTTCGCTGGCCAACGCCCTCGATGGCTCAACAAGCGATGATGAGCACTGAAGCTTTCGAGGACTTCTATTTTAAAGTATGCAACTTGGACTACTCGCTTATGAAGGAAGGCAGTGATCGCTTGGGCGAACTGATGCGGAATGCCGATCGCGTCGAGATAAAGGGTAATGGGACTGATTTGAGGTTCTCGATCGAGAATATCAATGCGATTCCTTGCGTTGGCGAACATAACATTCCTGATGGCGAAGTATTTTCATGCCCCACTCGGGAAAGCGTCGAGGGAGTCATTCAGTATAATGCTCCAACGGTTTACCAAGGAGTTTCCTTCGATGATATTCGTCTGGAGTTCAGCGAAGGTAAGATCGTAAAGGCGACGTCGAACAATACGATGCGGCTGAACGAGATCCTCGATTCCGACATTGGGGCCCGTTATATTGGCGAATTCGCGATTGGGTTTAACCCGCACATTCACGAACCGATGCGGGACATTCTCTTTGACGAGAAAATTGCCGGATCGTTTCATTTCACACCTGGTCAGGCATACGAAGATGCGGACAACGGCAATAAATCGCAAGTCCACTGGGACATGGTTTGCATTCAGAGGCCTGAATATGGCGGCGGCGAGATTTGGTTCGATGGCGAATTGATACGAAAAGACGGACTCTTCGTGAGGGAAGACCTGCAGTCGCTGAATCCGGACAATTTGCTCCAGAAGCGGGGGTAGGCTATGGAATGGAACGCTCCCCCCTTGGCAAATGACTCGTTGGAGAGTCGGATCCAGGCGATTCCGAAAACGGAAACGCATCTTCATATAGAAGGCGCTCTCCCGTATGAGTTGTTGCATGAGCTGGATTCAGATAGATTTCCAGAGAAGCCGTTTTTTCGTGCGTCGGGTTATCGGTATCCGAATTTCGTAGAATTCGAAACGCTTCTGATAGATCATGCAGTTGCTTGGTACACTGGCCCGGAACGCTATCACCAAGCCTGCAAGCGTATTTTCGCCGGTTTGGCAGAGCAGAATGTGAGTTACATCGAAGCGAGCCTGCATCTGCCCATGATCGAGTTCATCGGAGCCGATGGTCATGAATTAATTCATGCAATCAAGTCAGCAGCCCCTGAAGGATTAGAGGTGAAGGTAATTGGCGGGCTAACGCGCGATAGCTATTCCGAGGTTATGGGCCCGGTCATCGAAGAGCTTCACAAATGGGACGACTTGGACGGGATTGATCTCCACGGACAAGAATGGCTTGAACTGGAAGCCTGGGCACCGACCCTGTGGCATCGTTGTGGCGAAGCTGGTAAAATCCTAAAAGCGCACGCGGGCGAATTTGGCGGTCCCGAAAGCGTGACCGAAGTATTGGATAAACTTGAAGTGACCCGTATTCAGCATGGCGTTCGAGCAATTGAGGATCAGGATTTGGTAAATCGCTTGCGGGACCAAGGGGTAGTTTTGGATATGTGCCCGATCAGCAACGAAAAGCTTCAAGTCGTTTCGAGTTTGGAAGTTCACCCAATTCGCTCGCTTCACGACTTAGGTGTCATTTGCACGATCAATACGGATGACCCGCTTTGCTTTTCGAATACGCTAAGCGATGAATATCTCGCTTTGTCACAGCGACTGGACTTTTCTAGTGACGAACTTGCGGAAATCGCAAAAAATGGATTTCGGCACGCTCGTATGGACGAGGCGCTGAAACGTAAACGTATGGCGGAGATAGATTCGCTACTGACCATCTAATTTTGGAAACGGAAATCAAAGAGTACATTGTTCCTGAAGGGACTCGGAAAACGCGGGCTGATAAGCTACTCTCCGGGGCTTTTAGCGAGCATAGCCGGTCGGATTTCGAGCGGGCATTCGAAGCGGAGCTCGTGCACATTAGCGGTGAGGTGATCGTCAAAAATCGGAAATTATCCTTTGGAGACGTAGTCACATTCAGCATGCCGAAGGTAGAGAAGTGCGATATGACGCCTGTCGACTTGAACCTGAGCATCATTTTCGAGGACGAGCATTTACTGGTAATCGATAAACCTTCAGGCTTGATCACGCATCCGGGAGCCGGGGCTCCGGAAACGACGCTCGCCCACGGGTTACTGTTTCACTGCCGAGATCATTTGAGCGGGATTGGCGGAGTCGAGCGTCCTGGGATCGTGCACCGGTTAGACCGAGACACAAGCGGTTTGATCATGGCTGCGAAGACCGACGTGGCTCATCGCGGTTTAAGCGAACTATTTCAAACCAGAACGTTGATCAAAGAATACGCCGCCTTGGTCGCAGGTCACCCGGAATTGAAGAGTGGCAGCATTCGCAAACCGATTGAGCGGAACCCGATGCATCGCCACAAGATGCGTATTTGCCAAGAGGGATATGGTCGCGAAGCCCATACTGACTGGCGTGTTGAGCACCTTTACGTAGGCGGTTACGCTTTGTTGCGTTGCCGTATTCATTCAGGGAGGACGCATCAAATACGTGTTCACATGAAAAGTCTTAAGCATCCAATATTGGGCGATATCGTGTATGGCTATCGGACAATGCCGCTGCTTCCTGCGGTGCCAGACAGAGTATTGCTGCATAGCGCCCGATTAGCCTTTACGCACCCGATTACGGAAGAAGAGCTTGATCTTGAAGCTCCGCTGCCCGAAGCCTTTCAGCCGTTTGTCAATCGGCACCTAGAGGTCGGTTAAGCCAATAGTTCAAAAAGCTTGAAAACCCAGGCTTGCACGAGGCTCTTCGACTTGCACACTGCCTTCCCATGCCGCAAGCAGACTGGAAGCGAGTTAAGGATTACCAAGATATTCTCTATGAGAAGTGGAACGGGATTGCCAAGATCACGATCAACAGACCGGAGAAACGGAATGCATTTCGGCCTCAGACTGTGTTTGAAATGTTCGAGGCGGTTTGCGATGCCCGCGAGGATCAATCGATCGGAGCGATTCTATTAACCGGGGCGGGTCCACATACGGATGGCAAGTATGCTTTTTGTTCTGGAGGCGATCAGAGTGTGCGAGGGCATAGCGGTTATGTCGGCGAAGATGGCGTGCCTCGTCTTAATGTCCTCGATTTGCAGAAGCTGATTCGATCCATACCGAAGGTCGTGATCGCTTTGGTATCGGGTTACGCAATAGGAGGCGGACATGTGCTTCACGTGATATGCGATTTGAGTATCGCCGCGGATAATGCGATTTTCGGGCAAACCGGTCCCCAAGTCGGAAGCTTCGACGGAGGATTCGGGGCCAACTATTTAGCAAGCATCGTGGGACAAAAAAAAGCCCGCGAAATTTGGTATCTCTGTCGGCAATACAATGCCGCGGAAGCGCTGGATATGGGATTGGTAAACAAAGTCGTACCAGTTGAAGAGCTCGAGAGCGAAGGAATCCAGTGGGCGTCAGAGGTCCTGGAAAAAAGTCCGATTGCAATTCGCTGCCTCAAATCAGCTTTCAATGCGGACCTAGACGGTCAGGCAGGGATTCAAGAATTGGCGGGCAATGCGACCTATTTGTATTACATGACCGAAGAAGGGACGGAAGGGAAACAGTCCTTTTTGGAAAAACGAAAACCGGATTTTTCAAAATATCCGTGGATGCCTTAATCCATTTCAGGAATTCCTTTCCGATCGATTCGAGGCAACTACGGGCCTCGTCTATAAGACGTTCAATTCAATCGAATTATTTTCCATGCAAACCATTCCCTTTCTAAATTCTGAAACTGCATTCCGTATTCGGGACGCTTTTGGAGCTCCTTGCTACGTTTACGACGAGGCCACTCTGCGCGATACGGCGAATCACGTTTTGGCTTTTCCAAACGCCTTTGGATTGACGGCCCGCTATGCAATGAAGGCCTGTCCGAATGCCAATATTCTTCGCCTTTTCAGTTCGATGGGCTTGAAGATCGACGCAAGCTCGATATATGAGGCAAGTCGCGCGGTGGCTGCGGGAATTCCAGCGTCCGATATTTCCTTAAGCACTCAGGAATTTCCAGACGATGCGGCTCTCATTGCTTTGGTGGAACAAGGCATGAGCGTCAATGCCTGCTCGTTGTATCAGCTTGAGCGCTACGGAAAGTTGTTCGGCGGCAAGGAAGTTGGATTACGTTTCAATCCGGGCTTGGGGTCAGGTGGGACCCAGCGGACGAATGTTGGAGGACCTGGGTCGAGTTTTGGGATTTGGTACAAGGATGCGGATGAAGTTAAGGGAATCGTAGAGGAATACGGTCTGACTGTATTTCGTATCCATACGCACATCGGCAGTGGAAGCGATCCGGAGATTTGGCTGAAGGCGGTATCGCTTAGCCTAAATCTCGTGAGGCAATTCGAAGGTGCTCGAACATTGAATTTGGGGGGTGGCTACAAGGTTGGTCGCATGGAAAATGAGACAACGACGGATCTACAGGAAATCGGCGAATCGATGAAGATGGAATTCGAAGCCTTTGCAACTGAGACGGGTCGCGAGATTCGCTTGGAGGTGGAGCCTGGAACCTATCTAGTCGCGAATTGCTGCGCTATTTTGGCTACGATCCAGGATATGACTTCGACTGGAGAATCTGGATACGATTTTATCAAGCTCGATTCCGGCATGACCGAGAACACCCGCCCATCCATGTACGGAGCCCAGCACCCAATGGTCGTGTTTCCGCAAAATGGAGAAACTCGTGCGGATAAGGATTATATCGTAACAGGGCATTGTTGCGAATCGGGAGATATCTTAACGCCAGCGCCCGGCGATCCAGAAGGACTAGCGCCGCGAACGTTGTCTGAAGGGAAAATTGGCGATCTGTTTGGCATAGGCGGAACGGGGGCGTATTGTTCTTCCATGTCGGCTAAGAACTATAATTCCTTTCCGGAGTCGCCGGAGATTATGATACGACTGGATGGTCAATTGAGCGTAATGCGCGAACGTCAAGCACCAGAGCAAATTACAGCGAACGAAACGAATATCGATTTCTAGTTTCAAAAAATGATGCCCGGAAAACTGCAGGATTGGGTTTTTTAGTCACTGAGCACACTGATGGACACTGACGACTAGGCATTATTCAATGATATCAGTGTTCATCAGTGTGCTCAGTGGGAATCAATTTCTCTAAGAGACTGTTAAATAAGTCCGTATCCTAAACGTTTCAACGTAGGGGCGCGGCAAGCTGCGCCCCCCCCGGGGGATAATCGACTTATTTAACAGCCTCTAAGCTCATTTTGATGATTTGGAGCTATGAGGTTTTGCGAACGATGACAGATTGGATTTCCTTTTCTAAAAGGTTGTGGTTCGATGATCGATGATTAGCATGTCGAACCATGATTATTCCCAAAGGGCCGAAGCTTACAGATGAACAGCTGGAAGAGCTTACCCGGATTCTTGGTGATTTCGGATGCCGAATTCAGGTGATCGAAGGAGCCGTTCAGAACATCTATGCAATTCTGGGCGACGAGCGACATGAGTT
>Ga0315327_10000937_pt1 | contig 14934 bp, 9 predicted proteins | sample M110032315metaG_FD_203460 | JGI IMG/M metagenome (GOLD analysis project Ga0315327, IMG submission 203460) | Ammonia-oxidizing marine archaeal communities from Monterey Bay, California, United States - M1 100m 32315 | ecosystem: Environmental > Aquatic > Marine > Coastal | place: USA: California... | reverse complement strand
TTTGCATAATTAAATCCGATTTCTAAAGCTTTAACATTAGGGGCAATAAGTTTTTCTTTGCCTTTAAATTTTTCTGAAATCAAATCAATATAGACTTTTTTACCAATCCCCAAGAGATATGACAAAGCTCCAACATATACAATATTCTTAAATAGAAGTCTTAATTTTGGATTTGAAAATGCTTCAACACACATATCGGTTAGAGGAATGCCTATAACATTAATGTCATCTCTTCCAAAATCTCTTTTCCAAGAAGAATCATATAATAAATATCCTCCTTTTCTTATTTCGGCAATATCTTCAGCATATGACTGAGGATTCATAGCAACTGATATATCTATCCCTTCTCTTCTACCTAAATACCCTTTTTCTGTTACCCTTACTTCAAACCAAGTAGGCAATCCTTGAATATTTGATGGAAAAATGTTTTTTGGACTAACAGGAATACCTATTCGAAAGACTCCTTTAGCAAACATCTGATTAGCGCTTGCCGATCCTGATCCATTAACATTTGCAAACTTAATCACAAACTCATTTTCAGCTTTTATTTTATGCATGATTAAGTTTGTTTTTTTTAATATCCATCGTGGTGCACTTTGAATACGTTCGAGCTTCCTCATATAAAAATGTTTGCATATCCCATGCCGCAGTAGGACATCTTTCAGCACACAAGCCACAATGGACACATAAGTCTTCATCTTTTACCATCACTCTTTTGGTAGGTAACTCTTCTGATACTAACAAATCTTGATTCTTATTAGCTGCTGGTACTCTTAATTTTTCTCTCAATTTATCTTCTGAATCATTATATACAAAATTAATGGTGTCTGTAGGACATATATCAACGCAAGCATCACATTCAATACATTTACTTTCAGCAAATACTGTTTGAACGTCACAATTAAGACATCTCTGCGCTTCTTCAAAAGCTAATTTTTCATCGTATCCAAGCTCTACTTCAACTTTTAAATTTTTTAATGATATTTTTTGATCCGCATGTGGGACTAAAAATCTTTTCTTTTGTGATATATCATTATCATATGACCATTCGTGTACACCCATTTTTTGACTTACTAAATTAGTCATAGGGTCTGGCCTAGAATGTAAATCTTTTCCTTCACAAAGTTTATCTATAGATATAGCTGCCTGATGCCCATGAGCAACAGCCCAAATTATATTCTCTGGTCCCCATGCCGCATCCCCTCCAAAGAATACTTTCTCATGTGTTGATTGAAATGTTTTTTTATCGACAACTGGCATATCCCACTCTCCAAATTCAATACCAATATCTTTTTCAATCCACTTATACGCATTGTATTGTCCTATAGCAATGATTACATCATCACATTTTACTATAACAGGATCTTCTCCAGTAGGAATTAAAGATCTTTTCCCTTTTTTATCGTATGACGCTTTAACTTTTTCGAATTCCATACCAATCAATTTCCCTTTTTTATGTAAAAATTTCTTAGGTACATGGTTTTCAATAATTGGGATGTTTTCTTCCATAGCATCTTCGATTTCCCATTCAGAAGCTTTCATATCAGTAAAAGGACTTCTCACTATAACTTTTACATCATTAGCGCCAAGTCTTAATGATGACCTACAACAATCCATTGCAGTATTACCCCCGCCTAACACAATAACTTTCTTACCCACTGAAGAGGTGTGTTCAAATGCAATGCTTGTTAGCCAATCAATTCCTATATGAATATTTTTCTTAGCTTCTTCTCGTCCTTCTATATAAAGATCTCTTCCTTTAGGAGCTCCCGTACCCACAAAAACAGAATCAAAATTCTTCTCCAATAGACTTTTCATGCTTTTAATTTCAGAATTATATCTTACCTCAATTCCCAAATTAATTATTTGATCAATTTCTTCATCTAACACTTTTTCCGGCAGCCTAAATGCTGGAATATTAGTGCGCATTAACCCTCCGGCTTTTGGGTCTTTTTCAAAAAGAACTAATTCATATCCCAAAACAGCTAAATCTCTTGCGACTGTTAATGATGCTGGGCCAGCACCAATTAAAGCAATTCTCTTACCGTTCTTTTTTGGGATTTCTGGTAAGCGATCTTGAATATTATCCTTATAGTCATATGCAACTCTTTTAAGCCTACAAATAGCAACTGGTTTTTCATGTGATCTTGTTCTCCTACAAGCCGGTTCACATGGTCGATCACATGTTCTACCTAAAATTCCTGGAAAAACATTCGATTCCCAATTAATCATATAGGCATCCGTATAATTTCCTTGAGCTATCTGCCTAATATATTCTGGGACAGGAGTATGAGCCGGACATGCATACTGACAATCAACTACCTTATGATAATACTGAGGGTCGCTAGTATCCGTTGGTTTCATTGGCGCTTCCTTAGCTAAAAACCCCTCTATCTTTTTTTTGTTTTCATGAGATTTAACCTTAAGATCATTGATTATATTTTTGAATTTTTCAACGAGCTTCCATCTGCGTGATTGTGCTAGTTTTAAATCTTTGGTTTTTAAAGACTCTCTCAAATCAAAACCTAACTGTGATCTTAAAGTTCTAGGAACAGCAACTTTTACCCACCAAGTATTTTGTCTTTTAAAAAGATATCTTTTATCCATCTTTAAGTTATTAAATTGCTGTTTTTGTACCTTACATTATCAATATAACTATACAATAATACTATTCTTTTAAAAAAAACCAAACGTATGGTACATTATATGTTTTGTACCATACAAACAAAAAAGTTGTATTTTATATTTTATAACAAAACCTTTGTAAGGTACAATTACTGAAAAGTTGTTGGTTGATTCTTTCTTACAGGGAGGACATATCTATAACAAACCGGTATCTCACATCTTTATTAATAGTCCTTTCAAATGCCTCATTTATTTTAGTTATTGGTATAACTTCAATCTCTGGGTATATGTTTTTTTCATGACAATAATCTATCATCTCTTGGGTCTCTCCAATACTACCTATTGACGATCCCACAATACCCTTCCTCTTGTCAATCAAAGAAAAACTTGATATAGATAACGGTTCCATTGGAAGACCTACAATCATAATTAAGCCATCTGTTTTCAGAAATGAAAAAACTTGAGCCATGTCTCTATTTGCAGACACAGTATCTAGAATATAATCACATGAGTTAACATGATTAGCAACATCCTTGGGGTTTTTAATATTAACAAAATGCTTGGCCCCCATATCTAAAGCCTCTTGTTTTTTTGAGTCTGATGTGCTAAACACTACAACCTCAGCACCAAAGGATGATGCAAACTTTAGGCCCATATGACCAAGGCCACCAAGCCCAGCTATCCCAACTTTATGAGTACTATTAATATCAAAATGTCTCAAGGGTGAATATGTTGTTATTCCCGCACAAAGAAGAGGCGCGGCTTTTTCCATGTTCATTTCCTTTGGGAGATTTATAACATAATTTTCTTTGACAACTATACTTTTTGAGTAACCCCCATAAGTGATTTTTTTTGAATCATACTCATAAGAGTTATAAGTCAATACAATTCCTCTTTCACAGTAATGATCTTTTCCCGAATTACAATTACCACACTTCTCACACGAGTCAACATAGACGCCAACACCTACAGCATCACCCATTTTAAATTTAGTTACACCCCTACCTACCTCTTTTACTACACCAATTATTTCGTGGCCTGGAACCATTGGATAAATTGATGAGTTGTTCCACTCGTTTCTTGCCATGTGTATGTCTGAGTGACAAACCCCACAATAAAGAATTTCAATGTTAACGTCTTCTGGATTTAACTTTCTTCTCTCGATATCATATGATTCTAGTGGAGTATCTGACTGAAGAGCTGCGTAAGACTTTACTTTTCCCATATTATTTTTTATTTCTTTCGTCTTTAATAAACTCTTTCCTGCTCAATGCCTGATATTTTTTTGTGTCCCCCAAAAGTATGAGCTCATCATTATCAACGATTCTATGAGTATAAGAAGCCATTCTGCCACTTTTTGAACATACAGCATGAACTTTTGTCACATACTCTGCTGTAGCAAGTAGGTTTGGCATTGGCCCAAAGGGCTTTCCCTTGAAGTCCATATCAAGTCCTGCAACTATAACTCTTTTTCCAGAATTGGCTAGTTGATTACAGACGTCAATTATATTCTCATCAAAAAACTGAGCTTCATCTATACCAATAACCTCAAACTTTTCTGATAGTTTTAAGATTTGAGAAGATTTTGATACCGGTTTAGATTTGATTGAATTTAAATCGTGGGAAGTTACTTTTTTCCTTCCATATCTTATGTCTTTTTTAGGTTTGAAAATTTTAACTTTTTGCTTTGCTATCTTTGCTCTTTTTACTCTCCTAATTAGCTCTTCCGTTTTACCTGAAAACATTGAGCCACAGATGACCTCAATCCATCCGACTCCATCCGCTTGATTAATTGACCTCTCTAAAAACATTTTTTGAGTTTTTAATAAATTAAATAAATAATTTTAAATAATGATTTTAATTTAAATATTTAATTGAATAAATAAAAAAAAGATACACTCAGGCTAACATCTCCTGTTTTTTTTATATGAATTTTTTCAGGATAGTTGTAGGTTTGAAAAATGAATAAACTAATTAGAGAAATTCAAAAGCTGGCATTCCTGTCTGCTTTACTATTTTTATCTGCATGTAACAACAATTCCAAAGAACTTGAAAAACCTAATATTTTGTGGATTTATTTAGAAGACACTTCTCCACTTTTAAATTGTTATGGTACATCAAATATATCAACCCCCAATATTGACAAGTTAGCAGAGGCCGGAATGAAATTTACTAGGGCTATAATGCCAGCACCTGTATGTTCTGCCAGCCGATCAAGCATTATTACAGGTATGATGTCAACAACATTGGGTCTCCACAATCATCATAGCTCTCGCACAGAGAAATCAGCAATTTATCTCCCGGACAGCATTAAAACTATCCCAGAATTGTTTAAAGAAGTTGGATACTTCAGTTTCAATAATGGTAAAGACGATTATAATTTCAGCTATGACAGACGTGATCTTTATGAACAGGATTATTACGTTCATCCGTTATACGGCAAAAGCGGCAAACATCTGGAAATTTCTGAATTTAAGGGCAAAGAACCATTTTTTGGACAAATTCAGCTTTCTGGTGGCAAAGAGATTTTCTCTTCTAAATTTAAGGAAAAAGTAAATAATCCAGTGGATAGAAATAAGATAGTGCTTCCTCCATACCTTCCGGCTCATCCTGCAATAATTGAAGAATATGCAAACCATTTGGATGCCATACAAATAACAGATGAAAAAGTGGGTAAAATAATTGATGATCTAGCTGAGAACGAATTACTTGATAATACAATTATATTTTTCTTTTCAGACCATGGAATGCGAATGACTCGGCATAAACAGTTTCTATATGAAGGCGGTTTACATGTCCCTCTTATCATTGCAGATTTTAGAAAATCCAAGGCAATTGAACCCGGCACGACTAACAATGAGCTAATAGGTGGAATTGATATTGGGCCTAGCTCGCTAGCAATGGCTGGAATCACTATACCAGAATACATGGAAGGTAGAAATCATTTTGATAATTCCTCAGAATCAAGAGAATATATAATTTCAACAAGAGATCGTTGTGATTTTACTATTGACAGAATTCGCTCTATTAGAACAAAGAAATATAAATATATCAGAAACTTCATGACTGACAGACCCTATACCCAACTTACTTATATGGATGTTAATGGAGTTGAATTTGTAAAAGTTATGAAACAATTATATAATGCTAACAAGCTTGATTCGGTTCAAGCACGTTTTTTCTTAAATGAACGCCCCGAGGAGGAATTATATGACCTGATCGAAGACCCTTATGAAGTAACCAATCTTGCTGCCAGTCCCGAGTATGTAACTATCCTAAAGAAATACCAGAAAATTTTGAATGATTGGATAATGGAAACAAATGATAAAGGACAATTTCCAGAAAATGAGGAGGGACTAAAACTTATGCTCGGAATATGGGGTAAGAATGCTATCAATATTGAATATGATCCATTAAGAGAGAAACACAAAGATTTAGAAGGATCGTTAATTGAATTTAAAACTCAAAAGAGGAAATTTATTGAGAATTAATAATCTAAAAATTTTTGTAAGTTAACCACTCCCCTTTTGAATTTTAATTAGATGTTTTTAGATTGTAGGTATAATAAACATTGGCAACAATTTTAAAATAAACAATGGCAGAAAAAAAAGATTTAGATTTTACTTATACCACTATTGACGAAATATTCCGTTTGAGTATGGGGGAAACTGGAGATTATAGCGGAGCGAAATACGATGGTGATTTTTCAATGACTCTCGAAGATGCCCAGAAAGAAAAACACAAATTCATAGCTGATAGCCTCAATATTTCTAAAGGAAGCAAAGTTCTTGACATGGCATGTGGTTGGGCTCCTTTTATGAGATATATTACACATGAAAGGTACGCAGAAAGTATAGGCTTGACGCTTTCACAAGGACAAGCAGATTCCTGTCAAAAGAATGGTTACGAGGTGATGGTAAAAGATTGTCGCTATGTAAAAAAAGAGGACTTTGGAACTTTTGATGCCATTACCTGTATTGGGGGATTGGAGCATTTCTGTTCAGTAGAAGAATGGCAGGCAGGTAAACAGGAGCAAATTTATCAAGATTTTTTTAAAACGATCTTTGATTTGTTACCAACTGGCGGTCGATTTTATATGCAGACTATGACCTTCGGTAAGAATATGATCGAATTTGAGGATCTAGACGTAAATGCTAAAGAAGGATCTGCAGCCCATATTATGGCACTCATGGTAAAACAGTTTCCAGGTTCGTGGCTTCCATATGGGCCCGAAATGGTCATTAAATGTGCAAAACCCGGATTCAAATTAATTTCCCAAAGTAGTGGAAGACTAGATTATATTGAAACCATTACCCAATGGAAGAAGAAGTTCAGAAAATTTCATCTTAAAAAGTATTGGTTATATCTTTCACTTATTCCAAGATATTTCATAGACAAGGAATTTAGGCACCTAGTCTCTATTTTCAAAATAAGCCCCAACAAGGTATGCTTTGAAAAAGAGGTAATGGATCATTACCGTTTAGTATTTGAAAAATTATGACCTGCTTGATACTTTTGTTTATATATTTATCTTGTTATTAGGAGTTAATTAATAAAGGGTTGGACGGGACTCCAACTCCTTAGATAACTTATCTCTTTCCTTTTGGATTAGGAATGACAAATTTTGGAAAAGGATATTTATTCGGCAAGACAACTGTTCCTGTAGTAAAGCTTATAGATTCTTTTAATTCTTGACCAAAAATTATTTCAATAAAGTGTGCGGAATATCCAGAGACTGGATTGTCAATAGTGATAGAATATTTTCCGTCTTTGCTTTTTATGATCTCATCAGATTTCCAAGATTCCCCGACTTTATAAATTCTAAAGTCTCTCTCAGAATTGTTTATACTCCACTTCTTTATTTGATAATCTGAAGAGGGGTCAACAGTTATACTAAACGTATTTTGATCTACACTCCATTCATAATTAGGAACCTCCTTTTTATTAATTGTATTATTATAAAAATTAATTAAATCATCAGTAACATATGTTCCATATAACCCATGCCCTGCATTAGGCAAATATTGTAAATGCTTTTCGCCAACTAAATCATCCCAGTAAAACTGCCATGAATCAGTAACAAAAAACTCATCACTAGAGGCGTTAATAATATATTTCGGCATATCTAGAGAGGACCTATAGGAATAGGGGTCAGTTATTTCGATAAGTTTTTCATACTCCTTTGATTCTGTCCAATTCATAATGTCCTCTTTCACATAATCGTCTATAGCAGGTGACCATTCTCCATAGACCTTCCAATGGTGTTGGAATGATGGATATAGGTTGAGAAGATCAATTACCACAGGAGCAATTCCCATTACTCTATCATCAGCAATAGCAGTTGTCCAAGTTACCCAACCTCTTTTTGATGCGCCAGTTATAAAAAAGCTATCGACTGGATTATTAATCTCATCGCTAATTTCTTGTACTACATCCATTGCTCTCACAACAGCTCTTGTCATAGGAAATCTTGGCAGCCATTCTAATTCTTTTGCCCCTCCTTCCAAAAACTGTCTCCATGAATATGCAATCAAATCATCTTCATAACGTCCTTCTTTACCATCTTCAGAAAAATCTATTGGCTGAAAAGGAATATTATTTATTTCAGAAATAATTGACTTAGTTTTTAAAGCAGCTTTTAAATATTGAGAATTGGTTTTTTTATTACCATGATTGTCCCATGTGAAGTCATGGGTTGATCCTGAACCAATCACCATCATAGAATTAGAATTATCTAAATCATCAGGAACTATTATAGAAACCCAATGCCACCAATCATTTGAACTATCATCAAAATTAGTTTTATCTAACCAAGATCCAGAAACCATTCTCACCTTATATTCCTTCCAGCCATCTCCTACAATTGTATCAACCATATCATATCTATATGAGGGGTCTATTATAGAAACATAATCTTTAATTAAGTTTTTTTCATTTTTTTGAGAGGAAGTTCTACATCCAATTAAAACGAAGATTGATATAGCAAAAAAAGAATAAAGCAATTTTCTAGACATGCAACAAATTAAAAAAAGTACCCGGAGTGGGACTTGAACCCACACGGACTATAAGGTCCACAGGATTTTAAGTCCTGCGTGTCTACCAATTCCACCATCCGGGCAAAAAGGAAGAGCGAGAAATGGGATTCGAACCCACGACCCCAACCTTGGCAAGGTTGTGCTCTACCAACTGAGCTATTCTCGCTTTTACCAATTAGGTCTGCAAATTTATAATTCTATTAATGAAATTTCATTCAAAAAATAAAAAAAAACTAATTCACTTTTTTGAGGACTTTAGTAAGTCAATAATCTCATTAAGCTTTACAAGGGCCTGAACTGGGTTAATATTATTAATATTAATTTCTTCTATTATTTTTTTAATCTTATCAAACTCCGGATCAGAGTACTTTAAGTTAAGTTGTTTTGATTCTTTTTTTAAAGTTTTTTTAACTGTCTTTTTTAGTGTATTTTTTTCAAGTTCTTTTAAGACTTCATAAGCTCTAATTAAAATTTGATTTGGCATGCCTGCTAATTGAGCAACATTTATTCCAAAGCTGTGCTCAGAGCCACCTGGCAATAGTTTTCTTAAAAAAATGATCTCATCATTAATTTCTTCAACAGAAACATTATAATTTTTTACTCTATCAAGCTTTTCTTCTAACTGATTTAGTTCATGATAATGTGTAGCAAACAAAGTCTTTGGCCTAATCTCTTTTTGATTGTGCAGATACTCAACTATAGACCAGGCTATTGAGATTCCATCATAAGTACTGGTCCCCCTACCAATTTCATCCATAAGCACTAGACTTCTATCCGTGAGATTATTCATTATGCTTGATGTCTCCATCATCTCTACCATAAATGTTGACTCTCCCTTAGAAATATTGTCTGATGCTCCAACTCTAGTAAATACCTTATCCACAATTCCAATTCTACTAGACTCTGCAGGAACATAAGAACCTATTTGAGCAAGAATTACAATGAGCGCGACTTGTCTAATTATTGCTGACTTACCAGACATATTTGGTCCAGTTATTACAATTATTTGTTGAGATGAGTTATCCAAATAAACATCATTGGGTATATATAATTCATCGGGAGGAAGAGAGCTCTCAATAATAAGGTGTCTGCCTTTCTTTATATCAATAATTTTATCTTCTGTTATCTCCGGTTGAGATAACTTTGAAGAGTAAGCTAGATTTGCAAAAGATAAAACAGAATCTAAAAAAGCAATAGATTTAGATGTGTTTTGAATAACTAATATGTTTTCACAGAGATTATTTAGCACCTCAAAGAATAAGACCTTTTCTATCTCATTAATTTTTTCGTCAGCTGTTAAAATACTCTCCTCATATTTTTTTAATTCTTCTGTTATATATCTTTCGGCATTAACTAGTGTCTGTTTTCTGATCCAATTTTCTGGGACCTTGTCCTTATGGGCATTTGTTACCTCAAGGTAATATCCAAAAACTTTATTGTAAGCAACTTTTAAAGAGGTGATACCTGTTCTTTCTATCTCTTCATTCTGGATTTTAAGGAGTATATCTTTTCCAGTATTTGAGATTTTTCTCAGTTTATCTAACTCCTCGTTATATCCATCTTTTATTACCTTCCCCCCCGATAACATTGAAGCCTCATCATGAATTGAATTATTTATCTTATCAATAATTTTTTTTGATTCCGGAAGCTCAGAAGACCAATAATTAAAAACTTTTTCTTTTGAGTTTTTTAGTTGAAGCTTTAAATCTTCTGCGGAGATCAGAGATTTTTTCAAGAATAAGAGTTCTCTAGGTGATGCCCTCTTGAGAGCTATTTTTGATGAGATTCTTTCAATATCAGATATCTCGCTGATGCTATTAAAGACAGATTCTCTGACTGTCTCGTTTAATAAGAATGCCTTAACATACTCTTGTCTATCACAGATGTCTTTCTTGTTTAGAAGCGGGTTTAGAATCCATTTGCTCATGAGCCTAGAACCCATAGGTGTCACGGTTTTATCTATTACAGACTTTAAAGTGATAGAATCCTCTTGAGAGGGTGAAACAAGCTCAAGGTTTTTCAAAGTAAACTTATCAAGCCACATGTGTTTATCATCTTCTATTCTTGACAAGGAAGTTATATTGTCTAGATCATTATGTTCTGTGAGCTCCAAATAATAGAGTATTGCTCCAGCAGAAACAATTCCCTCTACTTCTTCCTCAACACCATACCCTTTAAGGTTTTTAACTTGAAAAAATGAAATCAGTTTATCGTAAGAGTAACCAATTTTAAAAATCCAGTCATCTAAAAAAAACAGATTGTGTTCCGAAAAATTATTATCAATAAACTCCCTATCTGTTTTAGAACAAATTATCTCAGATGGATTAAAAGTATTGATCAACTTCTCAAGTTGATCTAATGTGCAATTACTAAGAGAAAACTCACCAGTAGAGATATCAATAAAAGAAACTCCATACTTGTTTTTTGAAATAAATATAGATGCTAGATAATTATTTTTTTTAGACTCTAAAACTGTATCGTTTAGAGAAAGACCCGGAGTAACCAATTCTGTTATCCCTCTTTTAACAATACCTTTTGCTTTCTTTGGGTCTTCTAACTGATCACATACTGCAACCCTACACCCAGCCCTAACTAACTTTGGCAAATAGGTTTCAAGAGAGTGGTGTGGAAACCCAGCAAGTTCAACATGAGACGCTGCACCATTTGCTCTTTTTGTCAGAACAATACCTAATATTTTACTAGCTATTATTGCGTCTTGACCAAAAGTTTCATAAAAATCACCAACCCTAAATAAAAGCATAGCATCGGGATGCTTTGTCTTTATTTCATTATACTGCCTCATCAGAGGAGTTTCTTTTGTGTTTTTTATTTGATCTGGCAAAACGTAATAATTAAATTGTATTAAATTGTAATAAAAATTTACAAAACCCACCAATGTCTGGTTTTGTAATTATTTATTGAAACTAATAAAGATGGCAAATCTAGTTGAGAAAAAAAAGTCCTTAAACAAGAGAGATAAAGTCCTTGCTAGAGCAAATAAAAAATTACCGTCTTTTCCAAAAGAAATAGCTGGCCTCGAAGAAAGTTCATCAGATTGGAATTTTGAAAAAGCAGCTCATTTACTAAGAAGGGCTACCATAGGCCCAACATTAGAGGAAATAAATAAAAGTGTAGAAGAAGGACTTGATAAAACCTTAGAAAAATTACTAGATAATTCTGAAAAAATTTTTGAACCTCCAATTAATTATGCTGACGGTAAAGACGAACAAGTTCAATTAGGAGAAACATGGGTTAATGCAGAAAAACATAGGGAGTCTGGAGATAGTGTAAGAAAATCTTCATATGCAGGCTGGAGAGTAAGTTTAATTCTAGATAAAAAAAATCCAATATCTATTAGAGAAAATATGGTTTTATTTTGGCAGAATCATTTTGCTACAGAGTGGCAAGCGGTAAAGGACTCTCGATATATATATTGGATGCATGAAAAATTTAGAAATAACTTCATTGGCAATTTTAAAAACATTGTCAAAAAAGTTAATATCGACCCACAAATGCTTGAGTATTTGAGTGGAATATATAATGTAAAAGAAGCTCCTAATGAAAATTATGCTAGAGAACTATTTGAGCTATTTACTATTGGCAAGGGTCCGATAGATGGAGAGGACAGCTATACTTACTATACTGAATCCGATATTATCGAAGCATCAAAAGTTTTAACTGGTTGGCAAGTAGAAAAAAACTTTTCAGGAAGTGAAAGACAATACTTTACCGAAGAAAGGCATGACACTTCAACCAAAACATTTTCATCAAAATTTTCAAATAAATCTATCCCAAATAACGGAGATAAAGAACACGAAGATTTAATAGATATGATATTTGAAAGCGATAGGGTGTCAGAATATATATGTGAGAAAATTTACAGGTGGTTTGTTTATTATGCTATTGATGATGAGGTAAGAAATAAAATAATTTTACCATTAGCTAAGATATTTAGAGATAACAACTATGAAATAAAACCCGTCCTGGAAACATTATTTAATAGCTCTCATTTTTTTGAGCATCACACACAAGGAGCGGTAATTAAAAGTCCCATTGATTTTAATTTTGGAATATTAAGACAAATTCCTTTTACAAATTATGATGATATTTCTTATTTCTATATATATAAATTTTGGTGGAATAGACATAAAGAATTAGAAGCACAAGAACAAAGTATATTAGATAGTCCTAATGTTGCTGGATGGCCTGCATATTATCAAAGTCCACTATATCACGAGTTCTGGATTACTTCAGTGACCCTTCCTATGAGAACCAAAAACATTCGTAAATATTTGTCAAATAATGGAGTTCATAAAATATCACTAGAAAATGGTGAATTGTGGATAAAATCTGAACCTCTAAAAATTTTAAATTCTATTGATAACCCTTCCAATATTGTTTTAATAGTAGATACATTATGTAAATGGCTTTTTCCAATATATAACGAAATATCTGATAGCAGAAAGTCTGACCTAATAAACATAGTCATTGGCAATAACCCGAATTTATGGGAAGATGAATACAATGATTATATAAATGATCCAAATGATGAGAAAGAAGAGTCTTTAAATAAAAAATTAAGAAGTCTACTTCAAGAGATATGTTTAACACCTGAATATTATTTAAGCTAATATGAAAAGAAGAGATTTTATAAAAAAATCTATACCTCTGTCTACAATTCCGTTATACGTTTCGGGTATACCAATCAGTGTTATGAGTAAATCATCTACAATGGCCGCATTAACGAATGCGGGTTCTGTTTCAGATCGATGTTTAGTGCTAATTTTTCTTGCTGGAGGTAATGATGGAATTAATACTTTAATCCCAATAGATCAATATGACATCTTGATGAGAGATGGCTCTGGAGGAGATTCTAAGCCTCTTAGAAGGCCTGACCTTATGATTCCTGAAAATAAAATACTAAAAATGGACGGACTTTCAGATACTGGATTGCACTCAAGGATGGAAAAATTTCAAACTCTATTTAATGAAGACAAGTTGGGTATTGTTAGGAATGTTGGTTACCCTAACCCTAATAAATCTCATTTCCGTTCTACAGATATTTGGAATTCTGCTTCATCATCAGACGAATTTATTTTCAGTGGATGGTTTGGTAGGTATTTAAGTAATAATCATCCTTCATACCCTGAGGGCTATCCAAATAATGATTTTACAGACCCACTTGCTTTAACGATTGGAAATAACTCATCTGGTACATGTCAAGGGCCAATTATTAATATGGGTATGTCTATAAAAAGCTTAACCTCCTTTCCAGAAATAAAGGAAGGAGAAGGTGATGTACCAGAAACACCTTACGGTCATGAACTTCAGTATATAAGAACTGCATCAAAAATAACTAATGATTATTTTGATAGATTAGAAGAAGCCGCAACATATGGGGGCTCATCAGAAATTGAATATCCTGATTCTAAACTTGCAAATCAATTAAAGATGGTTGCTCAACTAATAGCCGGCGGACTAAAATCAAAAATATTTATTTTAAAAACAGGAGGTTTTGATACTCATGCCAAACAAGTAGAAGCTGGGAGCCCAGAGACCGGAGCCCATCCAGATTTAATGGAAAATCTTGCAGAATCAATTCATGCTTTTCAGCAAGACATTATTAATAGAGATCTTGAAGAAAGAGTTTTAACCATGACCTACTCTGAATTTGGCAGGAGAGTTTTTCAAAATAAGTCTTATGGTACTGACCATGGTGAGGCTGCACCAATGTTTTTTATGAGTCCATTTGTTAACCCAAACCCCATTGGTTCTCTTCCTTCTCTTGAGTATATTGATAATATAGAATATGAACATGATTTTAGATCTGTTTATGGTTCAATACTAATGGATTGGTTTGGTACCGACGAGAATACAATAAAGTCAATTTTATATGAAGACTTTAAGTACATTCCTATTCTTGTTGGGACAAGTACAAATATAGAGGAACCACATCCTATGTCTAAAAGAATTGAGGCTTACCCAAACCCATTTAAAAATAACCTTAATATTAAAATTGAAATTAAAAGCGGTGACACCTTATTAAAAATCGTAGATGCTAGTGGAAGAGAAGTAAAGGAATTAGTGAACAAGAATTTAAAATTTGGAACTCATAATTTTAGGTACGATGGAACACAGATAAAAAATGGTCTTTACTTTATCCTCTTAGAAAACGAAGGAAGAAGAAGTGGTGTCTCAGTTATTAAAAGAAACTAAATATTATTCTATAAATATTGCTTTAGCAACACCATGAGTGTTGTCACCTTCTAATTTT
>Ga0315327_10000924_pt1 | contig 15012 bp, 6 predicted proteins | sample M110032315metaG_FD_203460 | JGI IMG/M metagenome (GOLD analysis project Ga0315327, IMG submission 203460) | Ammonia-oxidizing marine archaeal communities from Monterey Bay, California, United States - M1 100m 32315 | ecosystem: Environmental > Aquatic > Marine > Coastal | place: USA: California... | reverse complement strand
TGGAAGGGCTCTGGATCCTGCACGACCAGGGGGAGGTCCGGCAAAGCCTGCTGGAGAAGCTGATGAAGTCTCCCGATCACCGGATCCGGGCGGCGGCAACCCACCTTGTGCGGTTCCAGGCAACCCAGTTGAAGTCCCCCCTTGCGTTGCTGCGGAAGATGACCCGGGATCCCCATCCGCGGGTGCGCACGGAGGTGATTCATGTCGTGTCTCACCTGCAGCAGGGAGACCAGTCCTATGCCGCACTCCTTGGTCAGATTGATGTTTCCGGCAACAAGGACCTCCAGACCATCCTGGGGGATGCCAGTTACGGCGTGAGTTCGGGCATGGGGCCTGAGATTCCCGTCCTGCAGAAGCCTGAAGAAGGAAAATTACCGCATTGGCTCCTCAAGGAGGGCGGGAAGGAGGAGCGTTTCTTTACCTTTGGGGGCAAGGCAGGATCCTTCGGGACCATGCGCACCTTTGTGCGCTCCCCGAAAAAGAGAAAGGCGGTGCTCTCGATCAGGCACAGTTATGTGAAGGTGTTCCTGAACGGAACCCCGGTCATCTCCTCGGCCAACTGGTGGAGTTCCGACTGGAACGTCCAGGTTGAGCTGCAGGAGGGACTCAACCAGGTCGAGGCCCGCTACGTCAAGGGACGGGGCGCGCGGGGATATGCGCCCGTCTATCTGTATGATCCCCTCGGGGCCCGGTTGGAGGGACTTGTTACGGCGGGGACGGAAGCGGAACTCCGGACGATGGCGACCGAGCATGACCGGCATCACGGATTGAACGATTCAGTCATCAGGATCAGCGCGGTCCCGAACCAGCTGGCATTTTTCCCGAGGGAGTTTCGCCTCAAGGCGGGGAGTAAAGTGCGGATCTCTTTCCAGAATCCGGATCTCCAGATTCACAACCTGGTGATCGTCAGGCCGGGGGCGGAAGAGGAAGTGGGGCAGCTCGCGGACCAGATGGCGCAGGATCCCGATGCGATGAAGAAGGCGTTCGTCCCGGATTCCGACAAGGTGATCTGGGCGACCCCCCTGGTAAATGGCAAGGGACAGGTTGAGAGGGAGTTCATCGCCCCGGAGCAACCTGGTCACTATCCCTTCCTCTGCACCTTTCCGGGACACTGGAGAGTGATGAAGGGCGTGCTGGTTGTAGAGTAAGCGATGGACTGCGCGAAAACATTACTGGTGCCCGGCTGCAGTCCCATACTGGACCAGAGGAGGACAGTTTTGTTTACCGGCAGGATGAAGGGAGCGATGGGAGTAATCCTTCTTTGTCTCGGGCTTCCGGTGGAGGCCACGGTGCTGAAGTTTGAGAAGGTCGGTCTCACCCCGGCCACGGAGCTGCGGGGACTGCAGTCGGTGAAAGGCTACGGCGACCGGGTGAAGGGACCGAGTACGGGTGGTTTCAGGGACTCCTTTGCGGAGGGGAATGGATGGACACCCGATGTCCTTCTTGACTTCGCGGGCGGTCACGACGTCAAGACGGTCAACTCGTGGCGGGACCGCTGGGATGGCGGGGATGGAGCCAACTACCTGCTGGATGGCGATGACGGAGGTCCCTACTACTACTGGTACACCTTCACTCCGGAGAACGGGGTGGGGGTGTTGATCAATTCGCTCGACCTCGATGCCTCGAGGGAGGTGCCGAACCGGATCGACTGGAGGATCTGTGCCGGGAGCCGGACGGGAAGGGAGCTGGCCAGAGGATCGACGGGGAATTTCACCGGGGATCTCGCCCGGCTCAATCTCAGGATGAAGAAGGCGCACCACGGGCCGGTTGTCCTTGAGCTGATCCATACCGGGACGCGGACAACGCTGGCGGTCGACAACCTGGACTTTGACCAGGTTAAGCCGGGGAAAGGAGGGGTGCCCGCGCTGCTGGTAGAGGTGGGAACCCGGAAGCAGCTGCTGGTGGATGACTACCTCATCGATCGAATGGTCCACGTCGATCGTGTTCTGGGAACGGTGGAAAAGGTGAGTAGGGAGAACCCCGTGTTTGAGGGGAGTTTTTACGGAACGGTCCTGCACGATGAAGGGAAGTTCAAGTTATGGTATCGTGGGCACCCGTATGGTTATGCGGAATCAAAGGATGGGGTACGCTTCCGCAAGGTGGCGGACCTGACGGGGATGACCCAGAAGTCTCCGGCAGAAGGGGCGACCTTCTATGTCGATCCGCACGAGATGGACCCGGCCCATCGCTACAAGGCCTGTTACGCGCACAAGACGATGCGGGCGGCCTTGGCCTATTCAGCGGACGGGATTCACTGGAAGGACTACAACGGGGGGAGGCCGGTAACGCACCGGGCAGCGGACACCTATAACCAGGTCGTGTGGGATGAGGGCGCAGGGGTCTATCGGCTCTTTACCCGGACGGATTACCGGGGCGCGCTCAAGGCCGGGATGGAGGTGCGGGGGACGCGCAGCATGATCAACCCGGATCCCAAGGCTGATCCCACCGGGTGGAAGGTGGTACGCAACTGGCGATTCGACCGGGAAGACCCGGAGGAGTGGAAGCGGCGCCAGATCTATGGACTGACCGACTGGATCTACCAGGGCGTACATTTCGCGCTCATGATGGTGATCGAGTGGCCGGAGGACATGAGCGAGGGGCCGAAGGACTATCACAAGCGGCACGAACGCAACCTGCTGGAATTCTACATTGCGACCAGCCGGGATGGGGACAGCTGGGACCTGCGCTGGGTCTATGACGGAAAAACCATGATCCCGCGTGGGGGCGACGGGGCCTGGGACAAGGACATGATCATCCCGGCCTCGGCGGTGATTACGCATGGGGACAAGCACTGGCTTTACTACGATGGTTACAATGAGCGGCACGGGGTCTTCCGGCGGGATGATGAGAAGGCGCGGGGAGGGATCGGGCTGGCGACCCTGAGGCTGGATGGATTCGTCGGGCTGGAAGCGAAGGGCCAGGCAGGGGTGATCACCACCAGGCCGTTCAAACTTGAAGGGGACCTTCTGCAGGTGAACGTGAAAGGGCAGGAGTTCGCAGTCGAAGTGCTTGATGCCGGGGGGGACTCTTTCCCGGGATTCTCGGTTTCAGAGGCCGTGCGGCATCGGCAGGTCGACCAGCTGAGACTGGAGCCCGCCTGGCGCGGGAGGCAGGCCCTCTCCTCGTTGAAGGGACGCACCGTGCGATTGCGGTTTCATCTGGAAAATGCGGCAATCTATTCCTTCCAGGTGCTGTCCTCGTCGCATTGAACCACCCTTTTCCACTCTTTGTGGGACAAGTTTTCCGTTGATGGATTCTTGCTGGAGGGGAAGAATAACAAGGCTGCTCCATCACGAGCAGTTGCCGTTAATGAAACCAGTGGGCCAGAGAATCCTGAGGTGGATGGGGATGATGTTTCTTCCTCTGGTGGTCCTGCCCCTCCCGGCGGAAGAGCTCGTCTTTGAAACGGATGTGCGTCCTATCTTCAAGGAGGCCTGTTTCCACTGCCATGGGGAAGGTGGAGAGAGGGAAGGAGGGCTGGACCTGCGCCTCGTTCGCCTGATGAAGGAGGGCGGAGAGTCCGGTCCGGTGCTGGTTCCCGGCGCATCGGATAGGAGTTTGCTGTGGGAGAAACTGGCGGGCAATGAGATGCCCAAGGGCGAAAAGAAGTTGTCCTCGGAAAGGAAGGCTGTTGTCCGGCGCTGGATTGAGCAGGGGGCCAGGACAGCGAGACCTGAACCGGAAGACGTGCAAGAGGCTCGTTTCACGGTGGAGGAACTCGCGCACTGGGCCTTTCAGCCGTTGAGGGAAGTGGAGCCGCCTGCGGCAGGGCATCCCATCGATGCCTTCGTGGCGGCCGGGCTGAGGAAAGAGGGGCTCTCGCTGGCGGAACGCGCGAACCGGTCCACCCTGATTCGACGCATGAGTTTCGGATTGACCGGTCTTCCGCCCACCCCGGAGGAGGTGGAAGCCTTCCTGACGGACGGGAAGGAAGGTGCGCTGGAGCGGGTGGTCGACCGACTCCTGGCCTCACCCCAGCACGGAGTGCGGTGGGGACGCCACTGGCTGGATGCGGCTGGCTATGCCGAATCGGATGGTAACGGAGTGGGGGATCGCAAACGTGCTCATGTCTGGCGCTACCGCGATTACGTGATCGAGGCCTTCAACAGGAATAAACCGATCAACGAGTTCGTGATCGAACAGTTGGCGGGAGACGAGTTGATCGAAGGTGAATTGAGCGTGGACAATCCCCGCCATCTGGAGCTGCTCACCGCCACCGGCTTCCTGCGCATGGCCCCCGACGGGACGCATAGCAGTAACACCCTGGCGGACCGTAATACGGCGGTGGCGGAGTCCCTCAAGGTAGTGAGCACGAGCATACTTGGCCTGACGGTGGGGTGCGCCCAGTGCCACGATCACAAGTACGACCCAATCGGAATCGATGATTACTACCGCTTCCGATCCATCTTTGATCCGGCATTTCCGTTGCAGAACTGGCAGCAGCCCGCCCACCGGGTGGTTGATATGACCTCGGCCGGCGTCAATGAAGAGAGGGCCCGGATTGAAGAGGAGGCGAAGAAGGAAGAGGAGGCCATGAATGAGCGTCGTCGCAGTCACTGTGCGGAAATCCTGGAAAAGAAACTGGCGGATGTGCCGGAAAGTGAGCGGGAAGAGACCCGTCAGGCCGTGTTTGCGGTGAAAGAGAAGAGGACGCAGCGGCAGAAGGATCTCCTGGAGGCTTATCCCATGGTGAAACAGGTGGATTTTATTAGCGGGTTGCTGGTGGAGTATGATGGCGCGGCCCACCAGCGCTTTGAGAAGGAAAAGAAGAAGGTGTCCGACATCCGGGCAAGGAAACCGCCCCTGCGGATGATCATGGCAACCAACGAGCCCGCCGGGGACATTCCGGTCAGCAAGGTGTTCTTCCGGGGAAATCCGGAGAATCCCCGCGAGACGGTGGATCCTGCCGAACTGATGGCGATTCGACGCGGGACGGGTGATGTTCGTATTCCTCCCAAGGTGGAGTCGCTCCAGAGCACAGGCCGGCGACTGGCCTATGCGCGTCATCTGACCGGAGGCTCTCATCCGCTCACCGCACGTGTCTTTGTGAACCGGATCTGGTCCCATCATTTCGGGCGCGGACTGGTGGCCACCCCTGGTGACTTCGGGATCGCCGGGGAACGGCCCTCCCATCCTGAACTGTTGGATTGGCTGGCCCGTGATTTCCTGGAGCACGGCTGGGATCTGAAGCGGCTGCATCGCATGATTCTCCTCTCGGGGACCTACCAGCAGAGTTCGCGGCGACGAGTGGCGCATGAGCAGATTGACCCGGAGAACGTTCTCCTGGGGCGGGCCAACCTGCGCCGTCTGGAAGCAGAAGCAATCCGTGACGCCCTCCTCGCGGTGAGCGGGAAGATCAATCTCACCCTGGGTGGTCCTCCCAGTCCGGTCACCGCCAATGGGGAGGGGAAGGCGGTTCTGAGCGGCGACAAGACTCGCCGCAGTGCCTTCGTGGCAGTAGAGCGGCGTTTGCCGCTCAACATGCTGGAGACCTTTGACCAACCGGTCATGACGCCAAACTGCAACCATCGACGCCAGACCACGGTGGCGACCCAGGCGCTCTGGTTTCTCAACGATGCGGAGGTGCTTGGTCATGCCGACACCCTGGCCCGGGCATTGATGAAGGAATCGGGTTTCAGTTCGGTACGCCTGGGCAGACTCTATCTGCGGCTTTTTGCCGAGGCCCCGACTCCGTCTGAACTCCAGGATTGTGAGGAGTATCTTGCCAGTCAGCGGGAGCAGTTTGCCAAGACTGATCCAAAGTCTGACGCCGAACATCGCGCGCTGGCCTCCCTGTGCCAGATCATGTTAGCTTCCAACCGGTTCCTGTATGTCGATTGATTCCCATAACATGGGCCGCCGCGGGTGGCTTGGGCTCTCGTCCTTCAGCCTGGCAGGGGTGGCGGCCCCGTGGCTTCTGAAGGAGGACGGCCTGCTGGCAGCTGACACCAACGCGGCCCTGGAGAAACCGGAACTGGAGCAGGTGCTTCACGATCTCCTGCCCAAAGTCCCGCCGAGGGAACCCCGGGCCCGGGCCATGATCTCGATGTGGATGTATGGCGGTCCGAGCCAGATCGATCTCTTCGATCCCAAGCCCGAACTGGTCAAGCGTCATGGGGAGACCTTCAAGGGGAAGCTCAAGTGGGATAACGCGGCGCAAGCCAGCCGTGAGATCATGGGACCGCTCTGGAAATTCAACACCTACGGGCAGTGCGGCATGGAGCTGTCCGAGAAGCTCCCCTTCCTGGGCTCGATTGCGGACGAGATCACGCTTATCCGCTCAATGCAGACCGGTTCCAACAATCATGTGCCTTCCACCCGTTCCATGACCACGGGGAAACCCGTGAACGGGCGTCCCGTGCTGGGGAGTTGGCTGGTCCAGGCTCTGGGCAGTGTCTCGCAGGACCTTCCGGCCTTCGTAGCTCTCACCGACCCGCGGGGTCTCCCCCAGCAGGGGAACGAGAACTGGAGCCAGGGCAAGCTGCCCTCCATTTACCAGGGAACCATGGTACGCTCCTCTGAGCCGCGTATCTTCAACCTGGACTCCCCGAAACACCTGCGCGGCGAGACCCGTGCGGCGCAGCTTAATCTTCTGCAGAAGTTCAACCGTGAACATGCCGACCGGCATCCGGGGGAGAACGAACTGGAAGCACGCCTGGCCAGTTATGGACTGGCGGCTCGTATGCAGGGAGCGGCCCGTGAGGCCTTTGATATTTCCCGCGAATCGGAAGAGACCAGGCGCATGTACGGAATCGACCAGGAAAAGACGCGGAACTACGGTACGCGTTGTCTGATCGCGCGGCGCTTGGTGGAACGGGGAGTACGCTTCGTGCAGATCTTCGCCGCAGGACAGAACTGGGATCACCATGGGTCGATCAAGACGGCGCTCCCGGATCGCTGTGCGGAGGTGGACAAGCCCGCTGCTGCGCTGGTGAGGGATCTCCAGCAGCGGGGTTTGCTGGACAGTACGATCGTGCACTGGGGTGGTGAGATGGGCCGTCTTCCCGTGATTCAGTTTCGGAGTGGCACGAGTAACCGGGACGCTGTTGGACGGGACCACAACACCTACGGATTCACCCAGTGGGTGGCAGGTGGCGGATTCCGAAAGGGATACATTCACGGGGAAACAGATGAATTCTCCCACTATGCAGTGAAGGATGTAGTCCACCATTTTGACTGGCTGGCCACCGTCCTTCATCAGTTCGGCCTGGATCACCGGGCGTTGAGATTCCGGAGTGGACCGGGTGAGATCCAGTTGGTGGAGGAAGAGCACGCCCGGATCGTGCGTGAATTACTTGGGTAAGGGGCTGCTGCGGTGGAGTGCATTTGGCCTTTGGGTGCCGCGGGATCGCGGAGAAGTGAAGGCCTGGGACTTGCGGGTCTTCACAGATGACGAAATCCGGGGTATTCAGGAACAGTCATGCCGCAGCTGACTCACTCCGAACTTCTGGAACTAGCACGGTGGAATACGCCGACCATCTACAATGGCTGGGAGCAGATCACTTCCTGTGATGCCGGGGCAGAGGGATTTAATCTGGAGGAATGCCGTGATTTCATGCCCCAAATGGGCCCGATGGTGGGTTATGCAGTCACGCTGAAGATTGAACCGAGTGTGAAAGAGCACAAGACGGTTGAAACAGCCTGGGCGGACTACCGCGAATACATCGCCTCCCTGCCGGAACCGAAGATCGTCGTAATCGAGGATCTCGACAAACCACGGGTGATCGGATCGTTCTGGGGTGAGGTGAACAGTAACACGCATCGTGCTCTGGGGTGTGTGGGCACAATCACGGATGGTGCCATTCGCGATGTGGATGAGATGTGCAATGCAGGGTTCAAGGCCCTGGCGCAGAGGCTCTGTGTAGGCCATGCCCATGTGGTGCCGGTGGAGTGGAACGTTCCGGTGGAGGTCTTTGGAACAGGAGTTGATCCGGGGCAGTTGATCCATGCCGACAAGCACGGGTTTCTGGCAATTCCGGAAGAGGACCAGGCACAGTTGCTGGAGGCAGCGCGTTTCATGGACAGTAATGAGTGCCAGACTGTGATTGCGGCTGCGCGCTCGGTCCAGGGGTTGGGAACCGGGGAAATTCTCAAGCAGGTGAACGAGGCCGGAACGGAATTTGCCCGCCGGGTGAGGGAGCGATATGAGAAGGAGGGTGAGTGGTGAGGGCGAAAGGGAGCCATTTTGAAAGGATCGTGTGACCGGGGAAGTGGGCTTGGCGCTTGAAAATCGCCGCCACGCGGGGTCCAATCGGCTACTGCCCATGAGACTATCCATCGCTGCCTCAGTGTTCCTGCTTTCCGGATCCGGCCTCTCGCCGGTCCTGGCCGAGAAGTTGACCTCCGAGCAGGTGGAGTTCTTTGAGAAAAAGATCCGTCCGGTCCTGGCGGAGAACTGCTACGAATGCCATAACAGCATCGACAAGAAAAAGGGAGATCTGGCGCTGGATTGGCGGGAACCCATTGTGGAGTCCGAGGTCATCGTTCCGGGCAAACCGGAGGAGAGTCCTCTCATAAAGGCGATCAGGCATGAGGAGGATTACGAGCCCATGCCCTCGAAGCGCCCCAAGCTGGCCAAGCTGATCATCAAGAATTTCGAGGATTGGATCAGGATGGGCGCACCGGATCCCCGTGCGAGCAAGCCGACCAAGGAAGAACTGGCGAACCAGGTGGAATGGGAAGCTGTGCGTGACAAGCGGGCGGAGTGGTGGTCGTTCCGCCCGATCGTCAGGAAAGCGCCTCCGGAGGCGGATGCAGCAGGGTGGAATAAGACCGCCATTGACCGCTTTATCCATGCCGGTCTGCGGGAGAATGGCCTGGAGCCGCAGAAGGTGGCTGAACCGGGTGCCCTGGTGCGGCGCCTGTACCTGATCCTGACAGGACTTCCTCCCAAGCCGGCGGAGGTGGACGCCTTCGTCAAGAATCCCAGTGAGGACGCCTACGAGAAGATGGTTGATCGCCTGATCTCCTCCGGAGCCTATGGAGAACGCTGGGGTCGCTACTGGCTTGACTGGTTTCGTTATGCGGAGTCCTACGGAAGTGAGGGAGACCCGAATGTTCCCTACGCCGGGCGCTACCGGGATTATGTGATCCGGGCTCTCAACCAGGATGTGCCATATGACCAGTTGCTACGGGAGGCCGTGGCGGGGGACCTGCTGGAGAAGCCCCGTGTCAATGAGGAGGAGGGGCTCAATGAGAGTGCGATCGGTCCCGCTCATTTCCGCATGGTGCCGCATGGCTTCGGGGTTACTGATGCCTACGACGAGCAGATCACTTTTACGGATAACGCAGTTGATGTGCTGACCAAGGCCACCATGGGCCTGACCGTGTCCTGTGCGCGTTGCCATAACCACAAGTTTGATCCGATCAGCCAGGAGGATTACTACAAGTTCTACGGGATGGTGGTGAGCAGTCGACCGGCCATCGTGAATGTGGATTCCCCTGAACTGAAGGATCTGCACAGAAAGGAACTGCTTGGTCTTAAGGATCAGATCCGGGATTCCCTGGGGGCGTTCTGGCTGGAACAGGTGGATTCCGCGATGGGGAAGCTGGGGAGCGATAAGCTGGACAAGATCCCGGAAACCGATCCCCTGGCCGGGTGGGCCAGGTTGCGGGACAGGGAACCGGAGGAGCTGGTACGGGAGCTGGTGGCCATGCGCCAACGCCATGAAGAGGGTTTGGCTCACAATGAGAAGGTGAAGAACAAGGCCACCTTCTATGCCGATCTTCGTGAGCAGGCGGGTTATGACAAGTGGTTCAAGAGCGGGAATGGATTGAGTGACGCGGTGAGTCCCGCGGGATCGTTCGTGGTGGCTCCGGAAGGCGGGCGGGCACTGAAGGGAATCTACCCCACCGGGGCTTATTCCCATATGCTCTCGGACAAGCACAGTGCTACCCTGAGCTCGGTTTTCCACCTCGCCAAGGGAGGGCGCAATTCCATTCGGGCGATGGGGGAGGGCTCGATTGCCCGTTTTACCCTGCGGAGCTATCCTCTCTCTCACGGGGGACTTCATCCCACTCCGGGACTACGGCCCCAGGTGAGCTGGATCAATCTCAACAAGTACAAGTACTGGAATGGAGAGAAGGGTTACTATCAGGTCAACACCTCGTCGGATTCCACGTTCCGGAATGGAGGGAACGCCCGTTCGTGGTTCGGGGTCTTCGAAGTGTATGCGGGAGACGAGGCGATGCGGGAACTGGGTGCGCCGGTGGTGGCGTTGCCGGGCGACCTGAGTTCAATCAAGGACCGCAAGTCGCTGGAGGAATTCTATCGTCGGTCACTGGTGAAAGCGCTGACCGACTGGCGGGGCAGGAAGATGAGCGATGCGCAGGCCCTCCTGCTGAACTCAATGGTGAGCCGAGGTTTTTTGCCTAGCGAAGTAGCAAGCCTGCCCGGGAAACTGAAGCCCCTGGTGGAGCGCTATCGCAAGCTGGAGGCGGAGATCCGGAACCCGGTCCGGGTTCCCGGGGTGATGAATGGGCAACCCTGGGACCAACCCCTTCTGGACCGCGGCGATTACAAGAAGGAGAAGGATCCGGTAGAGCGTGGCTTTCTGGAAGTGTTCGGGGGGCGGACTTATACCAAGACCGGGAGCGGGCGCCGGGAGTTGGCGGAGGACATTGTGGGGAAGAATAACACCCTAACCACCCGGGTCATTGTGAATCGGCTCTGGCACCATGTCTTCGGACGGGGACTAGTTGCATCAGCGGACAATTTCGGACGGCTGGGGAGCAAGCCCACCCATCCCGGCCTCCTCGACTACCTGGCCTCGGATTTTGGTGAGAACGGGTGGTCGATGAAGCGAACGATCCGCCAACTGGTCATGAGCCGGGCTTTCCGCTCTGCCAGCATGGTGCCGGGGCCGAACAGGGGAAAGGATGATGCCAATCTTCAGCTGGCCTATTACACCCCGAGGCGTCTCGATGCGGAAGCGCTCCTGGATACCATCCGTTTTGTGGCCGCCAATGAAGCGAGCCAGCGTGCTGTCTACACCAACCAGAAACGCAACGGGCTCAACCGGTTTCTCACGGCGTTTAACTACCCGATCCCCACGAGCACGGTGGGAGTGCGCAATGTGACCAATGTGCCAGCCCAGGCGCTGCTGTTGATGAATGGTGATATTACCAGGAGGGCGGCCCAGCAGTGGAGCGAGCGGGTGAAAGGAGATCCGGGATTGAAAACTGATCGCGAGAGGATCCAGAGTTTCTTCATACAGGCTTATTCGCGGCCGGCCAGTGAGGAGGAGGTCGAGGCCTGTCTGAAATATCTTTCGGGCAAGGCGAGCGATGAGTTGCCCAGACTAATCAAGGAGCAGGAGGCAATGAGCCGGGAACTGGCCACGCTGAGGGAGAACCGGGAGAAAGCCATTGCCCCGGTTCGGGCCGCGCTGCAGGCCGAAGTTGATGTCCGCAATGAAGCGCAGAAGAAGAAGGGAGAGGTGAAGGTTGATCTCAAGCCTCTCGCGCGCTGGGACTTTGACGGTAATGCGAGGGATGCCGTGGGAGGAATGCACGGCGAGACCAAGGGGGCAGCCAAGGTGCTTGATGGGGCTCTCTTCCTGCGAGGTGGTGGGTTGTGGACCAAGCCTTTAACGAAGGACCTGCGGGAGTTCACGCTGGAGGTCCAGGTCCAACTGGACAATGGGAGCCAGGCTGGGGGAGGAGCGATGATCCTGCAGCGGAGCGATGGCAAGGTCTTTGATGGAGTGGTCTATGCGGAAGTGAAGCCCCACACCTGGTTGACGGGGAGTGATCGTCATGAACGCACCGCGCCCTTCGGGGGTTTTGAAGACAAGGAAGCTGACAGGCGTCCAGTGCGGATGGTGATGGTCTACAAGGCCGATGGCACCACGATTGCCTATCGCGACGGCAAACCCTATGGCAAGCCGATCAAGAGGGGCAGGGTCGAATACAAGAAGGGACAGGCACAGGTTGTTTTCGGGGTGCGCCATGGATTGGTTCCCAGTGGTGGAGGGCGGGCCCTGACCGGGCGGATCTTTGAGGCCCGACTTTATGACCGGGTCCTCACCCCCGAGGAAGTGGCCGCGGCCTCGTCGGGGATGTTGCTGGAGGTTGTGACCGAGGAGTTGCTCGCCAAGGCGCTGGATCCGGTCCAGAAGAAGTCCCTGGACCAGTTCGACTCCAGGATCGCAACCCTGGAGCAGCAAGTCATGAAGCTCGATGACGATATTAAGATCCGGCAGGAAGCGCAAAATGCCGGCGGGGATCCATATTTCAAGATTGCCCACGCTCTGTTAAACTCCAAGGAACTGATTTATGTCTACTGATCCCAGCCTCCACTCCTTTGACCCGGTCCGTCCGGTCCTGTCCGCAGATCGGCGCGAATTTCTCAAGCTGACTTCCAGTGGGGTGAGCGCCCTCGCGCTCTCCAGCCTGATCAACAAGGGGTCGGCTGCCCAGGTGGGAGCGGCAGAGCCGCAGTTGCATCATGAGCAGAAGGCCAAGTCGGTGATCCTGTTCTACATGTCGGGGGGGGTGTCCCACGTGGATTCCTTCGATCCCAAGCCGAAGCTCAAGGAAATGCACGGCAAGCCCCTGCCGATGACGATCGAGCGGACGCAGTTCGATGCCAATGGCAATATCATGGCCTCTCCGTGGGAGGCGAAGAAGTGGGGGCAGTCGGGCCTGGAGATGACCGACATGTTTCCCGCGATTGCGGAGTGTGCGGACGACCTCGCCATCGTGCGCTCCATGACAGCCAAATTCAGTGAGCACTCGCAGGGCAATTTCTTCATGCACACCGGCTTCCCCTTCCTTGGTTATCCCAGCGCCGGGTCGTGGGTGACTTACGGATGCGGCACGGAGAATCCGAACCTGCCCGGGTATGTCGTTCTTCGCTCGAACAAGGCCGCCATTCCGCATGGGGGAGTGAGTATCTTCGGCAATGCCTTTCTGCCCGCCACCACGCAGGGTTCGATTTTCAATATCTCGGACAAGCAGGCGGTGCCCAACATCAATCCGGCCATGCTCAAGGGTGAGCAGCGCCGGGCGCTCGATCTCATTGGCACCCTGGACCGGCGTTTTGCAGACCGGACGGCGGCCAAGGATGCGGTGATTTCTTCTATCAAGAATGCGGAAACCGCTTTTCTCATGCAGCAGGCCGTCCCGGAACTGACCGATATCAGCAAGGAAAGCGAGGCCACCCGCGAGAGATACGGAATCAATAGCAAGGACGGCAACCAGGCGCAGTATGCACGGCAATGTCTCATGGCCCGGCGTCTCGTGGAGCGAGGCGTGCGCTTTGTGGAACTCTCATGCGCCAGCTACGGAATCGGAGCGGGTGGCGGAGGCAACCCGTGGGACCAGCACGGTGATCTCAAGCGTGGTCACGGGGCCATGGCGGGACAGGTCGATGGTCCGATTGCCGCTCTCCTGAAGGATCTCAAGGAGCGCGGGATGCTGGAAGAAACACTTCTGGTCTTTACCGGTGAGTTCGGACGCACACCTTTCTCCCAGGGATCGAGCGGGCGCGATCACGACCCCTTCGGATTCAGTGTCTGGATGGGTGGCGGGGGAATCAAGGGTGGCACCGCACATGGGGGGACGGACGAGTTCGGCTACAAGGCCGCAGTGGATATCTCCACCGTCTACGACCTGTGGGCCACGGTTCTGCACCAACTCGGAATCGACCACGAGAAGCTGACCTACCGCTGGAGCGGCCGGGATTTGCGACTCACCGATGTGCACGGACATGTCTGGAAGGAAGTCCTGGCCTGAGCCCGTCCCCTTTGTCTCCTTTGCCACGACTGGATGGCAGGTCCAAGGTTCCTCCCTCGGGGAGCTCCGGAGGTATGGATGCAGGATCTGCCTGCCCGAAATGGTGCGGTAGCGGGGTCGGCTAGAAGGAGTAGTTCGCGCCCAGTCCCACGCTGAACCCGCTTAAGTCCACTTCGAACGAGCTGTTGCCGACACGACCACTGAGTTCCTCAGTATGGTCGTAGCGAAGACTGAGCTCCAGCGAAAGGCTTTCATTGAGGTGATAGCCGCCTGAGGCCTGCAGGTAGATTCCCCAGAGGATGGAGCTGCCAAGGTTGCTCGCGCTGGTGCTGCTGATGACTACCGGTGCACCTCTGTTGATCTGCTGCAGGAGCTGGTCACTGCGCGTTGCATCCCAGGAAGTCACGTTGAGCACCACACCGGATCCAACCGATGCGTAAAAGCGCTCGTCATACTGGCAGACAGCCTCTGCGCCCACTGAAATGCTCCAGGTATCGACATCAAGGGACTCGGCAATGGAATCATTCCAGACGGCGACGTCCGTGCTTCGCAGGGTGGGAGTGAGCAGGCGCCTGTCGGCGATCGGTTCGTTGGGTACCAGGGGCGCCACGATGCTGGGGGCTCCGGTGTAGGGGACCTCGCGGGGAAGATCCAGGCCGGTGACGTCATAGAAATCGGTGGCTGCTATATCGAAAGTGTTGCGCTCTTCGCGGCCGAGGATGGTGTTCAATCCACGACGGGAGCCATTGATCTCGGCGACGGAGAGATGGATCGCAGGCCCGACGCTCCAACCATTGCCAAGATCATTCTGGTAGCTCAGTTTCAGGTAGGGTGCCGCCACCCAGTCGCGGTCCTCGTGCCAGGAGGTGGCGTCTGCGCTGGTGGTGCGACCCACTTCTTCGCGTTCTCCACCGGTGGCGTTGAAGGCGAGGGTGTTGCCCTGGATCTGATCGAGTTCCTCATACCCGTAGTCGGTGGTGCGGGAAGCGCGTGCGTCGGGCCGAATAAATCCGTCGTCGTAGGTGCGGTCCGCCGGGCCTGTATCCGGCCCGATACCTGGTACGGGAGTGTAGCTCGGTTGGTAGAGAGGGGGAATGATGAGGTCGCTCACGCCGCTACGAAAGTCGATTGCGCCGATGTTGCGCCAGGAGAGGCCTGCCTCGAAGATCCAGCGCCCTTGCGACGGCACCGGGATCGGCAGGATATCCTTTCCTGATTTCGGTGAGGGAAGAGCATCCTTGGCGGAAGGAAGAGCATCCTTGGCGGAGGGAAGAG
>Ga0315327_10000921_pt1 | contig 15024 bp, 7 predicted proteins | sample M110032315metaG_FD_203460 | JGI IMG/M metagenome (GOLD analysis project Ga0315327, IMG submission 203460) | Ammonia-oxidizing marine archaeal communities from Monterey Bay, California, United States - M1 100m 32315 | ecosystem: Environmental > Aquatic > Marine > Coastal | place: USA: California... | reverse complement strand
GTCAAATGGGTCGGCTTCTTTGTAGAAGGCAGTGAGGGCCTCTCGATCGAGGATATCCACTGATCGCCGAAACACCCCCTCGGCGGGTGGCGGCTGCTCTTCCGCGGAGCGGCTCGCGGCGACAACTCTTGCCCCTGCGGCGGCCAGTTGCCGGACGGTGGCGAGTCCGATCCCTGAAGTGCCCCCGAAGACGACCGCACGCTTTCCTGTGAGATTCACGGGAATGGGTATGAATCCTGCGGAGAAGGCTGTCTAGTCCCTGATGGTATGGTAGTGGCCACCCACCAGGACCCAAATTGACCGGCAGGGACAGGTTTTGCTCGACCGGGGTGGGTGGCGTCCGGAGAGTTCGCCTCATGATCATCAAGCCGAGAGTGCGGGGATTTGTATGCCTCACTGCCCATCCCACGGGATGCGCTGCTCACGTGCAGGAACAAATTGATTACGTGAAGGCGAGGGGTGCCATTGAGAACGGACCAGGGAACGTTCTCGTTATTGGTGCCTCCACCGGCTACGGCCTGGCTTCCAGGATCACGGCGGCCTTCGGAAGTGGAGCCAGGACGATGGGGGTCTTTTTCGAGCGTCCTCCCGAGGAGAAAAAGTGTGCCACGGCGGGATGGTACAATTCCGCCGCCTTTCACCGGGCCGCTGGAGCGGAGGGCCTTTATGCACGGAGCTTTAACGGTGATGCCTATTCCGATGAAATGAAGACGCAGGTGGTGGAGGCCATCAAGGCCGATTTCGGGCAGGTCGATCTGGTTGTCTACAGCCTGGCGGCGCCCCGGCGGGAGCATCCGCACACGGGCAAGATTCACAAGTCGACCTTGAAACCGATCGGCCAGAACTACACCTCCAGGACGTTGGATACCGATCTGGGGATGGTGAGCGAGGTGACCATTGAACCAGCCACCGAGGAGGAAATCTCCGACACGGTGGCAGTGATGGGGGGCGAGGACTGGAGCTTCTGGATGGAAGCTCTGAACGAGGGGGGAGTGCTGGCACCGGCTACGACGGCGGTGGCATATGACTATATTGGCCCGGAAGCGACCTGGGCCGTCTACACCAACGGGACGATGGGACGTGCCAAGATCGACCTGCGGAATGCGGCCCGGCAAATAGATGCTCTGCTCAAGGCGAACGGCGATGGAGGTGCCTACGTCTCTGTCAACAAGGCACTGGTGACGCAGGCCAGCTCGGCTATCCCGGTTGTGCCGCTCTACATCTCCATCCTCTATCGCGTGATGAAGGAGAAGGGAAATCATGAGGGAACGATCGAGCAGATCCAGCGGCTCTTTTCCACGCACCTCTACAACAACAACGTGCCGCAATTCGATGACAAGGGGCTTATCCGGATCGATGACTGGGAGATGGATCCGGCCATCCAGGAAAGGGTGAAGGAGATCTGGCCCCTGGTGACCTCCGGGAACCTCCGGGAAATTACGGACTTCAACAATTACCAGGAAGAGTTCCTCAAACTTTTCGGCTTTGGATTTCCGGGCGTCGACTACGATCAGGAGGTTGACCCGATGGTCGATCTGGACGATTGAGGAACGCACAGGCAGGCCCTCCCCGCAACTTGACATCCTGCTCTGGGCGGAGGGCGGTTTTACTGGTAATCTGTCGGGAGCGCTACCATGCGACGATTCTTTCCCCACCTCCTCGCCGGAGTAATGATCAGCTCGACTGGAGCTGGGGATGAGGGAGCTGAAGAGACCGCCAGGGCTGCTCTACCCGCCCCGGGATTGTCCCCGGCGGGACAGTGGTCCCAGTTCCGGGGTCACCGTGCGAGTGGACTCCTGGCAGGAGCCGGACTGCCCACCCGCTGGCACGTGGGAAAACAGGAAAATGTGCGTTGGCAGACCGGGATCAAGGGCCTTGGGCATGCTTCCCCCATTGTCTGGGGCGATCGGGTCTATCTGGCCACCGCGGTCACCGGGGGGGTGCAGGAACTGGATGTAAAGGTCAGAGGTGATGTTGGATCCGCCAGCGATAATGGCGTGCAGCAATGGCGGTTGCTCGCCATCGACAAAGCGACGGGAGCGGTTCTCTTCAACAAGGTGGGGTTCGAGGGGAAACCAAAGGTCAAGCGTCACACCAAGGCTACCCATTGTAATTCAACACCTACCACGGATGGGAAGAACCTGGTGGCCATTTTCGGATCGGAGGGCCTCTTCTGTTTTGACATGGAGGGAGAGTTGCGCTGGCGGAAGGATCTTGGGCCGATGGATGCGGGCTGGTTCCGGGTAAAGACCGCCCAGTGGGGATTTGGGAGTTCACCGGTCATTCACGACGGCAAGGTCGTGGTTCTTTGCGATGTGCAGGAGGGATCGTTTCTCGCGGTCTACCGGCTTGAGGACGGCAAGGAACTCTGGAAGAGAGAGCGGAAGGATGTCCCGACCTGGGGGACGCCCACCATCGTGGAGCACGAGGGGAAGACTCAGATTCTCGTTAATGGCTGGCATCACACCGGGGCCTACGATTTCGAGAGCGGCGAGGAGATCTGGAAGCTCCAGGGAGGTGGTGACATCCCGGTGCCTACTCCGGTCACTGCCCACGGGAACGTTTTCCTGAGCAATGCGCACGGCAGGCACAGCCCCATGCGCGCAGTCAGGTTGAGCGCCCGGGGTGAGATTACGCTCCGGAAGGTCGACGATACCAGCGAGCACATCCCCTGGGTTCATGGGCGCAAGGGGGCCTACATGGCCACGCCCATCGTGGTGGGGAAGAACCTCTACAGTTGCGATGGGGGGGGTGTCCTGACCTGCTTCGATGCGGTCTCCGGCGAGATCCACTATCGCGAGCGGATCGGGCAGGGTGGGGGAGGATTCAGCGCCTCACCTGTTTCCGATGGCAGGCACCTCTTCTTTGCAGGAGAAACCGGGAAGGTCTTCGTGGTGAAGGCGGGTGATGAATTCTCGGTGGTAGCTGAGAATGAGCTGGACGATACCTGCCTGGCCTCACCGGCTCTAGCCGGAGGGATGCTCTTCTTCCGTACGCGGTTCAAACTGATCGCGATCGGAACGAAGGGCGGGAAGTAGGCCGGTTACGGTTGGATCTGGATCTGCGGCCGGTCGGGGGCGGGCCAGTCGATGTGGAAGGTGTGACCCCGCTCCTTGTCGACCCGCTCGTAGGTATGGGCTCCGAAGAAGTCGCGCTGTCCCTGCAGGAGGTTGGCCGGGAGGCGCGCGCTGCGGTAGCTGTCGTAGTAGGAGAGCGCCGAACTGAAGCAGGGAATGGGGATGCCGTGCAGGGCCGCGGTGGCCACCACCTTGCGCCAGTTGGCCTGGCAGCGGTCGATTTCGCCCTTGAAGTAGGGATCGAGGAGGAGATTGGCAATTTCGGGGTTGGCCTGGTAGGCCTCGAAGATCTTCTGGAGGAAGCGGGCCCGAATGATACATCCACCGCGCCAGATCATGGAGATCTGGCCGAAATCCAGCTGCCAGCCATACTCGTTCTGCGCTGCACGCATCAATTGAAAGCCCTGGGCGTAGGAGCAGATCTTGGAACAGTAGAGCGCATCGTGAATGGCCTGCACGAACTCTGTCCGATCGCCCTCGAAAGCCTCGAGGTTGGAGGTGATCACCTGGGAAGCGGCAACCCGTTCTTCCTTGATGGCACTGATACAGCGGGCAAAGACAGCCTCCGCGATGCAGGGGGCGGCGATGCCCATGTCGAGGGCGTTGATGGAGGTCCACTTGCCGGTTCCCTTCTGGCCGGCGGTGTCGAGCACGATATCGACGAAGGGTTGACCGGTTTCGGGATCTTTCTGACCGAGAATGTCGGCCGTAATCTCGATGAGGAATGAATCCAGGACGCCCTGGTTCCAGTCCCCGAAGACCGCGCTCATTTCCCCGGGAGTTATGCCAAGGAGATTCCCCATCAGATTGTAGGCCTCGCAGATCATCTGCATGTCGCCGTACTCGATGCCGTTGTGGACCATCTTGACATAGTGGCCCGCACCATTTTCGCCGATGTATGTCGCGCAGGGGACACCACCCTCGATGGGTTTTCCCGCTTCGGCGCCTTCCAGGGGCTTGCCGGTTTCTTCGTCGACCTTGGCTGCAATCGCTTCCCAGATGGGTTTGAGTTCCTGCCAGGCACTCTCCTTCCCGCCGGGCATGAGGGACGGGCCGAAGCGCGCACCTTCCTCTCCGCCCGAGACCCCGGAACCAACAAACCGGAATCCCTTTTCATTGAGATCCTTTTCCCGGCGGATGGTGTCGGTCCAGAGTGCGTTTCCTCCGTCGATTATGATGTCGTCGGGGTCGAGCAGTTCGGTCAGTCCGTCGATTACCGCGTCGGTGGGGCCGCCGGCCTGGACCAGGATGATGATCTTGCGTGGACGCTTGATGGACTGCACGAACTCCTCAAGGGTCGTTGCGCCCACCACCCCGCCGGGAGTGTCCGGATTGGCGGCCACAAACTTGTCGGTCTTGGAAGTGGTGCGGTTGTAAACGGAAATCCTGAAGCCGTGGTCAGCTATGTTCAGGGCGAGGTTTTGACCCATGACCGCAAGGCCTACGAGTCCGATATCGGAGGAAGTGTCAGACATGGTTTGGCATGAATTCGGGGGCGGGGTTTAGGGGAGTTATTTGGTAGCTTCAAGGCTTAAAACCCCCTTGTGGGAAGTGACGGCGTGGAAGGGGAGGAGAAACAGCGAGTTCCTGATCGCTTCCGCGGCAATACTGCCGACCATCTCCCATACGATGAAGTTCCCCTTGATGTTCCTGGCCTGCATCTCCTGCCTTCCGGTCGCGGCTCTTCCCGTCGGAGGGGAAAGGCCCAACATCGTCTTTCTGCTCACTGATGACCAGTGTAGCTATTCGATGGGGTGCTACGGAAATGCCGAGGTAAGGACCCCGCACCTCGATGCCCTCGCGAAGGATGGGATGGTCTTCGATTGCCACTATGTCAGCACGGCGATCTGTATGGCGAGTCGGGCCAATATCCTGACGGGTAAGGTTGAGTTCAGGCACGGATGCAATTTTGAGCATGGGGCCCTCCATAGCTCACACTGGGCCAATTCCTATCCGGTCCTGCTCAGGGAGGCGGGCTACCTGACCGCCATGGCGGGTAAGATAGGGTTGGTGGTCACGACGAAACCGGAAAGGAAAGGGGCGCTGCCCACGAGTGACTTTGACAGATGGGGGGCGGGGCCGGGACAGACGCATTACCAGACCGCGAGGAACAAATCGATGGCGGCCTATGCAGAGAAGTATCCGCATTCCTCGCGCTCCTACGGGGCATTCGGGGCGGATTTCATTGCGGAGGCGGCGAAGGCGGAGAAGCCTTTTTGCCTCTCCGTCAGCTTCAAGGCTCCCCACAAACCTGCCACTCCCGATCCACTGGACGAGGCGGTCTACGCCGGCAGGACCTTTACCAAGCCCAGGAACTTTGGTCGTGAGTATGGTCTGCATTTTGCCAGGCAGAGCCGCCAGGGGCGCCAGTATGAGCGGTTTTACGGTTGGAACTACGCGACCAAGTACGACGAAGTGATGGCCACGTATCATCAACAGGTTTACGCAGTAGACGTGGCGGTAGGAATGATCCGGTCAGCCCTGGAGAAGAACGGGGTGGCAGGAAACACGGTTGTGATTTTCACCTCGGACAATGGATTTCTGTGTGGGTCGCACGGTTACGGGTCCAAGGTGCTGCCCTACGAGGAATCATCCCGCGTCCCCCTGATCATCCATGATCCGCGCCACTCCAACAGCGGGAAGGAGCTGCGCTGTGACTCCCTGACCGGGAACATCGATCTCATGCCTTCCATCCTGGAGCTGGCCGGGGTGGAGCGTCCGGAGGGGATCGATGGGCACAGTATCCTGTCGCTCTATGAGAACCCGAAGGGCAGGATTCGAACATCCCTGCCCCTCATCAATGTCTGGGGACCGGCCGAAGTGCACAGTCTCGCGGTGGTCACGAGGGAGACGAAATACATTTACTGGCCCTGGAGCGGGAAGGGCTTTGAGCCGGTGGAGGAACTTTACGATACGGAGCGGGATCCCCTGGAGCTGGAAAACCTCGCTCGTCTCCCGGAGGAGCACGGGGAACTCCTCCAGAGGATGCGGCGCAGCTACGACGGCATCGTTCAGCAATGGCAGCAGGACGCGGTGCCGTATCACAACTACAAGCCGTTCGCAGTGTTCTTTGACCGGGAAATCGCGTGGGCTGACAAGGTGACGGCGCTCAAAAAGTAACCGGTTGGACAGGCTCCATGTCCGGGGAGATACGCCGCAGCTCCTGCGGATCGTGATGAGTTGCCACGCCGGGGGAAGCATGGTGGGATGCCTCCCCTAGCCTGATCAATTCATGAGGATCCTCCTTCCAGCCTTTTTCCTGCTCATCGCGTTCATCCCCTGCGACGCGCAAAAACCGAACATTGTTCTCGTCATGGCGGACGACATGGGTTGGGGACAGACCGGGTATTACAACCACCCCGTACTCAAGACCCCGCACCTCGATGCGATGGCGGCGGGCGGGCTGCGCTTCGACCGGTTCTATGCTGGAGGTCCGGTGTGTTCGCCAACCAGGGCGACGGTCCTGACCGGGCGGACGCACAACCGGACCGGAGTGCAGAGCCACGGTTTTGCCTTGCGCAAGCAGGAGAAGACCCTGGCGGTAGCGCTCCGAGGGGCGGGCTATGCCACCGGACATTTCGGGAAGTGGCACCTCAACGGATTGCGTGGGCCGGGAGTTCCCATCCTGAAGGAAGACACCCACGGCCCGGGCGGATTCGGATTCGACGAGTGGCTCTCGGTCACCAATTTCTTCGACAAGGATCCGGTCATGAGCCGGAAGGGGAAGTTCGAGGAGTTCACGGGCGATTCCTCGGAAGTCATCGTGGCGGAAGCGCTCAAGTTCATCGGTGCGCAGGCCAAGGCGGAGAAACCCTCCTTTACGGTGATCTGGTTCGGCACCCCGCACAGCCCGTGGATGGGTCTGGAACGGGATCTCAAGCTCTTCGCGAATCTCGATAAGAGCTCGCAGCATCACTACGCGGAACTAGCGGCCATGGATCGCAGTCTCGGAACCCTGCGGGCGGGATTGCGTGAGATTGGAATCGGCCCCGACACCCTGGTTTGGTTTTGCAGCGACAACGGGGGGCTTGCGGGATTCAAGCCCGACACGGTGGGCGGACTGCGGGGCTACAAGGGATCGCTCTTCGAGGGTGGCCTGCGTGTGCCGGGAGTCATCGAGTGGCCGAAGGGAATCACCAAGCCCCGGGTGACCTCTTTTCCGGCCGCCACCATGGACATCTTTCCCACCCTGGCGGAAGTGGCGGGGCTCCCCGCGGCCTCCATGCTCCAGCCGCAAGACGGACAGAGTCTGCGTCCGCTCTTCGAGAGGGAGCTGGGTCCGCGCCGCAGGCCGATCGGGTTTCGGAGCGCGGCGCGGGGCGCCTTGGTCGACAACGAGTTCAAGCTCTACTCGAGGAACGTGAGCAAGGGAGACTTTGAGCTCTACCACCTGGGTGACGATCCAGCGGAGAAGGAGGATGTGAGAGCCAAGCACCCGGAGGTGGCTCAGCGCCTTCGCAAGGCCTTCCAAAAATGGAACGCGACGGTCGATGCGAGTGTGGCGGGAAAGGATTACCCCTCCGGCAAGGTTGATTCTCCCCAGCCGCCCCGGATCTTCTGGACGGATCTGGAAGCCTACCGGCCTTACTTCAGGGAGTGGAGAAACCGGCCTGAGTACCAGGGCCGGTTGAAGCGGAAAAAGTAGCAGGGGCTAGGGTTGCACGACTTCGGCTCGCAGGCGCATGAAGAGTCGCGGGACGCCCTCCTGCTGCGGCGGAGAGGCACGATAGGTCACGATGGTGGTCCCGTCGCCCTGGGGTTCTTCCGAGACGAGCGGGACGAATTCCTCTCCCCCGAACCAGTTTTCGAGGTTGACGCTGAACTGTGGAATCAGATTCACATTCACTGTGTCACTGATCCGGCGGAAGCTCATGGTGAGGACGTCATGTCCTTCCATGCTCCTGATTTCGGTGGAGATCCTGCCCTCGGTGTCGTCCGGGTCGTTGTCGCTGGTGCCGAGGACATACTCGATGAGCCTGGGATAACCGTCGCCATCGTCGTCGACATTGGCTTGGCCCGAGAATCCGCTGCTGACCTCGTCGGCGTTGGGTGTTCCACCGATAATCGCACTGCTGATCCAGTTCCCGGCTTCATTATAATCGGGACCGGGGAGGGCGGAGGAATCCAGGACCATGCTGACACCATCCTTGCCGGGCGGTTCGGGCCAGGGGGAGGCGTCACTGTAGCGGAAGTTCGCGATGGTGTTTCCTATTCCGTCCACCAGATGCAGTTGTTCGCCCGCGTTTTCAAGTCGGGTGGGAGCGTATTCACCTGCGATGCGGTCGCTGTGAGCCGTTCCATAGCGGGCCTCGAAGGCGGCCTTGTTCCGGACGATCAGCACGAACTCGCCGGGTGCCAGGGAGGTTACGTCAGAGAAGGTGAAATCGAAGTCCAGGCCCTCGGAAAATTTCACCGCGGTGAGATTGATGGTTTCGGTGCTGATGTTCTTCATCTCGATGAACTCGAGATCCGAGGCGTCATTGGCGGCGGCAAGTTCCTCGGAGGTCTCGGGCGGCAGGGGTGCATAGTGGACCTCGGTTACCACCAGATTGGAGGCGTCTGCAAGGGGCCCGATCAGGAAGTGGGCGGTCACCGGGCCACTCCATGCGGTGAGACCACGACCGTTGCGGGCTCGGGCGGTAATGGTGGTGGTGCCCTCGATTTCAATCGGGTCGTTCGAATTGGAGGGGAGCGCTGTGGGGGAGGAATTGCCACCCGATGCCCGGGGGTCCGATCCGTCAGTGGTGTAGAAGATCGTCCCGTCGCCCACGAAGGAGAACTCGTCCCCGGCCGCTACGAGGCCCGGCTGCTTCCTGCCGTTGAGAGCGCTGAAGAGCGGCTTGGCGGTATACTGGCGGTCGATCCAGCCAACCCGCGTCCGCAGCCAGGTCTTGAGGATGCGGACCTCGTTGCGGTGGCTGGCATTGCCCCATTTGGTGAAGTTGCGTTCGGCCGGGCTGCGTCCGAGGGCCGGAGCATTTGCTCCGAGGGGATCCCGTCCGTCCACCTGCCGGGCAAAGTCGTTGATGACCGACTCGATATTGGAGGTGGAGAAGACGTTTTCGCGTAGTTCCTGCCAGAGGTCGGTGTGATCCTGCCGGAAATCGGGGTTGGCGAGGACCTGGCCCCACCAGATGTAGCGGCTGTCACTCCATGTCCGGCTGGAATCGCCGGAGCCGTCCCACTGGGAGGGATTATCGTCCCGGCCGTCGGTGGAGCCCATGGTGCGGTCGAAGTCCCAGATCGGTCCCGCTCCGATCTTTCCCCCATTGGTGTCACTGCGGTGCTTGTAGTAGTAACCACTGAGCCGGAACCCGTCCACGTTCATGGCCAGGGTGTTGAGCCAGTGATGACGGAGCCATGAAAACTGGTCGATGTACTCGGTGAAGTGCTTGCCGGTGGTCGGATTGACTCCATCCCCCGCGCTGATGGCGGCGTTGGCCTCATTCATGTGCGCCACCAACCAGGCTCGTTGCCGGCCGGAGACCTCCCGCTCTTTTGGCTCCACCCAGCCCAGCCGGCCCAGGCCGCCCACGCTGAATCCGCCGTCTCCCGGGTCGAGGCGATCCTTCTTGAACACGTAGCCACCCGAGATGGTGGGTTCCCGCGAAGCACGGGGATCCAGACGGGCCACCGGGACGCGGCTGTCATCACGCTTGATCTTCTCCGTCAGGGAGTAGACGCCAAAGTAGTCCCCGGCATAGGTGAGGGGACCCCCGCGGACGTTGTGAATGACTTCCACGAACTTGGTGCGGGTGGCATACTCTCCGGTCTGACGGCTCAGTTCGTAGATGAGATCGTTGCGCATGAGGGCGCGGTCGAACTGGTAGCGTCCGCTCAGAACCCAGTCGGATTCACGGGGCAGGCCGATGGGGGTGATCCCCTTGTCGAGACCCTCTTCGTCCCGGGCCTCGACGGTCATGGAATACTTGGGCCAGCCGAAGGACGAGGAACCACGGCGCTTGAGGCCCACCCGGGTATCGGTGTCAAACTCATCGGTCATCCTGGCGCGACCGGTTTCGGGGTCGGGTTCGATGATGGCCATGAACCCGTCCAGGGGATTGCCACCCCCGGGATCTCCCCGGTTCCAGGTTTCCAGAATGACAATCGGAAGATTGGAGTTGAATTGCTCAAGATTGGCGTCGTCCAGTTTGAGGAAGCTTCGCATCTTGATGGGACCGGCCGCATTGTTCTCACCGAAGACGCGTGCCCTGATCTGGATGGAGTCGGTGATCGGGATGGGCCTGGCGTAGAGGGGAGAGGTCGCGTCGGGTTCCGAGCGGTCGATGGTGTAGCGGACCTCCTCGTCGGGAAAGGTGCTGGCGAGGGTGATCTCAAAGTCGTCGCTGAACGTTCTGCTGCGGTGGGAGAAGATCACCTCGCTGGTGGGGAGCTGCTCCTGGCTGCCGTTTCGCTGTCCCGGGGTGGGGGTGGCGAAGTAAGCCAGGTTGCCGAGGGTGAGATCGGTCACCCTGATAGCGCTGAGCTGGGGCCGGACGAGGAGGTCGTCGTCGTCGGCGGCCGAGTTCATGAGGTGGAGGGACAGGACATTCTGTCCGACCCGCAGCCGGTGGAGGTGGTTGTTGAGCGGGATAGCCTGGAAGTCGAGAGCCTCCGCATCCGGCCGGTCACTCAGGGCAACGGAATCGAAACCAAGAGAGCCGGGTGCGTTCAGAGAAGTGACCCGCACGCCGTTGAGGTAGGCAACCACGGCGTCGTCATACTGCAGGTCAAGGGCGAGGCTGATGATGTTGTCGGTACGATCAAGGTCAAACGGAACCCGGATATAGACCGAGGGGCTCTGGTTGAAGGCAACTTGCTCAAGATCCGCGTTGATCAGGTCGCCGTAACCGATGCCGCGATCGTAACCGGCTCCCAGGAAGCCTGCGGTCCACAGGTTGTCGTTGAAGGTGATCTGGGTCCAGCTGATCCCGAGGTTGTTGTCGGGGGCGACATGGGTGGAGCAGGCTGCATCCACGTCGACCAGGATATCCTCCGCGGTGACAGGTTCCTGTTCCACGCCGTAGGACGCATCGTTGAACTGGACAGGATAGGTGGGAGAGAACTCATGGATGATGGCGACTCCGTCCGGTCCGACGAGGGCCAGGTATTCGCCGTTGTTCTCGAGTTTGAAACTGGTGTGGAGTTGCTGGCCGGCCACCGCCCGGTCCTTGCCCGAGGCGAAGAGGAGAAGGAACTGCCCCTGCTGGAGGACGGTGCCGTCGGGGATGCGCCACTTGGGAAGGTTCTCCGGGCGATCAGTGAGAAAGTAGCCACCGAGGTCAACCGGATCCGGATCGGGGTTGTAGAGTTCCAGCCAGTCCTCCCAGTCACCGTCCTCGTCCCGTTGACCCGACTCGTTGTCGGCGAGGATTTCGGAAATGATGGGGGCGGCGGGGGAGGGGAGGAATCCTGCCAGCAGGAACAGGCTGAAAAGGAGTCCCTTTGCGGAATGGGTTTTTGGGAATTCCATGTTGGGGGGGGACAGGGATAGGGAGTGCGACACGGGCTTGCAAGTCTGCACGCTGGCGCGGGGGGAGGCTCTACCCTGACTGGACTCTAATTCAACAGGGCAAGTCCGTCAAATGCGGTGGGTGGGATGCGGATTCAGCGGGTGGTTGACCCGGGGACGAGAATGCGACAGCGTGACGTGCTGTCAGGACTGCTGAAAGATTCACGCTGCAGAACTATGAAAGGAATTGCGATCATCTCATGGGCGAGCCTTCTTTTGTTAGAAAGTGCCGCCGGTGAGGGCGGGAACTGGCCCCGTTTCCGGGGTCCCGATGGATCGGGGGTGGCGGCCGGGCAGGAAGTCCCTCTCCAACTGGGCGAGAGCACGCGGGCGTGGTCCGTGTCCCTGCCCGGTCCGGGAAGCAGTTCGCCCGTGGTCTGGGGCAATCGCGTGTTTGTGACCTCGGAAGATCGTGCCAGGGGGCTTGTTGGGCTGCATTGCTACGAGGCCAAGACGGGTACGCTGCTCTGGCACAAGGAAGTGAAGGTTGGAGTCTACCGCACCCACAAGATGAACAACGCGGCGGCGGCCACCCCGGCATTGGCTGAGGACCTGGTGGTCTTCAGTTGGTATGATTCCAGCCGCAAGGTGGCGGTCCTCTCGGCCTGCTCCCACGACGGCAAGGACCTGTGGGACTACGACATCGGGGAGTTCAAGGGAGCTCACGGTTTAAACATTGTTCCCGTTATTCACGAGGGTTCGGTGATCATCGCCCACCTGCATCAGCGCGGAGGATACGTGGCATCCCTGAACGGAAAGACAGGCGAACCCGAATGGAAGAGAATGTATCCCAGTCCGAGTCCCAAGACGACCTACATGTCCCCGCTCATCCGCAGGCGTCACGGTGCCGATGGCCCGGAGTATGAAGTCGTGGTGAGCAGCACCAGCATCGGAGTGCGGGGATTGAACGTTGAGGATGGACTGGAATTGTGGTCCCTGCCCGACCTCTTCGACGAGCGCTGCATCGTCTCGCCGGTTGATATCCTGGCCGGGAGCGGGGAGAAGGATTCACTTCTCACAGTTGGTTGCAAGCGGGAGGGCGGCAACAACGTCTTCCTGGCGGTACGCCCGCCCGATGCCAGTGGAGGGAAGGCCGAGGTGGTCTGGCAGCTGGAGAACCATGCCCCTTACGTCCCGACCCCGGTGTCGGATGGGAAAACCCTCTTTGTGCTGTCTGACCGGGGGGTGCTGCAGGCGGTCGACCCACGCTCGGGGCAATCGAAGTGGGAGAAGAAGTTCCAGGGCAACTTCTATGCCTCGCCGCTCCTCATAGGTGGCAGGCTTTTCTGCTTTTCGCGGGACGGCGAGGGTTACGCTATCGAGGTGGACAAGGAGGCACGCGTGCTGGCCATCTCGGATCTCAGGCCGGGAGATGAAGTGACCTGGGTGGATGCCAGTCCGGCGGTAGCTCACAACAGCTTGTATCTGCGGGTGGGTGCCCGCCTGGATTGCTACCGCAGGAAGTAGGCCGGAATGGTGGTGAGGCTACTCCTTCTCAGGAGAATTGCAGGGGACAGATTCAACAGGGCGAGGGATCCCAGCACGCCGGGGAAGGAGCAAATGCTCTGCTTTTGCTGGACAAGGCGGGGGAAATAAAACCTGTATTTTGGCGTTCAACCAAAAATCCATACCGTGTCTACGAAAGCCTCGTTCCTCCTCGCCTCAGTCCTGTTCGCAGGTTCCCTGAGTATCCAGCGGGTCCATGCTCTGGATCTGCTCGCTTACTTTGATTTCGATGACGACAGCAATCCTACGGTGGCATTGGACGTCTCGGGGAATGCCCCCGACGCCGTCTTGAGTGCGCCGGCCGTCTTTACTGCCGACGCGGGCGGAGTAACGGGCGTGGCGGGTGACCGGGCTCTTCATCTTGGGGCGCTCAATAACCGTGCGGCTGCGATAGTTCCGGCTGGCAGCCACTTTGATGCGGCCGCCAATAACAATGCCATGGCGGTGAGCTTCTGGCAGTTCAACACCCAGATCGGCAGCTCCAGCGCGTTCTGGGTTCATTCACCCGGGGCAACCGGGGGCGAGCGCGGCTTCCAGGCCCACACGCCCTGGAGCGACGGAACCGTTTACTTTGACCAGTCCGGGTGCTGCAATCCCCCGCAGCGCCTCACCGTGGCCGGGGTGGTCACCGTCAACCAGTGGCAGCACTTCGTCTTCCAGCGGGACGCTGCGGGTAATCGTGAAATCTGGGTTGATGGTGCCCTTGCCGCCAGTGGAGGCGGAGCCGAAGCCCTCGACGCCTTCAATGGGATCCTGACCATCGGAGCCGACAACAGCCTGAACAACAGCTTTTCCGGTCTCCTTGACGATATTGCGGTCTACGATGACGCCTTGACCCCGGACCAGATCGCCAGCCTGGCGGAGGGCAGCCTTCGTCCGTCGGGTCTGATTATTCCACCTGCCGATACCGACGCCGACGGTCTGCCGGATGCCTTTGAGCAGAGGATCATCGATGCCGATGCGAATGACGGGGTCGATGGCCTGGATGATGTCGCGGGCCCCGATGACGCTCCGGTCACGAGTGACTTTGACAACGACGGATCGAGCGATGCGGAGGAATACGCCGCCAGGACTGATCCCCTCGATTCTGATTCGGACGACGACGGCTCCAGTGACGGCAATGAAGCCACTATCGGCACGGATCCCTCCGATCCCGACAGCGATGGTGACGGCCTTCTCGACGGGGTGGAGTCCGGAACGGGTGCCTTTGTCAGTGCCAGTGATACCGGAACCGACCCCCTTGATGCCGACAGCGATGGTGACGGGTTTGACGATGGAGACGAAGTCGATGCTTCGTTTGACCCGACCGACCCCAACAGTATTCCCCCGGTGCCGGAACCGACCCTCCTGGCCTACTGGAATTTCGAGGGCCAGACGGAGGATCAGAGCGGCAATGGTGCTGACACCACCCTGATTGGACCAGCGGCCCTCTCCTCGGTGGGGGATGGTCACCTCGGCAATGGCCAGTCGCTCGATCTCGGGGCTAACCAAAACGGAGCAGCAGCGATCACCGAGCCGGGAACCTATTTTGATTCCGCGTTTGAAAACAACGCGATGGCGGTGAGCTTCTGGCAATTCAATATCCAGGTCGGCAACTCGAGCGTGTTCTGGCTTCACTCACCCGGGGCAACCGGGGGCGAGCGCGGCTTTCAGGCTCATACGCCCTGGGGCAACGGAACCGTTTACTTTGACCAGTCCGGGTGCTGTGAACCCCCGCAGCGCCTCACGGTGGGCGGGGTGGTCAATCTGAACCAGTGGCAGCACTTTGTCTTCCAGCGGGATGACGAGGGCCACCGGGAAATCTGGGTGGATGGTGTCAAGGTGGCGGATGCGGCAGGGGGAGAACCCCTCGATGCCTTCAACGGGGTGGTGACCATCGGGGCGGAGGGCAACACCCTGAACAACAGCTTTGGAGGACGCATAGACGAG
>Ga0315327_10000918_pt1 | contig 15042 bp, 11 predicted proteins | sample M110032315metaG_FD_203460 | JGI IMG/M metagenome (GOLD analysis project Ga0315327, IMG submission 203460) | Ammonia-oxidizing marine archaeal communities from Monterey Bay, California, United States - M1 100m 32315 | ecosystem: Environmental > Aquatic > Marine > Coastal | place: USA: California... | reverse complement strand
CTCGGGGCCCTTAACATCGTCCATCCCGTAATCATGATCGCCAGGATTAATCACGTTCCAGTGACGCATGCATTGCCAACGACTCGCCGGGCCGCAAATGGAATTTTTTATCACCTTGTACGCATCGTCCGTACTAGGCGGATACAAAGACAACTCCATATACCAGACATCATCTTCCCACACCATCACTTGAAAATCATAGTCTTCAAGGTGCTGATACGCGCCCTCGGTCGGTTGATCTCGAAATTGCCACTCCGCACCACCACCCAGGATCTGATAGCCTTCGGGAGTTTTCTTTTGAAGCCCGCTAGTCAGCGCATGACAACTCAGCCCGCATAGCTTATACGGAGCAGCAAGCCGAGGAAGTCGTCCCACATAACCACCGGATTTCGGCACATCTCCGACTAACCCCGTTCCTGGGCCAACCGCCGAAGAACCAATTCGTGGATCAGTCGTAACGTTCTGACCATCTTTCCATACAGTGTAGTACAAGGTCTTTCGGTTCGGCGACTCAGGTAGAACCACATCGATAACCGCAGTGTTACGTCGAAAATCATTATTCACGATAGTCCCCGCCCCTGCTACAGGAACCGATGCCCACCCTTTTTTAGGGTTCTCCGTATCCGCAACTCGAATAGCAGCTTCCTTACCGTCTTGATCGAAGATCCCGACAAACCGAACAGACCACTTGCCATCCTCCTGATTCAATGTCTCCCCGAGAGGATAACACACTAAACACTCCGTGTGTCCCGCTTCGCTTCGCTCGCAATCAATCGCTGATACATTAAACGCATTCACTTCGAAATCGATCGTTCCTCTTCCTACAACGCCAACGTACCCCTCTGTCGCGTTCGTGGCCATCTCCTCTTTTAGCTTCACCGACTTCCCTTTTGCCTTCAAAGTCGTCTCGACGACACTCTTTCCATTCGAACTCGGCTTCACAACCAAGCGAATCTCCACTTGATCGCCTGGCGACAAGCTAGGTGCCTTCACTCTAAAAACGGCGCCTTTCGCAGCTTTGCTGCCTGCTCCCTTTTTCGCGCGAATCAATTCCAAGTTCGGCTTATCCGACCAAACAACCTGATGAGCTTGAGCAATCTTTCCATAGCTCTCGAAGATAGACTTCGCCCCAAAGGCGATCCCCAAATTGCCGTATCCCTTTTCGAACATTTTCCACGTCGTCGAATCCCCATCTTCAGGCTCCGTTCTATCCGCAATGTACGTGAACTCTGCACTCACTTCATAAGCGCCCGAGAGGCTCCAATCATTCCTGTAGAGGATTCCAACTGGGAGCGAAGGATCATACTCCGTTTCCATCTTTTTCCCAGCTGTCATCGAATGAAACGGAAAACCAGTTCGACGCGCCCGATCACCCACATTCTTCAGGCGCCTCCGCAACGCTCCTCCTTTCAACTGCCAATAACCGGGATTCAACGACTCCCACCCCGACCCGACACTTAGACTGTCAGTATTTCCGAATACATAACTTGCTACTCGATTTCCAGTCTCCGAAGCCGCTCTCGCAGGAAGAGCGTTTGATAAGGCCATCGCCCCAACCGCACTAGCGCTTGTGGCGATAAAGTCTCGACGATTGAGTCCTTTGCTTTGCGAGGGTTCATTGAAACGAGATTCTTTAGACATAAAATTATAGTTGGGGGTTCGAATACATATTTGCGCCCTAATTTCGGACACGGGCTTGCTTCGCTTAAGAATGACCGAACTAACCAGCCATTCCTTGCATGAGTTTCACGAAGGGAAGGAATAGCGAAATCGCGATTAGCAAAACGCTTACCGCCAAAAATAAAATCAGTATAGGTTCGATAATAGCGGTAACTCCCGAAATAGAGGCATCCACTTCCTCGTCAAAAATATCAGCAATCTGGTTGAGCATATTTGGCAACTCGCCAGTCTCCTCGCCAACCTCGACCATACTCGACACCATTGGTGGAAATAATCCCGTCGCCGCAATTGGTCGAGCCAGTGGTTCGCCATCTCGCACGCGATTGCGTACCTTATCGATCGCCGTCATTATAAATTGGTTACCAATCGAATCTCGAGAATAATTCAAAGCCTCCAATATTGGTACGCCGCTTTCCAGCAGCGTACCCAGAGTCCGGCAAAATCGAGATATATACACCTTTGAAAACGTATCCTTCAACAAAGGCGTATGCAATTTCATATAACTAAAAAACAATCCCCCGACCTTAGTAGCCCGAAAAACGAGAAACCCCACCAAGGCCACCGCCACAACACCTCCGACAAGCGACGCATGGGATGTGAGCACGCTGCTTATCACCATCACAATTCGAGTAAGCTCCGGCAATTGCTCGCCATTAAGTTGCTTATCGAAAATCTCCGCGAACTTCGGAACGACAAACGTCATCAATCCCAAGACGATCAACGACGAAAAAGCGAACACGACCACCGGGTATATCGACGCCTGTGTCACTTTCGAACGAATCTGACGGGCCTTATTCAAATAGTGAGCCAAACGTCCTAACGCCATATCCAATGTACCGCTCGCTTCGCCGGCCTTGACCATATTCATGTAAAGCGTGTCAAATTCCTTGGGAAATCGCGACAGCCCTTCGGAGAAGGTATTGCCCGTGCGGATATTGTCTAGCTGCTGACTCAATACCCATTTGAATGCTGGATTGCGCTCCTGAGCGACCAATACCTCGAGGCTCTTGATCAGAGACAAACCATTTTGCAACAAAGTCGAAAGTTGCCGCGTAAAGATCGACATTCCCTTCCCGTTAATCGCTGCTCCAAAATAAGCAGGTTTCTTCACGATCTCGTGAGAATCTCCCCTGACCTGCAACGCTCCGCCCGAACCGCGTTTTACACTTAGCGAGCCTACCTTGACAGGCTTCACTTTCGCCGGAGTTAATCCGTAGCTCTTGATTTGCGTAGACGCCATCTCCCGATTAGGAGCTTCTACCATCCCGCGGCGTTCCTCGCCCGCACTGTCCACTGCGATAAATTCGAATTTCGGCATAAGTCGATTACGTATACCGTATCACCTCTTCGATCGAAGTGACACCGGTAAATATGCTTCTTAGTCCATCTTCTCTCAAAGCCAGCATTCCTTGCTCGATCGCCCGCTCGCGAATAATGCTCGCCGGACGCCCATCCGCAATCAGCTCTCGAATCGGTTCGGTAATCTCCAACATCTCGAAAACCCCCAAACGCCCCCGATAACCCGTGTCCGCGCAAACCGCACAACCAGTCCCTGCATAAAATTCTTTATTGAGCAACAAAGCGGGGTCCAGCTCCAACTGATCGATCAAGGCAACCGAAGGAATATACTCCTTACGGCAATCGACACACAAGCGACGCAAAAGCCGTTGCGCAAGAACCGCCTCGACCGAAGACGCGATAAGAAATTCCTCGATCCCCATATCCATCAAGCGAGTAATCGCTCCCGCTGAATCATTGGTATGCAAAGTGGTTAGCACCAAGTGTCCCGTCAGCGATGCTTGGATAGCGATTTGAGCCGTCTCAAGATCGCGAATCTCACCCACCATTATGATATCCGGATCCTGCCTTAAAAACGCCTTCAAGGCATCGGCAAAAGTCAGGTCAATCGACGAATTAATCGCCGTCTGCATAATCCCATCGATCTCGTACTCGATCGGGTCCTCAGCAGTCATCAACTTCGAACCCACCTGGTTCAATCGCTTCAAGCAGCTATATAAAGTCGTTGTCTTGCCTGATCCCGTTGGACCGGTTACGATAAAAATACCATTCGGCCGATCGATGACTCGTTCGACGGACTCCACTATTTCAGTCGGCATCCCGATGCTACTCAAATCCAGCGTCGTTGCGGTCTGGTCTAAAACCCGCAACACCACGCTTTCTCCAAACTGAGTCGGCAAAGTGGATATACGCAAATCAACCGCACGACCGGAAATCGTCAGACGAACCTTACCATCTTGAGGCACCCGACGCTCGGCAATGTTCAGATTGCCGATTACCTTAATCCGAGAAGTAATCGGAATAGCCAGCTCTCTCGGCGGAGGCGACATCTCGTACAGTGCTCCATCGATACGATAGCGAATTTTGAACTCCGTATCGAAAGGCTCGAAATGAATATCCGAAGCCTTGTCCTTGATTGCCTGTGACAAAACCAGATTGACGAATCGAATAATAGGGGTCTCACCCGCCATATTGAGAAGGTCTTCGACAGACATGTCATCGACTTCTCCATTAACATAGTCGACCTCCTCCAATATTCCCAAATAGTCCGCATCCCCTAACCGATAGTAAACATCCAAAAGTTCTTGAACCGTTCGCGGATCGGCAACTTCGATTCGCGCATCCTTACCCACAGCAAAGCTCAAGTCGTCGATGATCTGACTATCGAATGGATCTATCGCTATAAACAGGATCCCCGTATCCAAAGACTCGATAGGCACAACTCCATACATTCGGGCCAACTTAACATCGATCTCTCCGATAACATGACTCGGAATCTCCAGAGGCTCATTCTCACAACGCTCCAAACCCAGAAAATTAGCAACGCGATCCAACAGGACATCTCGAGCAACGTGACCTTGATCGACAAGTAGACTTGCCACTGATCGACTCAACTCCTCGGACGACCTTTGCAAGTTCGTCAATATAGAGTCCTCTACCAAATGATAAGACCGGCAAAGATCGATAATCGCTGCATTCCGGGAATCAAACATATAATCAAGCAATCAGACGGGTTGTGAAATCCGCGAAACCGGTAGCGAACTCATCGATACGCTCCCCTATTTCTTCGGAAAGTCGATCACCATCCCAATCCTCAGCCGTGGCGTACACGAATCGCGGCAATACGAACATCCGAAAATCCAGCATAAGGCTATTCGCGAATGTCATTGGGGACATATAGCTCAATCGCCCACCAGCGGAACATAGAAAGCCCGCCGTTTTGTCCTTCATGGAATGTCCCGCGAATTCGACGAAATTCTTCATGGCTGCGTTTACGTTGTAGACGTAAACCGGTGATGCGAAGACGATGCCATCCGCCTCGTCAACCATCGCTTTCACTCGAATCACTCGTACGTCTCCAAAGGCAGCGCCGCCGTCGCACATCGGCAAGTTCGCTTCTCTTAAATCAAGGAATGCAACCTCGAAGTCAGCACCTTTCCAGTGCTCCTCCAACTCTTGAGCCAAAAGACGCGACTTGCTATCCGGATTCAAACTCGAACTGACAATCAGTATTTTCATTCAATCAAAATCTCTCTATCTATTAGTCGAATCGAAACAGACGCACTTCAGAAATCGAACTCCGTCATCGTATAAACATTGTAGTTTATTTTACGATACAAATATCCATCAGCATAAATTTCCATCTCGTAAGCGCCAACCGGGTCGGATTTATCGAAAACGAAACTCTCGACGAGTTCCCAAACGAGCTCCTCATTCGATTGAAACACCCGTCCATTTTCAAGCACCGTATAATGCTCGTATACCGCAGCAGGGATATTTTCAATTGGTTTCGGAAAACGAACCTTAAAGTAGCCGAAAAACTGAGCCCCATTTTTCCGCACAATCGAAAAACCGTGCAGGTGAGAAGGATCCGTATTCTTTTCGATCTCGTTCGTCTCCAAATAAACTACCGGCTCGCCCTGAGCTCCCCGAGTCATCAAACCAAACTTGAACTTGTATGCGTCTTTTTTCGCGTATACGCACGGAAAAACTAGAATCAATCCAAGGAGTAATCCGAATACTCGGGCTCCCTTGAGAAATCTCGATGAATAAAAGTCGATTTTCATGGCAAAAACATTAAGCAGCTCGTTTCACGTTTGGCCAGTCTTCATCGCCGCCTAAACAATCACTCATCGAGAAAAAGCCCTTTCAAAATCGCCAGCGACCGCTCTATTTCACCAAGTTCGATGTGCTCGTCCGTTTTATGTGCTTGGGCAATATCTCCCGGACCAAATACGACCGTCGGAACCCCGACGCTCGAATAAGCCACTCCATTGGTCATGAACGCAACCTCGCGAAATCCTTCGGCTACACCATGTTTTCGAGCACTCGCCTCAAGGGCTTGCGGAAACCAATGTCCGTTTTCCGTATTCAAAGCTGGTCGCTCTAAGAAGCTGGATACGCTCACGCCCGATTCGGAATTAACGATAAAATCAATACCCTGCCGAACTGACTCAATTGCTTCGTGAACTCCCAAACGTCGATCCAGTTCGATGGAACAATTATCCGGTACAATATTGAACCCGATTCCACCGCCAATTTTGCCGACATTCAAACTACCGCGTTCGATAAACGGCAACGATTGCTCCTGGCTCATCAATACGCCGCATCGATTCAATTTCTCCGCGATTCGGGCTATTTTGTATATCGCATTCTCGCCTAGCTCCGGAGTAGAGCCATGGGCCGCCTTCCCACTCGCCTCGATAGAATACCGGCACGCTCCCTTGTGTTTGGTCACGACCTCGCTACGCGTAGGCTCTCCAGTTAGAGCCGCGCCAACATTCATCTCTTCGACCCATTCGGATAGCTTAAAAGCCCCCTGCTGCTGAGATTCTTCGTCTACCGTTGCCGCAAAAAGTAAAGCATGTTTCAGCTCGGATTCTCTTTCCGCCAAAGATTCTGCCAACAACAAGAAGGTCGTTAAGCTCGCCTTCGTATCGCATGCCCCGCGACCATATAATCGCCCGTCTTTTTCAACTGGCTCAAAAGGGGCTCCCATCGCCCAACCCTCAACGCCCACTGTATCCATATGAGCCTCGATCAGGATCGCCTGTTTATCGACCGGGCCAATACGAGCCACAACATTGTTTCGCCCTGGAAACACTTCCTGCAAACGATAGGCGATTCCTCGCTCCGATAGCCAATTCTCGACGAAACCCTGTACTTGAAGTTCCCCTGCTCCCCCATAAACCGGATTTACGCTAGGGATTCGGATCAACGACTTCAGCAATTCGATACTCTCGCTCATATTAAGATGAATACCGTGAACCAAGCAGCTCTCGACGCAATAGTCTTCTCGAATCCACGCCAACCTGAATGGGACCTATTTCACAGTTCCCAAATAGCTCTTCTTAAACGAATAAAGGCAAATTGGTAGCGGCCGATCTCCGAGCGGCCATTCAAGGAGTGTTATGGCCGCTACCTTGATTCGTCATAGCCATTGACCAAAATTGGCATAGTTAGTGCAGTAAATCAGCCCACTGAACACATTGCTACGCCCCAACGAACCACACGCCGAAACGAATCCAAAGTGGAATCGTCAGCACTCCCACAACTGTAGTTGCCAAAGCAACCCGCGTCGCAACCATCGGTCTTCCACCGTAATGACGGGCCACCACGATAGTCATTACCGCCGCTGGCATTGCAGCCTGGACGACTAATACCCGCTTCAATTCCATAGAAATCGGAAGCGTTTTTGCGCATGCCAAAACAATCACCGGCAAAATAAGCATTCGTACTGCCACCGATCCCAAACTCGATCGGACATCGAAAAGCAATTCCCCATCCCCCGCCAAATCTCGCAGGGTCATCCCGATTATCAATAATCCGATAGGTATCGAACAAACGGCTATAGTGGCAATTGTCTTGCTTATCGGTTCCGGAACATAGGCATCAGCCCCTACCAGGTTCAACGCCACCGCAACCACCAAGGTAATCGCGGTAGGGTTAGCCGCTTTCTTCAAACTCCGTTTCACCGACACACCCGAAACAATCGCCACTCCCAAAGTCCAAATAGCGAATTCAACCCCCGCATTGTGAACGAACAAAACCGCCAACTCGCTTTCGCCCCACATATCCTGAACCAGCGGTATGGGAATGAAACCGTAATTCGCAATTCCTACCGCAAAGCAAAACGTCCTCAATCCAGCCCCTTTTTGATAGCCCATTGCTCGAGCGACCAACCAAGCTACGCACATAGCCATCGCCGTCATTCCGAAGCCAACCAGAGGAGGGACGATAATGCTAGACGCAGACCGAATCGTATCCGACCCGAGCACTACCGAAAGAATCAAACAAGGAAACAAAACGCGAATCAGCAGATTCATCAGGCTCCCATCAGCCTCGGGCTTAACCCAATTCCAAGAACGCAGTCCGAACCCGGCCATTATTATCAAAAAGACGGGCGAAATCAAAATCAGCAGTTGCGCATATTCCGACATTCCGAATCGGAACTTCGCGCCTAGCCTCATTCCGTCAACTTGAAAATCCTACCGTCAATCGATTCTCTTCTGACTTTAATGAAATATTTTTCGCGTAGTTGACAGTACTATTATCCCCTACCTACTCTTTTGATCAATGGCTTGGAGGGTTGATAGATACGTCATCAAAGGCGAAATACAAAATCAAATCCCGGGCAAGGTCACCGGCTTAATTTGGCTTAAAGGTCTCAACAAACCACTCGAGCTCAAACTCGCCGGAAACTGCTACCGCGACCTTGCTGGTGCACGCCTTGTATTCGAAAACCCACACCCCGAAGAAGGTGACTACACCGGCTTGGATATTTTCCAACATGGACTTGTAGGTGACATCACAGCTTCGAAGAAAGTGAAGATCCTCGTCGATCCAGGCGTCCCCACCGACACGTTCACCCCAAGCGGCCTTCCCTACGTAATGGCCAATTGCCTCTACCTAGAATGGTTCAGCGAAACCAACGGTCGCGTCCTCATCGAAACCACCGATTTCAAATGGACCGTCACGCTCCCAAATTGGAATCTCTCGGAAAACGAAGAAAGCGAACAACGCCTAAAGAACCAGCAAGCTATGTTCGAATTCATGGAAAAACTGGTCAACGTTATCGAGCCAGATGACGAAGTCGACACCGACTCTAGCGAAATGGACGAATTCCAATGGGAAGCTTTTCTTCAAAAATCCGATGCCCGCAGTGATATGCTGATGGAACTATTCGAAAAATACGGCGACGATCCTAAATGCGAACTCCTCATCGCCGACGCAATGGGCTGGGAAGTCGAGAGCATTGAATACCCTAACGAAATTGCCCCCAACTGGGATAAAGACGTCGAGGAATTCGATGACGAAGAAAGCGACGATTCCGATAAACGGTTCCCTAACCACCCGCTAATATCCATAATGATGGATATCAGTTCCCGCATATTCTTCGAGGCCGAATCCCGAAAGCTCCTAAACGACGAAAGCAGCAACCCGTGGAACCAGTTGCTTTGGCACTCCCAACTTACTGTGAGTAAGCTCGTCTCCGCGCTAGAAGATGTCGTCGAAGACGCAGAACCCGAACCCGGATTCGTCGTAGCCACTTTAAAGCGAGCCCTACATTTAATCCATCTCGCGATCGCGACTCTCGAAGCCGCCAGCCGACTCCAAGAAAAAAAAGAAGACTGGCAAATCGAGGTTCGAAAAGAACTATTCACCCTGCGAGAATCCATCTTCGACCTTATGCAAATCTACCGCAGATCCGGCTAGGAAACGCACCGTCGCATCAAGTCTTTCTCAGCCGATCGAATTACCCCTCGGCCAGGGCCAATATCACTTTCTTCGAAACTTGTATTCCTTTTTTGATGACAGATAAATTTAAGCTTTCATTGGGAGCATGCAAATTGTCCTCAGGCAAGAACAAGCCCACCATTACCGAATCCAATCCGAGCGTCTTTTTCATATCCGCAATAATTGGAATACTCCCTCCTTCTCTTAGGAATAGAGGTGGTTTGTCGAAAACGTCCCCGATTGCTCGCTCTGTGGCCTCAAATGCTTTCGCCAATCGGCGAGGTTGATCCTCAGGCGTATTCGGACGACCTGGAGGCACCACCAAATACGGCGAACCTTCATGCCCCATTTCAACCGTCGCCTTAATCCCAGCCGGAACTCTAGCCAAAATCGCTTCCTTCACCAGAGCACCGACTTTAAAAGGATCTTGATTTCCGACCAATCGACAAGTCAGTTTCGCCATGGCCTTCGAAGGGACGATCGTCTTGCTCCCCTCTCCCTGATAACCCCCGCCCATCCCATTGAACTCTAGGGTCGGTAGATAGCGAATAGCCTCGAATGGATTGTAGTCGGGATGCGGATGCAAAGCATCGATTCCCAGAAAATCCCTGTAGCTGTCTTCGTCAGCTCCCAACGCAGCGAGCTCCTCGCGCTCCCAGTCCTCGACTTGAGCCACATCATCGTAAAAGCCCGGCACCGTTACCCGGTTTTCCGAATCGTGCAACGACCCGCACACTTCGAACAATGCCTGCAAAGGATTGTACACAGCTCCTCCGTGCAAACCGGAATGCAAATCGCTTTTAGGACCTTCGAATTCCACCTCTAGAGCCACGATTCCACGTAACCCAACTGTCACGACCAGCTGATCCGCGCTCGGGCTCAGCGTATCCGATAGCAAAACCAAATCCGCTTCCGACAGTTCCGCTTTCCGAGCTTCCAAAAACGGCAAAAGGCTTGGGCTGCCAATTTCTTCTTCACCCTCGATCAAAAATGTAATTCGCAAAGGCAAACTCGGATTCTCCTCCAATGCCTGCGCTACCGCTGCGATATGCGCCATTTGCGGGCCCTTATTATCCGCCGCGCCGCGCCCATATAACCGACCGTCACGCTCGACAGGCTCAAAAGGATCCGAATCCCACAGCTCGATTGGATCCGCCGGTTGCACATCGTAGTGGCCGTATATAATAACATGCGGCCAACGCGCATCCCCTTCGCGCTTCGCCAAAACAATCGGATGCAAATCCGTATCCACGATTTCCACGTTTAGGCCCATTTCCCCAAACAAGCCTGCCAAAAAATCGCGCGAGCCATTCATTCCTTCCTTAAACGCCGAATCCGTCGACACGCTAGCATGCCGCAGATGTTCCTTCAGTTTTTCGATCGGATCGAACATTCTTCAAACCAAAACGAAACCATCCACCTTTGGCAATTTCCAAACCAACTAGGCTAAATTTATCTCTAAGCGACAACTCAGTCTAGGGCTGTAAACGCCCTCAGCTACCCCTACCGAGCTACGCGATAGACGCACGTGGATTTCACAGGAACCTACCTTCCAAAGCCCTTCTTTAGCCGACGCCTTAACAGATCGTCCTTATGGGCGGTGTAAATCCACTCATTATCCGGGCTGATTCGAGCGTAATTGCACCGAGGCCGTCCGCCCGGCGATCGGACGACTATTAAAGATCGATTTGCCGATTCCTCGCCAGCAGGAGGAGCAACTTGCAACCCCAGGGCCGTCCCGATGAGCACCCGTCCATCTCGAAGGACCTGCAGTCCATCCAAACGACCTAGTCCATCCGAAGGCACCCCTAATTTATAAGCAGGTCGGCTTTGCCCCGAAATTCGTCCATCATTACTCACAACGAAGCCATGCACCGTACCCGAATCGAACTCCGCAACTAGCAATATCCTTTGATCCAAGGACAATCCGATTCCATTTGGCTTCCAATCAAGACTAACCGCCAAAGTACGTTTCTTAGATTTCGCATCTATCCGCCACACCGATTTATTACCCGGATCCGTAAAGAAAATCGTTCCATCATCGAGGATCGCAATATCGTTCGAACGCGTACCCTTGCCCAATGTTTCCTTTTCCCATGTATTCGGATTCCAAACATTTATGCCGTCATCTTCGCTCGAACACCCATAGAGCTTCCCATCCGGTCCAAACGCAATCCCGTTAGCCCTTCCCGTCTTTCCGTCAATCAACGTCTTAATCCCTGAATGTTTATCAATCTTGAATAACAACTGGCGAGGAACATCCGTAAAATAGAAATGCCCTTCGCGATCCCAGGCCATTCCTTCCGCAAATTGATGCCCTGAAGAAACCACTTCCCACTCGGATTCAGGGGCAAAAATATGGTCGGCAGCAAGAATAAGTGCCGGTAACCAAAAAACGAAAGCAACAAAGAAAAACTTCATACTTCAATTATAAATCCGCGCGCTACCAAATTGGCAATACGAGAGATGCCGCCGATAAGAAACATACTGCAACAAGCGAACACTCGCATTTTCATCTTGAATAAATCACTTTCTTACATTCCTCCCCCAGTACCCAATCATTGCTCTCCTGACCCTCTCCGACATGTTCTGGAGCCGAATAACGCAAATAACCGCCCAAGACGTCAAAGCCCTGATCGATCAAGAAGACGTTCTCGTCATCGATGTCCGACAACCGAAAGACTGCGAACTCTCTCACATCGACGGCGTGATTTTCGGCGACAAGGAAAGCATCCACCAGCAGATCGAACCAACCAGGTAGTCGCCGCCCATCATATGCTACTGCTACAGGGGATTCTCGAGTAAGACCGCTTGCCCAAACCTTACCAATGCCGGGTTCTCTCGCGTATTGAACCTAAAAGGTGGATACGCCGCTTGGCAAAAAGCTTTCCCCACGAAGAAAGACTAGCTCGCCTTCCACTCAACCAAATCGATTTGCAATACTTTCTGCCGACCGAAAGAGTTCCATGCCAAGCGATAAGCGATATCGACTGGCGTATTCAAATCCGGTATGCGATCGGCCATTTTCCACGCAACGCCCTGAATAAGGCGTCCCTTGCTGTCCTCCAAGGCGAACCTAAAATGGACATCCTTAAACACCTTTGGTCGCTGGCGAAAAACGACCTGCTTCGATCCGAAAATCGGCTCGCGATTTGCCTGCCCAAATGGCTGCAGCAAATCGATTTCGTCCATTAGATCCGAATTAATATCCTCAAGCTTGAGAAAAGTCGAAATCTCGATCGTTTTTTCCCAAACATGAGACTCCATAAACGCCTTCACCCCTTGATCGAAATGCTGACGTAAACGTTCAACCTTCTCTTTGTCGATCGAAACGCCCACCGCCATAGGGTGCCCGCCCCAGGCCTCCATCTCATCCGAAAAATTATTGAGAACGTCTACCAAATTCACGCCATCAATGCTGCGTCCCGAACCCTTGGCCAATTTCCCCTCGCGACCAAGTACGATACAAGGTCGACCATAAGCCCGTGAAACGCGACTCGCCACGATGCCAACCACTCCCGGGTGCCAATCATCTCCGTAAACGACAAGCCCTGAGTTATTCGACTGGCCCGCCTCAACTTGGGCCATCGCTTCCTGGGCAATCTTCTTTTCGATTTCCTGACGCTCGCGATTGAACGAATCGAGCTTGAGCGAAAGCTCCATACTATAAGAGGCATCGTCGCTCAACAACAGCTCGACCGCCAAAGCGGCGTCAGCAAGACGGCCACTTGCATTAATCCGCGGAGCAATTTTAAAAGAAATATCGACTGGTTTCACTCCGTGGCTCGCATTCATGCCCGCGACAGACATCAGGCTCTTCAGCCCCATCCGCTTTGTCTTGCCCAAAGCATTTAGCCCGATACGTGTAAGCGTTCGGTTCTCATGAATGAGCGGCACCAAATCCGCGATCGTCCCCATCGAAACGAGATCCAAATACTCGCGTAAAACGATATCGAAAGCCCGCTGATCCTTCTGCTCGCGACGAAGCTTTACGATTCCATACGCCAGCTTGAAGACCAATCCAACCGTACAGAACCTTAAAGCCTCGTTTCCCTCGTCACAGTGCACATGAGGGTTAACCAACACGACCTCTTCGGGCAAGGATTGCTTGGATTGGTGGTGGTCCACGATAACCAAATCGCAACCCTGAGACAAAATATATTCCGCTTCCTCGAACGAATTTGTTCCGCAATCCAAAGCGATGAACAAGTCAGCCGCTTCGCCGCAATCCATCGCTCGCTCGGCCGCTCGTCTCGACAAACCATATCCCTCGTCCAAGCGAAGCGGGACGATGAATTTCGGGAAATTTCCAAAACGTTGAAGAATGTCTACAAGTAGCGTTGTACTCGTAACTCCATCCACATCGTAATCGCCACAAATAACAATCCGCTGACCATCATCGATCGCTTGGCAAATACGATTAGCGGCCTTCCTCAGGTTCGGGATTTCAAACGGGCAGGCAACATCGCTTAAACGAGGATTCAAAAACCGCCGCACCTCTTCGACATCAATGAAGCCGAGCCGAGCAACCAGCTCGGCAATGGCTCCACTAACCTGAAGTTCTTTGCCTAAAGTCTCTACGAGAGTCGCCGGTGGCTGACTATATTCCCAAGCGCTCAAAACAGGAGGCTAGTTCCCTTCCTTGACTTCTTTAGCGCCTGCTTGCCAATCATATTCAGGAGCCACGTCATGACTTGTCTCGACACTGCGACGATCACCCTTGTGCCACCAAAAGAAAATCGGACTAGCAATGAAGATCGAAGAGAAGGTTCCGGTAATGATACCGATCATGAACGTGAACGCTATGTCGCTGATCACTCCTGTTCCGAAAACCATCAAGGATCCCGCTGCAAGCAAAGTCGTAAAACTCGTCAGCAACGAGCGGGATAGCACAGCGTTGAGAGCCAAGTTGATAATATCGTAAAGCTTCGCAGTCGGTTTAAGTTCCAGCTCTTCGCGTATCCGGTCGAAGACGACAATCGTATCATTAAGCGAGTAACCGACAATCAAAAGAATCGCTGCGATCATTGGAGCAGTAAACTGGTGATCAGGCCAAAGGACGAACACGCCTACAGTAAGAAGAATATCGTGAATCGTCGCCACGATAGCTCCAATACCGTAACCAATTTCGAAACGAACCGCAATGTAGATCAAAATCAACCCGAGAGAAATACCGATCGCATAAAGAGCATTCTTCTGAATCTCCGCTCCTACCGAAGGACCGATATTATTACTGCCCAAAACTTTCAGACCAGCTGATGGAAAGGTCTGCATCATAGCGTCCACGACTTTCGAGCTTTCCTCGAAAGGCGTCTGCATCTTGAGAACCTCCGCTCCACCTCCAAGGGGCATTACGTATTGAGGAGTCACATCGCCGAGATCCAGATCCGCAACCATTTTACTAATATCCGATTCGTCGATACGCGTATCGAAAGACAGCGAAACTTCGTCACCACCAGTGAAGTCGATTCCGAAAATCGAATCCCATTTGCTTATCAATCCAAATATGCCGACAATCACGATTAGCCAAGAAGCGGCGAACGCAGGAAGGCGAAACTTCAAGAATGGAACCTTCGGTTTGTTCACGACGGAGAGCATCGGAAACTT
>Ga0315327_10000913_pt1 | contig 15075 bp, 12 predicted proteins | sample M110032315metaG_FD_203460 | JGI IMG/M metagenome (GOLD analysis project Ga0315327, IMG submission 203460) | Ammonia-oxidizing marine archaeal communities from Monterey Bay, California, United States - M1 100m 32315 | ecosystem: Environmental > Aquatic > Marine > Coastal | place: USA: California... | reverse complement strand
CCCTTGGAGGGAGGGGGCTATAGGGATATCGCCTAGCAGGTTCATACCTAGTCGGGCGACAGCTTGTTGAAGAGATACGATTTGGTCACCGCCGCCATGGATTGCGGAATTGGCGATTCGCATTATGTGGGAAGCCATCGATTGGTCGCTATGGATTAATTGCGAAAGATCTCCAACTTCGGCGTTCGGATTGTTAGTGAGCGTGAATATTTTGCTGGCGACCGTAGCGGTACGGGAAGTTCGAATTCCGAGCTTGCAAGCCCTTCTTGCAATTCGGCAGCGATGGTTCGTTTGGGATCTAAAGATTGACTGGTGGAAGTCTGATATGAAATAGCGAGTTCTGAAATTGTGAAAATCGAATAGAACGAGCACGAGTTAAGGAGAACCTGAAATCGTATTATCAACACTATAAGAGGCAAATTAAGCGATCTTCGCTACCTTTGTTGAGCTCTAATGCAGTGAGTGTAAGTAGCCCCCGGAGTTTCCGCCTGTTTTTTCTAGCTGCGGGAAGTCGAGGGGGTTGCAGATCGGATTTGACGTCTCGATTGATTGGCGCACGAATTCGATGTCCGATGATTTTAATTACTAATGATGAAGTTTCCGAAAACGCTTTGGCATTAGCGGGCCGTAAGTTCGATCTTTGGGCTTGGTCGGAGGCTTTGCATGTTGGGCCGGTAGGGAAGACCTATGATTTGTCGACGTTCGCTCGGGACCGGGCGTTGGTTTTTCAGTATCACGGCTGGGATGAATGCCAGGAGGTGGAAGCAGATTTTAAGGCCCGAAACGATGCATTACTCCGGGGGCTTGGAGATGGCGAGGAAGTCGTTTTGCTTTTCGGAGCTGGAATTCGGGATCAGCTAACGCTGGCTCGATTGGCGGCGTGGTTGATGAATCAGGCGAGCGAGCGACTGAATTGCGTCAAGGTTTCGGTATCAAATAAGATGATCCCTAATGATTCGAGCGATGCTCTTTGGGAATTAATCGACCACGCTGAACCTGCAGGAGAGACGAACCTTGCCGAATATGAATCTATGTGGACGGCATTTGTATCTGACGATCCGACTGATTTGGAAGCGAGTTTTCAAACTATCAAGTCGGTTTCCCTCAAGGCAGCTGTGGGACGCCTTTTGCGAGAGTATCCAAGTTCCGAGAATGGCCTTTCGCTAACGGAATGCCAAATTCTCGATGCAATTTCGCTGGGCGTAACAGCTCCGCGGGAACTGTTCGAGAGCTGTCGGGAAACCGAATCGGCTCCTTTTTTGAACTACTGGGAATTTTGGGCGGTTTTGCAGCGGATAACTTCGGGAAAATCTCCGTTGATCGAAACTGTGAGCGGCGAACCTTTCCTATGTCCGCCAAGAGATTTGGCATGGAAGGCGTTTGAGGAGCAGGCTTTGGCTTTAACGCTTTGTGGAGAACAGGTTTTGAAAGCCGAGGGGCATTGGGGCCAGGTCGGTTTTCAAGAGCGTTGGATTGGCGGCGTTCAGTTGACTGAGAATCGCATGTGGTTTTGGAATTATCAGACTGATCGCTTAACTCCAGAACCGAAATTCCCCTTTGTTTTATGAGGTCGTTTCCAAAAGTAGCTGAGTTTCGGGCAGCTTTTGAAACGATTTGTAGATTTTGTGCGACTTTATCACGCGGACTTGTGTTCTGTGGTTAGACGGAAGCCCGGCCATAACGGTCGCAATCGCAAATGACAGAATCCCAAAGCTTCGAATTCTTCATGCAAAGCTATTAGAACATGGTATTTTCAACGGCATATCGACTATTGGCGAATCACGCGGAAGTGCAGGATATTTCCCAAGAGGTCTTTTTGAAGGCGTATGATCGGTATAGCGAGATAGGCGGAAACCCTCGGGTTGGCGGTTGGCTTAAGACCGTCACGCGTAATCTATGCCTGAACCACTTGACTCGCCACCGTAGACGTTGGCGGCTGGGGATCGATTTTTTAATTGGTTCTTGGCGGATTCTGTGTTTTTTGCGTGATTTATGGCAGGATTTGTCGCGGGACAAAGATATATTAGCGAACCCGAGCCCGAGTTGGGCTTGGGAACGGTTGTAAGCGTAGGAAGTTTTCAGGTTGGAATTCGATTTCTAGCTTCGGGCGAAGAGCGGCTATACGCTTCGGATACGCTTGTCTTGAAACGGGCACGTTTTCGGGTGGGCGAAAAAGTATCCAATCGGGAAGGCGAATCGTTCAAGGTCGATCAAGTCGAGGAGCGCGAGGGGCTGTTGTATTACAGCGGCGAAGACCTGTCTTTTTGCGAAGATGTTTTATCCGATTCGACGAGCTTTAGCTCGCCGCACGATCGCTTGCTGGGGGGACGGTCGGATCCAGGCGAGGTATTCGATTTGCGTTACAAAACCTTGAGGACTCAAAGCGAATTGAGACGATCCCCAATGAGGGGCTTCACCGGTGGACGAGTCGATTTGATTCCTCATCAGATGTATATCTTGCATGAGGTGTCGTCGCGGCAATCGCCCAGGGTGTTGCTTTCGGATGAGGTTGGCTTGGGCAAGACAATCGAGGCGTGTTTGATTCTGCAGCGATTGAGGGCCGTGGGGAAAGCGGAACGTATCTTGATTTTGGTTCCGGAGAGCTTGGTGCATCAATGGTTCGTGGAACTGCTGCGCCGATTTAATCTTTGGTTCAGTATTTATGACGAAGGGCGTTGCCGGGCGGCGGAAAAGAGCAGCCCAGGCGAAAATCCATTTTTGGATGGGCAAATGATTTTGTGCAGTGTCGATTTTCTGGCGAACAGCGAAGTCAGGTCTGAACAGGCGATCGAGGCGGGATGGGATTTGGTCGTGGTCGACGAGGCGCATCACCTTGAATGGACGCCTGAGAAATCGAGTTCCGAGTATGAATTGGTGGAGGCCCTTGGGCAGAAGAGTCCCGGATTGCTTTTACTGACGGCGACACCGACGCAATTGGGACTTGAGGGGCACTTTGCTCGATTGCGCTTGCTCGACCCGAACCGCTACAGCGATTTCGAAGGGTTTCAAGCCGAGTCGGAGGGTTTCGAGTCGGTGGCTAGGATCGCTGGGAAAATCGTCGATGAGGAGGGGCTCTCGTCATCGGATCACGAAGCGTTGAAGTTGATCTTCGATAAGGATTTGACTGGGCTCGAAAAGCGATTGGCGGATTTTGAAAAGGGAAAACGCGGTGGGAAGGACGTTTTGCTAAGGGCACTTTTGGATGAGCATGGGACGGGACGGGTTGTCTTCAGGAACTCCAGGGCGAATATGACGGGTTTCCCCAAGCGTATGTATTGTCCCGCTCCTTTGAATGCGGGGGAAGATTCGAAGGCTCTCCTCAATCGTTTGGCAAGAGAGTTCGAAGCGGAATATCGGGGTGAAGAGAGCGATATTCGGTATTCGTTTAAAGAGGACGCACGTTTGGATTGGCTTGTTTCGTTTCTGAAGGGCAAGCGGGATTCCAAAATGCTTTTGATCTGCAAGTCGAAGCGCAAAGCTTTAGCGATCGAATCGGCTTTGAAGGAAAAGATGAATGTGAAGGTTGGTCTCTTTCACGAAGATTTGCCGTTGGTGCAACGGGATCGAAATGCGGCTTGGTTCGCGGAGCCGGAGGGGGCTAGGATTTTGATTTGCTCGGAAATTGGGAGTGAGGGGCGTAATTTCCAGTTTGCTCACCACTTAGTTCTATTTGATCTGCCGTCGAATCCGGGGCTCCTGGAGCAACGTATCGGCCGCTTGGATCGTATTGGGCAAACGGCTACAGTTCAGGTGCATGTGCCTTACGTGGTGGGTAGTTCTCAGGAATTTGTGGCGGATTGGTACCATCAAGGCTTGGATGCTTTCGAAGTCTGCGCTCACGGAGCGGTGGAATATCGGGAGGCCTTCGGGGATCGCTTGTTGAAATCCGCATTGGGCTATGGGCGGGGAGAGAAGGGGCATGGCCGGGAATCGCTCGAAGTGTTCGTGGAAGAGACGATCGGTTTTCGGGAAAAGCTTACGGAAAAATTGCGTCATGGCCGTGATCGATTGCTAGAATTGAATTCTTTTGATGCACAGGTGGCGAATCAAGTGGTCCAGGGGATTCGGCATATTGAAAAAGACGATAGTATCCGAAAATCGGTATTTGGATTGCTGGAGCACTATGGAGTGCGAATAGAGGAACATGAAGGTGGCGATGTCTTTTTGGATCCTCGCCATGCTTATGTAGAATCGTTTCCGCATATTCCTCATGAAGGAATGTTGGCGACCTTCGATCGGGAGCGGGCAATTGCTCGAGAGGATATCGGTTTCGTTTCGCAGGATCATCCGTTGGTTTTGGAATCGATGGCCTTTCTGGTTAACTCGGAAGTCGGGAAGTCGGCTTTCAGTATTAAGGATGCGGAGGAACAAAATATTCTGCTGGAGGCGATTTTCGTGATGGAGACGGTTGCGCAGTCGAGTTTGCATGTGGATCGCTTTATGGCTCCTACACCCTTGAGGGCTTTGGTGGATATTCGAGGCAACGATCTTACCCACGAACATGATCCTGCTTGGGAACAGACTGAACTTGAAGACGGCTCCTTGAATCGCTTTTTGGAAAATCCGGGTTTCACGCGGGATATCTTTGCAGCGATGCTAGATGGAGCGGAAGCGATCGCTTTGGCCGAGTCTAATAAGATGAGGCAATCCGCGAAGTTGGAGATGAAAGCAGCATTAGGGGGAGAATTGCAGCGATTAGTTGATTTGCGGAAACTCAACGAGAACGTTCGAAAAGAGGAAGTGGACTTGGCGAAAGCGGAAATCAAAGGGATAGTCGAGGCAATTGATGCGGCGCGTCTTCGACTGGATTCGGTCAGATTAATCGTCGAAGGGGCCGTTGAAGCGTTAAAAGTTTGAGAAATGGCTTTTGCGGTCTGAGCCCTCATACGCATTGGATTAGGTGGTATTCGCGCCGGAAATATCGATTTTTAGGCACTTTTATTCAAAAAAGTGCCTATTTTGAGTAGTTTGCTCTATTGTGTTTCCGCGATAATATGCTAAAACTGTGTAAATGACATTCACCGACACAACTTCAACTCACCACAAGGCTCAAAAGCATTCGCTTTTCGGCGAAGCTGGTCGTTATGGAGTAGCGTCGGGTTTGAGAGCATCGGCTCGCCAATCGGTTAATATTTCTCCGGAAACCATGGAGCGAGTTGCTAAGCGAAAGCTAGCGAGTGTGGTTGCTGGTAAGGTTGGCTACAATCGCTTTGGGGCGCTTGGTGATTCGGGAACGATCGGGCAGCATCTTTCTATAAAGGCTTAGATTCGCTTTCCAAATAATTGCAGTTTAATAGTCGTCCTTTGAGGGGGGGCTTTTTTTGTGCTTGGAGGCTAGACAGGGTCTTTGCCTAAGCCAAAGAGGAAGGAGCGCCATTTAAGGGCATAAAAAAGCCGACGCCCACCCGAAGGCAAACGTCGGCTTAAAAGCTAGTAGGTCTTATTCGACGGTAACCGATTTCGCCAGGTTGCGTGGCTTGTCGACATCGCATCCGCGAAGTTTTGCAATATGGTAGCTTAAGAGCTGCATAGGAATGCTCGCTATGACTGGCAAAAGGGCTCTATGGCAATCGGGGATGATAATTTGATCGTCAACGATTTCGGGAGGAAGTGGATTGCTTTCATTAGTGACGGCTATGACCGGCGCTCCTCGCGCCTTTACTTCTTGGATATTCGAAAGGAGCTTTTCGTGGATATCTGGCTGGGCTGCGATCACGATGACCGGGCACTCTTCGTTGATGAGGGCGATGGGCCCGTGCTTCATCTCGGCGGCGGGATAACCTTCCGCGTGGATGTAGGAAATCTCCTTAAGCTTGAGGGCACCTTCGAGAGCGATAGGGAACATATCTTGGCGGCCGAGAAAGAGGCAGTCCTGCATGTCTTTGTATTTCTTCGAGATCTCTAGGATTCTATCGCTGAGCTTTACGGTTTCAGTGACGAGTTCAGGCGCTTTCTTTAGGGCAGCGACGTATTCGAGTCCGTCTTGATAGCTCATATCGCGCAATCGGCCCAAATAGAGGGCGAGCATTGAGAGAATGTGGAGCTGGGAGGTGAAGGCTTTGGTCGATGCGACTCCGATTTCCGGGCCCGCGTGCTGATAGATTCCGCCATCGGATTCGCGAGCGATCGTCGAGCCGACGCTATTGTTGATCGCGAGCGTCTTGTATCCCTTTCGCTTGGACTCGCGAAGCGCGGCGAGCGTATCGATCGTTTCGCCAGATTGGCTAACTACGATTACAAGCGTGTTTTTGTCGAGCGGGGCGTTGCGGTAGCGGAACTCGGATGCGTATTCGACTTCGACCGGAATGCGGGCGTATCGCTCGATTAGATATTCGCCTACGAGACAGGCGTGCCAAGCGGTTCCGCAGGCGCAGAGAAGGATACGATCGATTTGACGTAGTTCTTGAGCACTTACGTTCAGGCCGCCGAATTTAGCGGTGCTTTGGTCGTCTGAAAACCGTCCCCGCATGGCGTTTTCCAATGCTCCGGACTGCTCGAAGATTTCCTTGAGCATGAAGTGTTCGTAGTCGCCCAATTCGCTTTCGGCGATGTCCCAATCGATCTGCTTGATTTCAGGTGTGAGGATTTCCTCGTCGTTCGTGAGCAGGTTGAGTTCGCCATCCTTGAGGCTTACGATTTCGCCGTCGTTTAGGTACACGACATTGGAGGTTCTGCTGATAATGGCGGAGACGTCGCTCGCTAGGAGGTATTCGTCGGTTCCGATTCCGACAATGAGCGGGGAGCCTTTTCGGGCGCCGACAAGCTCATTGGGGCAATCGGTGCAGATGACGGCAATGCCGTAGGTGCCGACGATGTGCCGAAGGCTGCGACGGACGCTGTCGAGGAATCGGGTTGGAGAAGCCTCGGATTCCTTTTGGTAGTGATAGGCGATCAGGTTGCAGAAGACTTCGGAATCGGTTTCCGAATAGAATTCGACGCCTGTGCTTTCAAGGAACTTCTTTACGGAAAGGTAGTTTTCGATAACGCCGTTATGGACGAGCGATATTTTGCCATCGTGGCTCACATGCGGGTGAGCATTTGCTTCGGTGACGCTTCCGTGAGTCGCCCAGCGCGTATGGCTGATTCCAAGAGACCCGGAGACACTGGAGCTGTTCAAGTTGCGAGCTAGGTCGGTAACGCGGCCTTTGTGCTTTTTGAGCTTGAGAGTATCATCCGCCAATACGGCAATACCTGCGGAGTCATATCCGCGATACTCTAGTCGCTTGAGACCTTCAAGCAAGATGGGAGACGCTTCTCGATTTCCGATATAACCTACGATTCCACACATAACGATTGAGATGGGTTGAGTTGCTTTACTAAATTGACTGTGACAGCAGGGAAAGGGAGACTGCGTATCTTAATTGAACGTTAAATGATCAAATCTGCATTTTCGCGATTATTTGAAGATCGCATTCATATTATCGGACTAAATTCCGCTTTATGAACATTAACACGCTTTTATACTCCTAAGGTCTTTCCGGGCTGTTTTCTTCGCGAATCTTCTTACCGGCCTTCGTTACGGCGCTTTTTATGAAATACGGCCATTCCTGGCCTTTTTTTAAAGGCATCGATAATCTTGGCTGAATTGGCGGAGAAGGCTAGCAATAACCCTACTTGGTCCACTCTCGGGGGTGTAGTCGCGGGGCTTGGAGTGTTGTCGCTATTCGAGTTCGCGGCTGACAAGTCGCAGGAGATGCGGGAGTTGAGAGATGATTTTTCCGTTTACGCGAAAACGGGCCTTTCGGGCCTGACAACGCTTGGTGTAATGAACACCGCGGATGCGGGTCTTGCTGGTAGCGTGTTCCAGCAAGCAGCATTCATGGAAATGCTTCCGCCGCTTGTTTCGGCGGGAGCTACTTATTTCGGAGCGAATAAAAGAGGGGGCGTTTTAGGGGTCTTAACGGAAGCGGATCCGGATGACGTGGTGAATATACGCGGTTTCATAAGTTGGGTGGAGGTTTTTTGCAGTCGTCGGGGTGTGGTACTTATTCTTCGCGCCGCTTGTCGCGTGGTTATTCATGCTAGGGTTCTTTGAAATGCAGTGAAAAAATCCACTCGTTCGCCACGGCTTGCCATCACTGCGGGACGGGCGTGGAAAGCCCGAATATCCTGGGTTTTCTGGGTAGTATTAAGAAGGAGAAGGCAGGGTCCATTGAGGAGCAGCAACTCCGGTTGATGCGTTTGAAACGTTCTACGTTCTCTGGCGAACGCTTTGAAGGAAAAGGTGTAGAGCTAAAATGCGAAGTAGACGGAACGACGGCGTTCTCGGATCCAGCCCTGACGCAGGCCTATATTGGCTCGGTCGCGGACAAGCTTCCCAAGGTTCTTATTATCTCTGCCATACTAGGCATGGTTCCGGTTCTGGGACTGATCGCTGGCGTGATTTACTATTGGCTGAGGCTAGTGGCCCCATTTCGGAGATACCTCACTTTTGGGCAGAGCTTCGTTACCAAGTGGATGTTGCGTCTAATATTGATAGCCTTGGCGGTTTTACAGGTATCGTTCGGCGGAATTATTGCTGTGCCGCTCATGGCGTTGTTGAACTTTTGGTTCTATCGTTCCGCTTTTAAGAAAGTTCTCGTTAAAGCGAATTTGGAATCGGCGTAGTGTCCGATTCGTTTATTTCGCTGATTGGATAATAAAAAAGAGCCATCGAATCGATGGCTCTTGGTGATTAAAAATTGACCCCTCCCTATGGCGTCGTTTCCGTAGCGGTTCGCATGCTGAGTTTCCGCCATGTTGTTTCTTATTCGCTATCAGGTATTTAGAACTTGAAGAGACGGAAGCCTCGAGCGGATGGCTTTTGCGATCCACGAATGTCGCTAGAATAGGCGACGTGGTTGATGTCCATCACTCCGAGTCCGATCAACGCGGCAGCAATTGCTACTCCCGCTGCTACTTCGACGACTGGCAATACCAGCGCGAAGATGCCGATCGGCACAAGTGCTAGGATGATTGAAGCGATTATGTTACTCTTTGTTTGTGTGTTCATTTTGTTGGTCAGTTTTGATGACAGGAGGACTATAGCGCAGATCAGTTATAACTTGAAATACTTATAACTTATAGAAACCATAGGAAAAAACTATGGAAATGCATCAACTCAGATATTTCATTGCGGTGGCCGAGGAGGAGAATTTTACGCGGGCTGCAGAGAAGTGCTTTGTTTCGCAGCCTTCTCTGAGTGCTCAGATCATCAAACTCGAGTCGGAGCTTGGGGCGAAGCTCTTCAATCGTTTGGGGCGTCGCGTGGAATTAACATCGGCTGGGACCTTTTTCGAAAAGCGGGCTCGTTCGATTCTAATGGAGGCCGAGAATGCTCAACGTGAGATCAGCGAAGGGGAGGGTGAGCCGAGAGGGCGTTTGCGTGTGGGAGTGACGCCAACAGTCGGGCCGTACTTGCTGCCTCCGGTATTGGCGAGTTGCCGGGAACGGTATCCTGAACTCGAAATTCGGGTCGAGGAAAGTCAGCGGCGTTTGCTTATGGATAGTCTCGTTGATGGGCGATTGGACGTGGTCATTTCATCGTATTCCGGCGAAGTGGCGAATGTCGAGGCCGAGCCAATTCTTCAGGAGTCTCTCAATTTGGTAGTGCCGCGGAATCATGCCTTGGCGAATAAGCAGGAAATTTCGATTCAGGATTTCAAGGACGAACCGCTTATCCTGCTCGGAGAATCGCTTGTGCTGGGAGAAAAAGTATTGGAGCTTTTCGGGCGAAACAATTTCGAACCGAAAATCGCAGCGGTGTGTTCTCAAGTAAGCACGGCCAAGGCACTCGTACATAGTGGCGTCGGGTTATCGATTTTGCCGGAGATGGCTCGCGAGACTGTTTCACCATACAATGTTGTATTCAGAACTTTGATATCATCGCGAATGACTCGATTGCTTTTTGCGTTAACCCATGAGCGACGTTATGTGACGTCTGGGGCCCAGGCTTTCTTGAAGACGGTCCGCGAATTCGTGGACGAGCGAAGCTAAAAAGAAAGACCATTCGATTTCTCGAATGGCCTTTCTTGAAAAATGGATACAATTCGCTATCAAGCTTTTAGCATCTTAGTCCACTTAGATTTGCTCTTGGAGCTTTTCACCGCCGTGGCGATGAATGCCATTCCTTCGACACCGTCGTCGACGGTCGGGAAATCGAGGTTCTTAGGCAATTTTTTACCGTTTACCTCTGCCTCGATCGCTTTGGCAGCCGCTGCGTAGACATTGGCGAAGGCTTCGATGAAGGCTTCCGGGTGACCGAATGGAGTGCGTGTGGCGTCGGTTGCCACCTTGCATAGGTAGTCGTTGCCGCGTCGCAGGATTTGGCGTGGTTTGTCGGAGTATTTGACGACGAGCTCGTTGGGGTGCTCTTGGTGCCACTCTAGCGATGCTTTGGTGCCGTAGATGCGGATGTTGAGGTTGTTCTCGTCGCCGTTGGAGATTTGCGAGGCGTAGAGGATTCCCTTGGCTCCGCCTTTGTAGCGTATGAGGATGTTGCCGTCGTCGTCGAGCTCGCGGCCCGGGATGAAGGCGGTTAGTTCGGCACAGAGTTCGTCGATTTCAAGGCCAGTGATGTACGACCCTAAATTCTCGGCATGCGTACCGATATCGCCAATACAATTGGAAGCGCCAGCAATGGCGGGATCGGTTCTCCAGGAAGCAATTTTGCTTTGGCTCTTTTTTTCGACATCGCCAACCGCATATCCTTGAGGGTATTCGGTGACGACTTTTAGGATACGGCCAAGTTTTCCTTTTTTAACCCAGTCCTTCGCTTCTTTAACCATCGGGTATCCCGTGTAGTTGTGGGTGAGGGCGAAAATCTTTCCGGACTTCTGCACGACACGGCGAAAGTCCTTGGCTTGCTTCAGGTCAAACGCGAGCGGTTTGTCGCAGATGACGTTGAAGCCGCTTTCGAGGAAGTGTTTAGCTACTGCGTAGTGGAGATGGTTCTGCACTACGATGCTGACGAAGTCGATCCGCTCGCCAACGGGCAGGGCGGATTCCTTTTCGGCCATTTCCTGGTAAGAGCCGTAAACGCGTGACGGGTCGAGGAAGAAGTCTTTGCCTGAAAGCTTGGATTTCTTCGGATTGGAGGAGAACGCTCCCGCGACCAATTCGATTTTCCCGTCCAGATTAGCTGCCATGCGATGAACGGCGCCGATAAAAGCGCCGCGGCCACCGCCGACCATTCCCATTTTTAACTTCCTATTCATATGGCGTAGAGGTGACTTTTAGCAGGCGACGGGTTTTCCGGTATTGGCAGATTCGTAGATGGCGTCGATCGTCTTCATGAGCGATACAGCTTGGTCAGGCGTATTGAGGGGTTCTTCCTTGCCTTCGATTGCCATAATGAAGTTCGCAGCGGAACGGGAGCGTCCCATATCTTCGCAGGCTTCGACGGAGATGGCGCGGTTGACTGAGTTTCCGTTCTCTTGAACGTAGAGTTCGCAGCTGTCGATACAGGTTTCGTCGAGACCGTCCGAACCGAAGAGGCGTTCGATTTTGCCACCAGCTTGGGTGCCTTGGAATGCGACGGACACTTCCTCGCGCTTGACCATTTCGGCCCATGACACTTGGAGGCTGAGGACTTGTCCGCTTTTGAAAGTGACGAATCCATGAGCGGCTGATTCAACATCGGTCACTCCGTCGGCATTGTCTGGAATTCCCCAAGGCCCTTTGAAGTTCTTGTCGGTGATGAAGTCTGAGAAAGTTTGGCCGAGCACGTGATCTGGTTCGGGGTAGCCCATGAGAAACATGGCGAGATCGACCATGTGGAGCAGATCGATCAGAGGACCGCCCCCAGAGAGAGCTTTGTTGGTGAACCAGCCGCCGATCCCAGGGATACCGGTACGTCGAATCCACTTCGCTTGCGCGGAGTTGATCGTACCGATCGTTCCGTCCTTGACGTATTCCATCATCGCGAAGGATTCGGGGCGGGCCCGGTTGTTGAAGTTGAACAGGAGGCGCTTGCCTGCTTTATCCGCGGTATCCTTCATCTCTTCGACGTCGGCGGCGTGGAGAGCGGGCGGCTTTTCGCAGAAGACGTGCTTGCCCGCGTTCAGCGCTTGGATGGTCAAGGGAGCGTGGAATTTGTTGGGGACGATGATCGAAACACCGTCGATCTCCGGCAGTTCTGCGAACATCGTTTCGATGGAACCGAATGTTTGGGGAATGCCATGCTGAGAAGCGGTTGCCTGGGCAGCAGCTTCGTTCAAGTCGGCTAGGGCGATGATCTCCGCTCCAGCTTGGCGGAATCCGTCAATATGGTACTGGGCCATGCCGCCCGCTCCGATGATAGCTATTTTAGTGCTCATAGTAATTTGGTAAGATTGGTGAAAGGAGTTCTATTGGTTCTCTTTATCGAACGCGGAATCGAAGGCGACGGTGCTTGGCGGGAAGTCGACGGATCTAACGAAAGCCGAAGCTTCGGTGGCTCCGTGGACGCGGTCCATACGAATGTCTTCCCATTCTACGGAAAGCGGGCCTTGGTAGCCGACGTCGTTAAGGGCGACGATGATCTCTTCGAAATTGATGTCTCCGTGACCGAGAGAGCGGAAGTCCCATGCTCGACGTGGATCGCCGAAGTCGGTGTGACCGCCGAAGACGCCTACGGAGCCGTCCCCGTGTCCCCACCAAACGTCCTTCATGTGGGCGTGGAAGATGCGGTCGCCGAATTCGCGAATAAACTTCACATAGTCGACCCCTTGATAGCCCAGGTGCGATGGGTCGTAGTTGAAGCCGAAGCGTTTGTGTCCTTTGACTGCGGCGATTGCGCGTGCTGCGGTTGCTAGGTCGAAAGCGATTTCAGTCGGGTGGACTTCCAAACCAAAATTGACGTTTACCTTTTCGAAAGCGTCTAGGATTGGGATGAAGCGTTTCGCGAAATCTTGGTAGCCTTTTTCGAGGAATGCTTGGTCAGTTGGCGGGAACGCGTAAAGCGCATGCCAAATAGAAGAGCCGGTGAAGCCATTGACTACAGCCGGGAATTCGTCCTTTTTTCCACGGCCTGGCTTTTGGTCCATGAAATTGCGGCAAGCCTTGGCGGCTTTGGCCATGTTTCTCGCTGCACGGCGGCGAACGCCTTCAGGTTTTCCGTCGCCCCAGATTTCTGGAGAGAGGATCGCTTTGTGCCGGTCGTCGATATTGTCGCAAATCGCTTGGCCTACGAGGTGGTTGGAAATGGCGTAGCAGGTTAGTCCATTTTCGGAAAGTAGTGCCCATTTGTCTTTGCAGTACTTCTTGCTTTTAGCGGCTTGGTCGACGTCGAAATGGTCTCCCCAGCAGGCGAGCTCCACTCCATCGTAGCCCATTTTCTTGGCGAGAGGCGCGAGTTCCGCGATTGACAGGTCGGCCCATTGGCCGGTGAATAACGTGACGGGTCTAGGCATAGCGTTGATCCTTCTGACGTAATTACCCTTGGGAATCAATGAGAAATCTCAATTTCGAAAGGCTTCCTAGCTGAGAGCTTTGACGCAGGTGACCTCAACCCTATAGCCTTGGTCATCCAGCGATTCGCGTGAGCAAGTTCTGAATACGAATCGAACCGGATGGCAAAACGCCTTTACCGGTCAATCGTAGAGCCAGTAAGCGCGGCTTTGGAGCTGAAACTGTTTTGATTGCCGTTCCCAGACTCCGATGAATCCGGCTCGGTTGGCGCTGGATCCTTTTTGCGTGATTTCGTTCCACCAACTAGAGGAACCGACATGTTTATTGAAAAGGCTGCTTTGATTGCTGGTTGCTTTGGCGAATGGGTTCGGCTCGAAGAGAGCGGCGATCTGCATCATGTGAAAGCTGAGTTCGGTTGGACGCCATGCGCCCCAATCGGTTATGCGAACGTAGAGGCCGGTTTGGGATCCTCCTTTGAGGGACTTCCGTTTGAAGGCGATTCCTGGGATCGAGCGACGATTCAATTCGCGTTCGAGTTCATCGAGGCTAGCGGTTCTGTGAGTGAGAACGCGAAACGGGAATTCGCTGCCGATACCATGTTGAAAGCTGCCGAGCTGAGCTCCCAGCCCGGTCATCGCGTAACCGACGGCCGCGGGGAAATCGGGGATATTGGGCGATGGGGCGATCCATTTCAGCCCCAGTTTCGGCCAGCTCATATAGCGCCGCCATCCGTTCATTGTGACTACTGTGAGTTTTCCGTTCGTACGTTGAGAGTCGGTGAGCTCGAGGATTCCCGGTTTCGAAACGGCCATTCGAGCGAGTTCTCCAATGGTCATTCCGTGGACGTAGGGAACTTGGAAGGCACCGACGTAGCTCTGCCAGCTTTTCTCGATCGGGGGACCATCGACTTTGAGTCCACCGAGAGGATTTGGCCGATCGAGGACCATGACTTCGACGCTGTTTTCGAAGCAGGCTTCGAGGGCAAGTTTCATGCAGCTGATAAACGTGTATGAACGCGTGCCGATATCCTGCAGGTCGATGACGAGGACATCGAGATTCTCGAGCATCTTCGAGGTGGGCTTGCGGTACTTGCCGTAGAGCGAGTAGATCGGCAGACCGGTTTTTGAGTCGATGGCATTGTCGACTGGAGTATTCGCTTTTTCATTTCCGTAGATGCCGTGTTCTGGGCCGAAGAGGGCGACGAGATTGACCGCTTTCGATTGCTTGAGGATACGAACACTAGGGACGCCGAACCGATTGACGCCCGCTGGATGCGTAAGCAGGCCTATGCGTTTGTTGGCGAGAGGAGCGAATTGCTGATCAGCTAGAACGTCGATGCCGAGCTTGATGGCCGGCCGAATATAGGTCTCTTGCTGCTGCGCGATCGTCGCGTGGAGCGCTGTAATGGAAGCTTGGGGAACGAACTGAGCCGCGACTAAAGCAGCTGATTGGGTCGTTAGTATCGCTAGGAAAGTGAGAGAGCGTATCATAAGGAAAAAGCGTGCCAACGGCCTCGCCTATTCACGGGAGGTTGAGGAGTAATTTTGCTCGGGGCAAACCGGAATGCTATTTTTTAAACATTCTCTTGAGATTGACGGGTCGTTTTTGGGCTTGGGCGAAAATGAATCGGTAGGTCATATCCAGAGCGAAGGCGACCGTAATGCCAGCGACCAATCCCCCAACTACGACGGAATAGACGCCTTGGCT
>Ga0315327_10000912_pt1 | contig 15085 bp, 11 predicted proteins | sample M110032315metaG_FD_203460 | JGI IMG/M metagenome (GOLD analysis project Ga0315327, IMG submission 203460) | Ammonia-oxidizing marine archaeal communities from Monterey Bay, California, United States - M1 100m 32315 | ecosystem: Environmental > Aquatic > Marine > Coastal | place: USA: California... | reverse complement strand
AGTAGCATCGACGGGATCATCCTCTGAATAGTTGCCTTTAATTCCAGAGAACACGCAGTCGCTACTGAAGTGGATCAATCGTGTGCCCAGTGTCTCGCATTGTTTAGCCAAATGATGAGGGAATTCAGCGTTCACTCTTCGGATTTTACTCTCGTCCTTAGCTTCGTTGAGTTGCTTGATGATGCCGACGCAATTAATAACTGCTTCTGGTTGGGCTTTTTCGAGTACTCGACTGAGTATATCGCGATCGGTTATGTCTCTCACTTGTATTGACGTTGAAGTGTCAAAAATTTCATGAGGTGTGAGATCGGTAATCGGTCGGCGTAGTGTCGTCCAAACTTTATGTTTAGCTTGGAGAGTTCGCCAAAGTTGATGCCCCAACATCCCGCTGCCTCCAAGGATGAGTAGCCTCAAGGCTGGTCCTCCATTTTGTGTATGGCCGAAATGCCGCGTAAGTCCTTAATCGCTACTAGATTGAATGCATGCTTGGGCTTGTCATTAATTCGAAGAAAGAGTGTCAGTAATTCGTCAAAAAAAAGGCATCCGGGAAAACTATATTTCGGGCCTGCCATGTAGCCACGAAGGTAACGAGTGCCTGTAGTGCCATACACGGTATAGCCGCGATTTTCGAATTCTTTGATGTCCCACCCTGAACGGTGGCGTTGAAACTCGTTACCAAATTCCGGGCCTTGCGGAACAAATCCGTTTGGAGTTTCAAAGATAATATATTTTCGGCTTAATTTTTCGATGCGATCTATAAGCTTTATTCCGTCAGTTTTTGGTAGATGCTCAATCAGTCCGTACAGAGTTACGAGATCAAATTGAGTATCAATTTTGTCTTTCAAGATGTCTGCATGAATATAGTGATCATGAACGCCGCGTTTTTTGGCGGTATCGATTGCGCCGGTAAATGCATCGAGCCCAGTGGTTTCCAATCCTGGCCGAAACACTTGAAGATGAGAGCTTGTGCCACATCCAATATCTAGAGCAGTCTTGATTTCTCCTTTAGCCACGAGTTTTGCTGTGAAATCGGCAGCAGATTTAGGCCGTAATAGTTGTCGAAGCGGGTTGGCCATACGCCTTTTAATTAGTTAGATGTAAAGTTCGATTTTGCCCATTTTATCGAGCAAATTTTCGATATCTTCACATTTATTAAGCTGGTGTGTGTTGTCGGAGGTATATTCGGATCCGAGTGGTTTATCAGAGTGATGTTTCGGTACATTGTACTCTGGATGCACCGTGTAAAAAAGTTCTTCATCCGTAATGCGTTGCATTTCGTATTCATTGACAAGAGTTTCGTGAAGTTTTTCCCCCGGTCTAATTCCGGAAACTTCAATAGGATGATTTTCTCCTTTTGGGCTAAACTTTCTACGAACTGCATCGGCAAGTATGTCGATAGTGCAGGCGGGAGCTTTACGAACAAAAATTTCACCGCCGATGGCATGCTTCATAGCGTGCAATACAAGTCCAACTGACTGGTCAAGTGTTAGGAGGAACCGTGTCATCTCCGGAACTGTAATAGTCATTGGTTTGTCACTTTCAATTTGCCTTTTAAATAGTGGTATCACTGAACCGCGACTACCCATAACGTTTCCATATCTTACGCAGCAAAACTTAGTTGAGCTTTCGTTGATGTTCTGGCTGCAAACGAGCTTTTCCATCATTGCCTTACTTGTGCCCATTGCGTTAAGTGGTTTAACTGCCTTGTCTGTGCTTAGGGCAACGAATGCTTTTACTCCGGCTGATTTTGCTGTACGGCAGGCATTTTGTGAACCTACTACGTTTGTTTTGTAAGCTTCAAAGGGATACGTTTCGCAAGAAGGTACGTGTTTGAGTGCAGCTGCGTGGAATACAAGGTCTATCCCTGCCATTGATTCCTCCAGCCGCGCTTCGTCTCGAACATCGCCAATGATGTACTCGAACTGGGGAAATTTTTGTTGCATCTCCCATTGTTTTTTTTCGTCGCGGCTAAAGATTCGAACTATAGATGGGGATTGCTTGAGTAGATGCTCGGCGACTCGATTCCCAAAGGAGCCGGTGCCGCCGGTAATCAAAATTTTGGATCCGGATATGTTCATGCCTAACCGGGCTGAGTCTAGGCTTCTGCCTATAAATTGGCAATGGACAAGACTTGAAAGGCGATTGGACTGAGATTACTATTTTTCTCATGAAAGCCTTAATTGCAGTGATGATAGGGATTATGGGGCATATGCTGTTGCATGCTGAGCCTGCTGCGTCGAAGCCCAAAGAAGCTGTAACTTTAGCAAAGCGTGATCTGGTTGAATTGGAATTCGATACTACGGTTGGTCTTGGATATCAGGTATATGTCAAGCAGGGGGAGGCCGACTGGAAACCTCATGGTCAAGTTATCGAGGGAAATGGAGAAACGGCTACTATTATTTACACAGGTGATGAATCAGGTTTGGAATTTCGTGTTGATATCGTTGGTTCGGTTAAGTCGGTTCAAGCTAAATTGCCTGAAGGTATTGAGTATAAGCTCACGGGAATATATCGCCTCAGAGGGAGCTACAAGGTTTGTGTGGCAAAGGTGGACAGTCGTAATACGGTGTCCCGTACTGCTTACTTTACTTTGGGTGAAGGGGAGAGCGCTGGGACAATCAAAGTCATGCGCATTGATTCTGAAAAAGGCTTAGCCGAAATTGAGGCTCATGGTGTTGCATTGTCCTTGAGCTTTAGTGGAAATGCCTACACGACCAATACGGCAGGTCCGTTGGCAGCCCCAGCAATCACTCAAGTGCCCGCTGGTAGACCGACGGTTGTTGAAGGCCCTCCAAAGGGGAAAGTGTTTATGAGTAATAATGATCCGTACTATAAGGAGGCACAAAAGAAAGCGTACACCAATCGTTACTCGATTTTAGATAAATCTAGTGTGAGATCTATTAATCGACATGTACGTAGTAAGCCGCAGTCCATTTTTACCCCTCGCATTTCATCTCAGAGCTACTTGCCTCAAACATATATTATTCCCAAAGTCCGCACTCAAACCTATAGGGTTCCCCGAAGATAAACCTAATAATTGATTAGACTATGATTGCTTTTTTAACTGGAGCGCTTGTGTTGCTTATCGGGATTGGTGTTGGATTATATATTTCGAAGAAAAGTTAGTTCCGTATTGAGAGTTTGTAAGTTAAGGAGCTAAACGAGTTTTATATATCCCCTAATTATTCAATTCATCTATTAGTTTTTGGTGGATATTGTCGAAGCCGCCATTGCTTAGAACGCAGAGAATATCGCCGGGCTGAGTTTGAGGTATAATATGACTGATAATATCGTCGGCCGTTGGAAGGTAATATGCTTCGGTTCCTTTGGCTCGAATGTCTTCCATCAGTTGTTCGGGGTTTAACCGTTCTTCTGGAGGAACCTGATCTAATCGGGCTACTTCAGCTACTAGTACATGTTTAGCCAAGCTGAGAGCATCTGCTAGTTCCGTTTGAAAATGGTTGCGACGTGTTGTGTTGCTTCGAGGTTCAAAGATCGCCCATATGCGACGATTTGGGAACCGTCGGCAAAGTGCCTTGAGCGTTTCACGAATAGCGGTTGGGTGGTGTGCAAAGTCATCTATAACTGTGATACCTTTAACTTCTCCTCGGATTTCCATGCGCCTGCGTATGCCTTTGAATGATTCGAATCCAGCCTGGATTTGTGCATCACTCAATCCTGTATAGCGTGCCATAAGAAGGGCTGCTAATGCATTACGAACATTAAGTTCACCTATCATGGGAATTCGGAATTCAGATCTTCCAATTCGAAAGCTGGATCCTTTTTCGTCATACAATAACTTGTCTGCTTGTTCTTCACACTCGTTACTTAGGCCAAAACGACGCATAGGACAGTGGTCGATATTAATGAGTGGACGTAGGTTTAATTCATCACCATTGGCGAGGAGTAGTCCGTTTCGTGGTACAATGTTGATCAGTCGTTGGAAAGAAGTTTGAATTTCATTCAGATTACTAAAAATGTCTGCATGGTCGAACTCTAGATTATTTATAACTACTGCCTCAGGCAGGTAATGAATAAATTTACTACGCTTGTCAAAGAAAGCAGTGTCGTATTCGTCACCTTCAATCACGAACCAATCACTTTCGGTAAAGCGTGCCCCTTGGCCGAGATTGTTGGGGATGCCTCCTATTAGGAAACTGGGATTAAGGTCATTGTGTTCAAGTATCCAGGCTAGTAGCGAAGCTGTAGTAGTTTTGCCGTGAGTTCCTGAAATAACCAGTGATCGTTTTCCACGAAGAAAGTGGTGTTTTAGCAATTCCGGAAGTGAGCAGTAGGGAAGTTTTTGTTCAAGTGTAAGTTCCGCCTCTAGATTTCCTCGAGATATGGCATTTCCGATAACGACTAAATCTGGTTTATGATCCAGATTGGATTCATTAAATGGGCGCGCTTCAATGTCACGTTCTTCAAGGAATGTTGACATTGGAGGATAGATGCCCTGGTCTGATCCGGTGATGGAATACCCACGTTCTTTGAGTGCCGCTGCTACCGAGGCCATTGCAGTCCCGCAAATGCCGATAAAGTGTATGGATCGTGCTGCGTCGATGGGGCGGCCTTATTGAAGTTTGAGTAGCTCGGGAGCGGTCCAGGGGTCTACGCGTTTGGAGGTTGCAGTGCGGATGGCTTTGATTTTTTCCGAGGTAATGGGTTCGCCACGATGGTCCCACTCACGTCGTATATAGGTCAGAATAGCAGCAATCTGATTATCATTAAAACCAACCAGTGCTGGCATTTCAAGATCATGTTTTTTTCCGTTTACAGTAATTGGGCCTGCAAGACCTTGAAGTACGATTCGTACGAGGCGTTCGTCACTTTCGAGCACCCAGTCGGAATCCACTAACGGTGGTGCGACTCCAGCCTGTCCGCGGCCGTGTTCTTGGTGGCAAGCAGCGCAGGTAAAAGTGTAGAACTGTTTGCCCTGTGTAAATAATGTTTGCTCATTATCGGTTAATGGACGTAGCGGTGGGAGTGGCTTTACGCCGGGTTTGCCTTTCCAAATAAACAACTTATCAACTGAGTTAGCGAGTTTTGCTTCCTCTGGGTACTTGGATTTTTGCAGTTTGCTTAGCATTGACGGTTTTTTGTCGTAATAGATTGGTTTGCCTTTTGATTTGTTGCGGGCAATGCCGCGAAGGATGGCAATGCGTTGCCAATCCTGTGTGCGTCGCCCGTATGTGTAATAGACCAGCTTACCAACCCGTGAAGATCGGCCTTCCTTGAAGACGCAATCTGCGAGAGCTTCAATGACATTCGAACGATGTTTGGCATTACGCCAGCGTCTTTCACCTAGAATCAGTTCGAGAAATTCCAATTCTTCTCCAGCTAAACCTGAAAGCGCTGCATCCAGAATATAAGGCTTTTCCGCATGGTTGTAGAGGGCGCTTCTAATAGCCATGTGAGTTAGGATATGGTTGTGAGCCCCAAGAGACAGTACCATTTGTCGTAACTCGGTTATATCGTCCGTCCCGGTGTTTAATACGAGCTGATCGAGAATGGCATCGTTTCCAGGCACCTTTAGCCAAGGTTCGGCCAAGCGTGCTGCAGATATGCGTACATCTCGATCACTGTCTTTTAATGTATCAAGTATGATATCTGGGCTGATAGCGGCTCGGCCTTCGAGTGACCATAGTGCATGCATTCGGCCAAGCGCATGATTTCCGTCTTTGGCTACTTTGGCTAACTCAACATTTATATCATCCTTGCTTTCAACAAGCAGGCGTTGAGCAGTGTCACGAACCCAGCCGTTGTCATTGCTCAAGGCAGAAACGAGTTGTTTGCCACTGGCTTTAGCTAATTTTTGGGAGGGAGTGCTATGGCCCGTGTAAACAACACGATAGATTCGTCCGTTATCAATGTCTTTTTCCAAGCCTCGACTTTCGGCTTGGTTGCGAAGATAGCTTGTTAGGTAAATTCTGTGCTGAACAATTCCGCGGTACATGTCGACGATATAGAGTCCACCACTAGGGCCGTTATAGAGGTTTACCGGGCGAAACCTTTCGTCACTGCTGCTCATCCACTCTGATTCCTTCTCGGCATTTTCAGCAATAATATTGCCGTCATTTTCGATATGTATGTTTCGGCGAATAAAATTGCCACTTGGTTCGCAGACAAACGAGTTGCCTTGGTACCCTTTAGGGAAATTATTGCCACGATATATTACTGGGCCACATGCGGCGGTATATCGAGATAGGCGACCTTCTAGCGGTCCATCAGATCTTAGTGTGCCTTTTCTGTAGGCTCGGTTCACTCCTAGGTTTAGTCGGCCGGGCCAGGTTTCTTGGCTCTTGGCTAAACGGATTGCTGTTCCGCCTCCACCGCTAAACGGATTGCGTTGAAGATATTCTGATGGGATCAGGTCTCCACGCAGCATGTCACTGTTGCTGTTATAATAAATACGTCCCATATTATCCATTGATATGCCCCATTGGCCACGCTTAATAGTCGGCTCTCGTTCCCATTCACCGTTTGTGTTGCGGAAACGTACCGTGTGATTTGCGCTGTAGATCCAATTGTCTAGCGCCCACATAAGTCCATTGGCCGCGTGTTCTGGATTTGCGCTTCTACCGCGGGAAGGATCGCAAGCAACAGCGTAATCGGTAGCAATAACGGTCTGCTTGTCTGCTTTGTCGTCGCCATTCGTATCTTCGAAAAATAAAAGCCTGGGTGGTTCAGCTACCATTACGCCACCTCGAACAAGTGCAATAGCTCGAGGAAGAAACAATCCATCCTTGAAGATAGTCATCTTGTCCATGCGTCCATCGCCGTTGGTGTCTTCAAGTATTTTGATGCGCCCGATTTTTTCGTGCTCACCAGTTGCATCCGGGTCGCGCATGTAACCGCGCATTTCGACTACCCACATGCGTCCATCCGGGTCGATTTCCATTGCCACTGGTGTATCCAACAGTGGTTCAGCAGCAACAACTTGCACCTCAAAACCTCTCGGTAGTGTGAACGACTTTACTGCATCCTCAGCTGATAGAACCGGTGCGGGCGGTACCTTTAGATGGGGAAAAAGATTCTTTTGGACTGTGCCTTGTCTGTCCTTGCCATCTCCGGCTTGTCCAAGGGCTGATGCCGTTGCCAAGCCTAGCGCTGCTAGTGCGGCTAGTATGTTGCGATAAAACATGGTCAATAGAATCCGGTATAGTGGCTTGATCAAAACCGCATCTCCGGGTTGGCAAAGTGAGTACCCCACCGCTTCATCGAAGCCAAGTTTCAAAATCGCCTTTAATCTTGGTTAGAGGAATTATCTGGCTTTACGCTGTGTCCAGGTTAAGCCGGTCAAATCCTTTGTTTTTGAAGGAATAATCAGGCTTGCTACCCAGCCAGTGAGAAAGCAGGAGATAGTGCCTACAGCGCCAATCATCAGTAGATGAAGATCGGTGTGGAACTTAAAAAAGTACAAGGCCAATACCGCTGCTATTACCCCTATCCAGGCGTGAATGCTTGAAGTGCGATTGGTAAATATTGCCAGTGTAAACAATCCGCCTAATGTTCCGAGGATTAGTCCGACGTATCCCATTAGTGTATCCCACAAATTCTTACTATCCTGTGAAGCTATATAGAGCGCAGAGATGGTGCCGAGTATGCCGAGAATCAGTGTGAGTCTCTTAGCAGTGCGTAAAATTGTTTCACTGTCTTTACCATTCGATAGAAAGTCAGTTGTGAAAGCGGTTGAAATCGAATGCATGCTCGAATCAAGGCTCGACATTGCAGCTGCAAATACTCCGGCTATCACCAGTCCAGCAAGTCCGGCAGGCATTTGTTGGAGAATGAAATGCGGGAATATTTGGTCGATCTTGGAGATTGGATCTAAGTTGGTCGGTTGTTGTTGATAATAAACAAACAACGCCGTGCCAACGCCAAAAAAGAGAACGGACACTGGAACGCTTAATATAGCATTGGTCCAAATTGCCTTGGCGGCTTCTTTTTCAGTGGATGTAGTAAGGTAGCGTTGAACGACTGCTTGGTCGGTGCCATAGCTCAGAATTTGCGCAAAGATTCCGCCTATAATAATTACCCAAATGGTGTCGAGGCCATTGATGAATTTCCAATCCGTTTTAATCATCTCGAACTTACTTTGCTGATTTGCTGATTCAATGATAGTTGAGAAACCTCCATCCACTTCGCCAATGATAATTATAAATGCAACGAGCGCGCCGCCGACTAGGACTATTGTTTGGATTACGTCGGTCCAGATGACCGCCTCGATGCCTCCGAGTACGGTGTAGATGGTGCTAAGTATACCCATTGCAATAATGCAATACTTAACATCCCATCCGGTCACTGCAGATAAGGCCAGAGCAGGTAGCAGTATTACGATACCCATGCGAGCGAGTTGAAAGATAGCAAAGCTGGCACTGCCTAGTTTACGTAGTCCTGAGTCGAATCGCATTTCGAGGAACTCATAGATACTGGTAATTCCCAGACGACGATAAAAGGGAAGAAAGCAGAAAATGATGATGGGGGCCATGATTGGAATAGTCATATTGAAGATAAACCATGTCCAGTTATTGGCGTACGCCTTTGCAGGTAGGGATAGGTATGTTATTGCGCTTAGCATGGTGGAGAAAATACTTAAGCCAGCGGCCCACCAGACAACTCGTTTTCCTGCCACAAAATAATCCTCGGCAGATTTGTTTTTTCGAGAGAAATGAAAGCCAATACCAACAAGAACGACCATGTATGCGGTTAGTACTAGCCAGTTAGCAGTGCCAAAACTTCGTTTTTGCTTTACGAGATCAATTTTCCATATATTTGGGGTTCGAATACCGGGGCTGCTTTCTCCGGAAGGGATAATAATCGAATCACCCCACTTTACGGCGGTGGTTGTAACATGACTGCCGGTCACTATTTGATCAATTGCCTCTGGAGCAGTGGCGCTGCGATAGCTTTCTTCAAATTTTGCAAATTTACGCCATTTGCCTGTGATGGTGTTGAAAATCAAGACATCTCGACTGAATCCGATGTGGGTATCTTGAATCTTTTGTTTCTCCTTATTCAATGTAGCGGCAGCTTGAGTATTTCCAGCTTTGTTGGCGGCGGTAATTTGAGCTTCAAGGCTTTCAAGTGTGATGAACCTTTGTCCATTTGCTCCACCGAAAATCAACAGGCTGTTTGAGCCAACGGCAGCAGCAGTTCCGGCCATAACGCAGCGAGGCTGAGCATCACCTTTGGGCTGTATGTCCTCAAGTTTAGTCCAGCTATCAGTCTTTGGATTGAATTTGTGGGCATCACTTAGCATATGCCACTCTCCAGATTTATCCTTCATCCGTCCGCTGAAAATATAGAAACAGTCGGCGGCTCCGTCGCTTTGACTAGCTGCTATAAGGTGTGTTCTTTTTGCACCATCCCAGGAGGTTTTCTTTTGCCATTTAAAATCTTCTTTTCCACGCTTTGACAAATCAAGTGTCCAAAAATTTTTGGTTGCGCCTTCGCCACTATCGCCGCCGGCCACATAAATAGTATTGCCGATTAAAGCGCCAGCTGCTGCCGTGGTTTTTTTTGGGAGGTCAGGGTAATCGGGGTCTAGCGTGACCGATCCATCTTTGTATGAGATCGCAAAGACCTTAGCTGAAAGATAAAGATCGCTGGTCGATTTATATTTTTTGGTAGCCTCGTCCTTGATGTTATCCTTCCATTCGCCGCCAATACATATCACGCCTTTTTCGGTAGGAATGGAAACACCGTAGCCAATTACCTGTGGCAACTTGGTTTTTGATTCGTTAATACTATATTCTTCACCATTTTTTGTGACGATGTAAATTTTATCGTAATAGACCTTTGGCGAGTTGTCTCCATCAGCAGTTACGCGCCATGGTTCGCCTTCGGGAAAATTGGCTCCACCGGCTACGATGAGTGCTTTGTTGTGTACTCCAGCGAATGGTCCAGCGACTCCCAGCTTTCCAGGAACATCTGGCAAAGCTTCCCAACTTAGTTTGTTTTCCTTGGCTAGAAGGGAAACGCTGCTGAATGCAATCAGACAAATAATTCGAAGAAACATAGTCATTGCTGAGTCTGGTTTAATTAAAAGAAACATCATGTGTGCCTCGATTGAGCAAGGCGAGTACAAAGGAGAATCCGTTAACCGTAGTTAGATTTTCACCTTGAACTGTTCCCCGCGCTTTATGGACTTAGCGAAGCCAGCCATGATTTGTGGAATCTGTTCCAAGTCTTTGGTGCTAACGACTTCAACTGGTGAATGCATGTATCGATTGGGCAGACTGATAAGTCCGCTAGGTATACCACCACGGGTCCAAAAAATAGCATCGGTATCAGTGCCGCTAGTGGCCGATATGGCTTCATGTTGTATATTGATTTTTAGTCTTTTTGCTACCTGTTCAATGCGCTTGATCACTTCTGGGTGGTTGCAGTTACCATGAGTAACAGTGGGGCCTTGGCCAACTTTGATATCACCATGTTGTCGTTTGTCCACGGTGGGATAGTCTGTGGCATGGGTAACATCCATAACTAGCGCGACTTCTGGATGAAGCGAGTAGGCGATTTGTCTTGCTCCGAAAAGCCCTACTTCCTCCATGGTGTTGGCGACTGCGCAGACTTCGACATTCAGTTTAGCTTTACTGGTTTTAAGTAAGCGAAGAGTTTCAGCTACCGCCCAAGTACCAACTCTGTTGTCAAAAGCTCGAGCGATTACTAAATCATCCCTGAGAATTTCGAATTTGTCGTTGAGTGTTATGGGATCCCCAATGTGGATTAATTTTTCTGCTGCCTTACGAGAATTTACTCCGATATCTACAAATAAGTCCTGAATTTTAGTGGATCCGCTCGTCCCATTGTCACCCTTCATTAAATGGGGGGCTACGCTGCCGACAACTCCTTTTACTGGTCCTTTACTGCTGTGAATTGTTAGCCTTTGAGCTTTAGTTATGGCTGGATTGGTGCCGCCGAGTTTGCGAACGTAAACGTAGCCTTGGTCATCGATATAATTGACTGTCATGCCGATTTCGTCTGCATGGCCAGCAAGCATGAGGCGAGGTCCACCGCCTTTGTTGAGAACAGCAACACAGTTTCCGTAGGAATCAGAGTAGGTTTCATCCGCGAATTGATCGACATAATCTAGCCATACTCGTAGACCTCGAGATTCGTGTCCGGACGGGCTTGGGGTGTTAACTAGTGTCTCTAGAAATTTTAATGAGCGTTTATTCATCTGCCCCTGATTACGGGTGAGGGAGGTGTGCTTTTCAAGGCCTATTTATTCTAAGGTATTATCTGTTCGAGGTTTTAGTATGTTGCTATTACTATTAATCCGTTATGGTCAAAAATGAGAGGAGTAATAATGGGTTTTTCCTTGTCAGGCAATTGAGTAATCGTAATGCTTCTTTCTGATTAATATTCTTTAATAAATGAAATATCGAAACCATGCATTTACCTTAATAGAGTTGCTTGTGGTTATTGCAATAATCGCCATTTTGGCTGGTATGTTATTGCCGGCTTTGGCTAAAGCGAAAGCTAAAGGGCAGGAGGTATATTGTTTAAACCAGCTCAAACAACTTTCACTTGCTGCAAAACTATATTCTGGCGATAACGAAGATAGATACGCTTGGACTTTTTCACTTATTGGGAACCAACAAAACCGTCGTTCTTGGTTTAATTATCTTTATGAATATCAAGAAACCAAGGCCACACTGCGTTGTCCTAGCAAAGGTTATGAACGTAAAGAGACGCTTTACGATATTGAGCGAACCACAAATAACTATGCAGCCAATTTTGAGCTTGGAGGATGCGATTGGCCTGGAACATGGGAATTTCCGTCTCTTAAAGAAAGTGCTGTCCGTAGTCCTTCCACAGTTGTCTATAAGACCGACGGAGGCACTATGCCAAAAAATACTTCCGATCCAATGAAGGCTGTTACAACGAAATCGCCAGAGAAAGCTGGCTGTTGGATTGTTCAGGATCCAGCCAGTTATAAACCATGTAGTTGTGCTATGAATCCTGGTGATCCAAACTGGGGTGGTCCGCACTTGCGACATAGCACTAAGAGTAACGTTAGTTTCACTGATGGGCACGCCGAGGCATTGAAGGCTTCGAGGTGGTATTGGGCTAAAACACCATGGCTCGACCCCAAAAGAGGTGGATGAACTGGGTTTTACGCTTGAGCGTAATCGAAGTAGCAGGGATTGTTGTGGAGTGAGCGAGACACGGGAGACGCCACAAACCATTCAACAACGAAAGGGGCGTGAGCCGATTGCGGCTTTGACAGCCTACGATTATCCTATGGCGAAGTTACTTGATGCCGCAGGTGTTCCCTTATTGTTGGTTGGAGATTCATTGGGTATGGTGGTGCTTGGTTATCCTGACACAACGCAAGTCACACTTGATGAGATGGAGCATCATGTCCGAGCTGTTGCTCGTTCAAAGCCGCGTGGATTGATTATAGCGGATCTACCTTTCGAATCCTATGAAACACCACAGCAAGCTTTGTCATCAGCCAAGCGTTTAATTGATGCCGGTGCGGAGGGAGTCAAGGCTGAGGGTGGGCTTGTGATATTATCTCAGGTTGAGTCAATTATTTCTGCAGGGATTCCTTTTCTTGGTCATATTGGTATGTTGCCTCAAAGCGTTGTTGAGGAAGGTGGCTATAAAGTCAAAGGATGTGATCCTATGCAGGAGGAAGCGTTGTTAGCTGATGCCTTGGCACTTGACCAAGCCGGAGCTTTTGGTTTGGTACTTGAGTTGGTTAATGCTCCGGTGGCTGCTGAAATAACTGACAAGGTGGGGATTCCGACTATTGGGATTGGTTCTGGGACTGGCTGCGACGGCCAGATTTTGGTTACGACTGATTTACTTGGAACCTCTCCGGATTTTATTCCAAAACATGTCCAACCTGAGCAATTGCTTCGAGACCGTATGATTGGCATGCTTCGTGTTTGGAAGGAAAGTTTAACCAACCCAAAACAATGAGCGAGTTAACCCATATTAATGCTAAAGGCGAGGCGCGCATGGTGGATGTTTCAGTTAAGCCGGTTCAGAGCCGTGAGGCGATGGCTCGTGGTGAGATTCATTTAGCCAAAGCGACACTCGATGCGATTGAGAGTGGAGACACGGCTAAGGGTAATGTGCTAGCTACAGCGCGATTAGCTGGAATTATGGCAGCTAAAAAAACAGGCGAACTGATACCTCTTTGTCATCCGCTTTCGGTTACGCATATAGAGGTTGATTTTGAAATTTCGGATAGCCGAGATCGCATTGTTATTACTAGCTTGGTGCGTATCTCTGCCAAGACTGGCGTCGAAATGGAGGCTTTGACGGCGGTTTCTGTTGCTGCTTTGACTATATACGATATGTGCAAGGCAATCGATAAAGGGATGGTTATCTCTAACGTCAAGGTTACGTCTAAGTCTAAACGGTAATAGCGAATTAAATTAATTCGCATTATTGACCAATTATGTTAACATCTGGTGCCATAATTCGTTTGTTTACGCTAAATTAAGATGTTTGAAAGCATAACAACTTTGTCTTACGAATCGCCCTGCGCTCAACCGGGTGGTGGAGGCCCTTTAACTTATGATTTTGATCGTTCAGAGTTTTGGCGGGCGATTCCTATGTGGCGGGATGTAGATTCGGAAACGTTCGGGGATTTTCGTTGGCAACAGCGCAATTCGGTGACATCCATTCCAGGTATTCAGGAGGCTTTGGGTGAGTTAGCTTCTTCAGCGCTAATTTCTGATATTGAGGCTGGTCTATTAAAGACACCGATGAATATCCGTCTTACTCCTTATATATTTTCGCGAATCCATTGGGAAAATTTTGAGAACGATCCAGTGCGTCGCCAGTTTTTGCCTTTGGGATCTCAGTTTGTCCCGGACCACCCGCATGTTATGGATGATTCGTTGGCTGAGGATGGGCACAAGGCCACTCCATATCTTACGCATCGTTATCCGGATAAGGCGCTATTTTTACCTATCACTCTCTGCCCAGTTTATTGCTCTTTCTGTACACGAAGTCGTGTGGTTGGAGGGAGTACCGCAGTGAAAAGTAAGTCGACCTACGGTGCGAAATCCAAGGAATGGGATTCTACCTTTGAGTATATTCGTAATCATCCCGATTTGGAGGATATTGTAATTTCCGGGGGTGATGCTTTGCTATTGCGTCCCAATCAAATCCGCGAAATTGGAACCACCTTACTTCAGATTCCCTCGGTGCGCCGAATTCGTTTTGCTACCAAAGGTTTAGCTATAATGCCGATGAAGTTTACCAGTGACATCGAGTGGGTAGAGGCACTGGATGATGTGTGCCGACTAGGCCGTGAACAAATGAAAGAAGTTGCGCTGCATACTCACTTTAATACTGATCGTGAGATTACCGCTTGGACATCTCAAGCGATGAAGGTGTTATCTGAGACTGGGGTGCGTGTTCGAAATCAATCTGTACTAATCAGTGGGGTGAATGATGCTTTTGATTGTTTGCGCTACACTACCAAGAAATTATCCAGCCAGCTTATTCAGCCTTATTATATTTATCTACATGACATGGTGCCCGGTTGTGAACATCTTCGTACGACAGTTCATAAGGCTGAGCATTTATCGCGTCGTCTTCAGGGGGCTATAGCTGGATTCAATACGCCACGAGTGGTTTGTGATGCTCCAGGCGGAGGAGGTAAAAGGGAAATTTCTAGCTACACTCTCTATGATCAGGAGATTGGGGTTTCCGCTTGGACTTCGCCCACAGCTAAGCCTGGTGAGATTTTTTATTACTACGACCCAATCGGAAAACTACCTAAAGAAGGTAGGGATCTTTGGGCTAACAATGCCGAAATTAAGAGGCGTTTAGTCAAGTTTATAGCCGACGCAGAAGCTAAAGTGGAAGCCTCCCGAACTTGACGGCTTGTTCGTACGGTCGTTATGGTCGCTGGTCATGAGGGAAGGCTTGGAGGAAAATAATTTCTTGGTTCCGATGGTTGTCGAGCAGACTGGCCGCGGTGAGCGTGGTTATGACATCTATTCGCGACTGTTGGTGGATCGGATTGTGTTCATTGGCACACCTATCGATGATACTATTTCAAACTTAGTGATTGCTCAGTTGTTATTCCTGCAAATGCAGGACCCTA
>Ga0315327_10000910_pt1 | contig 15105 bp, 15 predicted proteins | sample M110032315metaG_FD_203460 | JGI IMG/M metagenome (GOLD analysis project Ga0315327, IMG submission 203460) | Ammonia-oxidizing marine archaeal communities from Monterey Bay, California, United States - M1 100m 32315 | ecosystem: Environmental > Aquatic > Marine > Coastal | place: USA: California... | reverse complement strand
ATGAAAATATTTTAAAAGCCATCTCAAAATTTAATAAAACAGGGATTGTTATTGCTAACACAAAGCCAATAAGTGATTCTAGATTAAAAGTTGGGAATGGAGGTAAAAGTGGCGCCCCTCTATTTAGCGAAACTTTAAAAATTTTGGACTACCTAAGACCCAAATTTAAAGATGCCGTAATTATTTGCTCAGGAGGAGTATCAAATTTTAAAGATGCCAAGAAATTATTAGAATCTGGCGCTAATGCTATTCAAGTATATTCAGCTTTAATTTACGAAGGCCCAGGAATAGCAAAAAAAATAAATAAGCAATTAAAAAATTCTAGATTATTGAATTGATGTAGTTGACAAATCCTAGTCTATTAGGAGCTTCTATTGAATTTACTTCAGGTATCATTTGGGAGGCAAAGCTGCCTTTTACAGTAAATCCATATTTAGCATATTTGATAAGATTTAAATCTGCAGAGCCATCTCCAAAATAGAATAGGTCGTCTTTGGATAAGTTTAATAATTTCAAGAGGTCCATAGCAGCATTTATTTTACTTCCTCTTTCAGATGAAATCTCGCACATATTAGGGAAAACCTTATTTATTTCTAAGTTACTATAATCTTTTTTTAAATTTTTATGAGTACTGTCGATTTCTTCTTCATTACTTACTAAAAGAATTACAATTTTATTTGGTATTTTTATTAAATTATTAACCTGATTAAGCATTATTTTTTGTCTTTTGCAGTAATCTTCAACCCATTTAAATTTTTTATGTATATATATTTGATCATTGCTATAAATAGCTATATTTATACTTGGGTTTAAGTTTTCAATAATTTGAATTGCAAGCCTTTCATTTATTTCATGCCTATATATGTCACTTCCAGTCTCAGTGTCTGTCATTATTGCCCCGCCTGAACAAATAATTGGTATATCTATATTTAACTGCCGAGCATATTTTAGTGCAGGAATTTTACTTCTTCCAGTTGCGAACGTAAAGTGAATCCCAATGTTTTTAAGTTTAGTGCTTAATTTTTCTAACTCTTCTGATATTGAGCCATTGTATAGGATAGTTCCATCTAAATCTGTTAATAATATTGGATTACTTGATAGTCTTTCTATAATACTCATGTTGTGTATAATATCTTTGTTCAATTAAACAGTGTAAAAAAATGAATATAATAGTTATTATACCCTCGCCTTTAAGAAATCTAACTAATGAGGAGAGAAAAGTTAATATAGAGCTTGATGACGAAAGTTCTTCTGTTCAAAATGTAATTCTAGCTTTGAATAATTTATATCCTGGAATTTTAAATAAAGTTCTAGATAATGATAATCAATTGCATAAATATGTGAACATTTTCATTGATGGTGAAGATATCAGATATCTTGATGGTATTAATACCCAAGTGAATGACAATGACGAATTAAGCATAGTACCTGCTGTTGCAGGTGGATCTATTGGCTAGATCTAAGGGAATCAGTAACAACTTGATCAGGAACGTCATTAACAATTTTTGATTCGCCTATTTCTTTTAGTAGTACCCAATTTATCTTCCCAGCCCTTACTTTTTTATCTGATTTAGCAATAGTGTAAAGATTATCTAAATTTATGTTTTTAGGGATTCTTGTTGGCAGATTATACGCCTCTAGAATATTTTTTATTTCGTCCACTAAATTTTCTTGGCAATAGGATAGTGCTGAGGATATGTTGGCTGCTACTACCATTCCTATACTAACAGCTTCTCCATGGAGTAAATTGCTGTATGATGTGGCTGACTCAAGTGCATGCCCAATGGTATGACCAAAATTTAACTTAATCCTATCTTTGCCTGTCTCATATTCATCTTTAGATACAATTTCAGCTTTAATTTCAACACTTCTTTTAATGGCGTCAGTAAAAAAAGGCTCATCTTTATTAAGCAATTTGCTATGATTGTTTTTAAATTTATTAAATAGGTCTTTATCAAATAAAAAAGAATGCTTTAAGGCCTCTGCCCACCCAGAATTCATTTCTCTTTGCTTTAAAGTAGAGAGACTTTTAGTGTCCATAATTATTAATTTTGGCTGATGGAAAGCTCCTACAAGATTTTTGCCTCGCTTTAAATTTACTGCGGTTTTACCTCCTATTGATGCATCAACCATTGAGGCTAAAGTAGTTGGAATATGGATTAATCTGATTCCTCTTAGCCATGTAGCTGCTGCATATCCTATAAGATCTGTTGCAACGCCTCCTCCAAGAGAAAAAATAATATCAGATCTTTCAGCGCCTTTTTCATGGAGCCACTCATAAATCTTGTCTACAGTGGATAAGTTTTTTTTGGTTTCATCTAATTCTACAGAAAGAGACTCGACCTTAATTGAGTTAGATTCAAAAGTTTTAATTATATTTGTTCCAAGACCTGAAAATACTTTTATATCAGATATTAGAAATACTCTTGAATTATTAATTTCATTTTTTGAAAGGCTATATATTTTATCCAATATACCTTCGCCAACATGAATACTATAGTCACCCTGTTGAGATTTAATTTGACCTGCAAGTGTAGAATTATTCATGTTTTATACAAATTATGTTTTTAATTTCTAGGGCAACATCTTCCATATTCTTATTATCTGTATCAATATGAAATGATGCCCTTGAATACAAAGAATATCTTTTTTTTGCTTGTTGTTCTAAATTTTCGATTAAGCTTAGATTATTATTAAATAGAAGAGGCCTGTGGCTCTTATTAGATTTCATTAGTCTGCTCTCTATTTCTGAGGGACTAGTTTGCAGCCAAAATGTTGCCCCAAAATGATTCATTAGCCCCATTATATTTTCAATCTCAGGCATCCCTCCTCCAGTTGAAATAACTATTTTGTCTTTTTTAATTAATTCTTTAGCAATCATTAATTCTTCAGACCTAAAAAATTTTTCTCCGCTTTCCTTAAAAATATCATCTATAGATTTTCCATGTTTTAATATTAATTCTTCATCTGTATCAATAAATTTCCAATTAATTAAATCCGATAATGCCTTGCCACAGGAAGTTTTCCCTGAGCCTGATTGTCCGACCAGAAAAATCCGATTATATTCGATATTATTTTCCACCAAACTCATTATGCGTGTTGGTGTAATTAGAAATATTGGATATTATTTCATCAATATGATCTCCTCCGAATTTTTCTAATATCACATCTGTAAGTGAGATAGCTAGCATAGCTTCGCCTATTACACATGCTGGAGGTACTTGGCATATGTCACTTCTATTGTACTGGGCGTCAACTACCTTTCCTGTGTTTATGTCAACTGAAGGAAGTGGATTAGTCATAGTTGCAATTGGCTTAATAGCAACATTAACTATTATTGGCTCTCCATTTGTTACTCCACCTTCGAGGCCGCCCGCATGGTTTGTGAGATGCTTAAAATTCCTTTTATCTTTTTTATCAGGAACAATGACATCCTGAACATCTTTTCCTGGTTTTTTTGTATTTTTAAATCCATTACCTATCTCTACACCTTTTACAGCGTTGATGCTCATCATGGCTTGGGCAATTTTTCCATCTAATTTTCTGTCCCATTGGGAAAAGCTTCCCAAACCAACAGGCAAGTTAAATGCAACTACTTGAAATACTCCTCCTATAGTAGTCCTCTCTTTTTTAGATTTTAAAATTGCACCAATAAATTTCTTTTCTAATTCTGGCGAAGTTGTTCTTACTTCTGAGGTTTCAGCATACTCCCAGTCTGTATTGTTAATGTCTTCTTCCGTGCCTGCATCTATTTCTCCAATTGATAGAACTTTACTTTTTATGTGAATCTCGAACTTTGATAAAAATATTTTACAAATTGCTCCTGCTGCCACTCTAGCTGTTGTTTCACGTGCACTTGCTCGTTCAAGAACATTTCTAAGGTCGTGTTGTTTGTATTTTAAGGCCCCAGCAAAATCGGCATGACCAGGAACGGTATTGGCAAACTCTTTTTTATCTACTGAATCATCCACTGGATATGGGGACATCGCCCCTTCCCAATTTTTATGATCAAGATTTTCAATCCATAGTGATATTGGGGAGCCCAAGGAAGTTCCATGCCTAATGCCTGATTTTATGACAGCATGATCTTTTTCTATTTTCATTCTGCCTCCTCTACCAAACCCTTTTTGCCTTCTTTGAAGATCAATTTTTATATCATCCTCTGATATATCTAATCCGGCTGGCATCCCGTCTAATAGAACAGATAATCCAGGTCCATGTGATTCGCCAGCTGTTAAAAATCTAAACATATTTTGCTCCTTATAAAGAGTTTATAGCTTTAACAGTAGTTATTACAATTCGCTAATGATTGATTTTTCCATTATTTCGTAAGGACAATTTTCCCCAGTAATAAGTTCTAATCCTTCTATAGCTTGATGGATTAGCATGGACACTCCTGTTATGGCCTCTCCGCCACAATTTTCTATTGTAGTTAAAAAGGGAGTTTTTATTGGGGAATAAACTAGATCAAAGCCAACTACATCTTTATTTAGTCTTATATCATTAACAACTGAGTTGCGAGAATCAGGCCCACTGCTCATGCCTAGTGATGTTGTATTAATTATTAGATTGGCCTCACTTATTAATTTTTCTGAATTCTTATCGTAAATTTCAGAAGTAATAATATTTGAGTTGGGATATTTAGAAGAAATATAATCTGCGTTCTTGATTGTTCTGTTTATTATGGATAATTTTTTAGAGCCTTTTGAAATAAGAGATTCAACCACAGCTTTTGATGATCCTCCGGCACCTATAACAACAATATTAATATTGCCTAGTGACTTTTTTATTTGTTCAGGCAATGAATTGTAAAAACCAATATGATCCGTATTGAACCCCTTTATTCCTCCTTCTTCTGCCTTGAACCAATTGATTGCGCCAATTCTCTTTACACTATCATGCAAATCTGAACAATAATTAAATAACTCTTCTTTAAAAGGGATAGTTACGCAACCTCCTATAATTTGATTTTTTTTCAAATTTGAGAAAAAATCTTCTAAAGAATTCAAGGGAATTTCCCATTTCTCAAATCCTAAATTTAATTTTAGATGTTTTATAGCTGCATTGTGCATAACCGGGGATAGAGAGTGAGACAAGGGATTTCCGAGTATTCCGATTTTTTTCATGTCTGTCTTGCCTTCTTTTCTAAAAAACTATTTAAAATTATTGTTGCAGAGGAGTCGTCTACATATTTATTCTTTGAATTTGGATCTATAGCTTTTTTTGCTTGCAAAGTAGATAGCCTTTCATCTTCTAAAATGACCTCTAAATTAGTCTCATCTTCTAAAATTTCTTTAAATTTAATTACCTCTTCAGCTTTGAATCCCTCTTTGTTTTTCATTGTAATTGGTAACCCTAAAACAATCATTTTAGCTTTGTATTCTAGAATGATTTTTTTTAATTGATCTAACGCATCTTCTGTTTTTTTATATGAGATAATCGAATGAGGGACAGCCATCTTTCCATTTAAGACAGAAATAGATACTCCAATTCTTCTCTCACCATAATCAAGACCAAGGATATTATTTGTGTTATTTGAGTCCATTTTTGATTAATGATCGTGTTAATTCCATTGCTTCACGAATTCCTTTTAAGTTTGACCCACCAGCTTGAGCCATATCTGGCTTACCACCACCACCACCTCCAATAATAGGGCCAATCTCTTTTATTATTTTTTCAGAATTAAGTTTGTTTGTCAGGCTTTTATTAATCGCAATAACAACTGTTACTTTATTGTCTGAAGTTGAAAATAATGCAGCGATACCATTAATTTTCTCTTTTAGTTGTTCTGCAGTATTTCTAATTTCTTTTGCATCAAAATTAACTTCCTGGATGATGCAGCTTGAATCACCAATCTTTTCTGCTTTTTCGGTTAAATCATTAATTATTTTTTTTGTATTATTATTCTCGCTTGAACTTATTTCTTTTTTTAAATCTTTTATCTGTTTATTAAATTGTAAAATTTTTGATGGAATTTCATCAGTTGATACATTTAAATCATTAGATATAGTTCTTAGCAGATCAAATTGTTTTTTTGCATAATTTTCTGCATTTATTCCAGTTACCGCTTCTATCCTTCTAACACCTGACGCAATACTAGACTCTGAAATAATATAAAACGATCCAATTTCTCCGGTATATTCACAATGCGTTCCGCCGCATAATTCATAACTAAACTTAGATCCATTCGATATTTCTACAGTCCTTACATCTTTGCCATATTTATCCCCAAAGAAGGCAATAGCTCCATTATTTATAGCCTCTGAATAAGAAGTCTCATGTTTTTTAACTGGTAAATTAGCCCGAATTTTTGAATTCATTAGCTTTTCAATTTTATTTAGTTCTTCTTTAGACATTTTATTTAGATGAGTAAAATCGAACCTCAGTCGATCTGGAGATACAAAAGATCCTTGCTGATGAACATGTTTTCCTAGTATCTCTCTAAGAGACGCATGTAATAAATGTGTTCCAGTATGGTTCCTTTTTGATCCATTTCTTAGATCTACATCAACTTTTGAGTTGAGAGATACACCAGTAGAAACAACTCCAAGAGTAACTTTGCATTTATGAAATATATAACCATCTACTTCTGATGTTGTGTCTAAAACTTCTAACTCGACTTTTTCGTTTGATAGTAGACCTTTGTCCCCAACTTGCCCCCCACCTTCAGGATAAAATGGAGTTTCATCTAATAATACATAAATTACATCACCCTTTTTTGCCTTGCCTATGCTTGCCGCAAGATGATTATCTAATAATGCAGAGACTTTTGATTCTGAGGTAGTTTTTATATAACCTTTAAAAGCAGTTTTATTAATTTTCATTTCCGATATCAAATTAACTAAACTCTTGTCTCCTCCAAAATCGCTAGTAGTTTTGGACAGCTTTTGGAGATTAGACATTAAATTATCGAACTTTTGCCTGTTAAGCATGAGGTTCTGTTGAGCGCAGTACTCAAATGTTACTTCGTAAGGAAAGCCAAGAGTATCATATAAATAGCAAGCTTCTAAATATGAAATTTCTTTGCTCCATGAAGTAGTCATTATATTTTTTCTTAAGGAAGAAAAATAATTTTTATTGGTAATGTTAAGTGATTCGCCTAATTTTAATTCTTTTTGTAATAAGTCACTGATTATGCCCTGCTTGCCTATTTCACTTTCTATAAATTTTAGTATAAATTCTTCATCGCCTTTATTGTCGGCATCAATCTTTTTAATATGCTTTTCTAAGTTCACTCTATTAGAAGAGAAGTCTTCTAAAATTTTTGAGCCCGTTTTTAATGTTTTGGAGAAACTAGTACATTCATTCTCAAGAACTTTTTTTATGAAGCTTAGGTTATCTTCTAGCTCAGGATAAAAATCAGACATATTTTTAGCAATTATTTCAGCCAGAACTATTAAAAAATCCTCTCTTAAGTTTAGTTCTAATCCATACCTCATCGCTTTTCTAATCAACCTTCTTAGTATGTAGCCTCTCCCTATATTTTCGGGTATTACTCCATCTGCAATCAAAAATGTTGCAGATCTAGAATGCTCTGCTAAAACTGCCATTGCTTTATTAGAATTTGTAGATCCAATTTTTTTGTTTTGTTGCCATTTATATCCTGAAGCATTTTCAATTTCTTTTATTACATCTCGGAACAAGTCAGTTTCATAGATAGAATTTTTTCCTTGTAAAATAGTAGCAACCCTTTCTAGTCCCATCCCGGTGTCTATATTCTTTTTGGGTAACTCTTTTCTTGTTCCATCTATATGGTGATAAAACTGTGTAAACACTAAGTTGTAGAGTTCAACAAAATCTTCATGAATATTAGGACCCCAAGATTTTGATTTTGAAAGTTTTTTAAAATCCTTTTCATTTTCATTTCCAATATAGTAATGAAGCTCACTGCAAGGACCGCAAGGACCTTCATCCCCTGCTGGCCCCCACCAGTTATCTTTGTCATCAAAAAAGTAAATTTTTTCTTTCGGTATACCTATATTTTCCCAGATTTTTGCACACTCTTTGTCATCATTGTGTACTGTAATAAAGATTTTTTCATATTTAAATCCTAAATGATCAGTCATTAATTCTAGCGCCCATTTACATGCATCTTCTTTAAAATAATTTCCAAATGAAAAATTTCCCAGCATTTCAAATAATGTTAGATGAGTTGTATCACCTACTTCGTCTATATCTGTTGTTCTGAAAGATTTTTGTGCTGTTGCTATTCTTTCATTGGGAGGTTCAGATTCTCCAGCAAAATATGATTTAAACTGAGCCATTCCAGAGTTAGTTAGGAGCAATGTTGGATCATTAGAAGGTATTAACGATGATGGCGGATGAATAAGATGGTCTTTTGAATTAAAAAAATCTAAAAATATTTTTCTTATTTCATTGGAACTTCTTGATATCATATTAATTTTTTAACTAAGTAATGCTGTCTTTGTCCCAAATTGTAGCAAATTCACCTTGCTGACCTGTAATTAAATCGTAAAGATCATTATTTTTTACTTTTTCAATTATACTTTTTTCTTCTAATGACAGACGAAATAACGTTTCAGCCATTTCTTCCAGCAACTCTTCACTAAACTTGTCTTTATATATAACTGATATTGCTGACATTAATTCTTTTTTATTGAAGCTCAGGACTTGCCCAGAAAAGAAAAAAATAGAAATTAGCTCATGAGATATTTCTTTAAAATACCCCAACTCCTCTCTAACTGAATCCATTATTCTTGCTATAGTTTCATCTCTTAGTATGGTTTCAATTTTTTCAGGAACTCCATTTGGGCTTAATATTGAAAACCCTCCAGATCTTATCTCTTTGCTGAATTTTGATTCAATAGAATCATAGAAGTCATCATTAAACATAATTTTAGAATTCAATGTAATAATATTTTTAGTGGAATCAATAGAATTTAACAATAATATTTTTTCCAAATGAGGGAAAACGCATAAAATTATGTTAGGCATTGTATTTTCTGATTCAAAGGACATATTAAATGTTGATAAATTAATAATTTAATTACTACTTGTATTGAGTATAAACTAGCAATAGGAAAAATAAAACAAATGGATGACAGGTCATACAGAGAAGGGCACCCCCCCTACTGCACATGTGTAGAATGCATAGAAAAAAATAATAAAAATCAAAAAAAAATGATTCAATTCAGTATTAGGCGCCCCATTGTTTTAACCCTTATATTTTTAGTTATGATTTCTTTAATCTTGATAATTTTTATATAAATTTATTTTCTGAAAGACTAGCCCATAATTCTGGAGGTATAGTTTCATTTGCTATATCTATATTATCTTTTACTTCATTTATTGAGCTCATGCCTGGAACAACAGAAAAAACTTGAGAGTTGTTCAAAACAAAATTTAAAGCAGCAGATTTTAATGAAATGTTAAATTTGTTTGTAGTTTTTTCGATATTTTTTGCCTTATTGATTAAATGAATAGGAGCAATTTCATAGTTATATGAAACTGGAGAATTAAGATCTCTTGCTAAAATCCCGCTATTATAAGGTCCTCCTATAATCACCCGAACACCTTTCTGGGCACACATTTTCATGAATTTAGTTGACTTAGTATTTTCTAAAAGAGTGTATCTTCCTGCTAAAAGTATTTTATCCAAGTCTATATTCTCCATAAAACGAATAGGCATTTCGCATTCATTCATTCCGCAGCCAATGTTTTTAATGATACCTTCTTCTTTCATCTTTAACATTTCTGGGAATGCAAATCGAACTGCTTCTCTTTCTAGGCCCCCTTGATCAGGATCATGGAGCAAAAGTGTATCTAAATAATCAGTTTTTAGTCTTAGCAAAGACTCTTCTGTAGACCTTCTAATTCCGTCTTTTGAGTAGTCAAATATGGGCTCTCCGTAACCCTTATCTATTTCCATTTCATTTATTTTAGAACTATTTTTATTTCTTGAATTTCTGATTAATCTTCCACATTTAGAAGTTAAATTTATATTCTCTCTCTTTATTCCTTTTAAAGCTCTTCCATACCATAGTTCGCTTCTTCCGAATCCATACAAAGGGGCAGTATCAAATATTTTTATTCCTGATTCGTATGCATAATTTATTATTTCAATTGTTTTTTCTTGATTTGCACCACCAAAAATGCCATCAGCTAGAACATTCCCAAAAGTTGCTCCTCCCAGACCTAATTTACTTAAATTATTATTCATCTAATTTTAATATTACTTCTTCAGCGCATTCAGTTGTTGTAGCATTCCCGCCAAGGTCTGCAGTAATGCTATTGCCAGTCTTTAAAACAATTTTTACTGCCTCTCTAATCGAATTTGCGGCATTATTTTCTCCTAAATAAGACAGCATCATTGCCCCTGTTAATATCTGTGCCATCGGATTTGCAATATCTTGCCCTTCTATATCAGGAGCACTTCCATGAGTAGGCTCAAACATAGAGGGGTTATCTTTATTTTCTGATATATTTCCGCTTGATGCTAAACCAAGCCCTCCAGTTATCATGGCAGCAATATCTGTGAGAATATCACCAAATAAATTACTAGCAACAACTACATCGAATTCAGAAGGTTTTCTTATGAAATCCATACAAGCAGCATCGATCAATAATGAATTAGTTTTAACATCTGGGTAATCTTTTGATACCTCTTTAAAAACCTTATCCCACAAGACCATAGAATATCCTTGAGCGTTAGATTTGGTGATTGATGTTAACTTTTTATTTCTGTCCATTGACAGATCAAAGGCGTACCTTATAACCCTTTCTGTTCCTTTTCTTGTAAAAACAGATGATTGAATCGCAATTTCATCATCAAAATTTTCGTATTGAAAGCCTCCAACATTAGCATACTCTCCTTCTGTATTTTCTCTAACAACAACTAGGTCTATTTCTCCTGCATTAATACCTTTTAATGGAGACTCAACGCCTTCAAACAAAGCAGATGGTCTTAGGCATACAAATTGATCAAATCTTCTCCTTATAGGTAAAAGTAACCCATTTAAAGTTATGTGATCTTGAATTTTTGGGTCACCAACTGCTCCTAAAAAAATTGCATCAAAGTTACTTAGAATTTCTAAGCCATCTTCAGGCATCATTTTTTTGTTTTTAAAATAAAAATCTGAACCCCAATCAAAAGAATCATAGTTGAGCTTAAAGTTATTTATAGTTGCGACGCTATCTAGTACTCTGCAAGCTTCTCTGACCACTTCTTTTCCTATTCCGTCGCCTGGAATTACTGCTATTTTATATTCATTCATTTTAAACCTCTTTGTCTTTTGATAATTTATTTATATAGATAGCAACACTAGCTATATCAGGCTCATCAATATCTAATTTATCCGTTTCCTCGAATAAATTTAATGATAAGCTAGTTAATGGCAGATCCAAGTTCATTTGGTTACTCATTTCAGATATAATTTTTAAGTCTTTTACTATGTTTCTTATTGGGGCTGAAGAGTTTTCATAGTCCTTTTTCATATATATTGGCATATTTCTTTCAACCATTCTGCTGCCCCCAAAGCTTTTTGAAAGAATTTTTATTACTGAATTTAAGTCTATTCCGTATTTGTCTGCAAGAATCGCTGCTTCCATTGCAGCAACAGTATTAACTGAAGTCAGAAGCTGATTGACTATCTTCATGGATGTGCCAGTTCCTGGTCCTCCCATATGAACAACAGTTGTGCCCATTTTATTGAAAATTGGTTTAGCTTTTTCAAACGCTATACTGTCCCCACCACACATTATCGTTAAGGTCCCTTCATTTGCACCTACTGGCCCCCCACTAATAGGAGCATCAATAAAATATACATTTTTATCTAAAGATTTTTCCCATATCAACTTTGAAGTTTCAACATCTACAGTGCTATGATCAACTATTATCGTGCCAGGCTTTGCTTCACTTAGAATTCCATTTTTTCCTAAAAAAACTTCAATCGAAGTTTCAACATTAGGTAGGCACGCAAGTATAAGCTCAGAATCATTAGTCAGTGACTTAATGCTTTTATGAGAAAACGCACCTTTTTCAACAAATGGCACCATTTTAGATTTTGATCTTGTAAATACGTTTAGATAAATTCCTTTTTCTACAAGATTGTGTGCCATTCCGCTACCCATGTTCCCTAGACCTATAAATCCAACTTTACTCATATACCTCCAATAAATTATTTTTATTGAAATTATGATATTTTAATTACTGGCCCTAAAACAAATTTGTTATGAAAAAATTTTCTATAGAAATATTACCTAAGCAAAAATCAAAAATTGTTGAGCTAAATCCTCAATTTTTTGAGGATGTTTATATAACACATATCCCAGGCTCCTCTTTGGAAGATTTAATAGATACTGCCAAGGAAGTAATTATTCACGGCTTTAACCCAGTGCCTCATATACCTGCAAGATCAATTACTGATGAATCTTTATTGAATAAAACTTTAAAAAATTTAAAAGAAATAGGGGTCAAGGATTTGTTGACGATAGGGGGAAGTGTAAAGAATAAAGTTGGTGAATTCGACTCAACAATAGATATGTTTAAAACTGGAGTATTAAATAACATTGTTTTTAGAAGTGTAAGAATCGCTGGCCACCCAGAGGGAAATCCTGATGATAAGAATTCAAAGGAATCTCTAAAAAATAAACTAATTTGGCTGAAAAAAAACAAATATTCAACATCGATAGTTACTCAATTTTGCCTATCACCAGAAATAACAAATACCTGGATAAACGAAACCAAAGATTTGATACAAGAATTTGGAAGAGATGATACTAAAATTATTATTGGGGTGGCAGGACCTTCAAAAATTACTACTCTTATTAAATATGCTAAGGTGTGTGGTGTAAGTTCATCTGCAAATTTTCTAATCAAGCAGGGCTTGGACATTACAAAGTTGATAAAGCATTCCCCTACTGAATTGATAAAAAAATTAGATGGTTTTGACTCTCTACATTTCTTCCCTTTTGGAGGGATAAAAGAATTAGATAATTGGTTATTAAATCAAGTATAATCAAAGGAAAAAAATGAAAAGATTTACAGTAATTGGTGAAAATATACATGCGACTAGAGTGCTGAGACTTAATGGAAAAAGAGTTGGGGATAATGATGAAGGAGTTCAATCAGTCAAGTACTATTCTGAAGGGGAGACAAAATTTATGACAATTCCTGATGAAATGAAAAAAACTCAACCATATCAGCAAGGCCAAGCTAAACACTTTATGATTGCTGTATGGAAAGGCTTGTTTGGTGACTCTAGAGATCAAGAAGAGTCTGCTGATTACATTAAAAATGAAATAAAACGTCAAGAAGTGGCAGGCGCAAACTTCTTAGATCTAAATGTTGACGAGATGTCTCATAAGCTTGATATTCAGATTAAAGCAATGAAATGGTTGGTCTCAATTGTAGAGAAATTTTCTTCAGCTCCACCAAGTATAGATTCCTCTAATTCAGAAATAATTCAGGCAGGCTTAGCTCAATATACAGGAAAACAAGGTAGTCCAATGATAAATTCTATTGCACTAGAAAGAGTGGAAACTTTTGATTTAGTACAAGAATTTAATGCTAGTGCAATCTTGACTGGTGCTAGCGAAGATGGGATGCCTAGTAATTCTGATGAAAGAGTCACCAATATAAATAAGATTGTGGAAATCTCAAAAAAACATAATATTAATTTTTCAGATATACACCTTGATCCGCTTGTATTCCCTATTTCTGTAGCTCCAGAATATGGAGTTCATTTTTTTGATGCCGTAGAAAAGATCAGGGAATTATTTGGTGATGAAATAAATATAAGCGGAGGGCTTAGTAATGTTTCTTTTGGTCTTCCTAGAAGAAAATTAGTAAATGATGTTTTTATATATATTTGCCTTCAGAGAGGCCTAGATAGTGGAATAATAGATCCCTTACAGTTAAAAATTGATGATATTTTGGCGCTCGATGAAAATTCTGAAGACTTCAAAATAGCAGAAAATATGCTTATGGGAAGAGATGATTTTTGTATGAATTATATAAAATATTGCAGAGAAGGATAGATTGATTAAAATCAGAATAATGTATTGGAAAGAGATACCTGTGCAAATTGAATTTTCTACTTCTTCAATAAAAAAGTCTGTTAAATTAGATGAAAGGTTTCAATTTGCAGTTGACTCTTTGTCAATGAAGGATGGTAGTTATGGATCTGATGATTATTTAGATGGGTGGCAATGGAAAGATAAAGAAGAGATTGAGGAAGAATTTACGGAAAAATTACTCAATGAATATTTAGATAGATATAAATATCCTCAAGATTTAATAAAAAAAACTACTGAACTGTTAAAATCTGGTAAAAGAGACGAGTCTCCAGGCGCAATAGATGACTGGATTATAGGTAATTAACTTGAGTTTTATAGACAGAATAAATTCTCCAGGTACTTTGCTCTCAGATGGAGCAACAGGTACTTTTTTACAAACAAGAGGGCTTGAGCCAGGTGGTTGTCCAGAATTAATGAATGTAGAAAAAGAAGATGCCGTTATTGAAATGGCTCAGGGTTATTTCGATTCTGGATCAGATTTCGTATTAACAAATACTTTTGGGGGAAGTCCGTTCATGTTAAAGAAATACGGTTACGAGAAAAAAACCCATGAATTTAATAAAGCTGGAGCTGAATTAGCAAAGTCAGTGTGCCCTAAAGACAAATTTGTATTCGGCTCTATAGGGCCTACTGGAGAATTTATAAAACCTTTAGGTAATGTATCTGAAGATGAAATGTCAGATGGTTTTAAAAGACAGATTAATGGTCTTTTAGAAGGAGGAGTTGATGGAATAATTTTTGAAACACAAATGGCGATAGAAGAGTTAGTCTTAGGTATAAAAACAACTAAATCGATAACAAATTTGCCGATTATAGGCAGTATGGTTTTTGACAAAGGCCCAAGAGGTTTTTTTACAATGATGGGGGTAACTCCAGAGCAGGCATCAGCTGAAATTTATAATGCTGGAGCTGATATAGTGGCTACAAATTGTGGTAATGGATCAGAAATTATGTCAGAACTTTCTAAGGAGTTAATTAGTCATAGCAAGCTGCCTGTTATGATTCAGTCAAATGCTGGCATTCCTAAAATAGTTAAAGGAAAGGTAATTTATGATGAAAAACCTGATT
>Ga0315327_10000903_pt1 | contig 15167 bp, 15 predicted proteins | sample M110032315metaG_FD_203460 | JGI IMG/M metagenome (GOLD analysis project Ga0315327, IMG submission 203460) | Ammonia-oxidizing marine archaeal communities from Monterey Bay, California, United States - M1 100m 32315 | ecosystem: Environmental > Aquatic > Marine > Coastal | place: USA: California... | reverse complement strand
GTATTTTGTTAGGAATTACTTGCCTGTTTTCGAGCGTGTAATTTCATGTGTCCTTTTTGGATTCCTTCAGTAACTAGTGCACGCATAGCAGCAAAATTCTGTGCCAAGCCAGTTGAAGCCATTATACAAGCTAAATCTTGAACACTTGTTAAATTTAGAATTTTTGTGCATATTTTTGCAACTGGATGATCATTTGTTACTCCACCAACAATTCCTACAGACAATGGAATTTCAAACTTGCCAACTAAATTACCAGAATCATCTTTTGCCCAAGTTGTTAAAGAACGATATCTCCCAGTATGAGAAGCATATGCATGAGCTGCAGCCTCTATTGCCCTACTGTCTTGTCCAGTAGCATTTGCAACTGAAATTGTTCCATTCATTACTCCTTTGTTATGAGTTACAGCACGGTAAATATCATTATCAGCAAAATCAAATGCAGAGATCATATCATTAACTACTTGTTCTCCACCTACTGCATCTTTATCGAATGTTGCCATTGCAGTTACCATTCTTTTAGTTGAGTAGTTGGAGAGAATTCGTAATAATGTTGTTTTACCAGTTAATTTTTCAATGAGTGGTGCAACTGCTTCACACATTGTATTAGTAACATTAGCACCCATTGCATCTCCTACATCAATCATTAGTTCTACAATCATATACCTTCCATTACCATGATCACTGCTTAGAACTTCCTTACACAAAATTTCTTTTGCACCTTTACCAAGCTTTGTTAAAGTATTACTTTTTGAATTTGCTAGTTCAAGTATTTCTTTAGAACCTGCAAGAATTTTCTCTTTTATGTCTAGTATTTCGTTCAAACCAATTTTTTCTCTTAGTTGAATTTGCCCAATGCTAACATTTCCTTCAACAGATGCAGTAAATCCACCATGAATCTTAGCAATTTTTGCAGCTTTTGATGCAGCTGCAATTACAGATGGTTCTTCAATAACCATAGGAACAAGATAATCTTTATTGTTGATTTTGAAATTTGTTGCAATTCCAAGTGGAAGAGAAAATGTACTAATTGCATTTTCAATCATTTTATTTGCATGTTCAAAGTCTATTCCACCAGTTGCATTTTTGAGATGGTTTACCTCATCATCTGTCAGATCAGAAAAATTGGAAATTATATTCAATTTTTCCTCGTGAGATTTTTCAAAGAATTTTGGAATTGATGAATCAGTCATATTATTTCAGTATCCTCAATAATTTGTCATCATCTGGTGCGGGAAATGCTTTTCCATCTGTATTTGTGGTCAGAATGTAGACGTAACCATCAGGACCCTGTGCTACATCTCTAATTCTACCCACTCCGCTTAACATCCTTTCAAGGTTTACATCATTGTCATTAATTTCAACTTTGAATAGATTGGTTGCTTTTTGTGAAGCAAGAATCATTTGATTATCAATGTCAAGCTTGTCTCCAGAGTAGAAGATAATTCCACCAGGTTCTAATCCAGGATCAAAGCACTTCAGAGGATTCACAAAATCATCATTGTTTGAGTAACACTGAACTTCAGGCCAACCATAGTTAGAACCTGCAGTTATCAGATTTATCTCATCATTTTTTGTTGGACCAGATTCAGTTGCATACATTAGTCCCTCATTATTCCATGCAAACCCCGTTGGATTTCGATGTCCAAATGTAAACACAGAAGAATCTTCAAATGGGTTATCAGAGGGTGTTGTACCATCATCATTTAATCGAAGAATTTTTCCTGTAAGAGAATTAAGATTTTGTGATTCATTTGAAGAATCAGACACTGAACCTGTTCCTACATATAATTTTTCATCAGGACCAAATTTTATTACTCCACCGTTACTAAATGCTGAACCAGGAATTTTATCCAGAATAGTAATAATTTTAGTAGCTTTGTTATCTTCTTCTGTAATTCTAATTATCTTATTCCACAATTTTTCTTTTTCTTCATATGTATAATATGCATAGAGAAAATGATTATTTGAAAAATCAGGATGAGTTGTTATTCCAAGCAGTCCACCCCCAAAAATTTCAGGAGTACGTAATGTAATTAATGGAGTTTCAAGTAAACCAGATGTGGTAATTATTTGGATTTTTCCAGATTTTTCTGAAACAAATATTCTTTCATCAGCAAAAGCAATTGACCATGGTTTTTCAAAATTTGTCGCTACAATTTCTACAGATTTTGTTGAAACATTTTGAATCATAGGTTCAGGTAGTGGTGGTGGATTTGAAGGAAATGAATCAGTCAAAATTACGGCAGAGAATATTAGAGCACCAGCAATACCAACAATTTGGAATTTTCTAAGCATGTTAAAAAATTGGTTAGAATCCTTTTATTCATTTCCGAATTTGAAACGCGTATATACCTCACAAGGAATTTTTGTTCAGCGGGGTGGGGAAGTCAGGTCATCCCGTCGGGCTCATAACCCGAAAATCAGTAGTTCAAATCTACTCCCCGCTATTATGATTTTAAAAATTATTGATCCATAAAGAGTCTGGATTAAATTTTTCAGGTTTTGATTTTTGTTTCATACGTTGTACAGGTTTTGTGAGATGGCGATGGGCAGAGACATCAGGTATGTAAATTTGTTCTTTAAGTGAGCGCGTGATAAATTGACGAGTTTTATGAGTAGATGTTTTTTTACAATGAACACATTGAAAGCCTTGATTTTTTCCCTTTGATTTCATATGTTTTTGGCAATTTTTACAGAATGGGTTTACTAATTTAGATTTTTTTTCAAGTTTTAGAATTTGGATGAATTCAAGATTTAAAATTCTTGGATGTGTTTTTGTTGCTTTTCTAATACCACCCCCAACTTTTATACTATCTCCTACAATCAATTCTTTTGCAACATTAGTTATTCGTGTTGGTTTGTAGACTGCACAAGGGATTTTTACATTATCTACAGTTATTGAAAAAAATACATGGCCACCTTTGGTAACAATAGGTTTTGTAGTAACAACACCTTGTAGTTTTCCAGATGTATAAGGTAAGAAAGCATTTACATCAATTTCATTTTTTAGATGATCACCAGTTCCTTGATTTGATTTAAAGATAAGATAACCAGCAAGTTTTTCTTTTGGTTGGATCATTTTTGATGCAGAAATTAACGTCATTGAATCCTCTCCACGAACTCCATAAAAAACAGGATCAGGCCCATGTGGCATTAGCAAAACTTTATTTTTCTTTGAATCAAAACTGTTGAACGTGTTTGGATATGTTTTTTCTTGCATTTCTTTAACCTTTGATTTATCCAAGACTCGTTTTTTTCCAAATTGAGATGATTTACGATAAGAAAGTAACTCGTATGTTTCATCCCCAAAATTATAACCTATAACACTAGTAGCACCAACTAATCCTTGTCCATTTCCAAGATAGAAAAAATCTAGGTTATGTTTTGATAGAATTTTTTTAGCTGCATTTCTATGAACCAACTTCCACATTGCATCTGAACTAAGCTTCAAAAATTCATTAGGAATATTTTGATCCTGACAGAAAACGAGACCAGGATTTGCTCCATTTTTTACATCCGAATATTGTTTAACAAATTTTTTCACTAGATTTTTGATTTTTTTGGGATTAGAAGTAGAGATTTTAAGTCCAACAGCTCCATTGCCTCTTGTTTTCCAAGGAATGTTAGGATTGAATCTAACTAGATTTGGAAAATCAAGAAAATCTACATTTTCTTTTTTCAATCTATTAATAATTTTATAAGCTAAAAATGTAGTACACATGCCCTTAGGTGAATCAGTGTCATCAATACCAATGTGAAGTATTTGTTTAGACATGTTTTACCTGTAAAATATAGGGATTTTAGTGATTTGCCAAAGAGTTTGGTTTAAATTCAAAATGACACTTTTTAGGATAAATGATAGTAATTGATGAAAAAAGAATATTTGATATAATATCTCAAAAAAAACCAGTCACAGTCGCATTAAATGCCCCAGATGGCATGTTACCACAGGTTCAAGAAACTGCAGTAAATATTACAAAAAAATTTGATATTCCCGCATTTGTTTTAGCAGATACAACTTGGGGAACCTGTGATCTTAATTCAAACGGCGCAAAAGTCTTAGGTGCAGAAATTTTATTCAATATAGGTCATACAAACAAGCTTGAGACATTTCCAGGAGAACAAAATAATGTAATCATGATTGACGCATTTGATAATGTGCCTTTTGATGCAGTAATACCAAAAGCAATAGAAATTTTGAAAGGAAAAACAATTTCATTAATTACAGACAGTCAACATCTACACCAAGTTGAACCAGTTAGGAAAAAATTAGAAGAAGGAGGAATTTTTGTGAAGATTGGAAAAGGAAAAGGACAATTAAATGATGGGCAAGTTTTTGGTTGTGAGTTTTATCCCGCAATGGAGATTAGAGAAGAGGTAGATGCAAATTTGTTTTTAGGTCAAAGTAATTTTCATGCAGCAGGAGTAGCAATATCAACTAAAGTAACAACTTACATTTTAGATCCTTATTTCAACGAAATGAGAGATGTCACCAGCTTTGCAGAAAAATTAGAGAAAAAAGCTACGCTTAAAATTTTCAAGGCAACAGAAGCAAAAGTTTTTGGAGTGATTGTAGGTCTTAAAGAGGGTCAATTTGCAAAAGTTACAGCCTTAAAATTCAAAAAAGAATTGGAAGAAAGAGGTAAAGAAGTTCAATTATTAGCATTAACAGATATCACAAGTGATCGATTAAAAAATTTCACAGGAATTGATGCGTTTATTCAAGTTGCATGTCCAAGAATTTCAACAGATAATGAATTTGATAAACCAATGTTATCAACACCACAAGCTAATGCATTATTAAAAATGTTAAAAAATGAGAAATTAGATAATTACTTAGAAATACCACATTGGTTATAGATAAAATATGAAAAAAATAATTGTTTTAGCAATATTGGGTTTTTCATTATTTTCAATAATTTTAACTAATGTTTATGCAGAATCATTGTATGTTGATGCAAATATTGGAGATATGAAAAAAATTGATGAATCAAAGTATAGAGTATCAGGAGTATCCATCGTAAGAAATGATGATGGAGCATTAATCAGTGTGATAAGAGTTGATGCAACAAGATATAAAGAAAATCCAATTATTGATGAATTTTTAAAATCAGACCCAGAATTTCTTGTAAAAGAAGGAATAATCAATAATGAAAGAATAAGCCTGCACAGAGTTCCAGTTGAATATTACAATGAAAAATGTTCATTACAAACATTACAAGTTCCAGGGTTCAGCGATCCATGTAATTGGTACCATAGGGCATTTGTCACAATGTTAGGAATAACTGATCCTGAAGGAGAGCAACATTATGTATTCAAGGGTTTGAATCACGTATACGTAGTAAGGTCACTAGATCAAGTAATGACAATATGGGATATTATAAGTAAAAATTAATTTTTTTTTGAAAAAAGTATACTTACTCCAATAGCCATGAATACTACAAAAGGAATGAAACGGTATGGTAAGATGAAATAGAAATCAGTAACTAATGAGATTAACGGACCTGCCAAAATTGAACCTGCCAACAAGATTAGAATTGAATCAGCTTGTTTGAGACCATTTTTAGATTTAAAAAATAGAGCAATTGCTAGAGGTATAATAAACAATAATACAAATGGATCCAATTGCATTGAATTTCCCCATCCGGTAAATCCATCTATAAATGCATTAAAATCATATCGAATTATATCATCATAAATTATACTTCGTCCGCTCTCAAAAATCCAATATGTAATTCCTATGATTATTCCATATGATGCAAATAAGAAAAGTTTTGTTTTTTTCTTTATATCTGCACGATAAATATAGAAAAAATTCATCCAGAAATAAGTTGCAATGAAAGCCTTTGTAAAAATTGATAGAATGAAAGTTGCAGGCGATGCATACCACCATCTTTTATTGATCGAGTATAATGAAATCAAATAGAATAAAACCCAAAAATTTTCATAGACAGCTATTGTATCAAAATCAGTAAAGGTTACACTGGTTAGTAAAATGATCATTGCGATTATCCCAGCCAATCTTTTTTTGGATATTTGAATGGTAATCAAAGCAGTAAATATAACAACAGAGATGCTTGCAACAAAAGGTAGAATTTTTATATTCTGAAGCAAATCTTGAGAAAAATCAAGTAAAAGCATTCGAACATATCTTGTATTTTGTTCTTTGATGTAGATACTCCAATGATCAGTGGATGGCCAAATTTCAAGTGCAGATTCAAGAAGTAGATAATCAGGCCATTGCTTTACCTCATCAATGAAAAGTTCAGGAATTGACAATCCTATGTAAATCGAAATGATTGATATTCCAACCAGTATGGCAATTTTTTTTGAAATTTCAAAGTTTAAAATGAAATTAATTTTATTAGTTATTAGAGATGGTAGTTTTTCTTTTTGGTATAGAAATCCAAAAGATAGCAGAAGTATTGTAGAAATGAGAATTGGTGAAAGCCAAGGACTTGTTTCAAAAGGATCTAAATCAAGAGAGAAAGGATAAGTTTGAGATATTATTAATGCTGGAAAAATGACTGAGATTATACTTAAACCAATAATTCCAATTGAGAATAGAAATACGATGTATGTGATAGTTTTACTTATTGCATTTTCATGCATAATTGACTAAAAATATGCCACTTAATCAATTAATGGAAACCCTAAAAACAAATAATAGTAAAATTTTATTCAAATACATATGGAAGAAAATCAAAAAACACCAGGCGAGAAAGTTGCCCAAATTGAAGAATATCTTCCAGGGGATAATACATTTGAAGATAGCGATGTAATTAGAGCAACAACAATTGGAGAAATTCACTTAGATTCTTCTGAAAGACTAGCTTCAGTGAATAGTCAGACGCAGATAACAGTTCCAAAAGTGGGAGATATTATCATAGGAGTTGTTGAAGCAAACTTACCGTCAATGATTGCAATAATGATAAAGTATGTGAACGGAAAAAAGGTAGTTGCAGATTTGGAATGTATTTGTGTTACAAGACATATTAGAAAAAAGAATATCGCTTTGGCAAAAGATGTTGTTAAAGTAGAGATAATCAGTCACATAAATGGCACCATACATGCAAGCATTGATTCACAAGAACTAGGGGTATTATTCACAAAATGTAGAAAATGTTTCGGTACAGTTGTCAAAATGCGTGATGCAGTAAAGTGTAAAGATTGTACATGGATTGACGATAGAAAACTATCATCAGATTTTGGTAAATCTGAATTTATGAATTAAAATTAAGATGAAGAAAGTATCATATCAAGGTGTGCCAGGAGCATATAGTCAAAGTGCTGCAAAGAAATTTTTTGGAGAAGAAATAGACACATATGGAACTGATTCGTTTGAAGATGCACTAAATTCTGCTGAAGAAAAAAGAACGCCATCGGATGTCAATTATTCTATTTTGCCTGTAGAAAATTCCATTGAAGGTACAGTTGGACAGAGTATTGATGAAATTCTAAAAACAAGTCTACATTCAATAGGTGAGGTATATCTTAAAGTGGAACATTGTTTAATTGGTAGAGGCATATTGGGCAACGTAACAAAGGTATATTCACATCCACAAGCATTAGGACAATGCAGTGATTTTATTATAGACCATAATTTGAGAACTGTTCCAACATACGATACAGCAGGAAGTGTTGAAATCATAAAAGACCTTGAAGATAATTGTGCAGCGATAGCAAGTAGCCTTGCTAGTAGTTTGTATAGTATTCCGATAATCAAAGAAGGAATTGCAAATAATCCAAACAACTTTACACGCTTTTTGGTATTTTCAAGAGAAAATACTACCGAGACTGGAAATGATAAAACCTCAATTATTTTTTCAGTAAAACACGAACCAGGTTCATTACATAAAATATTGAAAGAATTTAATGATAATGATATCAATCTAACAAAAATTGAATCTAGACCAAATAAGAACACAAACTGGGAATACAATTTCTTTGTAGATTTCCTAGGACATTATTCAAATTCAAAAATTAAATCTGTATTAGATAAGATTTCAGAAAATACTTTGTTCCTCAAAATAATTGGTTCATACCCAGTTGAGGATTTAGATTAGAATCCTTTTGGTTTTTTTGTGCTGAGTCCAGCACTAAATCCAATTATTACAACTCCAGCAATTATCACTAAGATTGAATAAGTGAAAAATAATGGATCACGTGCTAATTCAAATTTATACTCTTCAGTAAATCCAGAATCACCGGTATTTTGTATTATAATTATTGTTTGACCAGCAGTAGAAGTCCATGAGAAACTTGCTTTATCTTTAAAACTTGCATCCACATCATTGCTTGAATCAGGAGTTGTGATTTTGATATTAAAAGAATCACCAGTTACAATCAATGATTGAGATGAGTTTTCAGGTGCGTTAAAGCTGATTTTATCCAAATCACCAACTCCAAATGTTGTATAATCTTCTTGGATTTCATTTGGAGTACCTAACGAATTAATCATTGAAGCTGCACCAAGAAATGAAATTGCACTTCCAATTATAATACCAATTATGGTGAGCTTATTTAGCATAAAAAAACTGGATTTTAAATCAATAAAAGATTAGCTATAGTATATCAACGTCATGTGGCTGACTTTCTGCAAATCCAGCACGTGACATTTTAATAAATTCGGCATTATTTTGCATTTGTTTGATATCATGTGCTCCACAATAGCTCAAACCAGAACGTATTCCACCAGTTATCTGAACAAGAATATCAGTCACAGTACCCTTGTACGGAACCATTGCTTCTACACCTTCAGCAACATAATCATTTAGACCATCATCCATATCATTTTGTATAGTCTCCTTTGATTTTCTTCTTCGCGCAGCACCTAAAGATGCCATTCCGCTGTAAAACTTGTATCTTTTTCCATTTTTTGTAATGGTAGAACCTGGACTCTCATCAGTACCACCCAACATACTTCCTAACATAACAGATGAAGCACCACCAGCTAAAGCTTTAGTAGCATCGCCAGAAGTTCTTGTTCCACCATCAGAAATAATTGGAATATCGTATTTATTACCAATTTCAGCACAATCCATTACTGCAGTTAATTGTGGAACACCTGAACCTGTAATAACTCGTGTAATGCAAATAGAACCAGAACCAACACCAACTTTCACAGCATCGACTCCTGCCTTAATCAGATCTTCAGTACCTTGAGCAGTTGCTACATTTCCAGCAATCAGTTCACAATCAGGAAATGCCTTTTTAATATTTTTCACAGTACTTATGGCGTTTTCACTATGACCATGTGCAATATCAACAACAATTGCATCTGCACCTGCTGAAAGTAATGCTTCAGTTCTATCTAAAAAGTCACCTTTTACACCAACTGCAGCACCAACAAGTGGTCTGCCTTTCTTATCTTTTGATGCATTAGGAAAATTTTCAATATTCAATATGTCTTGTGTAGTATAAAGACCAACAATCTGGTTTTTATCATTAACAAGAGGCAATTTTTCAATTCTATTACTTTTTAGAATATCTTTTGCAGCATCTAATGTTGTATTTTCTTTGGTAGAAATTACATCTTTAGTCATTAATTCAGATACAGTTTTCTTGGAAGTAATTGATTCAAAAAGTACATCACGTTCAGTTAAGATACCAACAAGTTTGGAATCATGATCAGTTACCAATAATCCTGATACCTCTTTTTCATTCATTAAATCAAGAGCATCTTCAATGGATTTCTCTGCAGATATTTGATAGGGATTATCAATCATTACACTTCCAGATCGTTTGACTTTTAGAACTTGATTTGTTTCTTCTTCTATTGTCAGAAATCGATGAATTATTCCAATTCCGCCTTGTCTAGCCATTGTTGTAGCCATAGTAGATTCAGTTACAGTATCCATATTTGCACTAACTAATGGAATATTGAGTTTTATATTACGTGAAAGATTTGTTGAGAGATTAGTTTGTGAGCGACTAGTTATATCTGAAAGTTTGGGTACAAGGAGAACATCATCAAAAGTGAATCCTTCTCTTATTGTCAAATGAACCTCCTTCCAGAGAAAAAAAATCTGTTATAAGCCTTTCTTGAATTTTTTTGTGAGTGATTTTGTCATTTTTATAACATCAGATGTAATTTTTGGGTTATGAGTTCTAATTATCGATGCACCATTAATTATCGATAACATTTCGGCTATTGCAGTTCCAGTATTTCGATCAGCAGGATCTTCTCTTCCAAGTAATTTTTCCAAGAATGATTTGTTGGAAATGGAAACCAAGATAGGAAAATAAGTTTTGAGTGATTTGAGATTTTTGATGATTTCAATATCTCGTTCAGCCCAATCAGAGTTAATTTTTGTGTATGGAAGTTTGTTTTTTACATCAGAAGAGCGTCTGAAAAAACCAATAGCAGGATCAACCACAATTTTGTTTTTAGAAATACCTACATTTCTGGCAATCTTTATGCTTTCAGCAAGAAGTTTTTTTGTTTCTAGTATAGAATTACCGTTTACAAGTTTTTTACTATAAGAGCATAAGATTAGAGATGGATTATATTTTTCTATAATTTTTGGCATATTTTCATCATACTTCAGACCAGAAATATCATTAATTACATCAACACCTAAGTCAAGTGCATCATTTGCAACTGATGCTCTACATGTATCAACAGAAATTGGAATGTTAGATAAATTCTGGATTATTTTGATAGTTTTTGTTATTCTTTCAGATTCAATTTTTTCAGATACGATTGTTTTTAGATATGGAGCAGTTGACATTCCACCAATATCAAGAATGTTAGTACCATTTTCTTCCATTTGTAACACGACTTTTGATATTTGAGATTTTGTTAATTTTATAGAGTTTTTATAAAATGATTCGGGACTAATGTTTAAAATTCCCATAATTGTAATTTCATTTTTTTTTCCAACTACAAGATTTCCTAGTTTGGTCACATCATTTATGATAAGGTAATCTATTTGAGTGATATGACAATGTATGGATGGAAAATAAGATTTAAGAAAATTAGAAAAGAATTTGGGTATTCAGAAAGAGATGATTATCAGTCTGCTAAGAAATTGAATTCATTATTGAAAACAAAATTTTTGAAAAAACAATTACAGGGAATAATTGAAGAAAAAACAGTTTTTATTATCGGCGCAGGACCATCACTATCAAAATCCTTAACATATATTAAAAAATGTGAAAATGTTACAAAAATTGTAGCTGATGGCGCAGTAAGAGCACTATTAGAAAAAAACATTAAACCTAGTATTTTAGTTACCGACCTTGATGGAGATTTAGGCAGTATAAGAAAAGTTGGACGGATGAAGATTCCAATCATAGTTCATGCACATGGAGATAATTATGATAAATTAGACATTGTAAAGAAATTATCAAATGTAGTTGGCAGTACACAGACAAAAGCATTTGGAAAAATAGAAAATTTTGGTGGATTTACAGATGGAGATAGATGTGTATTCCTTGCAGAATATTTTAACGCAAGAACGATTGTTTTAATTGGTATGGATTTTGGTCAAGAAATTGGCAAGTATTCAAAACATAAAATTGTCAATCGTAAAATAAAATTAAGAAAATTGAAAGTTGGGAAAAGGATTATAGAATGGTTTGGAACTAAATCAAAAGCAAATTTGTATTCAACTAAAAAAATAAAGGGCTACAAAACGATTAGATTAGTTGACCTAGAGTATGTTGAAAACTTTTAGAATGCGTTTTAATACTGAATAAGTTTCCTAATAATTATGCAGTACACTGATGAACAGATCCAGAAAATATTAAAATTAAAAGAATCGATTATAGATAAAATGGTAAAACATCAAGAAGAATTAGATTTTCTAGAGAAAAATTTAGAAATACTTGATGTGGTTCTAAAAGGATCTAGTTTTACCAAAGCATCTTCATTGCCAAGAAAAATAGAAACAAATCAAGAGATCAAAATACAAGAAGACAAACCGAAATCAATACCAATTAAAAAAAATAATGGCAACGAAATTATCGCCAATGCATTTGTCACTCCTAAACAGATTTCTATAATCCTAAGTGAAGGAATTGGTCTTACTGATGAGACACCACCACTAAAATCATTTTTTATCGAGAGAATTATTGGAGAAATGAAAAAAATAGATAGTGCAGATGTTAAAAATGGAAAAATTGATGAGAGTTCAGTGATTGATTGTGTCATTAAGAAAAATGGACCATCAATTAGAGAAATAATTATTAAAAATTATAGACAAAAAGAAAGATTGGACGAAATAATCAATACAGCTACATGGTCACTCACAAGAATGTTAGAAAATTCAGTGAAATAAGAAGATGGAAAAAATAGTTGTTTTAGATTTTGGCTCGCAGTATAGTCATTTGATTTGTAGAAGGATTAGGGAATTTTCAGTTTATGCAGAATTAGTTCCATACAACATATCACCCGAAGAATTAAAAAAAATGAATCCAAAGGGAATTATTTTTTCAGGAGGACCATCAAGTGTCTATAATGATAATGCGCCAGAACCAGATGAAGAGTTATTTAATTTTAATTTACCATTATTAGGTATTTGTTACGGTCATCAATTGATTGTAAATAAATTTGGGGGTAAAGTGAAACGTGCAAACAAAGAATATGGTTCATCTTTGCTATCTATAGATAAAAGTTCAGAATTATTAGATGGAATTGGGGAATCAATTCGTGCATGGATGAGTCACGGAGATGAGGCTGAAGAAATCCCATCAAATTTTGAAGTTATTGGTCATACAGAAAATTCACATGCGGCTGCAATAGCAAATACAGATAGAACTGTATTTGGTATTCAATTCCATCCAGAAGTAATTCATACTGAAAAAGGAACCGATGTTTTGAAGAATTTTGTTTTGAATATTTGTAAAGTTAAACAAGAATGGACAATGGATGGATTTGTAGAAAAAACAATCAAGGGAATTTCAGAAGTTGATGGAAATGTTCTATGTGGAGTTAGTGGAGGAATTGATTCAACGGTTGCTGCATTATTAATACACAAAGCAATAGGAGATAGACTAACAGGAGTTTTTGTAGATAATGGATTGCTAAGATTAGATGAATCTAAAGAAATAGAAGATATGTTCAAAGATAATTTTTCCTTAAATTTCCATAAAATAGATGCAAGTGAACAATTTCTTTCAAAATTGAAAGGAGTGATGGAACCTGAAGAAAAAAGAAAGATTGTTGGAGAAGAATTTATTCAAGTATTTACTGATTTTGCAAAAGAGAAAGGTCCATTCAAATGGCTAGCACAAGGTACACTCTATCCAGACGTAATTGAAAGTGGAGTGTCAAAAGGTCCTGCTGCAGTTATAAAATCCCATCATAATGTTGGAGGATTACCAGATTGGTTAAATCTAAAAATATTAGAACCATTAAGAGAATTGTACAAAGATGAAGTAAGAGATGTTGCAAGAATTTTAGGTGTTCCAGAGAAATTACTAAAGAGACATCCATTCCCAGGACCAGGATTATCTGTACGAATTATGGGCGAGATTACTCCTTCAAAATTGGCAATTTGTAGAAAAGCAAGCAAAATTGTTGAAGATGAATTATGGGAAGCAGGAATTTATGATAAAGTGTGGCAAGCGTATGCTGCAGTAGGAGATGATAAAGCAGTAGGAGTTGTAGGAGATGAACGGAAATATGGAAGAATAGTTACTGTACGAGTTGTCGATTCCATTGATGCAATGACTGCAGATTGGACTAGACTTCCAGATGGTGTCTTAGAAAGAATTAGCAATAGGATTACTAACGAAATTGATGAGGTAACTTGGATATCATATGTAATTTCAAGTAAACCACCTGCAACTATTGAACCTCAATAAAACTATAGTAAACAAGCACCAAATACACCTGCTGAATCACCAAGTTCATTTTTTACAATTGGGGTGTCAATTACATCACTGAACACTTTTTCATAAACAGCATTTTTTCCTTCATCAAAAAGAAAATTAATGTTGGATAGTCCACCTCCAAGAATAATCATATCAGGATCTAAGATATCAATTACGTTAGATAACGATAGTGCAAAATTATTTAGGAATATTTTTTTCCAATTATCAAAATTTGGATTATCAGAATTTTGAATAATTTTAGGTAATGATTCATTTAAACCAGATAAATTATACCAATTTTTTTCTAGTGCAGGACCACTGATGTATGTTTCAACACATCCCCTATTTCCACAGTAACATAAATTTCCTCCATTATGCAGACAGTGATGCCCCCACTCTCCAGCAATATTTGTTCTACCAGTATGAATTTTTCCATCTATAATTATTCCACCACCAACTCCAGTCCCAATTATAACTCCAAATACAATATTATGAGATTTACCTGCACCTAACTTTGCTTCTGCTAGAGCAAAACAATTAGCATCATTTTCAAGAGATATTTTCTGATGCAGAATGATTTCCAAATCGTTTTGTAGATCTTTTCCAATTATACACTGTGTGTTGCTGTTTTTTATTAAACCCGAATCAAGAGATATCGAACCAGGAGCACAAACTCCAATAGATGCGTTTTCATCTGATTCTTGTGCAAGCTCTAAAACTAGATTTTTAATTGATTCTAAAATTGAATTATATCCATTATCCTGATTTGTAGGAATACGTTTTCGAGTTATACTCTGATAATTTTCATCAACCAATATCCCTTCGATTTTTGTTCCACCTAGATCAATTCCAATTTTATTCATGTACTGTGAAGAAAATGGACAATAGATAAGTTCTCAGTGGATTTTATATCTAAAAATTAGTTTTAATTTTCATGAAAAGCGGCTCTAATAACAACCTACAAAAATTTCGCCGTCATAGCCAAGCCTTACAAGAAATGTCATTTTCTATGTAGGATTTTTTTATTGTAAAGAGCCGCTTTTTATGAAAATTTAGCCCATTGGTGGCATTCCTGGAGGCATACCGCCACCAGAACCACCAGAGATAGCAATTACATCATCAATTCTTAAAATCATACATGCAGCCTCTGTTGCAGACTTGATAATCTGTTCTTTTACTACAACTGGTTCAACAATATTTTTAGATAGCATATCAGATACTCGTCCTTCTCTTGCATCGATTCCACTCCATTTTTTACCCTCACTTTGTTTTGCACGTAATTTTACCATAGTATCAATTGGATCCATACCTGCATTTTCTGCAATAGTTAACGGAATAACTTCTAA